>OHXF01000593.1_pt1 | contig 11868 bp, 10 predicted proteins | sample 1579961 | NCBI WGS metagenome assembly OHXF01 (sample SAMEA3882508, study PRJEB24775) | human gut metagenome | biome: human-associated habitat; feature: intestine environment; material: feces | place: Netherlands | collected 2009/2010
GTTTGTCAATGACGGACAACTTGCTATTTTTTGATTTTATTTCGAACTCACGTTAATTTATTAAAAAAGAACTTACGGACTACCTGTTGCCACTAGGAAAGATCTATAATCTTACCCCCGCAAAATTTAAATCTTTCAGCTCTCCCGTCTGTTCCCATAATATGAACAATACGGACAAGCCGACAGATTTCCAAGAAGACGGAAGCTACTTCCAACGTAGACGCAGTTCCTTTTTCTCACACACGTGCGCGCATATTACAAATATGATATAAATCCGGCATCCTTCATCAAAGACTTCCCTCTGAAACGATGGATGCCATACTACTATTCAATGCGAATTTCAAGACTTATGCAAACCATGTTATTCAGAAACTTTTTTAATTTTCTTTTTTCAAGTCTTATCATCTTCCGGTTTTGCCGCCGGTCTTTTTATCTATTTTCTTTCGTCTTTTCTCTTTCCGGTGCTTCTCTTCCCCTCACTCTGCCCCATTTACTTTTCTTCTCTACAAATTATAAGAACACGCACGTTTGTGAGGAAAAAAGACCTGGTTCTGCCGCGTCTGCGTCTGAAGTATTCCTCCGCTCTCTCCCTTTTTTTATCCTTCCTTTCTTCGCTTTTCCGCTCTTACTCTCAATTTTATTTCCTATCTTTGTCCGATAAATAAAAAATAGCTCATGACTTCAAACAAAATTTTACTAATATGCCTGGCCTTCATTGCATTGACTGCATGCAACGCCGGCTCGAAAAGACAAACAAATCATCATATGGAAAATGAAAAGCGTACCTTGGTAAAACTGGAAACCACCATGGGAAATATCACAGTGGCCCTGTATAATGAAACGCCGAAACATCGTGATAACTTTATCAAACTGGTAAAAGAAGGAGTATATGACAGTACATTGTTCCACCGGGTTATCAAACAATTCATGATCCAAGCTGGCGATCCGGACAGCAAAAACGCATCGGATACTGCCATGCTGGGCAGCGGTGATGTGGGTTACACCATTCCCGCTGAGTTCAATCCGAAATTCTTCCACAAGAAAGGAGTATTGGCGGCAGCACGCCAGGGTGATGATGTGAACCCCGAAAAGGCTTCATCGGGTTGCCAGTTCTATATTGTTACCGGACGCAAGTTCACCGAACCGCAATTGCTGGGCATGGAGAACAAAATAAACGAACAGCGTGAAGAAGCTCTGTTCGACAGTCTGGCACGCCAACACATGAAGGAAATATACAAGATGCGCAAGGCAGGAGACAATGCCGGGTTACTGGAACTACAGGACACCTTGGAAGCCCAAGCCCGTGAGCTGGCGGACAAAGAAGAGAAATTCCGCTTCACCCCCGAACAGATCAAAGCATACAGCACCATAGGCGGCGCTCCCCACCTGGACGGTTCTTATACCGTATTCGGTGAAGTAACCGAAGGTATGGAAGTAGTGGACAATATTGAAATAGCAAAAACGAACCGCGCAGACCGCCCTATAGAGAATATCCGGATTCTCAAGGCAAGTATTCAGTAATTTGCAACTCAGATGATTAACATTAACCGATACACCTTATTCAACGGGCTGCGTGTGATACACAATGAGGACAATACGACTCAGATGGTGGCATTGAACCTACTGTACGATGTGGGCGCACGCGATGAAGATCCTGATCATACCGGATTCGCCCATCTGTTTGAGCACCTGATGTTCGGAGGCTCCGTCCATGTGCCCGACTATGACACTCCGGTACAAAATGCCGGAGGCGAAAACAACGCATGGACAAATAATGACATAACCAATTATTACATCACCCTCCCTCGTCAGAATGTGGAAACCGGATTCTGGTTGGAGAGTGACCGTATGTTATCCCTCGACTTTAACCCGCGCAGTCTGGAAGTGCAACGGCAAGTGGTAATCGAAGAGTTCAAACAGCGGAACCTGAACCAGCCATACGGAGACGCCTCACATCTGCTACGCGCCCTAGCTTATAAGGTGCATCCGTACCAGTGGCCTACCATCGGCAAAGAAATCAGCCACATAGCCAATGCCACCCTTGAAGAGGTGAAAGCCTTTTTCTTTAAATATTATGCACCGGACAACGCCATTCTGGCTGTAACGGGACATATTACTTTTGAAGAGACAGTGACATTGGCTGAAAAGTGGTTCGGCCCTATCCCGCGCCGCAACGTAGCCCCCCGCTCACTGCCGGCAGAACCCCGGCAAACGGAGGAACGCCGACTGACAGTAGAGCGGAACGTGCCTGTAGACGCGCTCTTTATGGCATTCCATATCTGTGAACGACGCCATCCCGACTACTATGCTTTTGATATGCTAAGCGACTTGCTGAGCAGCGGACGTTCCTGCCGTCTGGTGCAGCATCTGGTACAAGAGAAACAGGTATTCAACAGTATCGACGCCTATATATCGGGCAGCATTGACGAGGGATTGTTCCATATCACCGGCAAACCCGCCCCAGGCGTCACGCTGGAAGCTGCCGAAGCTGCCGTATGGCAGGAACTGAAGGCATTGACAGAAGAAAGTGTGGATGAAGACGAGCTGGAAAAAGTAAAGAACCGCTATGAAAGCGAACAGATATTCAATAACCTGAATTACCTGAATGTGGCTACCAATCTGGCTTATTTTGAACTGACCGGCAAAGCGGAAGATATTAACAATGAAGTAAACAAATATCGCTCGGTCACTGCCGGCCAGATAAAAGAAGCTGCACAAAAAACATTTGTGCGAGAAAATTGTTCCACACTCTACTATAAAAGTAATTTGCCGACCTGATAATATGCTAATTTGCCAACTGGCTGCGCCATGCGGAACACAGCACAGCCAGTTGGCAAATTAGCATATTGGCACATTAGCAATTTATTAACCATGCAACATTACAAAGCACTTTTCACTTTAGGTATCCCTATCGTTATCGGCCAGATAGGTGTCATCATTTTGGGTTTTGCCGATACATTGATGATAGGCCATCACAGCACGAATGAATTAGCCGCCGCCAGTTTTGTCAACAATATGTTTACTTTGGCCATTATTTTCGCTACCGGATTCTCATACGGGCTGACTCCTATCGTAGGGAGTCTGTTCGGACGGGGAGAAACCCATGTAGTGGGACGAATGCTGAAGAACAGCCTGTTTGCCAACACACTGCTGGCCGTATTGCTCACACTCATCATGTGGATACTTTATCTGAATATCCACCGACTGGGGCAACCCGAAGAACTGCTGCCTTTAATGCGTCCCTACTTCATCGTTTTGCTGATATCCTTGTTGTTTGTACTGCTTTTCAACGGTTTCAAGCAATTTGCCGACGGCATAACCGATACCCGCGTTTCCATGTGGATCTTATTGACAGGAAATGTAATGAACATTATCGGCAACTACATTCTGATTTACGGTAAACTGGGAATGCCCGAAATGGGATTGCTGGGAGCGGGAATTTCCACATTGGCCTCCCGTATCATGATGGTGATCGTGTTCGCCGTCATTTTTTTCTGTACCCGACGTTATCATATTTATAAAGAAGGCTTTCTACACAATACGCTCAACCGAGCAGACTTCCTGCACCTGAACAAACTGGGATGGCCCATTGCCATGCAGATGGGAATGGAAACTGCTTCGTTCAGTCTCAGTGCCATTATGGTGGGATGGATCGGGACTACTGCTCTGGCGGCCCACCAAGTGATGCTCGCCATTTCCCAAATCTGCTTTATGATGTATTATGGCATGGGAGCAGCCGTTGCCGTGCGGGTTAGCAACTTCCGCGGACAGAATGACCGGATGAACGTCAGGCGCTCTGCATACGCCGGATTCCATATCATGCTGTTCATCGCACTAATAGGAGCCCTGCCCATCTTCCTGCTGCGTAACGAACTGGGAGGATGGTTCAGTGACAGTCCGGCGGTCAGCGTGATGGTAGCACAACTTATCATTCCGTTCATCATCTACCAGTTTGGTGACGGATTACAGATAAATTTCGCCAATGCCCTTCGTGGAATCGCAGATGTGAAACCCATGATGTATATCGCATTCATCGCTTATTTCCTTATCTCCCTGCCGGCCGGCTATTTCTTCGGTTTCATCATGGACTGGGGAATTATAGGAATATGGATGGCATTTCCTTTCGGACTGACTACAGCCGGAATACTCTATTACCTACGCTTTAACCGTGATACGAAATTAAAATAAAACCACCATGAGCCTGCCCAACCGTTCCACCAAGCTGAAAGTTGCATTCGGCTATATCCTGCTGACTGCACTGCTCTTTATATCCATCGGATATATTTATCAGGAGATGAAGTCACTGACCGGAACCAGCGATGATGAAGCCATCCTGAGCCAACGGCGCCATGTCACCAATCAGATTATCGGCCAGCTTTATCAGGCGGAAGTTATCGGACAATCACTCAGTACAGGACAACTAGGACAGTACTACCGATACAAACGTGCCATGAAACAGGCCAACACAGCGCTGGACTCCCTGCGCACACTGCTGACCGACAGCATACAACTGGCACGGCTGGATACGGTGGGAATGCTTTTCATGGATAAAGAACGGAATATGCGCAACCTGCTAAAAGCAATTCAGGACGGCGGAACAGATAAAATTTACAAACAGCATATCGACGAACTGATTGCCGAGCAAGACTCTTTACTCAGCCTTCCCCACGTGCGCAAAAAAGTAATCACACACACCAATTCATACGTTATCCGCAAAAAGCCCAAAAGCTTCTTCAAACGACTGGGAGAAGTGTTCGCACCCGGGAAAGCGGATTCCACACAAGTCAGCAATGTGATTCAGGAAGAATATACCGATACGCTGACCGAAGCATACAGCCCGGCAGACACGGTGGTCACCATGCTGAAAGACATACAGAGCCGGGTGACCGACACCCATCAGGAACGGATGGAAATGGTGAATCGCCGCACCCAGTCCCTGCGCCTCAGTGGCTTGAAACTGAGTCAGAAAGTCAATCAGCTATTAAGTACCATAGAGGAAGAAGAGCAAGCTCTGGCACAAAACAAACATATACAAGAGGAATACATCCGCCAAAGCTCTATCCGCACAGTGGCAGGAATCGCCATTGTCGCCGTGGTTCTGGCTATTTTCTTCCTGGTCCTGATATGGAGGGACATCACTCGCAGCAACCACTACCGCCGAGAACTGGAAAAAGCCAAACGCCGTGCCGAAGACTTGCTGGTGGCGCGTGAAAAACTGATGCTGACTATCACACACGATATCAAGGCCCCCGTGGGTTCCATCTTGGGCTATACCGACCTGCTGGAACGGATCACTACCGAAGAACGCCAGCGTTTCTATCTGAACAATATGCAAAATTCAGCCAATCACCTGCTCAGCCTAGTCAAATCCCTGCTGGATTACCACCGGCTGGACGCACATAAAATCGACATCAACCGGGTATCATTCAACCCCCACCAACTGTTCGACACCATTTATATCAGCTTCAAACCGATGGCGGACTCCAAACAGCTGGAACTGAACTATCATTGCAACGAATCATTAAACCGCGTATACATAGGAGACCCGTTCCGTATCCGCCAGATAGCAGAGAATCTGCTATCCAATGCACTGAAATTCACCAAAGAAGGAAGCATCACTCTGCAAGCAGCGTTGGAAAACGGCCAACTGCATTTCAGTATCAGTGACACAGGATGTGGTATCAGCCAAGAAGAGCAACAACGTATCTTTCAGGAATTCACCCGGCTCCACAACGCACAAGGACAAGAAGGATTCGGCTTGGGACTGGCCATCACCCGTAAACTGGTGCTTCTGCTCGAAGGAGATATCAAGATAGAAAGCGAACAAGACAAAGGCAGCCGATTCCATGTATATCTGCCTTTGCCTGAGGGGCCTTCCCATCCGGATAAAAATCCCTCCGGACCGGAAGCGGAACATACTCCTGCTTCCCCTGACGCAACCGGAATCCGGCAAATAGACACTCCCCGCAAAGACAGTGAGCCGATCCACCTGATTTTAATTGACGATGACCGCATACAGTTACAGCTTACCACCGCCATGCTGGAACGCCCCGGAGTGACTGTGACCTGCTGCCATCATCCCGAAGAGCTTCTCAACAAATTGAAAGACAAGCGCTTCGACGCCCTGCTCACCGACATACAGATGCCTGCCATGAACGGATTCGATTTATTGAAAGCCATCCGCACGCTGGACACATCATGGGTGCAAACCCTGCCGGTGATCGCGCTGACCGCCCGTAGCGATATGGACGAAAATTATTTCCGTTCACATGGCTTTGCCGGTTGCCTGCACAAACCTTTCACCATAAACGAATTGTTTACAGCCATCTTCCAGGCCACAGGAAAGGACGTATCCGCCGCAGGAAATCCGGCTCCTCACACAGCACCGGCCAAAGAAAACCATCCCCAACAAGAAACGTTGGATTTCTCTGCCCTGACCGCCTTCTCGGAAGATGATCCGGAAGCAGCCGCAGAAATACTCCGCACCTTCATCAGCGAAACAAAAAAGAACCGAGAGTATATGGAAGAAGCGTTGGCGAAAAGGAATATGGAAGGCATCACGGCAATAGCTCATAAACTGTTGCCGCTGTTCACCATGCTGGGAGCCACCCGTTGCATTCCTGCACTGACATGGATGGAACAAAGACGAGGGACGGCTGAAATCAGTGAAGAAGCGATAGAGAAAACAAACTTTATAGTAAAAGAAATAGAAAAAGTAATTGACGAAGCACAAAAACAGATTGAAATTCCGGATGAAGAATGAAGAATTAAACCCTGTTAAGTTAAAAGGTATTAGAAATAGAGTCCGTGTTTCGGCACACCGTGAAAAAAGTTTATTTTTGTACAAATAAAAAACACATAAAGATGCCACATTCCATTCTGATAGTAGAAGATGACTTGACTTTTGCCACCATGTTGAAAACCTGGTTGGGTAAAAAAGGATTTTCGGTTGATACAGCAAGCAGTAATGCGCGCGCACGCAAACAATTGGACGCACAACCATACGATCTTGTCTTGTCTGATCTGCGCCTGCCCGATCAAGATGGTATCTTCTTGCTTTCATGGATGAAAGAACAGAAATACAACATCCCACTCATCATCATGACAGGCTATGCTGACATCCAAAGCGCTGTACAGGCCATAAAACATGGAGCCAGTGATTACATTTCAAAACCGGTACAACCGGATGAGTTGCTGAAGAAAATTAATGAGGCATTGCAAAACAAAGCTTTACCTACACCGGCAGGAATAGAAAAGAACACAGTCACGCCCAAAGCATCCAAGAGCAAAGCCGTTCCCCATAGTGCAACCGTTCCTCCCTCTAATTTCCTGGAGGGGGAAAGCGAGGCGGCGCGCCAACTCTACAATTATGTAGGTCTGGTAGCTCCCACCCCCATGTCCGTACTGATAAACGGTGCCAGCGGAACAGGTAAAGAGTATGTGGCGCACCGTATTCATCAGCTAAGCAAACGGGCCGACAAACCGTTCATTGCCATAGACTGCGGTTCTATCCCCAAAGAACTGGCGGCTTCCGAATTCTTCGGTCATGTAAAAGGCTCCTTCACAGGGGCGTTAAACGACAAAACAGGAGCATTCGTAGAAGCCAACGGAGGTACTTTGTTTCTGGATGAAATAGGCAACTTAAGTTATGAAGTACAAATACAGTTGCTCCGTGCTTTGCAGGAAAGACGCATCCGTCCGGTCGGCTCCAATAAAGAAATAGAGGTAGATGTGCGGCTGGTCAGCGCTACCAACGAGAACCTGCAACAAGCCATTGAAAAAGGAAACTTCCGCGAAGATCTTTACCACCGTATCAATGAATTTACCCTTCGTATGCCGGCATTAAAAGAACGGCAAGAAGATATCCTGCTATTCGCCAATTTCTTTTTGGACCAGGCAAACAGGGAACTGGACCGCCAGCTGATAGGGTTTGACGCCGCTGCCAGCCAAGCTTTACAAACGTATTCATGGCCCGGAAATCTCCGGCAACTGAAGAATATAGTAAAACGTGCCACCCTGTTGGCACAGAGCAACTTTATCACCCTTGCCGAATTAGGTTATGAGTTGCAGGAACCTGTAATGTCCGCCAGTCCGCAGACGTTCAGCCTGCACGATGAAGCGGCGGAAAAGAAACGTATCCTTGAGGCATTGAAGCAGACAGGAAACAATAAAAGTAAAGCCGCCATCTTATTAGGCATAGACCGGAAGACTTTATATAACAAATTGAAACTATACGATATTCAATAACTTTACCAACAAGAAGCTACTGTACCGTAAGGCTGTTGCCCCTACTGTTCCTATCGGGCACAGCCTTACAGCATATAAACTCATCTTCCCGCCGGATATGTGGAATAATTCCACAAAGCATTCCCCATGTTCCACACTTATCCCCATGTTCCTTTCATCCTCCAATAAGAGTAATCCATTAATTATCAATATTTTAAAGATTCAATCTATTTTCTGGCACAGATATTGTCATTCTGTTATCAGAGAAAACAAAACAACATAGTATTAACAGTAAAAACCTACAATTATGAAAAAGTTATTTGTTGCAGTAGCATTGGTAATGGGATTAGGAACAACAGTGGCATTTGCCGAAAATTTGACCTCAGGTGTTGAAACAGTCATGGCAGTAAATGACTTCACCCCTATTGAAGTGAAAGACCTTCCGGCAGCGGTAACGGAAGCAATCGCCAAAAATTTTGCGGAATCAACCGTCAAGGAAGCGGCGGTGGAAGCGGCAGAGGATGGCAGCAAGACCTATCAGGTTGTTCTGACAGACAAGGAGGGAGCTGAAAGTACGGTGTTCTTCAATGAAAAAGGTGAAATATTGAAATAATACATTTTGCATCTTTCTTGATAAAGGACAGAATTTGCCTCACAAAAAGAGGACTGTTCTTGGGTCAATGTAAAAAGCTGAGGGGTAAATTTATAAATTGTTATCTTTGTCTCCAAATTCATAGCTTATGGAGTTAAACGGTTATCGCCTTCTTCTTCCTGAAGGCACTTTAGATTACTTTGATCTTGTTGATGTGAAGGAAAGCGTAAATGAAGTTGTGATCTATCTTGAGGAGAAAAATATCGTTCCTGAGAAGTATACAGATCAGGATACTGAGAGTAAAGGCTTTTATGATCCTGTTATTGTTCAGGATTTTCCTCTCCGTGGCAAGAAGGTCTTCCTTAATATTCGTCGTCGTCGCTGGCTCTTAAAGAAGCATAATGAGTATATCTCTCGTAACTGGCGTATGGTGGCTGAAGGTACTCGTATGACGCAAGATTTTGCGTCTTTTTTAAAAGAACTATATTGATAGCTATCCGATCAGTTGCAAGCTCTTAGGTGTTTTATCTGGAGTTGACGGGGATTTATTGGAGCGTCAATACCGTAACCATCTAAGTGGTTATCTCCATTGGGACCAACTTGTTCATGCAGAGGATTGGCTACTATTCGAAAAGAATATCGGTGCTTATATCTGTATTGATGAAGTAGCCCTCTCGCGTGGAGAACTCTATACTGTACTGACCAATAAAGAAGCTCACGGTGGTAAAGGTAGTATGATTGCTATCATTAAAGGTACGGACGTTCATACGGTCACTTCTGTCCTGCTTAAGCTATCCCGTCGCCGCCGTTACCAAGTGCGCGAGATTACTTTGGATATGGCTCCTAACATGGAGCAGATTGCACGCATCTGCTTTCCTGCGGCCAAACGTGTTACCGATCGCTTTCACGTACAGAAGTTAGCTTATGAAGCGGTGCAAGAGATGCGGGTAAAAGCTCGCTGGGAGGCTTTGGATGAAGAGTCCACTCAGATTGCTTATGCAAAGGCCTGTGGAAAGATGTATCATGCACCTGTTTTCGCTAATGGAGATACAAGAAAGCAGTTGTTAGCGAGAAGTATTTATCTGCTTTACAAGAAGGAATCCTTATGGACTCAGTCTCAAAGAATACGGGCTGAAATTCTTTTCAAGGAATATCCCGATATAAAGAAAGGATATTATCTGTCTATGCGGTTAGGCTTAATCTATCATCAGTGTAAGTTTAAGGATATTGCTTTGACAAGGCTGGCAAGGTGGTATGATGAAGTAGATAAATCAGGGTTCCTCACCTTTGGAAGGGTCGCACGTTCTATACAAACACATTATCTGGATATAATCAATTTTTTTGAAAGGAGGGCAACCAATGCCGCAGCAGAGTCATTCAATGCTAAAATCAAAGCATTTAGAGCACAGTTCAGAGGAGTAAGAGATAGAGCTTTTTTCTTATATAGACTTGCTAAATTATATGCTTAAATATAAAATCCCTCAGATTGTTACGTTGACCCAACAGATTTATATCTGGAGGGTCTGCAAACAAAAAAGGCTGTATTCCGTTAGGAATCAGCCTTTTAGTTTGTGGACCAGCCTGGGCTTGAACCAGGGACCTCCAGATTATGAGTCTGTTGCTCTAACCAACTGAGCTACAAGTCCGATGCATCCTTGCTTGGATAGCGGGGACAAAAGTAGCATTTTCTATTGAAATATGCAAGACTTTTGGATAAAATTCCTTATAACCTTTGTCCTTAGAACTTATAAGTTCGTTTTGGATTCTTGGGAAACCAGCCTTTTTTCACTCGTTCTTCCTGCTCGAATATCTCCTTGATGGTCCAGAACGAGGAAAATGCAAAGACGCCCAAAAGGGAGGCTATCATGATGTTCTCCGTATAAAGGGAGGCAATGATGCCGCCGATGCCGAGAACGGGAGCATACAGTACCATGCGGAGCAGCATGACGCAGACCATCTGTACCTGCTGGATGTCGGCTTTCACAACTATGGGGTGAAACAAGCCGATGATGAGGAATGTGCAGATACCTATGACAAGGCCCGACAGATGATATTCGTTCAAGAAATCCATTGTTGTTCGTTATTTCTCGGGGCAAATAGGAATCTCCTTCTTGATGCTCTGTTCCAGGGAAATCAAGGTCTCGGTAGCGGTTACGCCAGGAATCTCCTGCATCTTGTTGTTCAGCAAATCCATCAGATGCTCGTTGTCGCGGGCATATACCTTGGTCAGCATGGTGTACGGACCAGTGGTGAAGTGGCATTCTACGATTTCGGGAATCTTGCCCAGCTCAGCAACTACCGTCTTATACATGGAGCCCTTTTCCAGCTTGATTCCTACGTAAGTGCAGGTTCTGTATCCAAGGGACTTGGGATTTACATGATAGCCTGAGCCAACAATAACGCCAAGGTCAATCAGGCGCTGTACACGTTGATGGATGGCAGCACGTGACACGCCACATTCAGCAGCTACGTCCTTGAAAGGGATACGGGCATTTTGGGAAATGATTTCCAGAATCTGCCGGTCAAGATTGTCTATTTTTTCCATAATAGTAAATAAGTAAAGTTCTTGTTGTTATCAAATAGTAAGCAAATATAGGACTTTATTTTAATTTATCTATAAAAAGGGACGGAAAAATGAATAAAAGTGAGGGGTAACGATAAGGCGCGGATTACGCGGATTTCACGGATTTAGTTTACCAAATCCGCGTATTCCGCGTAATCCGCGCCTAAAAGAAGTATCAAGAGGGTTTTGCCCCTCCCTTCGGATTGTTACATTACTTCTCGATACCCAGCAGTTCCACTTCGAATATCAAAGTAGAGAACGGCTTGATTTGGCTACCGGTTTCTCTTGAACCGTATGCCAGGTCGTAGGGGATATAGAGTTCCCACTTAGAGCCGACGGGCATCATGGTGAGGGCCTCTGTCCAGCCTTTGATTACCTGGTTGGCACGGAAAGTAGCAGGTTCGTTGCGCTTGTAAGAGCTATCGAATTCTGTTCCGTCAATCAGCGTACCTTTGTAGTTTACTTTCACCTTGCTGCTGTCGGCAGG
>OHXF01000596.1_pt1 | contig 11844 bp, 8 predicted proteins | sample 1579961 | NCBI WGS metagenome assembly OHXF01 (sample SAMEA3882508, study PRJEB24775) | human gut metagenome | biome: human-associated habitat; feature: intestine environment; material: feces | place: Netherlands | collected 2009/2010
GAGCGGTGCTTAAGCCGCAAGGCGGGAATTGTGCGGTGTTGCCTTATATAAAAGGGCGGAACACAGATTGAAATAAAAGAATGGATCACTGGTGCGCGGGGTGGCGTTTCAGGAAAGCGCGGTATTCCCGGTACCAGCACTGGGGGCAAAGGCTCTGATACTCTACAGCATCCACTGTGTCAATCGCAACCTGGGCGCCCTCAAACACGAACTCGCCGTTTACCTTGCGGCCGTTGCAGGTGGCTTTGCGGCCGCAGGCACAGATGGTTTTCATCTCCTCGATCGTGTGGGCCAGCTCCAGAAGGCGGGTGGAACCGGGGAAGCCGCGGTTCATAAAGTCCGCCCGCAGCCCATAGCAGATGACCGGAATGTTCAGGTCCACCGTGACCAAAAACAGCTGCTCGGCCTGCGCCGGGGTAAAGAACTGGCTTTCGTCACACAGCACACAGGCAGGGGCGCTGCCATGGGCGGCAGTATCGGCCCGGACGATATCCAGGATGTCCATGTCCGGGCTGACCAGCACATCCACCTTGTGGCTGACCCCCAGGCGGGAAACAATATGATCGCCGCCTTTGGTGTCCACGCTGGCTTTCAGAATCAGCACCCGCATGCCGCGTTCGTTATAATTGAAAGCAACCTGCAAAAGCGCCGTGGTTTTGCCGCTGTTCATTGCGCCGTAACGGTAATATAGCTTTGCCATGTTTGGCTCCTTATTAAAATAAAGTAAAAAACAGCATGAAAATCGGGGTGTACCACAGGATCCTGCACCCATGCCGGGGCAGGCGCTGGGGGTACACCCCGCCGGAAACAGTCATGTGCTGTGTGCCCGGCTTTTATTCATCATGGTTGCGCAGCCGGTAGCCAAGGCTCATCAGGCTGTCGCCCAAATGGACGTTTTCCACTGTGACCTGCGGATAAACGACCGAAAGATCATAGTGGCTGAAGTTCCAGAAGCCCTGAATACCCAGCCGAACCAGCTCGTCCGAAAGGTCCATGGCGCTCTGGCGCGGCACGCACAGCACGGCGACCACCGGCTTGTGCGCCGCACAGAAGCTTTCCAGCTCGGACAGTGGGCGGATGGTTACGCCGCTGATCTCCTTGCCCTCCAGGGCGGGGTTGACATCAAACGCGGCAATCAGCTTGTAGCCGTTGGTATCGCGGCTGATAAAGCTGGAGACCGCCGTGCCCAGGCGGCCAGCACCGATCAGCACGGTAGGCAGCAGCTCGCCGTTGCCAAACAGCAGTTTGCCAATCTCGGTAAGCAGCACATCCACCTTGTAGCCGATGCCCTGCTGGCCAAAACCGCCAAAACAGTTGAAATCCTGCCGCACCTGGCTGGCGGTGGTGCCCATCATGCGGGCCAGCTCGCTGGAAGAAATTTTATCACGCCCATCTGCCTGCAGGTTGCTCAAGTAGCGGTAATATTTGGGCAGCCGCTTGATCACGGGCAACGATGCTTTGTTTTGCATTGTTGATGACATAAAGACTAATCTCCCGTTCTCCGGGCAGGGGTAAAGGGAACACCCTGCCTCTTGTGTAATTCCGATGTAAATTCTAGTAAAAGTATAATCAATCTTGTGCCGATTGTCAATTTTTTATCTAAGTTTTTCCGCGCTTTTTTTGCTCAGTCGCGCTCCTCTGTGCATAAAAAAGCGTACCAGCGGGGCATACTGTCAGGGTATAGCCGGGTTTTTCACTGCCCGGCGCACCGATTCTGTCGGAAGGAAAGGACCCCCGCCATGCCAAACCGTACCCCAAAACAACAGCCCGCCCCCCATGCTGCCAAGGACGCCAAGGATGTGGAGCGCATGCGGCTGGAACATGACCTGATCACGGACAGCGGCATTGTGCCCGCCACCAAGGGCCGCCATGCCATTTATTGCCTGACGGTGATCGGCACCATTGAGGGCCACAGCCTGGCCCCCGATAACCAGAAAAGCACCAAGTATGAGCATGTGATCCCCCAGCTGGTGGATATTGAGGAGGACCCCGCCATTGAGGGGCTGTTGGTCATCCTGAATACCGTGGGCGGCGATGTGGAAGCCGGGCTCGCTTTGGCGGAGCTGATCTCCGGCGTCAGCAAGCCCAGCGCAACGCTGGTGCTGGGCGGCGGGCATTCCATCGGTATCCCGCTGGCGGTTTCGGCCCGCAAAAGCTTTATTGTGCCCACCGCCACCATGACGGTGCATCCGGTGCGCCACTCCGGCATGGTGCTGGGGGTGCCCCAGACCCTGCGCTATTTTGAGCAGATGCAGGAGCGCATCGTCAGCTTTGTGGCGGGGCATTCCGGCATCAGCGCCAAGCGCTTTATCCAGCTGATGCACAATACCGGGGAGCTGGTGATGGATATGGGTACCGTGCTGGGCGGGGAACAGGCTGTGGAAGAGGGGCTGATCGACGCCATCGGCAACCTGGGCGATGCGCTGCGCTACCTGTATGCCGAAATCGACGCCGGGAAAACCGGATATTGAGGGGGCGCTGCCCGCCAGTGGGCGGAAAGGCTTTGATGAAAATAGAAAGAGAAAGGGGTTTTACAAGCGGGCGTTTTCATGCTACAATATACCTTATGCTATAAGGGGCAGTATGCCCCTGCCCAAAACAGCACGGCACAGCCGCCGTGGCGGATGGCAGATAAAATCACTGCGCGGAAAGTCTCTTTATGCGGGGCCGCCGGATGCTGTTTAATGGCCGCCCGCTGCCAGATAAAAGGCGAACGAACTTTCGTTCAAAACGGGGGCAGGGCCCGCCGCGCCAAAGCAAATCAACAATGGCTGCCCGCTGAACAGGGCAGCCTGAATATACGCATATTATAGTAAAGAGGTAGGGAGAGCATGGCACGTTCAAGTTCCGCCAAAAACGGAAAAAACAGTAAAAACACATACCGCGCCTCCGGCAGCAAAAGCAGTAAAAGCAGCAGCTCCGGGGCCAGACACAACAGTTCGGCCTCCGGCAGCAAAAAGCGGATGTCCAGGCTGGAACAGCGCCGCGCCCAGCAGCAAAACCTGATCCGCAGCGTGGTGCTGGCCGGGTTTGGCATTCTGGCCATTGCGCTGGTGCTGGTGCCGGGGCAGAGCTTCTGGAATGTTCTACGCAGCTGGCTGTTTGGCACCTTTGGCGTGGTTACATATTTTGTCGGCCCGTTTTTGCTGTATCTGGCCTATCTGCTGGCATCCGGTTACCATGTGGGCACTTTCATTGGCAAGGTGCTGCTGTTGGCGGTGCTGCTGGCCGGTACGGCGGTCATCTTCTCGGACTTTAAGGTAGGGGATACCCCCTGGCAGACCGTCAAGATGCTGTTTGCCTGGGGGCAGCGCAAGTTCTGGACCGGCGGTGTGCTGGGCGTGCCCATCGGCGCATCGCTGCTGGCCGTCTGTGGCCGTCCCGGTGCCAATATCGTCATGATTATTGTCATCCTGATGGGGCTGATGGTATTTTTTGCCGTTACCCCGGTGGATGTGGTGCAGTTCATCAGCTATTATATTCAGGAGTTCAAAGCCCGCCGCGCCGCCCGTGCGGAGGAAGAAACCGCTTATGATACCCAGCTGTTTGGCCATGAAGCGGAGGAAGAATCCCTTGAAAACCTGACCGGCAGCCTGCCGCCCATAGCCGGTGAGTCTCCGGCCACGCCGCAGTCTGGCACCCGCCGCCCCTTTGATGTGGCCCCCTATCTGGAACAGGAGGAAGCCGCCCGCCGCAATGCGGCCCAGGCAAACCCTGCCGACCAGGCAGCCGCCGCAGCGCAGGCCGGCCAGCTGGCGGCCCAGCCCCAGCAGGCGTATACGCAGCCAGGCACCGCAACATACCCCGATATGCAGCGTGCCCAGGCTGCGCCCCAAGGCGTGCAGCACACCCAAAGCTTTGCCCCGCCCGCCCAGCGTTCGGACTTTGATGTGGACCTGGGGCCGGATGCTTCCCAGCGCGCTTTGCAGAACGCCGTGCAGCATGACCCGCTGCAGAAAATTGAGATCGGCCCCGGCGGCACCTTTGGCCTTGACCCGCTGGAGCAGTTGAACCATCGCGAGTACCCCGCGCCCCAGCCGGAACCCCAGCCGCAGGAAGAAAGCTTTGAGCTGCACCTGGAACCGGAAGCCCAGCAGGCTGAGGAAGCCCCGGTGGAGGAAGAAAGCCTGAATGACCTGATCCAGCGCGCCGTGACCGGGCGGGATACCCCCGTGGCCGGTGCCGATGTGGGCCTGCCCGATGAGGATGAAGCGGAAAGTTTTGAAACCCCGCTGACCCCGGAACCGGATGATAACGCACCTGCCGCCTCGGTGGAAGATTTTTCCACCCCGCTGGAGCCGGTAGAGAAATTGCCGGAACCGGATGACGTTGGCAGCAGCGAAAGCGCGGATAATTTTGAAACACCGCTGGTGCCGGAACCCACCCAGCCAGCGCCTGCCCCTGTTACAGCCATCCCCACATTGGGCGGCAGCTTTGACCAGGGCGGTTTCGATGCAGCCAAGGCTGCCTGGAACGCCGGAATTCCGGTATCGGATCTGCTCACCGGGCGGGTCAGCGTGCAGGCCCCGGCACCGCAGCCCACGGCCCAGCCTGCCGCCGCTGCGCCTAAAGTATACAGCGTAACGGATGAACGCCGCCCCGGCAGCCCCAACCGGCTGCGGGTATCTTCCAGCATGGGCAATTCGGCTTCGGCTCCCATTTCCAGCCCGCCCAGCGTGGCCAAAGCAATGGCGAAAGCCCCTGCCGCCCCGGCAGCCACCGCACCCGCCGGTGCAGCCCGCGAAGCGGACGAGGAGGCCAGCAGCGAAGCTACGGCAGCCTTTGCCGCCCAGGCCAAAGAGGAGTTCCCGCCGTATACTTACCCATCTTTGAACCTTTTCAATGCGGCCAAGCCGGAAGATGAACGCGGCGCGGCCGCTGAGATGAAGAAAAACGCCGATATCCTGGTGAACACGCTGGACAGCTTTGGTGTTAAGACCCATATCCTGGATATCTGCCGCGGCCCTTCCGTGACCCGGTATGAGCTGCAGCCCCAGGCGGGCATCAAGGTCAGCCGTATCACCAGCCTGTCGGATGATATCGCCCTGAACCTTGCCACCGCCGGTGTGCGTATCGAAGCCCCCATTCCCGGCAAACCCGCCGTCGGTATCGAGGTGCCCAACAAGATCCGGTCTACCGTCAGCATCCGCGGGGTGTTTGAATCCCAGAACTACATCAACATGCGCAGCCCACTGACCATGGCGCTGGGCAAAGATATTGCCGGTACAGCCCAGGTGGCGGACCTGTGTAAAATGCCCCACCTGCTGATCGCCGGCTCCACCGGCAGCGGTAAATCCGTCTGCGTCAATTCGATCATCATCAGCTTTTTGTTCCGCTCCGGTCCGGAAGATGTCAAACTGATTCTAATCGACCCCAAGGTGGTGGAACTGGCTGAGTACAACGGCATTCCCCACCTGTTAATGCCCGTTGTGACCGAGCCGCGCAAGGCCGCCGGTGCCCTGGGGGCCAGTGTGGCCGAGATGGAGCGCCGCTATAAGCTGTTTGCCGAAAACAATGTGCGCGATATCAAGAGCTATAACAAGCTGGCCAAGCAGCACCCCGATGTGTTGGAACACCTGCCTTATATCGCCATTATCATTGACGAGTTGGCCGACCTGATGATGGTTGCCGGCAAAGAGGTGGAAGATTATATCTGCCGCATTGCCCAGAAAGCCCGTGCGGCCGGTATCCACCTGATTGTGGCAACCCAGCGCCCCAGCGTGGACGTTATCACCGGCCTGATCAAAGCCAACATCCCCAGCCGTATTGCATTTGCAGTTTCCAGCCAGATCGACTCCCGCACCATTCTGGACAGCGGCGGCGCCGAAAAGCTGCTGGGCAACGGCGATATGCTGTTCCTGCCGGTCGGTGCTTCCAAGCCCGTGCGTGTGCAGGGTACCTTTGTGACGGATGAAGAGATCAGCGCTGTGCTGAACTTTATCAAATCCACTTCCAGCGCCCAGTATGATGAAGAGATGATTGCCGAGATGGAGCGCCGTGCCGTGGCCGAAAAGGGCGGCAAGGGCAGCAGCTCCGATTCGGACGATGACAGCGGCAGCCGCGACCCCATGTTTGAACAGGCGGTGGAATGCGTCATCGAAGCCGGGCAGGCATCCACCAGCCTTTTGCAGCGCCGCTGCAAGCTGGGCTATGCCCGTGCGGCCCGCATCATGGACCAGATGGAACAGGAAAAGATTATCGGCCCCTATGAGGGCGCCAAGCCCCGTGCCGTTTTGCTGACCCGCGCCCAGTGGCAGGAACGCCAGCTGGGCCAGGGTGAGTAAATACCGGCGGCGCACGTATTGCCGCCATTCCTACCGCCGCCCCCAGATGTGGACCATTGTGGTCGCTGTTCTCATCGCCGTTGCCTTGTATGTGGTCGAAAATTACGGCGGCAACGGTTTTGTGCCCAGCTGGGACCAGATTTACCAATGGGTTGGCCTGGAACCCAGCCAGAGCGAAACCACAGCCCCGCTGCCGGAGGGGGAAACCGAAGTGGTGTTCCTGGATGTGGGGCAGGGGGATGCCGTGCTGATTTTGCAGAACGGTGCGGCCTGCCTGATTGATGCAGGCCCCAAGGATGCCCGGCAGAACCTTGTGCAGGACCTGCGCAGCTATGGCGTAAGCCAGTTGGACCTGTTGGTGATGACCCACCCCCATGCCGACCATGTGGGCGGCATGCAGGCCGTTTTGCAGAACTTTGATGTGCAGACCCTGCTGACCCCCGACCTGAGCGAAACTGACGTGACCGGCCAGACCCAGCGCACCCTGCAAACCGCCCAGGAATGCGGCGTACCGGTGGAAACTGCCTATACCGGCCAGCAGTACACCATCGGCACCGGCACATTGACCGTGCTGCTGCCCGGTGTGGATGCCGATACGGCGGGCAGTGACGATGCAACAAATGATATGTCGCTCTGCCTGCGGTTTGAAGCCGGGAACTTTACCTTTTTGGATACCGGCGATGCCGAGCGCAACGAGGAAGCCGCCCTGGCGGAGCAATATCCGTTCCGCTTGCGGTCCACCGTGTTCAAGGCCGGGCACCATGGGTCGTCCACATCCAACACCCAAACACTGCTGTGGCAGGTGCAGCCGCAGCTTGTGGTTGCCAGCTGCGGCCTGAACAATGATTACGGCCACCCCCACCGCGAAGTCATCCAGGAAATGCAGGATGAGGGCATTGACTTTTACCGCACCGACCTGTACGGCACGGTGACCGTGACCGCCCAGGCGGACGGCAGCTTTACTGTGCAGACGGCAAAACAGCCGGACGAAGAGCTGGCTCCCGCCGCGTAACACCCGGCAGCCTGACCCTGTGTGCCTGACCCCGGTAAGTCGGCAGGAAAGTGTTCCCATACGCCCCAAAAGTTTTAATTAGGTAGAAATAGAGGAAAGTAATAAAAATACAGGAGGATGAATCCTATGCAGATCTCCCAGATGTTCAAGCGCAAGCCTTGCGTGTTTTCCATCGAGTGCTTCCCCCCGAAGCAGACCGCCAACTTTGGTAAAATGAAGGACACCCTGCGCACCATGCGCACCCTTAACCCGGATTTTATCAGCGTTACTTACGGTGCAGGCGGCTCCACGGGCGGCGTTTCCACTGTGGAAGTGGCCGAATTCCTGAAAAACGACCTGAACGTAGAGCCGCTGGCCCACATGATCTGCATGGGCAGCGATAAGGCAAAGGCCGCCCAGCTGCTGGACCAGCTGAATGCCGCCGGTGTGCGCAACGTGCTGACCCTGCGCGGCGACCGCACCCCCACCCGCCCCGAAAGCCCGGACTTTGCCCACGCAAGCGACCTGGCCCAGTTTGTGTGGCAGACCCAGCCGGAATTTGATATCCACGCTGCCTGCTACCCCGAAGGCCACCCCGAAGCCGCTACCCTGGCCCAGGATGTTGCCAACCTGCGCTTTAAGCAGGAGGCCGGTGCCACCCACCTGCTGACCCAGCTGTTCTTTGATAATATGCACTTTTATCGCTTTTTGAACCTGGCCCGCCGCGCAGGCATCACTTTGCCGGTGTCTGCCGGTGTTATGCCCATCGTTAAGCGCAGCCAGATCGAGCGCACGGTGGCACTTTCCAGCGCCAGCCTGCCTTCGGAGTTTACCCGCATGATCTCCCGCTACCAGGATGACCCCGAAAGCCTGTATGCTGCCGGTATTGACTATGCCGTGCAGCAGCTGCGAGATCTGATCGAGGGCGGCGCGGACGGTGTGCACCTGTATGCCATGAATGACGCCAAGGTTGCCGCCGCTGTGTATGAGGGCATCAAGGACCTGCTGTAATCGGCCTGTTGGCCCCATAGAGGGGGAGTGAAACGCTGTGCAATTAGCCTACCCGCAAAACGATACCCGCGCCGAAACCCTTCGCTACCTTGGGGCAGGGGGCTGGCAGCCGGATGCTGCATCCCAGGTGCTGCTGCAAAAAGCCGAGGACGCCCTGCGCGCCGCCGCCACCCCGCGCGGCGTGTGGAAACAGCTGCCGCTGACCGCCCTGCCGCTGCAGAACGCCGGGAATGATATTGCCCGCCACCTGCGCGGCTGCGATGCCATGGTGCTGATGGCCGTTACCCTTGGCAGCGGGGCTGATACCCTGATGCGCCGCCTGGAGCTGACGGATATTGCCCTGGCCGCTGTGGTGGATGCGATGGCTTCCGCTGTGATGGAAGAGCTGTGCAACGCGCTGGAAGCCGAGATCCGCACCAGCGTGCAGGCGCAGGGGCACTACCTGACGGGGCGTTTTTCCCCCGGCTATGGGGACTGCCCGCTGACTTTGCAGCAGCCGTTTGCCATTGCGCTGGATACCGTGCGCGGCCTTGGCATGGCGGTCACGCCGGAAAATCTGCTGACCCCGCGCAAAAGCGTAACAGCCATCCTTGGCGTGGCGGACCACCCGGTAACGGGGGCCCGCGCCGGGTGCGGGCACTGCCTGCTGCGCGAAAAGTGCGAATACAGAAAGAGGGGAACCACCTGTGAAAATTGAGGAAGTATTTGCCCGCCGCCGCTTTATTATGCTGGATGGCGCCATGGGCACCCAGCTGCAGCTGCGCGGCCTGACCACAGAACAAAAGCCGGAACTGGCCGCCTTTATCATGCCGGATGTGCTCACTGCCGTCCACCGGGACTATGCCCGCGCCGGGGCGGATATCCTGCTGGCAAACACCTTTGGCGCCAACCCTCGTAAATTGAAGGGAACCGGCTATACTGTGCAGCAGGTGATCGAAGCGTCCATCGCATGTGCCCGGACCGCCGCGCAGGAAACCGGTGCCCTGGTGGCACTGGATATCGGCCCCATCGGCGAGCTGCTGGCCCCGGCCGGTACCCTGCCGTTTGAGGATGCCTGCGCCCAGTTTGCTGAGATGGTGCGCGCCGGTGCCGCAGCCGGGGCAGACCTCGTCTTTCTGGAAACAATGACCGACCTGTATGAGCTGAAAGCCGCCATCCTGGCCGCAAAGGAAAACTGTGACCTGCCGGTGTTTACCTCGATGAGCTTTGAGGCCCGTGGCCGTACCTTTACCGGCTGCACAGTGGAAAGCTACGGCATTACCGCCGCCGGCCTTGGTGCGGACGCCGTGGGCATCAACTGCTCGCTGGGCCCCAAGGAAATCCTGCCCTTTGCTCAGCGGCTCTGCCGTGTGGTGCCCGCCGGTATTCCGGTGTTTGTCAAGCCCAATGCGGGCCTGCCGAACCTGGATGGCAGCTATGATATCACCCCGGCGGAGTTTGCCGCTGAGATGGCCGCCTACCTGCCCACCGGAATTTCCATGCTGGGCGGCTGCTGCGGCTCTGAGCCGGAATCCATCCGCCTGCTGAAAGAGCTGACCCAGGATAAAACCCCCGCCGCCAAAACCCCTATTGTGCGCAGCCGCCTGTGTACCCCCGTGCGCTGCGTGGAGGTAAACGGCATTACCGTGGTGGGCGAGCGCATCAACCCCACCGGCAAAAAGCGCTTGCAGCAGGCCCTGCGGGAGGGCGACAGCGCCTATGCCTGCGCCCAGGCCGTAGCCCAGGCTGAAGCCGGTGCCGAGCTGCTGGATGTGAACGCCGGTCTGCCGGATATTGACGAACCCGCCACGCTGGAAATGCTGGTGCGGGAGCTGCAATCCATCACCGACCTGCCATTGCAGCTGGATTCTTCCAACAAAGATGCTTTGGCCCGCGCGCTGCGCATTTATAACGGCAAGCCGATCGTCAACTCGGTCAACGGCGAGCAGAAGGTACTGGACAGCATTCTGCCCCTGTGCAAAAAGTACGGCGCCGCCGTGGTTGGTCTGGCACTGGATGAACACGGCATTCCCAAAACGGCAGAGGGCCGCTTTGAGGTTGCCAAGCGCATTGTGGCCGCAACGGATGCTATCGGCATTCCCCGCGGGGATGTTTACATCGACTGCCTGACGCTGACGGTTTCTGCCGAGCAGAGCGCCGCTGCCGAAACCCTGAAAGCCATTACCATGTGCAAAAAGGAACTGGGCGTGCGCACCGTGCTGGGTGTTTCCAACATCAGCTTTGGTTTGCCCTGCCGCGGCTACATGAATACCACTTTCCTGACGTTGGCCATGCAGGCCGGGCTGGACCTTGCCATCATGAACCCCAACACGCCGGAAATGATGGCCGCCGTGCGCGCCTACCGTGTGCTGACCAGCCAGGACGAAAAGTGCAATGATTACGTTGCCGCCTATGCCAATGTGCAGGTGCAGACCTCCCAGGTGGCAAAAACTGATGCCGCCGCCCCGGCGGGCGGTGCAGCAGGGGCCGATGCTCTGTTTGAAGCCGTGCGCCGCGGCCTGAAAAACGAAGCCCGCGCCGCTGCAGGGGAAGCCCTGAAAACCCGCGAGCCTTTGCAGGTGGTGAACGAAACGCTGATCCCCGCGCTGGATGTGGTGGGCGATGCCTTTGAAAAAGGCTCCATCTTTTTGCCGCAGCTGCTGCAATCCGCCACGGCGACCCAGGCTGCTTTTGAAGTGATCAAAACCGCCATTGCCGCCAGCGGCAGCCAGGGTGAAAGCAAAGGCCGTATTGTGATCGCCACCGTAAAAGGTGACGTACACGATATTGGCAAAAACATTGTGCGCGTAATTTTGGAAAACTATGGCTATGACGTGCTGGATCTGGGCCGCGATGTGCCGCCGGAGCGCGTGGTGGAAGCCGTGCGCCAGACCGGTGCGCCGCTGGTGGGGCTTTCGGCCCTGATGACCACCACCGTGCCCAACATGCAGGCCACCATCGAAGCCCTGCACGCGGCCAACCTGCCCTGCAAGGTCATGGTGGGCGGCGCTGTGCTGACCAAGGCATACGCCGAACAGATCGGTGCCGATTTTTATGCCAAGGACGCCAAAGCCAGCGCCGATTACGCCAAACAGATTTTTGGCTGATTGAATCAAGTTTTGACTTTCACGTTTCAGCTGGTATTTTGCTATAAAAAAAAATTAAATACGATAACGCAATAAAACAGCAGCACACCGTTTCCCGGGAAATAGGGAAGCCGGTGTGCTGCTGTTTTTATTTGGAAAGGGGGAATGGCGAAATAGAAACGAAAAGAGTGTGAAAATAAGAAATGCGGAAATTGGAAAAATTGAAGAAAGAAGAAATCAAAAAGATAAAAGAGTGAGTTACGCCTTTTCTACCTCACAATCACTCCAGCTGTCTGCTGTGGCGGCGGCGCTGGTGTCCACGCTGGTTTGGTAATGGCAACGTTCTGCAGCAAAAAGGTGGATTCGGTGTTGGTGGTGTAAAACATGGATGTGCATGGCCCTAAAACGATGAAGAGGGAACTTTTTAATTGGATTTTTATTCAAGGCAACACCGCACAATTCCCGCCTTACGGCTTAAGCACCGCTCCGGCAG
>OHXF01000597.1_pt1 | contig 11812 bp, 10 predicted proteins | sample 1579961 | NCBI WGS metagenome assembly OHXF01 (sample SAMEA3882508, study PRJEB24775) | human gut metagenome | biome: human-associated habitat; feature: intestine environment; material: feces | place: Netherlands | collected 2009/2010
CTTACGCAACAGGAATCTGTGAACCGTGTCAGGGCAGGAATGCAGCAGCACTAAGTGGAATCTCCTGTGTGCCGTGAGGGTGCCTGGGCCGAGTAGGCTGTAGGAGTAACGTTTGTGGTGAGAGTTCGAAGTGCGGCGCGCATAAAAAAGAAAATCCAAGGAAGCCTGAACCACAGACTTCCTTTTTTCGTACAAAAAATAGAAACTCCCGCGCTTTCTTCCCCCGAACTATTGTGAGAACGAAAAAAATAGGGTATAATGTAAACATTCCATAATACTGCCAAGAAACAAGAAGCAGTCGTGAAAATCTAATAAAGAACAGGATGGGAAAAGTCATATGTTAAGAATTGGTCTGTTAACAAGCGGCGGAGACTGCCAGGCATTAAATGCGACCATGCGCGGAGTCGTAAAAGGCCTTGCAAACAATGTAAAAGATCTCGAAGTATACGGATTCATGAACGGCTATAAAGGCCTCATCTACAGCGATTACCGCATGCTCAGTGCAAAAGATTTTTCCGGTATATTAACACAGGGAGGAACTATTCTCGGAACCTCACGTCAGCCGTTCAAGCTGATGCGTACCCCAGATGCAAACGGTCTGGACAAAGTGGAAGCAATGGAGCATACCTACCACAAGCTCCTTCTGGACTGCCTTGTCATTCTTGGCGGAAACGGAACCCAGAAAACAGCAAACCTCTTGAGAGAGGAAGGACTGAATATTATCCATCTTCCGAAAACCATCGATAATGATATCTACGGAACGGATATGACCTTCGGTTTCTACAGTGCCGTCAATATTGCATCCGATGCGATCGACTGCATCCATACAACAGCCTCCTCTCACCAGAGAGTTTTTATCGTAGAGGTTATGGGTCATAAAGTAGGCTGGCTGACTCTGTACGCCGGAATCGCAAGCGGCGCAGACGTTATCCTGATTCCGGAAATTCCATACGATATTGAAAAAGTATGCGAGGCTATCAACAGACGAAAAGAGCGCGGAAGTGGATTCACCATTCTTGCCGTTGCCGAGGGTGCAATTGCAAAAGAAGACGCAGCACTTCCGAAGAAAGAGCTGAAAAAACGTCAGGAAGAAATCGCAAAGAAATACCCGTCCGTATCCTACAAGATCGCAGAAGAGATCGAGGCAAAGACAGGCATGGAAATCCGCGTCACCGTACCGGGCCACATGCAGCGAGGCGGCAGCCCGTGTCCGTATGACCGTGTCCTTTCCACAAGACTCGGATCCGAGGCAGCACAGCTTATTCTGGACAAACAGTACGGCTACATGGTCGGAATGGTCAACGGAAAAGTAAAGAAAATTCCGCTGGGCGAGTGCGCCGGAAAATTAAAGACCGTAGATCCGAATGCACAGGAAGTCCTGCAGGCAAAACGGATGGGAATCAGCTTCGGCGATTGATGCGTTCCCGAAAAAGGCAAGGAAGAAGAACGGAGGCCTTAAAGCAAGAAGAACAAGGTCTCCGTTCTTCTGCTGCACTGCTGTCCAAAAGAAACTGCTGGCGGCAGGCTTCCATGCCGATGCAATAAAAGGAGAAAAATTTTATGAGCTATACTGCTCTGTACCGAAAATTCCGTCCTTCCACCTTTGAGGATGTAAAAGGACAGGATCACATTGTAACAACATTAAAAAATCAGATCCGCGCGGACCGCATCGGTCATGCGTATCTGTTCTGCGGAACCCGCGGAACAGGAAAAACGACGATCGCCAAGATTCTCGCCCGCTCGGTCAACTGCGAACATCCCGTGGACGGAAGCCCGTGCAACGAATGTCCGACGTGTAAGGCGATTCTGGCGGGCGTTTCCACGAACGTCATCGAGATCGACGCGGCATCGAACAACGGTGTCGACAACATCCGTGAAATCCGTGAGGAGGTAGCCTACCGGCCGACACAGGGACGGTATAAAGTCTATATCATCGACGAGGTGCATATGCTTTCTACCGGAGCGTTCAATGCACTCTTAAAAACCCTGGAGGAGCCGCCGTCCTATGTCATCTTCATTCTGGCGACCACAGAGGCAAACAAAATCCCGGTGACGATCCTTTCCAGATGCCAGCGGTACGATTTCCGCCGCATCACGATCGACACCATTGCGGCGCGTCTTAGTGAACTGATGGAAAAAGAGGGCGTGGACGTCGAAGAAAAAGCCATCCGCTACGTCGCAAAGGCGGGCGACGGATCCATGCGAGACGCGTTAAGCCTCCTGGACCAGTGCATCGCCTTCTACCTCGGGCAGAAGCTGACGTACGATAAAGTCCTTGAGGTTCTCGGAACTGTTGATACCGAAATCTTCAGCCAGATGCTCCGCACGATCCTCGCCGGGGATGTAACGGGAAGCATCCGCACGCTGGAAACCCTTTTAAACCGCGGAAAAGAGCTGGGACAGTTCGTTACCGACTTTACGTGGTATCTGCGGAATCTGCTGTTGGTAAAAAGCGCAGATGAAACCGAAGAACTGCTCGACGTCTCTACAGAAAACCTGAAGCTCTTAAAAGAAGAGAGCACGATGGTAGACGATGAGACGCTGATCCACTATATCCGCGTTTTATCCGAGCTCTCCGGCCAGCTCCGCTATGCGGCGCAGAAGCGCGTGCTCGTTGAGGTGGCGCTCGTCAAACTCTGCAAACCGCAGATGGAGCAGAACCTCGAATCCGTGCTGGAGCGTCTTAGGATTCTCGAAGAAAAAATGGAGCGCGGAATCCCGATGATGGTGACAAATGCACCGGGAGCAGGAAACGGCAGTGCAGGAGGCTCCGGAGCGGCCGGAGACGGCTATGCGGCGGCAGAAACACCGCAGAGTGCACCGGCACCAGTGAAAGCCGCACCGGCGGATTTACAGCGCATCAGCGCGTCCTGGAAGGCAATTGTCGGCCAGACAAGCGGCATGTTCCGCCAGTTTCTGCAGAGCGCCGTTCCGAAATACAACAGCGAGACGGGCGACGCCAAACTGTTTGTTGAGTTTGCAGACCAGCTCGCATCCATCTACGTTGAGCGGCCGGAGGCAGCCGATGAGATCCGCACCATTATTGAACAGATGACTGGAAAAACCGTAGAGGTCCAGCTCATTTTAGCAGACCAGCATGCAAACGCCGCGCTCTCCACGATTTCCGTGGATGATGCACTGACGCAGGCGATTCATGGAATCCCGGTCGAGGAGGACGACGAGAGCGACTTCGACGACGGGGAAGAATAAATTAAAAACAAATTTTTCAGGAGGATATTACCATGGCAAAAAGAGGAGGATTCCCGGGAGGAATGCCGGGCAACATGAACAATCTGATGAAGCAGGCTCAGAAAATGCAGAAGCAGATGGAAGAGAACCAGAAAGCACTGGAGGAGAAAGAGTTCACTGCGACAGCAGGCGGCGGAGCCGTAGAAGTAACCATTTCCGGTAAAAAAGAAGTAACCAAAGTTAAAATCAGCGAAGATGCCGTAGATCCGGACGACGTAGAAATGCTCGAGGATCTGATCATGGCAGCAACCAACGAAGCACTGCGCAAAGTTGAGGACGAGGCAGCCAAAGCTATGGGCAAACTTGCCGGCGGACTCGGCAGCATGGGCGGAGGATTCCCGTTCTGATGGATTACTACAGCGGATACATCAATCAGTTGATCGAGCAGCTGTCCCATCTGCCTGGCATCGGTGTGAAAACCGCACAGCGACTGGCCTTTCATATTATGAATATGCCGGCCGACCAGGCAAAACGGCTGGCCGATTCGATCACAGAAGCAAAATCCCATGTCCAGTACTGTAAGTGCTGCCAGACCCTGACCGACAAAGAGCTGTGCCCGATCTGCGCAAATGTCAAGCGCGACCACAGCGTGATCATGGTGGTGGAGACGACGCAGGATCTTGCGGCATATGAAAAAACCGGAAAATACGACGGCGTTTACCACGTCCTGCACGGGGCCATCTCCCCGATGCTGGGGATTGGGCCGGACGACATCCGGTTAAAAGAGCTGATGCAGCGCCTCCAGGGCGATGTCTCGGAGGTTATCGTTGCCACGAACTCCAGCCTGGAGGGCGAGACAACGGCCATGTACATCAGCAAGCTGATCAAGCCGACCGGCATCAAGGTGACGCGGATTGCAAGCGGTGTTCCGGTGGGCGGCGATCTGGAAAATATTGACGAAGTCACCCTTCTGCGTGCGTTAGAGGGCAGAACGGAGCTGTAATTATGGGCAGAAAAAAAGTGACATCCAGTGATGTCGCAGCAGCCTCAGGCGTATCCCAGGCGACGGTCTCCATGATCCTGAACCGGCGGGAAAACGTTTCGTTCTCGCGGGAAACAGTAGAAAAAGTGGAGGCGGCGGCAAAAGAGCTGGGCTACCAGATTCCGCGGCGGAAGATGAGAAGAGAGTCGAACGGCAACAAGCTGATCGTCGTCTTCTGTCCGACGCTGACGAATCCTTACTATGTGATGCTGCTGCACGGCATCGAAGAAGTTGCAAAAGAGAAGAATTACGGGGTCTTTGTCTGCAATACGCAGAGGGACCTGAAAATCGAAGAGAATTATCTTCGGATGATGAAGAGTGTGCGCCCGCGCGGAATTATCTACACCTGCAATCCGAGCAGAAGCTGCAAGGAAAAAGTGGAGGAGCTGGCCGCGGAGATTCCGCTTGTCATCATCAACAACCGAGAAGAGCTGCTGGAAATTGATGCGGTCGAGCTGAACAATGCAAAACCCGGCAGGCTGATGGCACGCCACCTGCTGGAACTGGGACACCGGCATGTGGCGTTTGTTTCACCTCCGCTGACTTCCAAACAGGGCCAGCGCCTGAAACGCGTGGAGGGCTTTGTGCGCGAGTTTGAGGAGGCAGGATACGGCCACGGCGTGATCGTCAAATCGGCGGATGAGGACCTCGACGAGGTGATCCCGAGCATGGATTCTGAGTACAAGATGGGCTATTATCTGACGAAGGAACTGCTGCGGGAGGACAAGAACCTTACGGCAATCGTCGGCATGAATGATATGATCGCGTTCGGGATCATGGACGCCGTGCTCGAGAGCAAACTGCGCATTCCGGCGGATATTTCCGTAGTGGGATGTGACAACACCGTCTATTCCAGCTTCCGCTCGATTTCCCTGACGACGATTGACCACTATGTGCCATTGAAGGGCCGCGATGCGTGCGATATCATCCTGCGGAAAATCCAGTCTCTTCGGGAAAGCCAGGACGGCAATGAACCCTTAAGCACGTATCATGTCGAGTATGAGCCGAAACTGATCGTGCGGCGCAGCACTTCGTATGCAAGAACCGAAAAATTAAAAAATAAATAGGACGGCTAAAATTATTATTAATAATTTTGAATAAAACAGCTCCGACGCAAACCGGGAAAACACAAAGAAAAGGAAAAACCGGAAAAAATGAGAAAAAATCCGCCAGAGTAATTTATAAAATAGTATTTATAAATAATAAAATTAATTAATAAAAATGAGAACGACTTGACGGAAAAACCAAACATATCTATACTGGAGATAACAGAAAAACGGAGCCGTTCTGCGGAAAACAACAGGCCCCGAAACCTTACGAAAGTATGAATATGGGAGGAAAAACAACATGAGATTTTTCATCGACACAGCAAAAGTAGAGGACATTAAAAAAGCAAACGACATGGGCGTTATCTGCGGCGTTACCACCAACCCGTCCCTGATCGCAAAAGAAGGACGTGACTTCAAAGAGGTCATCAAAGAGATCACCGAGATCGTAGACGGACCGATCAGCGGCGAGGTAAAAGCTACCACAACAGATGCAGAAGGCATGATCAAAGAAGGCCGTGAGATCGCAGCCATCCATCCAAACATGGTTGTTAAAATCCCGATGACCGTAGAAGGACTCAAAGCTGTTAAAGTTCTGAGCGCAGAGGGCATCAAGACAAACGTAACTCTGATCTTCTCCGCAAACCAGGCACTTCTGGCTGCAAGAGCAGGTGCAACTTATGTTTCCCCATTCCTTGGAAGACTCGATGACATCAGCACCCGCGGCGTTGATCTGATCCGTGAAATCGTTGAGATCTTCGACGTAGCCGGCATCGACACCGAGATCATCGCAGCAAGCGTCCGCAACCCGATCCACGTAACCGACTGCGCACTGGCTGGTGCAGACATTGCAACTGTTCCATACAACGTAATTGTACAGATGACCAAACATCCTCTGACCGACGCCGGAATCGCAAAATTCCAGGCTGACTACAAAGCTGTATTCGGCGAATAAGACCTAAACATGATTGCATAAAAGCTGGAAATATGGTATTGTGAACGAAGTGAACAATAGCGATATTTCCAGCTTTTGATTCCGATCCAACTAAACAAGGAGAAAAGACATGAACAAGTTAGAACTTCAGAAGACGGCCAATGAGATCCGCAAAGGGATCGTCAGCGGCGTTCATGCAGCAAAGGCCGGCCATCCGGGCGGATCTCTGTCTGCAGCCGATATTTTCACGTATCTGTATTTTGAAGAAATGAACGTGGACCCGAAAAATCCAAAAGATCCGGACCGCGATCGTTTTGTACTTTCGAAAGGCCACACAGCGCCGGGACTCTACGCAGCACTGGCTGAAAAAGGTTACTTCCCGAAAGAAGACCTGCTGACCCTTCGTCACCTTGGCTCTTACCTGCAGGGACATCCGGATATGAAACATATCCCGGGCGTTGATATGTCAAGCGGTTCCCTCGGACAGGGAATCTCCGCAGCAGTCGGAATGGCACTCGGTGCAAAACTGCAGAACAAAGCATTTCGTGTTTATACACTTCTTGGCGATGGTGAAATCCAGGAAGGACAGGTCTGGGAGGCAGCCATGTTTGCCGGAGCAAAACATCTGGACAACCTCGTTGTGATCGTAGACAACAACGGACTTCAGATCGACGGAAACGTAGCAGATGTCAACAGCCCGTACCCGATCGACAAAAAATTCGAGGCATTCAACTTCCACGTAATCAACGTAGCGGACGGCAACGATTTCGATCAGCTGAAAGCTGCATTTGATGAGGCGCGCACCGTAACAGGCATGCCGACCGCCATCATCACAAAGACCGTAAAAGGAAAAGGCGTTTCCTTCATGGAGAACCAGGTAGGCTGGCACGGAAAAGCTCCGAACGATGAAGAGTACGCAATTGCTATGGCAGAACTGGAAAAGGCAGGTGAAGCGTTATGTCAGAAGTAAAGAAAATCGCAACAAGAGAAAGTTACGGTAATGCACTGGTTGAACTTGGCGCAGAGCATGACAATCTGATCGTACTCGACGCTGACCTTGCAGCAGCAACCAAGACCGGTGTGTTCAAAAAAGCATATCCGGACCGCCACATCGACTGTGGTATCGCAGAATGTAATATGATGGGAATCGCTGCCGGTCTTTCCACCACAGGCATCGTTCCGTTCGCAAGCACCTTCGCGATGTTTGCCGCAGGCCGTGCGTTTGAGCAGGTGCGCAACTCCATCGGATACCCGCATCTGAACGTAAAAATCGGTGCTACCCATGCCGGAATTTCCGTAGGAGAAGACGGCGCAACACATCAGTGCAACGAGGATATCGCCCTGATGAGAACCATCCCGGGCATGGTCATCCTGAACCCGGCAGATGATGTAGAGGCAAAAGCCTGCGTGAAAGCAGCTTATGAATACAACGGACCGGTTTACCTTCGTTTCGGACGTCTGGCAGTGCCGGTGATCAACGACAGACCGGATTACAAATTTGAGCTCGGAAAAGGCGTTGTTCTTCGTGAAGGCAAGGATGTCACCATCGTTGCAACAGGCCTTTGCGTAAGCTCCGCTCTGGAAGCAGCAGAGAAACTTGCCGCAGACGGCATTGATGCCAAGATCATCAACATCCACACCATCAAACCGCTGGATGAGGAGCTGATCGTTGCAGCAGCAAAAGAGACTGGCAAAGTCGTAACCGTAGAAGAGCACTCGGTGATCGGAGGACTTGGAAGCGCAGTCTGCGACGCACTGGCAGAGAAATGCCCGGTTCCGGTGAAGAAAATCGGTGTACAGGACGTCTTCGGAGAGTCCGGCCCGGCAGCCGCTCTTCTTGCAAAATACAAACTCGACGGCGAGGGCGTTTACGAGCAGGTAAAAGAGTTCTGTAAATAAGATTTTTCGAAATAAATGACAAAAGAAAACAGGCAGAGGCTACACCGGAAAACGGTGCGGTCTCTGCCTGTTTTGTTGTCTGCAGTTTTTCTTAAAGCAGAAGTTCGCTTGTCCCGGCCGCCTCAAGTTCCCGGCAGGCGAGCAGGATTCCCTGCGAGATGGATTCCGCCATATGGAAAATCGTGGCAAGCCGGGTTGTCTGCAGAAGAAGCTGTTCAAAACTGCCCGATACATTCACAATGCCTGTGATAAAAATATCCCCGACCTCGGGCAGCGTCTTCCCTGCCCCCGCGCCCGGCCGGATCGCCCCGTTTCCGATCGTGATATATCCCTGATGACGCCGCGAACCAAGCGAAGCATCGATCGCAACGAGCAGTGCCTCCGGGTGGCGGGAATGGATGTACGAAATCCGGTCCGGTAGATTCAGGGCGTGCACCGGGTCATCCAGCGTTCCGTAGACATGAAAAACGCGGCTGCAGTACGGCGAAAGCTGGTACCCGATCAGCGGTCCTAAGGAATCCCCAGTGATCCGGTCGCTTCCGATGCAGAGAAATACCAGTTCACGGAACATGCGTCCGTCCTTTTGAATGCAGTAAGAAAACAGCGACGCCAGCTCTTCGCTGGCGCTGCGGCTTCGCTCATTGATGTAGTAAACTTCGGCGTCTTTTTTTCGAAACATGACCGGTACCTGCCTTTCAGAAGAATCATCCACAGTTTAACCGTATATGGTATAAACTATTCCTGCAATGAAAAAAACATGACATGCCCTCCGGTGCAGAAAAACGGGAAAACAGTCGGAAAAAACCGTGACAGCCCTGCCCCAAAACGATCTTTTTCGCGGAACATCCGTGATAAAGTAGGCAAAAAGGGGTGAAAAGCATGATTGAGATTGTTTATAAAGAAAACAAAGAGCAGGCGAACGGCAACGAGGGATACTTTCATCTGCCGAAAAATATCCGCCAGGTCGGTGATACGAACGGCAGGGAGCGGATTTATCTGGAAGATTATGTCGGAACCTTTCTGAAAAAATATTTTTCCGCACCGGAGGGACGTGCCGCCATGCTGTTCGGCGAATTTAAGTGGGCGGACGGAATTTCCTACTTTTTTATCCGCAGCGCGGCCGCGATTCATACGATGGAGCCGGCGCCGGATCACCTGGTCTTCGATGATGCAGTATGGACGGAGGTCCACGATGTGATGGAAAAATATTTCAAAAACCAGCAGATCCTCGGCTGGGCACTTTCTCTTCCGGGATACGGGGAGGATCTGAATGAACAGATCATCCGAGCGCATCTGAACCACTTCGGCGGAAATGACAAGACGCTGTTCCGCGTCAACGGACAGGAAAAAGAGGAAACCTTCTATACGTACGAGGGCGGCACCCTGCGGAGCACGGGAGGTTTTTACATTTATTATGAAAAGAATGAGCCGATGCAGTCGTATCTGATCGATCAGAATCAGAACCGGTCGATCGAAAACGGAGAGAGCGTGCCCGACCGCGCTGTCAGCGATTTTCGGAAGATGATTGAGGAGAAGAGCGGGGAGGAGCCGGAACACGATCACAGAAAGCCGATCCTCTATGCGATGACAGCATGCGCGGCTGCGGCGCTTCTTGTAACGGTGACGCAGAAATACGGAGATGCGCTGCCGTTTCCGGGGAAAACAAAGGAGCAGACGGTAGCAGTGGCGGGAAACGTACAGGGAGAGAAGACACAGACGGCGGAGAGTGCAGCGGAAGCATCAGCGGCGGAAGAGGGAAACACAGGGGAAAATACTTCGACGCCGGAAAGCACAGGAACGGAACTGGAAACGGAAAATGAGAGCGGGAGCGCGGCGGTAAGTGAGGAGCAGAATTTATCCGGAACGGATCCGGCAGGCAGCGGAGAGCAAAGCACATCCGGCGGGGAGCAGACTGGTGCAGCGGAGAACAATACCGGTACGGCGCAGACAGATCCAGCACCGGGAGCAGAGCCATCGTCCGCCCCGGGAACTGCTTCCGGCAGTGAGACGGCAGAAACCGCCGCGCAGGTCTGGCAGGAGTACACCGTACAGAAGGGGGACAGCCTCTCGAAAATCAGTGAGAGATATTACGGAACGATGAGCAGAGTGAAAGATATCTGCGAACTGAACCAGATCGCGGTGGAAGATCTCATATATGCGGGGCAGAAAATATACCTCCCAAAATAGAGAAAAATATGGTACACTAGAGCGGAATCAAACTGCGGCCGAAAGGGCGGCAGAAAATAAGTCCGAAAAGAACATAAGGGGAATGAAAATGGACGGAAAAAACAGAGAAGAACAGGAGAACGGAGCAAAAGTCCGGGATCTTGAGGAGTATAAAGCAGAAAACAGAAAAAGAAAACGCAGACGCCGGATCACCGTTGGAATCCTTGCAGGAGCCATTCTCGCGGCCGGAATTGGTACAGGGGTATGGCTTCAGCTGCGTACTTTTCAGGGATACGACACAGTACAGGCAACAGAGACCGAGGACACCGATACGTATATGTTTCAGAAATCCGGAAATAAGATCGTGCGCTACGGTATCGACGGCATCGAACTGCGCGACCGGAAAAATCAGACCCTCTGGAGCGATCATTATACCATGGAAAATCCGCAGATGATATCCTGCGGCGATGCAATTGCCATTTACGATAAAAACGGAACCAAAATTGTTGTATACGATGCCGATGGAAAGGCCGGCGAAATTACCGCGTCGTATCCGATCGTGAAAGCATCCGTTGCAGGCCAGGGCGTCGTTGCGGCGATTCTGGAAAACAACGGGGAGAGCTGGATCAAATACTATAATACCGATGGAACGGAGATCGCCTCCTCCCACCCGAATATGGACAGTCCGGGCTATCCGATGGATCTCTCGCTTTCTTCGGACGGACTCTGGATGGCGGTTTCCTACGCTTACGAAGACGGCGGCAAGATGAAATCACAGGTCGCTTTCTACAATTTCGGGAGCAGGGGCGAGGATCTGGTGGACAACCTTGCAAGTTCATCGAGCTATACCGATATGCTGTGCCCGCAGATCGAAACCGCGGGAACATCCTCATGGGTTGCCTTCTTTTTACGGGTATGTTCCTTGATCACAGTTTCTTCTTCCAGCAGGGACGGATCCTGTTCCATTTCTGCTTCATCAAAGAGATTCTGCTGTCCCGGAATATCATCAGATCTTCTCTCGCTGGAGGGACCAAAGAGTTTTTTTGTCAGATAATCTACCTGTTCCTGAAGAGCTTTCTCATGACTGGTTTTTTCGTCAATAATAAGACGGAGAGCTTTGATCAGTTCCGTCTGCTCCGCTATCATTGTTTTCAGTTGTGATACGGTATCTTTCAGCTCTCGAAGCTGGATATCTTTTGCACTGGAAGCCATCGTTTCTCTCCTCGGATTTGATTCCTTTATTATACCAGAAAGGGGATTTTTACTAAAGGAAAACAACGCCTGAAAAATGCCGGATTTACAAGGGATTTCCGAATTTTTCCATGCAGGATTTCTGCCAGGATCCACGAGCTTTTTATTCTGCTTTGAGGGCTTTTGGCTGGTCAATATCGATCCCCGACATCAGCCAGTCAAACTCCCGCCAGGAAAGATTCCGGACTTCTGACTGCTTCCTGGGCCATTGATATCCACCCCGGACAGATAACCGTTTATAGATCAGGACAAAACCATCCGGTTCACGGAACAGAGCTTTGATCC
>OHXF01000606.1_pt1 | contig 11710 bp, 7 predicted proteins | sample 1579961 | NCBI WGS metagenome assembly OHXF01 (sample SAMEA3882508, study PRJEB24775) | human gut metagenome | biome: human-associated habitat; feature: intestine environment; material: feces | place: Netherlands | collected 2009/2010
CATATCAATCTTCGGAAGATAACGGTCAATTGCAAACTTATCATTATTCTCGCAAAGAGATCCTGTGATATCATACAGATGATCGCAAACCTGATTCTCTTTTCCAAGAACAGTAATATGATGATAAGCACCGTACATAGCCGGCCTCATAAGGTTTACTGCGCAGGAATCCACACCGATATACTCTTTGTGAGTGTGCTTCTCATGAATCGCTTTTGTTACCAGGCAGCCATAAGGTCCCATCATGAATCGTCCAAGCTCTGTATAAATAGCTACATCTCCCATTCCTTCCGGAACCAGAACTTCTTCATATACCTTGCGTACACCCTCTCCAATTGCACGAATATCGTTTGGAGTCTGCTCCGGGCGATAAGGAATACCTATACCACCGGAAAGATTGATGAATTTAATATGCGCCCCAGTCTCCTTCTGAAGCTTCACAGCAAGTTCAAACATAACCTTCGCAAGCATCGGGTAGTAATCATTAGTCACTGTATTGCTGGCAAGAAATGCATGAATTCCAAACTCCCTGGCGCCCTTACTCTTCAGGATGCGGAATGCATCAAAAATCTGCTCCGTAGTCATGCCATATTTTGCATCCCCGGGGTTATCCATAATATCGTTGCTGATTTTGAACACTCCGCCAGGATTATAACGGCAGCTGATGATCTCCGGTATCTTTCCAACAGCTTTCTCTACACTCTCAATATGAGTGATGTCATCAAGATTGATAATTCCACCGATCTCATCTGCATATTTAAACTCTTTATCCGGAGTGTCGTTGGAGGAAAACATAATGTCTCCCTTCTTACAGCCGATAGCTTTGGAAAGCATCAGTTCTGTCATGGATGAGCAGTCACATCCGCAGCCATATTCCTGCAGAATCTTGATCAGGAACGGGTTCGGGGTTGCCTTTACTGCAAAAAACTCCTTAAAGCCTTTGTTCCATGCAAAAGCTTCCTTCAAAGCCTGTGCATTTTCCCGGATGCCCTTCTCATCATAAAGATGAAATGGGGTAGGATATTTTCCGGTAATTTCCTGTACCTTCTCCAGTGTTACAAAAGGTGTTTTTTTCATAATAGTTTCTCCTCGTTTGTAAAATACAGCACTCGCTGCTCTTAAAAGTAATTTTTCTGTTGTCACAAATCAGCGCCTGTGACAGCTTTATTTAGCTTCAATCACATGCAGCATATTTGTTACAGCACCTTCCCGGGTCATATTGGTAGCCGGATCTCCAACCGTAAATACGATCAGGTCTCCTTTCTTTGCAAGCCGCTTTCTGCGGACAACGCTCATGGCCTGGGAAATAATATACTCTGTGTAATCCTTCTCGTATCCTTTCAACGGTGTAACACCCCATACAAGCTGAAGTCTATGCAGAATCGTATCATTGGGAGTGACAGCATAAATAGGAGCTTCCGGTCGGAAATTGGAAATCAGTCTGGCTGTTCTTCCTCCAAAGGTAGGAGTCACAATGGCCTTAGCCTTCAGATCTCTTGCAGTCTGCACTGCTGCCAGTCCCACAGCGCTGGACACTCTGCTCTCACCACACATATTGCGGTTATGGGTATAATCCTCATAATTCAGGTGAGGCTCTGTGGTCTGTGCAATCTCCACCATCATCTTCAGTGCTTCCAGCGGATATTTGCCAGCTGCAGTCTCACCGGAAAGCATAATAGCATCTGTACCATCGTAAATAGCATTGGCAACGTCTGCCACCTCTGCTCTTGTAGGACGTGGATTACGAATCATGGAATCCAGCATCTGGGTAGCAGTAATAACCGGAACATAGTTCTCATTGCACTTGCGGATGATCATTTTCTGGATATAAGGAACCTCACTTGGAGGAATCTCCACGCCAAGATCGCCTCTGGCAACCATAATACCATCTGCGGCCTTGATGATCTCATCAATATTTTCAACACCTTCGGCATTCTCGATTTTGGCAATGATTCCAATATCATGTCCGCCATTTTCATCTAAAAGCTGACGGATTTCTTTAATCGCTTTTGCGTCACGTACAAAAGAAGCTGCAATATAATCAAACTCCTGTGTAATTCCAAACAGAATATCCTCTTTGTCCTGCTCTGTAATTCCCGGAAGCTTCACTTTCACATAAGGGACGTTGATTCCTTTGCGCTCTCCAAGCTCGCCGCCGTTTAAGACACGACAGACAATATCCCCATTCTTAATATTCTCAATCTCCAGTTCGATCAGACCATCATCAATCAGGATTTTACCGCCTTTTTTCACATCTTTGTAAAGATTTTCATATGTGATGGCGACTCTGGTCTCATCTCCCTCTATATCACCGGTAGTAAGTGTAAATTCGCTTCCAGCCTCCAATGTAATCTTCTTATGATCCTTAAGAAGCTTGGTACGGATCTCCGGTCCCTTTGTATCAAGAAGCAGGGCAACCGGAATATTCAGTTCTTCCCGTAGGTTTTTGACCATGTCTACTCTTCCCCTGTGTTCTTCATGAGAACCATGGGAAAAATTAAAACGTGCAATATCCATTCCGGCACGCATCATAGCTCTTAAAGTATTTTTCTTACTGGATGCTGGTCCCATAGTACAGATAATTTTTGTTCTCTTCATAAGCAGTCTTTCCCTCTGTCTTTTCAGTCATTTGCTGGCTGCTGCCCACATCGTTCACAGCAGCCATGCAATGTTACCGGTTAACAATTACATTAATTTCATTTCACATGTGTATGTGTAAAAAGATGGTCCTGGCAATACTCATAATTTCCATTGCATCTGGAACAAAAACGAAATTCCAGATTAGGATCATCAAGCTCAGTACGTCCGCAAATCGCGCATTTGTGCTTGGTCACACTGCCGCTGCCTGATTTCATACGTCCCTGGGGTTCCATTGCTCTGCGGAATTCATTTCTTCTGTGGACCTCCTTCGGGTTATACCGGCTGAAATCCTTTGTTCCAAAGTAAAAAATAATGAAATTCAACAGAGAAGCCACAATCGGGATCACCAAATACCATGCACCTGCCATAATGTACTGAATCATTTCATATACAACGATCACCACATAAAAAATTGCCATCCACTTCATCTTCACCGGAATGATAAACATAAGCAGAACCTGCATATCCGGATAACACATTGCATATGCAAGGAATGTGGACAGACTGATATAGTAAGTAGAAAATACGTTTCCTACCAGAACATTTCCTCCGAGAAGGAAATACAGAATGAACGCTCCCAAAATTGTAAATATCACGCCCGAAAGAATATACAACGTATATTTAAAAGTTCCAATCGTCCGCTCCAGAGAAGTTCCAATTGGATAATAAAAGAACAGAACTGCAATTGCAAACCATAATACTCCGGAAGTGCTCGGTGGATACAGTACCCAGGTCACTAGTCTCCATACCTGTCCCCGCAGAATATACGCTGGTTCCAGGCTCAGCCAGTTCAGTATGCCTGGATTCACGATCATCAGTGCATAACCGATCACATAGCATACAATCATGTAAATTGTGAGATTGGGAATACCAAATCTTCCAAATTTTCGTTCCAGCTTATCAATAAATTTCATGTAATCCTCCTATTCAGAAAAATTTCTTCTTGGACAGAATCACAGCTGCCACAATACTCACCAGTATGGACAGCAATATCACCACTAAAAATCCCCATTTGTCAGCAGAAAACGGCATTCCCGAAGGGCTCAGGTTCATTCCATATGCACTGAACACAATAGTGGGAATACTCATTACAATCGTGATAACGGACAAAACCTTCATAACCACATTCAGGTTATTGGAAATAACCGAGGCAAAAGTCCCCATCATGCTGCTTAAGATACCGCTGTATATATTGGCCATCTCGATTGCCTGTTTATTCTCAATGATAACATCTTCCAGAAGATCCGTATCCTCCGGGTACTGCTTAATGCTCTCTACCTTCAGAAGCTTCTCCAGTACTACCTCGTTCGACCGAAGAGATGTAGTAAAATAAACCAGGGATTTCTCCAGTTCCAACAGTTCCATTAGTTCCTGATTACGGGTGGACATGTGGAGCTTCTCCTCCACCTGTTCACTTTTCTTATCTATAATACGCAGATAATGCAGGTACATAGTGGCATTGCGGTACAGGATCTGCAAAATGAATCTGGTTTTCATATAGGTAAAGAAATTACGTACTCTTCCCTCCATAAACCGGGTAAGCACCTGGGTATCCTCCAGACATACGGTAAAAATCATCTTCTTGGTAACAATAATACCAAGAGGGATAGTGCCATACCAGTCCTTGTCATTGCGTTCCTCGATCATAGGAACATCTACCAGGATCAGTGTATAATTATCTTCCACTTCAATACGAGAACGCTCTTCCTCATCCAGAGGAGCGCGAAGATCATCTACTTCGATTCCGAATCTTTCGGACATCTCAAAGATCTCAGTTGCAGTGGGATTGGTCATTGCAATCCAGCAATCCTCCTGTGGTTCCTGAATCTCATGGATCGCACCCTCTATTGTCTTAAAAATCCTTACCACAAGCTGCACTCCTTCCAATCTCTTGCTTCTGTATAAAAACCAGCTGTCCCACTTTTCTGTCAGACAGGGCTCCTATCCTCAAAAATACACGCTTAATTATAATTTCTACAGGAAATTTTGTCAATTCTAATAGATTCGGTTTACAAATTTTTTGCATTTCGCTATAATGTCTTTAACATCACATTCATACTTTAATTCGGCACAGCAGTTTTCCCTCCACAACTGGCGATTGCTGCAGTCCGAAGAAGAAAGGATTTATGCCTATGAGTCAGTCAACATTTGGAAAAAAATTTACAGTAACTACCTGGGGAGAGTCCCACGGCAAGGCACTGGGCACCGTTGTAGATGGCGTTCCAGCAGGACTTTTCCTTACGGAGGCAGATATACAGACTTATCTGGACAGAAGGAAGCCTGGCCAAAGCCGTTACACCACTGCCCGAAATGAAGGAGATGAAGTCGAAATCCTTTCCGGAATCTTTGAGGGACAGACCACTGGCACCCCCATTTCCATGATCGTGCGGAACAAAGACCAGCGTTCCCGGGATTACGGAAATATCGCGCAGACCTATCGCCCTGGACATGCAGATTTTGGTTTTGACAGTAAATATGGTTTTCGCGACTACAGAGGCGGCGGACGTTCCTCTGGACGTGAGACCATCGGCCGAGTTGCCGCCGGAGCCATTGCAGCCAGGATTCTGAAAGAACTTGGTATTACCCTGCAGGCCTACACCAGTTCCATCGGACCAGTCTCATGCCAAAGCTACCACCCTGAAATAATACCGGAAAACTCTTTCTATATGCCAGATATGGTTGCCGCAGAAAAAGCAGCCAAGTATCTGGAGAAATGCATGAAAGAGGAGGACAGTGCAGGCGGTGTTGTCGAGTGCCGTATAAGCGGCGTTCCTGCTGGCATTGGAGATCCTGTATTTGGAAAACTAGATGCAGCTTTTGCCCAGGCACTGATGTCTATTGGCGCCGTAAAAGCAGTGGAAATCGGCGATGGTGTAAAGGTTTCCACCATGAAGGGTTCCGAAAACAATGATGGCTTCCACATGGAAAATGGCAGAATTGTAAAGACCACCAACCACTCTGGAGGCATTTTAGGCGGAATCAGTGACGGCGGTGAAATTCTCCTCCGCGCCCACATCAAACCAACCCCATCCATTGCACAGCCTCAGCAGACTGTTACCACTACCGGCGAGAACACCTCCATCGAAATCAAAGGCCGTCATGATCCTGTGATCGTGCCCCGCGCCGTTGTAGTCGTGGAATCCATGGCCGCCATCACACTGGTAGATGCCATGTTCTCCAATATGAGTGCACGCATGGACTATGTAAAAAACTTTTATCTTTAAAATTCGTCAAAAAGGCAGTTACCTGAATCTTTCTCTCATTCAGATAACTGCCTTCATTATTTATTATAATCTGTGAAAAAATTCACTATTCACACTAACGCGTGTTTGAAAAAATATACCTATGCCTCCAAATCCTCAATATCATTTCCATCCGGTACCGGCCAGATATTGATGCAGTTCGGAGTCTCAATCTTACGCGGCTTACCTTTCATCATAATGATGTTCTTCTCATAGTCAACCTTGAAGGTGGTAATGCTGTTGCTGGAATGGTTGGCAACGGCAATGTGCTGGTTATCCGGGAAGATTACAAGGTCTTTCGGATAGTCACCACTTACCGGAAGGACAAACTTACGCTCCAGAAGTCCTGTCTCAGCGTCTACTTCAAACATACCAACTGTATTCTCACCGGCTGTGGTACAGAACAGATGCTTTCCGTCTGGTGCAAGTGCAAGTCCGGATGCTGCATTGTGAGATACATTTCCATCCTCCTTCTTCGCCAGGGTAGAAACGCTCTGAAGCAGTTCAAATTCTGGAACATCTCCATTTCCGTTATAGCTATAAACCTTAATCTCATTGCTCAGCTCAAAAAGCACATATGCGAAACGTCCATCTGCACTGAAACGGATAATACGCGGTCCACTCTCTCTCGGGCATCTTACAATATCCACCAGCTCCAGCTTATCTGTCCGCTTATTGATACGGTAAACCTTGATCTGGTCAATTCCATTATCTACTGCGCAGAGATATTTATTATCCGGAGTAGGACGTACACAGTTTACGTGAGGACGGAAGTTACGCTCTGCAACACTTCCAAGACCAGTGTGGAAAACACCGTCCATAACACTTCCAAGACGTCCATCCTTATGAGTGTGTACAACCGTTACCTTTCCATCATGATAACCTGCTACGTAAAGATATTTGCCATCTACGTCTGTAGCAAGGAAGCAGCCTCTCATGCCATCAATATCAACGCTGTTGATACGTGCCAAATCGCCATTATGATCACGCTTGAATACCGCAACGCCCTCATCCTCGATAGAATAAAGGTATTTTCCATTCTTGGATACCGCGGTATAAGACGCATTACTTACTTCCACTTCACTTCTCTCTGTGAGAGTACCTTCTTCCAGGTTCACGTCATAAACCTGAATTCCCTTGCTGGTTCCGTGAGTATAGGTTCCTACATAAGCCACATATTTCTTACCCATTTGTCTAGCCTCCTACAGTCTCTTTCTGGAAACCGTCCGTTCACGCTGTTCTTCCGATCTTTTTTACAGCGTAGCGGGTCACTGTGCAGCTCTGAATATTACTGCATTCTCTATATCAGTAAATCCTCTGCCACGGTTCATTTATTACAGCCGCATTTTATTACAGCAACTCGTATTCTGGTTTCTTTTATGTAATTGTGTCTAGATTATACCACACACGTTTTCAAAGAACAAGCTTTACTGCATCCAGAGTTTCCATAATAATTTCATCTGTATGAGCCGCTGACAGGAACATGGCTTCAAACTGGGACGGAGCCATATGAATTCCCATATTCAGCATTTTTTTGAAATATTCTGCAAATGCCACTGTGTCAGAAGATTTTGCAGAAACATAATCGACAACAGGCTGTCCCGTAAAGAACAGGCTTCCAAGAGAGCCCACATAATTCATCTGGTAATTCAGACCTTTTTCTTTCACGATTTTTCCCATTCCACCGTAGAGAAGCTCTCCCTTTTTCTCCAGTTCCGTGTAAATTTCCTGATGGTCATACAAATATTTCAGCTGGGTAAGCCCGGCAGCCATAGCTACCGGATTTCCGCTTAAAGTACCTGCCTGATATACTTTTCCTGCCGGAGCAACCAATTCCATCACATCTCTTCTTCCGCCATATGCACCTACCGGCATTCCGGCACCAATGATTTTTCCATAAGTAACCAGATCCGGTGTTACACCAAAATACTGTGCTGCGCCGCCAAATGCAAGTCGGAATCCGGTAATCACCTCATCAAAAATAAGAAGGGCATGGTATTGGTCGCAAAGAGCGCGAAGTCCCTGCAGAAATCCTTCCCTTGGCGGAACTACACCCATGTTGGCTCCAACTGCTTCCACGATCACTGCTGCCACCTGGCCATCTGCCTGCTGAAAAAGAGTCTCCACACTGCCAAGATCGTTGTAAGCTGCCAGCATAGTATCCTCTGTACAGCCTTTTGGAACACCGGCACTGTCCGGCACACCACTTGTCATCACACCGGAACCTGCGCTCACCAGCATAGCATCACTGTGCCCATGATAGCAGCCTGCAAATTTGATGATCTTATTTTTCCCTGTATAACCTCTTGCCACACGGATTGCACTCATAACAGCCTCTGTACCAGAATTGACCATTCGGATCATATCCACATGCGAGATTCTGTCACAGATAAATTCAGCCATTTCCACTTCAATCTCTGTAGCGCATCCAAAACTCAGGCCTTTTTCACATGCCTTCAGAACGCTTTCCCGTATTGCAGGAAAATTGTGTCCCAGGATCATTGGTCCCCAGGAATCTATGTAATCAATATAACGATTGCCATCTACATCATAAATATAGCAGCCATCTGCACGTTCAATAAATCTCGGTGCTTCTCCAATAGCGCCATATGCACGCACCGGACTGTTTACACCGCCAGGGATTCTTTTTACCGCTCTCTCAAAAAGCTTCTCAGACTTTGTCATTATCCGATTCTCCCTTCCTCCATCATTTTTGCAATTTCTTCTGCAAAATAGGTGATATAAATCTGTGCACCTGCACGATAAGCTCCCACCGCCATTTCTCCAACGATCCGCTCTTCATCGATCCAGCCCATCTTTGCTGCAGCCTTCACCATGGCATACTCACCGCTTACACTATAGGCAGCTACCGGAACATTCACAGCCTTGGAGATCTCAGATACCATATCAAGATAAGACATGGCAGGCTTCACCATAATAATATCAGCGCCTTCTTCAATATCCATAAGAGCTTCTTTCATTCCCTCTCTTCTGTTGTGGAAATCCATCTGATAGCTCTTGCGGTCTCCAAAAGCAGGAGCACTTCCGGCTGCATCGCGGAATGGACCATAGAACGCAGAAGCATATTTCACCGCATAAGACATGATCGGAATATTGGTATAACCGCCCAGATCCAGTTCTTTACGGATAGCAGCCACACGCCCGTCCATCATATCGGAAGGAGCGATCATATCAGAGCCAGCCTGCGCATGAGACAGAGCTGTTTTTGCCAGAAGCTCCAATGTCTTGTCATTGTCAACATCATGGCCGCAAAGAACGCCGCAGTGACCGTGGGAAGTATATTCACACATGCACACATCTGTCACATAATACATCTCTGGAAATCTGCTCTTTGCTTCCCGAAGTGCCTTCTGTACAATACCATCCTGAGCGTAAGCGCCGCTTCCGACTTCATCCTTATGATCCGGGATTCCAAAAAGCATAATGCTGTTTACTCCTGCTTTTTCCAACTGCTCCAGCTTATAGGGAAGACGGTCCAGGCTGTAACGGTACTGCCCTTCCATGGAAGGGATCTCTTCCTGGATTCCATTTCCTTCCATTACAAACAGCGGATAGATAAGAGAAGATTTGTCCATTCTGGTCTCTCTCACCATTTTACGCAAATTCGCACCGCCCCTTAATCTTCTAGGTCTCTTAATCAGTTCCATTTTTCTTCTCTCCTCTTCAGTGTCTCAACCAGTTCGATCAGACTGTCGATGGTTGCTTTTTCTGACATATATGTCTGCATTCCATAAGAATCCGCCGCTGCACGAGTCTGTTTTCCAATGCATGCAGCACGAACCCTGGAATAATCAAGTCCTTTGGTGCTCTCCACAAAGCCTTTCACTGTGGAAGCACTGGTAAATACAGCCAGGTCAATAGTGCCCTCTTCAAATTCTTTCTTCTCATTAATAAGAGGACTGCTTACATATCCGGTCTCATAAGTCGGAACATCATCCACCTGTGCACCTGTTTTTTTCAGTTCTTCTGCCAGTTCCTTGTTTCCAAGGGAGGCTCTTGGAATCAGAATCTTTTCTGTTCCATTTAAAAGAGCGCCAAGCTCTTTTCCAAGGGTATTTCCATCATAAACAGAAGGCATGAAATCCGGATAGATTCCTCTTTCCAGAAATTTCTTCTTTGTGCCCTCACCGATCACCGCGATTTTTGCATTTCCAAGAGAACGCAGGTCGATCTTCTTTTTCTCCATTTGCCTGAAGAAAACTTCCACGCCTGCAGGACTTGTAAATACCAGCCAGTCATAGCTGCGGATATGAGAAAAGGCCTGGTACAGTCTGCTCTGATCCTCCAGAGGGATAATACTGATGGATGGAAGTTCCAGTACTTCTGCACCTTTCTCCCGAAGAAGGGCCGCAGTTCTGGAAATATTCTCCTTTGGCCGGGTGACAAGGATCTTCCAGCCTGCCAGAGGTAATTTCTCATACCAGGCAAAATCATCTGCCAAAGTGCAGACCTTTCCTACCACAATAATGGCCGGTGTCTGGATCTTCGCCTGATCAGCCGCAGCTTTCAGGGTACCAACAGTAGCTACCACTCGTTTCTGGCCTGCTGTGGTTCCTTTGGACAAAACAGCGGCAGGCATATCCGGTTCCATACCAGCTTTCATAAGGCCATTGCAGATATCCTCCATGGCAGTGATTCCCATAAGAAAAACAAGAGTTCCCTTTGTATGCACCAGTGCCCCAAAATCAATGTCGTACTCCATACCCTTGCGTTTATGTCCGGTGATAACATGGACAGAGGAACAGAAATCCCGGTGTGTCACAGGAATCCCATTGTATGCAGGTACGGAAATCGGGGAGGTCACACCAGGAACTATTTCATAAGGAATACCCTCCTTTGTAAGAAGCTCCAGTTCCTCTCCTCCTCGTCCAAAAAGGAAAGGATCGCCGCCTTTCAGGCGTACTACCCGGTTGCCCTTTTTTGCCTCATCCGCAAGAACCTGGTTGATCTTCTCCTGGGACATGGTATGGTGGCCGGCTCGTTTTCCCACGTTAATCAATTTTGCAGAAGCAGGAATTCTGGTCAGGATTCCCTGTCCTACCAGGCTGTCATAAACAACCACATCTGCCTGTTCCAGCACCTGGGCACCTTTCATTGTAAAAAGTCCCACATCTCCAGGGCCAGCTCCCACCAGCCAGACTTTTCCCGGTTCTTTTTTGTTGTCTTCCTGCAAGCCGGACTCTTTGTATTCCACTTTGCAGCGCTCCTGCAGTTCTTTTGCAAGAGAAGTTCCCAGTTTTTCTGCATCTGAAGGATTTCCGGTTTTATATCCTTTCAGGTAATGTCCGGTTTCTTCCTCGTAATAAAGGCCGGTAAGTTTCAACTGACCATCTTTGATTTCTCCATAGGCTGCCACAGGAGAAGTACAGCCTCCGTTTAAATATTTCACAAAGGCACGCTCCGCTGCTGCCGCCTGGTGTGCCTGCAGATCGTCATATCCTTCCAGATATTCATAATCCAGCCCTTTTCTTCCCTGGACAGCCAGGATTCCCTGACCTGCTGCCGGAACCATTTCTTCTGTATCAAAATACCGGCTGATTCTTATTTCAAGTCCCAGACGCTTCAACCCTGCGGCTGCAAGAACTAACCCAGCATAATCTCCGTTATCCAGCTTCTCCAGTCTTGTCTGAAGATTTCCACGAATGCTTTTCACATTCATATCCGGATAAATTTCTTTCAGCTGCAGTTTTCTTCGAAGACTGGAACATCCGATGGGTTTGGATGGATCCAAAGTATAGCAGCCTTCTGGAAGAACCAGTACATCCCTTGCATCTTCACGTCTGGAAAAAGCAAGTATGGGAAGTTCC
>OHXF01000637.1_pt1 | contig 11328 bp, 10 predicted proteins | sample 1579961 | NCBI WGS metagenome assembly OHXF01 (sample SAMEA3882508, study PRJEB24775) | human gut metagenome | biome: human-associated habitat; feature: intestine environment; material: feces | place: Netherlands | collected 2009/2010
AAAAGTTTTTTCATCTTTCGTTTGTTTTATGTGCATAAAATAAAAAAATCCGGTTCCGAACTCCCGGAATCGAACCCCCATTTCATGCAACCGGACGCGCACCTATAAATAAAGCCGCCCTCCTGCAACAAACGCCGACACTGCCGTGTCTCCGTCCGAAGCGCTCCGTTCTCCGCAGAGCTTGCCCGAAAATAAGGATCCTCCCACCGGGAGATGCAAGGCAGGTCTTCTGGCTCGTTCCAGCCGCAACGCCTTCCCAGTCCAAAGACCAGTGGCTAAAAGAGTGTTGCGGCAATCGACGGAACATACAGCAGCGGGAACTGCTGCCGAATTACACGGCATTCCCATTTAATCACACGGGGCCTTGCCCGGCCCTTTGTGAACCATTGCGGTGCAAAGTTAAAAAATAAATTCTTATCTTTGCCCTCGCTAACAAAAATTCAGCAAAAATATGAAGCACGCATACGTATTTCCCGGACAGGGTGCACAGGCGGTCGGTATGGGCAAAGACCTTTACGACAACGTCCCCGAAGCAAAGGAGCTTTTCGAAAAAGCCAATGATATCCTCGGTTTCCGTATCACGGACATCATGTTCGCCGGCACGGACGACGAGCTCAAGCAAACCAAAGTGACGCAGCCCGCCGTATTCCTTCACTCGGTAATCATGGCCAAGGCGCTCGGCGTGAAACCCGACGCTGCCGCAGGACACTCGCTGGGTGAGTTCTCGGCCCTGGTCGTGGCCGGTGCCCTCTCGTTCGAAGACGGCCTGAAGCTCGTCTCGAAGCGTGCCATGGCCATGCAGGCCGCCTGCGAGGCACAGCCCGGTACGATGGCCGCCATCCTCGGCCTGGAAGACCACGTAGTCGAAGAAATCTGCGCATCGGTCGACGGCATCGTCGTAGCGGCCAATTACAACTGCCCCGGCCAGCTCGTGATCTCGGGTGCCGTGGAAGCCGTCGACGCAGCCTGCGAAAAAGCCAAGGCCGCCGGTGCGCGCCGCGCCCTGCGCCTGCCCGTAGGCGGCGCATTCCACTCGCCGCTGATGGAGCCTGCCAAGCAGGAACTGGAAAAGGCGATCAGCGAGGCTCCGTTCCAGACGCCCGTATGCCCGATCTACCAGAATGTCGACGCGAAGCCCTACACGGATCCCGCACAGATCAAGGCCAACCTGATCGCACAGCTGACCGCCCCGGTACGCTGGACATACATCGTAAAGAACATGCTCGCCGACGGCGTGACGGAATTCACCGAGCTCGGCCCCGGCACCGTATTGCAGGGCCTTATCAGGAAGGTAAACCCCGAAGCCGTCGTAGAATCGAAATCGACGTTATAGTCTAAAAAGTCTCAAAACAAAAAGGAACGGACTGATTTTCAGTCCGTTCCTTTTATTATAATGTGTTTTGAAACAAAATTTATTAAATTTTATTAATAACATGTTGCATTTTTTAAATATACTTATTATATTTGCAAAGGTTTAGTTAAAAATGAGACAGGACGGATGACATCACTCACCGAATTTTTCAACAAACACGAAGACGATGCCCTGAAGGGTATTTCGCACAAGAACAGTATCATCAAGCGCAACATCATCGCCTACATGGCGGTGAACGGCGAATGTACGCTCTCGGAACTGACCAAAGAGCTGCATATCAGTGTCCCGACCATCACCAAGCTGGTGCAGGAACTGGTCGATGAGAACATCGTAACGGATCTGGGCAAGGTGGAAACCCCGGGCGGACGCAGGCCGAACATATTCGGCCTGGCCAATTCGGCGATCTATTTCGCAGGTGTCAACGTCGGGCGCGACAACATGACATTCCTGATCACCGACCTGCAGAACAACATCATCAAGGAAGAGTACGACTACACCTTCGAGTTGCAGGATCGCCCGCAGTGTTTCGAACGCATCTGTTCCAACATAGAGAACTTCATCGCCACATGCGGCATCGACCGGGGCAAAATCCTCGGGCTGGGAGTCTGCATGACGGGACGCGTGAATCCCGACACGGGCCGCAGCTACAAGTATTTCACCTCCAGCGAACAGTCGCTGCGCGAAGTGCTCGAAGAGCGCGTCGGGCTGCGCGTGCTGCTCGAAAACGACACCCGCGCCCGCTGCTATGCGGAATACACGTGCGGCAAGTCGAAGGACGAGAGCAACGTGCTCTACCTGCACATGGGGCGCGGCGTGGCAATCGGAATCGTCGTGGACGGGCAGCTCTACTACGGGAAAAGCGGGTTCGCCGGTGAGTTCGGACACATCCCGTTTTTCGACAACGAGATCATCTGCTCGTGCGGCAAGAAAGGCTGCCTCGAAACCGAGGTTTCGGGTATCGCCATCGAGGACAAGATGTGCCACCTGATCGAGAAGGGCGTCAATACGATCCTCAAGGAGAAGTACGACCAGCAGAAGAGCATCCATATCGACGACATCATCGCCGCGGCGAAGAACGACGACAACCTCTCGATCGAGCTGATCGAGGAGGCCGGCGAAAAAGTCGGCAAGGCCGTGGCCTTCCTTATCAACACGTTCAACCCCGAGACGGTCATCGTCGGCGGCAACATGGCCGCCGCAGGCGACTACATCATGCTGCCCCTCAAGTCGGCGACCAACAAATACTCGCTCAACCTCGTATACAAGGACACCAAATTCCGCGTATCGAAGATGACCGAGAACGCAAACGCATGGGGTGTGGCAATGCTCATCCGCAACAAGATCATCGGCATCTGATGAACCTCGAAGGCCGGACAACACGGCTTCGCGCCCTCGAACCGGGAGATATCGAACTGATGTACGCCTGGGAAAACGACACGGAGATATGGGGCGTCAGCGGTACGCTGGCGCAGCGGCTTATCATCGAAACCCCGGAAGGCCTCCCCGTCGGGGCGCTCGACCTGTTCGACCTGGATCCGGTGAATCTCCGTGCGGGCGTCGGCATCCTGATCCACGATACGGCACAACGGGGCAAAGGCTATGCCGCCGATGCGGTGGAGACCGTATGCAGCTATGCCCGCGATATGCTGCACCTGCACCAGTTATGGTGCAGCGTCGAAGCCGGAAATGCGGCGAGCCTCGCACTTTTCCGCCACGCCGGATTCTCCGAAACGGGGATCAGGAAAGAGTGGCTGCGGCTTGCCGACGGATTCCACGACGAGGTTTTCCTGCAAAAAATATTATGACCTGCGCCGGTTAGCACAACGCCACAAAACTAATCCGCCGCCGATAAGCCCAAACAGCTCCGGAAGATGCTCCGAAGCCAGTCCCCGGCTGCCGATGTGCCAAATACGCATTTTCTCAACCGTAGAGACAGGCACTACCCTGCCCGAAGAGGTAGCGTACACCCGGATCGTATCCCCGATGGCATAACGGGAATACGCATCGTATCCGACACGCATATCCGCATTGCGGATTTCAGGATACAACGTCCCGTACAGCCGATAGGTATGCACCTGGGAACGCCAACGCTTCGGTTCGGTATTACGGTGGTAAATTTTAAAATCGGCCGGATCGCAAAGATCCAGCCGATTGTACAAAAAGGTATCGCGCGCGCACAGGAAAACTCCCCGCAGGACATACGCCGCAATAAGAAGTACGAATCCTGTCCACACGGGATGCAGAAACCTGCGAAACTTTTCCATAACGATTATTCCAGACGGCGCGAACCGTCAGAAATCACGACCTCGTACACCTTGGGTTCATGGCCGTACTTCTCGTTGAACCTCTTTTTCGCCGTGGCGATGAAGTTGTCGTAAAGTTCGTCCTTCACCAGGTTGATCGTACAGCCGCCGAAGCCGCCGCCCATGATGCGCGAACCCGTCACACCGCACTCCTCGGCAACCTCGGCCAGGAAATCCAGTTCCTCGCACGACACTTCGTAATCCTTCGACATGCCCCAATGGGTTTCATACATCCGCTTGCCGACCGTCTCGTAGTCGCCCTTTTCGAGCGCATCACAGACATCGAGCACGCGTTTCTCTTCGCCGATCACGTAGCGGGCACGCTTGTAATCCTCCTCCGAAATCTTATCCTTGATGGCATCGAGCTGCTCCATCGTGGCGCCGCGCAGGAACTCCTGCCCGAGCATCTTCGCCACCCGCTCGCACGAAGCCCGGCGGTCGTTGTAGGGCGAACCCACCAGCTCGTGCTTCACGCGCGAATCGAGCAGGACGAGTTTGTAACCCTTGGGGTCGAACGGGAAATAGGCATACTCCAGCGAACGGCAGTCCAGGCGGATCAGGTTGCCCTTCTTGCCGAAAACCGAAGCGAACTGATCCATGATGCCGCAGTTCACGCCGCAATAGTTATGCTCGGTGGACTGGCCGATCTTAGCCAGTTCGAATTTGTCGATGCCCAGCGAATAGAGGTCGTTCAGCGCAAAGGCGTAGGTCGACTCCAGCGCTGCCGACGACGACATGCCGGCACCCAGGGGCACGTCGCCCGCGAATACCGTATCGAAACCGCCGATCTTACCGCCCCGCTTCTGAATCTCGCGGCATACGCCGAAGATATAGCAAGCCCAGCTTTGGGCGGGTTTATCGGCTTCGTTCAGCCCGAACTCCGCGCTTTCACCCAAGTCGAGCGCATAGGCCCGCACCTTGTCCGTGCCGTTGAGTTTGATGGCCGCCACGATTCCTTTGTCAACCGCCCCCGGGAAAACGAAGCCCCCGTTGTAATCGGTATGTTCCCCGATCAGGTTGATACGCCCCGGCGAGGCGAACAGGATAGCCCCGGAGCCGTAAATCTCCTGGAACTTTTTGCTGACTTTTTCTTTCATGGTCTATTCTGGTTTTAAGTTAAGGATTCCATTTCCACATCATACGAAGATAGGAAAAAATCCCGAAACTCCGATATATTTCGCCGGGAAATCGTACATATCGTTCCGCTCCGTGTTTCGTTTCAAAATCACAAACCCTTCCCGTATGATGACATCGTCCTGAAAAAACACCTTTTGCACCCCGCCGGGCTTGTTATTCCGGAAATGTTTACTAACTTTGTTGAAGTTTCGATTTATAAGCACTCAACCAACATTTCAAACGATATGACAAAAAAGCTCATCTTCGCCGCCGCCCTGCTCTTCGCAGGAACCGCCGCGGCCTTCGCTCAGCCCAAGGTGATTGCGCACCGCGGCTACTGGACGGCACCCAATTCGGCGCAGAACTCACTTGCTTCGTTCTCCAAAGCCGATTCGGTCGGGGCCTTCGGCTCGGAAATGGACGTATGGCTGACTGCCGACGACAAGCTGATCGTAAACCACGACCGTATATACAAGGGTACCGAAATCGACATGGAGAAAGGTACGCTGAAGGAGATCACCTCGATCGTGCTTCCCAACGGAGAGAACATCCCGACGCTGGACGCCTATCTGCGCCTGGTGGCTGCCAAACCCGACACCCGGCTGGTGCTGGAAATGAAATCGCTCTCCGACCTTCGGCGCGAAGACCTCGCGGCCGAGAAGATCGTCAAGGCATTGCGCAAGTACAACCTGCTCGACCGCACCGACATCATCGCCTTCTCGATCAATGCCTGCCTGGCGTTCAGGAAACTGCTGCCCGACGGGCGTATCTTCTACCTGAACGGAGACCTCTCCCCGCGCAGCATCAAGGGGCTCGGCCTCACCGGCATCGACTACTCGATGCGCGTGCTGCGCAAGCACCCCGAATGGGTGGAACAGGCAAAAAAGCTGGGACTGGAGGTGAACGTATGGACGGTCGACGAGGAAGAGGACATGCGCTATTTCATCGACCTGGGCGTGGACTACATCACGACGGATTACCCCGAGCGGCTGCAGGCCTTGCTGAAATAACAGCGGCAATATAAATGTATAATCGGACGGCTTGCCGTTTAATTCAAGCCGTCCGATTATTATAGGCAGTCCGGATTTCCGGGCTGCTTTTCTGTTACAGCCTGTCTATCGGCGGCCATATCCGTCCAAGACACTGAGCGCTTGCTGCTGCGCAATGAAATTCACCTAAATATTACACTGACTTCCGTAAAAACAAGTAACTTTGTAAAAAATCGGGCTACCCGAACATAAATACAGAAATATGAACATAAAAATTCTTTTAATGCTGGTGTTGTTGATTTTCAGCCCCTTCAATGGCATCGAAGCACAAATAAAACAGAAAACCCACGCAGAATCCCCCAAAAAGCGCCTTACCATGGAAGCTATAAAAAACATACCGGAAGAATTCTGGAAATCGGGATTCGTCCTCAACGGCTGCAAAATCACATTTCCATGCAAACTTATAGATTTGATGCAGGCCGGGAACTACAAAAGCCGTGCTGGCGTCGCAATGATCCCTCCCACTGCCAAAGATGAATACTGGGGAACAACGGTAAAAAACGAAAAGGGAGAAATCATCAACGCGGTGATATTTAACCCCACGGCCCAAGCCCTCCCTGAAACCGATTGCATTGTGAACAGCATCAGTATTACGCCGCGATCCGATAACTGGCATAATATTTCCGACTTCGCTGTTTTTGGATTGGCAAGCAAAATAGCCACACGAGAAGAAGTCGTAGAAACGGTTGGAAAATATTGCGGAGCCCCGGCGCAAGTCATTGATTTGCCGATAATAGATTACTATGATTTTTACGACAAGAAACCTTCGGAAACGAATCCGCCCCATTACGGCAATATAAAAATCAGTATAACAATCTCCAAAATGGACAGTATCTATAATGAACGAATGATCGGATTTGAATTTAAACATGCAGGCGATTTTTACCGCAGGCAGAAATAAATATTTGCAAGCATCTTCCGACTGGGTTCTCCTTCAAAACCTCCGGCATTCGCATCTCCGCAAAACACAAGTCCAGCTGCAAACGCAACGTACGGAATTACCTTTCGAACTGGAGGGAGGGGGTAAACCATAATAAAGGCGACGGTGAAAATCACCGTCGCCTTTATTTGACCGGCACCTCACAAGAGTCTGATCGCAATCGGGCTGAAAGAGTCCCTATATTTAAGGTATATCATGCATCGACGACGATCACCTCGATGCCGCGCTCGCGCAGCCGGTCGAGGTAAAGGGGCTGGATGCCATTGTCGGTAATGATGCGGTCGACAGCCTCCAGGTCGCAGATCTTGCTGAAGCCGCGGCGTCCGAATTTCGAACTGTCGGCCAGTACGATAACCTTCTGCGCGGCGTTCATCATCACACGGTTCAGCGCCGCTTCGAGCATGTTGGTCGTCGTAAGCCCGAATTCGAGGTCGATGCCGTCGACACCGACGAACAGCTTGCTGCAATTGAAGTTGCCGAGCATTTGTTCGGCAAAGGGCCCCACGACCGACACCGAACTGCTGCGGGTAATGCCCCCTAACTGGATCACGTCGACATTGGTGTCCTGCGAAAGGATCGATGTCACGGGAACGGCCGCCGTGATGACCGTCAGGTGCCCGACGGGCTTGATTTCGCGCGCGAGGAAGGCCATGGTCGTGCCCGACGCGATGATGATCGAATCGTCCTGCGCGACAAGGCTTGCGGCCTTGGCCCCGATGGCCCGTTTCTCCGCCACGTTTTTCTTCTCCTTCTCGTTGACGTGGCGGTCGCTGATATAGGGGCTGATAAGGATCGCACTGCCGTGCGTGCGGTAGAGTTTCTTCTGTTGTTCGAGGAAAGAGAGGTCTTTGCGGATCGTGACCTCCGAAACCTTGAACAACTCGGCCAGCTGCACGACGGATATGGAGCCGTTCTGCTGCAACAGTGCCAGGATCCGGTTATGACGCTCCGGAAGGCTCAAAATAGTCTCTTCGCCGGATTTATTCATAGGTCGATTAAAAATTTGGTTTTATAATGCAAGATACGAAAATAATCCGAAATTAGATCGAAACCTTCCGGAGAAATATTTTTTTCGGCAATATATTGTGCTCCGAAACGAAATATTATGAAATAAAACATATTTTATTTTGAAATACAAAAAATCATATGTAATTTTGTTGCGAAACGAAATTCATGAATTTATGGAAAGACTTGCACAGATCAAAAAACTATCCGAGAAAGACAAGGTTTGGGATATCGTAGTGGTAGGCGGGGGCGCCACGGGCCTCGGCGTGGCGGTCGACGCAGCGACCCGCGGGCTGAGCGTAGCGCTGCTCGAAAAGACCGACTTCGCCAAATGCACATCGAGCCGCAGTACGAAGCTCGTGCACGGCGGCGTACGTTACCTGCAGAAGGGCGACGTCATGCTGGTGCTCGAAGCCCTGCGCGAACGCGGCCGCATGAAAGCCAACGCCCCGCACCTGGTCAAAGACCAGGCATTCGTGATCTCGAATTACAGTTACTGGGATAATTTCCTCTATTTTTGCGGTCTGACCTTCTACGACATGCTTTCGTTCGGTTTCGGTTACGGCCGTTCGAAATTCATCTCGGCAAAAAAAGTAATGAAATACATCCCCACTTCGGTCGAAAAGGGACTCAAGGGCGGCGTCGTATACCACGACGGGCAGTTCGACGACTCGCGCATGGCGATCAACCTCGCACAGACATGCATCGAGAACGGCGGCACGGTCGTGAACCAGGCGAGCGTTACGGGGATCGTACACGACGATGCGGGACGTGCCGCCGGCGTGAAATTCGTGGACAACCTCACGGGCGAAGAACACACAATCAAGGCCCGCAGCGTGGTGAACGCCGCAGGGTGCTTCGTGGACGACATCATGCACATGGACAGCCCTACGCACCGCAAGATGGTCACTCCGAGCCAGGGCGTGCACCTGGTGCTCGACATGAAATTCCTGCAGAGCGACTACGCCATCATGGTACCCAAGACCTCGGACGGCCGCGTGCTGTTCGCCGTGCCCTGGCACGACAAGGTCGTGGTCGGCACCACGGACATCGTACGGCCCAAGGCCGAGGAAGACCCGCGCCCGCTCAAAGAAGAGATCGACTTCATCCTCGGCACGGCAGGACTCTACATGAACCCCGCGCCGACCTACAAGGACATCCTTTCGGTCTTCGCAGGGCAACGTCCGCTGGCGGCGCCCAAGAAGGAGGGCAAAAACACCAAGGAAATTTCGCGCAGCCACAAGATCATCGTTTCGGACAACGGGCTGGTGACGATCACGGGCGGCAAATGGACGTCCTACCGTCTGATGGCCGAAGATACGGTGGACAAGGCGATCGAGGTCGCCAAGTTGCCCGTCCGCAAGTGCGTGACCAAGAAACTGCGCATCCACGGTTACCGCAAGAACCCCAACCTGGCGGATCACATGTACGTCTACGGCAGCGACGAGCCCAAGATCCTCGACCTTATCAAGCAGCAGCCCGAACTGGGCGAGAAACTCTCGCCCAAATACGGCTATACCTATGCCGAGGTGCTGTGGGCCGTACGCGAGGAGATGGCCATGACGGTCGAGGACGTGCTTTCGCGCCGTGTGCGCCTGCTCTTCGTCGATGCCCGCGAAGCCATCGCGGCGGCGCCGAAGGTAGCCGCGATGATGGCCAGGGAGCTGGGACGCGACCAGGCCTGGATCGACACTCAGGTAAAAGATTTCACGGATTTGGCGAAAACGTATATCTTTGAACAAAACTGATCGCTGAACCATGTGGAAAATACTACGACCCCCTAAACACAAACCGCCCGTCGCTGCGGAAAAAATAGACAAAGAGTACAAGCGGCTGCGGTTGCAGGTATTCATCGGCATCTTCATCGGATATGCCGGTTACTACCTCGTGCGCAAGAACTTCACGCTGGCCATGCCCCACCTTGTCGAAATGGGATTCGACAAGGGTGACCTGGGCATCGCGCTCTCGGCGAACGCCATTGCCTACGGGCTTTCGAAGTTCCTGATGGGCGGCGTTTCCGACCGCAGCAACGCCCGTGTCTTCCTGCCGCTGGGACTGGTGTTGTCGGCGCTGGTGACGATGTTCCTCGGGACATCGGCCGGTATCTCGTCGATCATCATGATGTTCATCACGCAGTTCCTCATCGGCTGGTTCCAGGGTATGGGCTGGCCCCCGTGCGGACGCGTCATGACCCACTGGTTCTCGCAGAACGAACGCGGCACGAAGATGTCGATCTGGAACGTGGCCCACAACGTCGGCGGCGGCATGATCGGCCCGATGGCGGCCTACGGACTGTTGTGGTTCGGGTCGTGGCAGATCGGTACGTTCTGGTTCCCCGCCGTGGTGGCCATCGTGGTCGCGATGCTTGCATTCCTGCTGATCCGCGACACGCCCCAGTCGACCGGGCTCCCGCCCATCGAGAAATACCGCAACGACTACCCGAAAAATTACAGCGAGAAGTCGGAGCAGGAGCTTACGACGAAGGAAATCTTCTTCAAATACGTACTCAACAACAAGATACTCTGGTATATCGCCTTCGCCAATGCGTTCGTGTACCTGGTGCGTTACGGCGTACTGGACTGGGCGCCGACCTACCTGAAGGACATCAAGGGTTATGACATCAAGGATGTGGGCTGGGCCTACTCGGCATACGAATGGGCAGCCATCCCCGGCACGATCATCTGCGGATGGTTGTCGGACAAGGTCTTCAAAGGACGCCGGGCCATCACGACCATGATCTACATGGCACTCGTCGCGGTCTTCATCGTGATCTACTGGAAAAACATGGACAACGTACTGCTGGATAACATATCGCTGATCGCCATCGGATTCCTGATCTACGGCCCCGTGATGCTGATCGGCGTACAGGCCCTCGACCTCGCACCCAAGAAGGCCGCCGGGACAGCCGCCGGACTGACCGGATTCTTCGGATACTTCTTCGGCACGGCCATCCTCGCCAACATCGCCATGGGTTCGATCGTACAGCACCTGGGCTGGGACTGGGGATTCATCATGCTGCTCGCGGCGTGCGCACTGGCCTTCCTCTTCATCAGTTTCACCTACCGGGAAGAACAATATCTGGTTAAACAACGGAAATAGCAAGGCTTCACGGCGGCTCGGACGGCCGCTGCGGAGCGAGGGGTTCCTTTTATAGGATTGTTATGTTTGGGTGGGGCGTCAGCCCCGAATCGAAAAAGCCTTTAACTCCCGGTTAAGGGCTTTTTCATTGCCCCCGACCAGCCGGTCGACCAACGCATGGAACTTCGGGGAATGGTCGTGGTGAACGGTATGGCACAACTCGTGGACAATGACGAAATCGCGCAAATGCTCCGGAAGCGTCATCAGGAAAAGGCTCAGCGAAATGTTGTTCGTCCCGGTACAGCTCCCCCACTTCGTACGCGAGGCACGGATCGTCAGCTTGTTGTACTTCAGCCCCGTGATGCGGGAGAGCCGACCGATACGGTCGGGCAGGTCGGCTTTGGCGGCGCGCCGCAGCTCTTCGACGCGGGCTTTTTCCGCGGCAGGCGGCAACTGCGGCGGGAG
>OHXF01000647.1_pt1 | contig 11206 bp, 4 predicted proteins | sample 1579961 | NCBI WGS metagenome assembly OHXF01 (sample SAMEA3882508, study PRJEB24775) | human gut metagenome | biome: human-associated habitat; feature: intestine environment; material: feces | place: Netherlands | collected 2009/2010
AGGACACAAAATTTCCGCAAAGCACCGCGGCAGCGCGACCGGAGTCTGCGCAAGGAGCCGCCGTTTTAATTGTGCGGTGTTGCCTTATGTTTAATTCAGCGCTGCAATCGACTCTTCCAGCTTTGCGAGGTGCTCGCGCAGCTTTTCAGCCTTTTCGCGCTCAGCTGCAACAACCTTCTCGGGTGCCTTATCGACAAACTTCGGGTTGTTCAGCTTCTTCATAACGAAGTCGATGTCGGCCTCGACCTTGCTCTTCTCCTTGCCGAGACGGGCCCGCTCGGCCTCGAAGTCGATGAGGTCGCCCATCGGCATATAGATCTGTGCGTCGCCGGTGACTACAGATGCCATCTTGGCAGCGTCCGCCGGAACCGCGTCGATGAGTTCAATCTCGGAAGCGTAAGCCAGCTTCGGGAAGAAGCCTGCGCCTGCGGAGAAGGTGTCCTTCTTCTCGGTCAGGATGAGCACCTTGGCCTTCTTGGAGGGCGGTACGCTCATCTCGGCGCGGCGGTTGCGGATGGCGCGGACAGCGTCCATCAGGCTCTCCATCTGTGCCTCCTCAGCGGCAAAGTGCAGCTCGTCCTTGTACTCCGGCCATGCGGATACCATAACGGACGGACCCTCATGCGGCAGCGCCTGCCAGATGGTCTCGGTGATGAACGGCATGAACGGGTGCAGCAGCTGCATTGCGCCGCTCAGCACATAGCACAGCACCTTCTGTACGTTCTCGTCGCCGGTCTGCAGACGGGTCTTTGCAATTTCGATATACCAGTCGCAGAAGTTCTCCCATATGAAGTCGTTCAGCTTGGCAGCTGCCAGACCCAGCTCGTACTGGTCGATATTGCGGGTAACGTCGGCTACCAGCGTGTTGAACTTGCTGATAATCCACTTGTCCTCGATGGCAAGGTCGCTCGGCAGCTCGACTGCCTTGTCCTTGTCGATGGTCAGGTTCATCTGGATAAAGCGGGATGCGTTCCAGATCTTGTTGCAGAAGTTGCGGGACGCCTGTACGCGCTCGTCCGAGAAACGCATATCGTTTCCGGGGCTGTTGCCCGTTGCGAGGGTGAAGCGCAGCGCATCCGCGCCGTACTGGTCGATGATCTCCAGCGGATCGACGCCGTTGCCCAGCGACTTGCTCATCTTGCGTCCCTGCGCATCGCGCACCAGACCGTGAATCAGCACCGTGTGGAACGGCGGCTTGCCCATCTGCTCGATGCCCGAGAAAATCATGCGGGCAACCCAGAAGAAGATAATGTCATATCCTGTAACAAGTACATCTGTCGGATAGAAATATTCCAGTTCCGGTGTTTTCTCCGGCCAGCCAAGTGTGGAGAATGGCCATAATGCAGAACTGAACCAGGTATCCAGTGTATCCTCATCCTGATGAAGATGTGTGCATCCGCATTTCGGGCATTTCTCAGGCATTTCTCTTGCAACTACTACTTCACCGCACTCATCACAGTAATAAGCCGGAATTCTGTGTCCCCACCATAACTGTCTGGAAATACACCAGTCGCGGATATTCTCAAGCCAGTGAAGATACGTCTTGTCAAAACGGGACGGAACGAATTTCAGATCTCCGTCATCCAGAGCTTTGATCGCAGCCTTTGCCATCTCGTCCATCTTTACAAACCACTGTGGCTTGATCATAGGCTCTACCGTTGTGCCGCAGCGGTCATGAGTTCCAACGCTGTGGTTGTGAGGAACTACTTTTACCAGAAGTCCAAGTTCTTCCAAATCTGCTACCATTGCCTTACGTGCTTCGTAACGATCCATACCAGCGTATTTTCCGCCAAGCTCGTTGATGGTCGCATCGTCATTCATAATGTTGATCTCTTCCAGATTGTGACGGCGTCCAACCTCAAAGTCGTTAGGGTCATGGGCAGGTGTGATCTTTACACATCCTGTTCCGAATTCTTTGTCTACATATTCATCGGCGATCACCGGAATTTCTCTGTCTGTGAGAGGAAGCTTCAGCATCTTGCCGATGAGATCCTTGTAGCGCTCATCTTCCGGATTTACGGCAACAGCAGTATCACCCAGCAGGGTTTCCGGACGTGTAGTTGCAATCTCTACGAAACGTCCCTCTTCCCCTACGATCGGGTAATTAATGTGCCAGAAAAATCCGTCCTGATCCTCATGCTCAACCTCTGCATCAGAGATGGAAGTCTGGCATACAGGACACCAGTTGATGATTCTGGAACCTTTGTAGATATAGCCTTTTTCATATAATTTGATAAATACTTCCTGTACTGCCTTGGAACATCCCTCATCCATTGTGAAACGTTCTCTCTCCCAGTCTGCGGAAGCACCCAGTTTCTTTAACTGATTGATGATCTTTCCGCCGTACTCCTCTTTCCATGCCCACGCATGTTTTAAGAATTCCTCACGGCCGATATCGTGTTTGTCGATACCTTCTTTTTTCAGCTTGTCGATAACCTTAACCTCTGTAGCGATAGCTGCATGGTCAGTTCCCGGCTGCCATAATGCTTCATAGCCCTGCATTCTCTTGAAACGGATCAGGATGTCCTGCATGGTTTCATCCAGCGCATGTCCCATATGAAGCTGGCCGGTTACGTTTGGCGGCGGCATAACAATGGTAAACGGTTTCTTGTCCGGATTTACTTTTGCATGGAAATATCCATTGTCCATCCATTTTGTGTAAAGACGCTCTTCGATTCCCTTAGGATCGTAAGTTTTTGCAAGTTCTTTGCTCATAATGTCCTCCTAATTATATATCTGAAACTAAAGTATCTACGGATTACTCCGTTATAAAGCAGTCACCCTGACAACCAAACAAATAAGCATACTGACTTCGCTTTCCGCATCCAGCCAGATAACTGTGTCATAAACTTATTCGATAAAAAACGCCCCTCACACGCATTATACGTGCAAAGGGCGACATAGATCGCGGTACCACCTTAGTTTGTCTCTCATTCCCTTAACGCGGGATACGTGAAAACCTACCATGCGCGTATATAACTCTGATATGATTCATACACACTCACTTCAGCCTCCCGGCTCCAAAGCTACCTTCAGCACTTCTGTTCCCGGGAAACCTTCCAGCTTATAAGCTTCCCTCTCTGTGGGGCATTACCGCCTACTCCTCTTTTTCACAGCCTTTTTCTGGATTCTACTATAATGAAAAAAGGCTTTCTTGTCAAGAACGTTTCTCCGGATTTCACAAATTTATCTGGTGTCATACGTATATTTTTCCCGCATTGTCGAACAAAATTTTATCAATAATATCCTTTGCATTATTTACGGAAAGATATCCGTCCTCTATTTTTTCTCTCAGAACACTACACAGTGAAAAACGGAATGCAAGAAGGGAGCCATAACTTTCCTCTACTGTCCACGTATCACATCCCCAGCAGATTTTATCAATCTGGGACATCTCGATCAACTGATGCATTACACGTTTTGATGCGGTGTAGGATAAGATTGGAAGCCATGTCAGATCCGGATATAGATTCGGATATCCGTCTACTATGGAAAAAAGATCATCCACCCATGGAAAGCCACAATGCAGTAGCACAAATTTCGTTTCCGGATTATTTTTTATCACATTGTTCAACTGCAGTATATTCGTATCTATAACTTGCCCCATTCCTGTGTGACATTGTAATGGAAGTGACACTTCCGCCGCAATTTCACATATTTTCCAGAACAAATAGTCCTGAAAACATCTGATATCTTCCTGGGTTATATCCGACTCTTTTAAACGGAATACCCTTTCAGCCTGCTCCCGCGTCACTTTTTCAAAATGAAGACTACGCTCATAGGCCATCGCTATTTTTAAGGCCACACAGCCCTCACTCTTTTTTTGTATGATCCACTTTCTGACCCACTCCACATAATCCTGTAAATTGTCCGGCAGCTCACCGAAGTTCTCTTCCAGTGATACACCGTCATGATTGCGAAGTCCTTTTTTATAGCCCAAAAAGAACAGATCCAGTCGAAAAGCAGGCGTAAACAGTTCCGGTCTTCCATTGTCAGAGCCCGGATTCCAGTAGGTATCTACGATTACTTTTTGATACTTACACTTATTTTTCAGTACATCCATGTAAAAGTCGGGATTTTGATGCGCTTTTCTGATCTGATCTGAAATCTGATCCCAGTTCTGAGCTGTGATCGGCTCCGATATTCCATACAACTCCCCGATTGCCTTTTGAAGCCAGACAAAATAAGATTTATATCGTGTTTTTTCCAGATATGCATTCCTGCTTTCTGCTGTTGTCCCCGGAGTTACCTGCTGCCATTGTAAATACGTATTATTTATCAGCTTATCCAGATCATAATCCACCATCGCCTGTTCTGGCAGATGATGTGAATGCGTGTTCCTGATTTTATGATCGGATATATAGTTCATTAATTCCTGCTCTATCTGATTTGCTGTTCCCATGATAATATTCCCCTTTCTTCCTCTTATCCATTCTATCCGTTTGACTACATATTTAAAAACCACAGAAAAACAATTTCTTCTTTTCCGCAATAAAGCGACAGATCGTTTATTCCACACTTTTCAGGGATTCTACCATGTCAATCTTCTTTAATTTCTGATGCATAAACAGATTTACGATCATGGAGAATCCAATTGTCAGCAGTCCGCAGTACAGGAAACTGACAGGATTGATATTTCTTCCGAACATAGTCGCATCTACTTCCACCGTTGTGATGACAAAGTAGTGCAGGACTTTTCCCATTCCCATGCCTGCCAGAATACCGATGGCAGTAATCAGGATATTCTCTCTGTATACATAGGCATCTACTTCCCCATCATAGAAACCAAGCACCTTCAGGGTTGCCAGTTCTCTCTGGCGCTCCGTAATATTGACATTGTTCAGATTATACAGGACTACGAAAGCAAGCATTCCCGCAGAAATGATCAGCACTATAATTACCGTATCCAATGCTCCCAGCATTCTGTGAAGCTGAGCCTCCAGACTGCTGGTATAGCTGATGCTTAATGCAGCCGGGTGCTTCAGGATCTCATTTCCCACCTCAGATTCTGATTCTTTATATTCCTCTTTTACTGTAAATACAGTTGCAGAGTAGTCAGGCTTCTCCCCGAAGATCTGTTCATAGACATTTCCTGTCATATAAATATAATGTCCCATGTAATTCTCTGTCACTGCTGCGATCTTTGTCTCATAATTTTTCCCATCCTTTGTGATGGTCATGGTATCCCCAACTTTCAGCCCTGTCAGGGTTGCCGTCTTCTCACTGATCACTGTACCTGCATCAGTCAGCTTATATTTCTCTTTTGTCTTTCTGTCCTGAAGAGTTACATCCTTATTAAAGGTCTCAAGATTCTCAGGCACATACACATATACGCTGATATTGGATTTATTTCTGGGAACACTCATCTTGGTAAACTGCACATGGGTATATCTCTCGATCTGGCTGTTATTTTCCAGAAATTCATCCAGCTCCTGTCTCTCCTTATCCGTTGCATCCTCATCATCAATAATCGTTCCTGTATAATGCTGAAGCTCCTGATACTGCCGTCTGGCAATATCCATAATGGAATCCCTGAGTCCAAAACCCACCAGCATCAGCGCCATACTTCCTGAAATACCAAAAATCGTCATAAAGAAACGTTTTTTATATCGGAAAAGGTTTCTCAAAGTAGATTTCCATGTAAAATTCAAATGCTTCCAGAAAAGCGGGATCCGTTCCAGCAGGATTCTCTTACCCTCTTTGGGAGCAGGAGGACGCATCAGTGATGCCGGAGTTTCCGCCAGTGCCCTGTAACAGGAGAAAATGGTGGCTCCGACGGTACACACAGTTGCCGCACCTGCTGCTATCATTGCAAATTTAAACTCATAACGGATTTGGATATTGTTCATCATGCCCTTGTACATAATGCCATACCCGTTAATAATAACCAAAGGCAGGATTTTCTCTCCGATCAGGATTCCCAGAATACTGCCTCCCACAGTGGCAAGAAAGGCATACAGCAGATATTTGGATGCAATCGCATACTTGCCGTATCCCAGAGCCTTCATTGTACCGATCTGGGTTCTCTGTTCTTCCACCATTCGTGTCATGGTAGTCAGACTTACCAGTGCAGCCACCAGGAAAAAGATAACAGGGAAAACCTGTCCGATACTTCTCATTCTGTCTGCATTATCCCCATAATCTGAATATTCCGGCAGATCATTGCGGTCCGTTACCATCCATTCCGGCATACTGATATCATCGATCTCATCCTGGGCATCCTGAATCTTCTTCTCACCGTCTGCGATTTCTTTCTCTGCATCCCTCTTGCCGTCTTCGTATTCTTTTTTACCTTCTTCCAGATCCTTCTCAGCTTTTTTGATGTCCTTTCTGGAATCCTTCAGCTTCTGTTCGTTCTCTGAGATTTCCTTCTCTCCATCCCTCAGCTTCTGTTCATTGTCGGCAATCTCTTTCTCGCCGGAAGCAAGCTTCCCTTCATTCTCCCGGATCTGTGCTTCTCCCGAAGCAAGTTCTGCCTCTTTCTCCTCTAACTGCGCCTGGCTGGAATTTAGTTTTGCTTTTGCAGCATCGATCTGTTCCTGTGCTGACTCAAGCTGGGCTTCTTTTTCCTGAATCTCTTTTCTGGCTGGTTCCAGCTTCTTCTCCTGAGCCTTCACCTCTTTCCATCCTGCATCAATCTTTGCCTGGGCATCGGGAAATGCGGCCTCCTGCTGGTTCAGTTCTGCTTCCTTTGCATCAAGCTGGGCCAGTCCGCTCTCCACCTGGCTTAAACCACTCTCCAGTTCACTTCTTGCTGCTGCGATCTGGTTTCTGGATGCTTCCAGCTGGGCTGCCTGACTGTCCACCTGCTCCTGATAAGCGGAAACCTGTGCTGCCAGAGCCGCCAGGTCTTCCTCGGAATATGTGCCTGAAGCTTGTGCCTGCTCATACTGTGCCTGCAATGCTGCAAGCTGACTTCTGGCACCCTCAAGCTGAGCCTCTCCTTCTGCAAGTCCGGCCTCCTGCTGCTCAATCTGCGCAAGTCCCTGATTGCAGCTTTCCTTTTTGGCATTTAAGTCCTGTCTGGTTGCTGCAATCTGCTCTCTGCCTGACTGGATCTGCGCCTTTCCATTGTCAAGTTCCTGCTGGCTCTGGGTAAGCTGCGTCTTTGCATCCGCAATCTGCTTCTCACCGGCGCTTAACTGATTCTTGCCATCCTCAAGCTGCGCCTTGCCCTCATCAAGCTTTGCCTGGTTTTCGGAAACCTCCGCCCATCCTGCATTCAGCTGTTCCTTTGCAGATGCGATCTGTGCTCTGCCACTGGCAATCTGCTCTTTCGCACTGGCAAGCTGGGATCTGCCGTCCTCTAACTCCTTCTTTGCATCTGCAAGCCGGGCTTTTCCGTCCTCCAGTTCCTTTTTTGCGTCTGCAAGCTTTTTCTTGCCATCCTTATATTCCTTCTTGCCATCTTTTAACTTCTTTTGGCCGTCCTCCAATTCTTTTCTGGCATCCGCAAGCTTCTCATCAGCCTCCTTCTTGCCGTCTTCAAGTTCCTGTCTGGCATCTGCAAGCTTGTCATTAGCTTCCTCTACAATCTCATCATATCTAACCTGGCACCGTTCTGCCTCAATCCCCTCCACTTGCTCCTGCACTCGCTCTATCAGGGAATCATAAGCATCTGTATAGCTGATCAGATCCTGTGCCCCATGAGCCTGCACATAGATCTGTGTATAAACCTCCTGGTCAAAATCCTCAGGGAGCACATAGGCAAATCCATTAACCTCACCGGAACCCAGAGTGGAATTTCCGCGATTATAGGATATGTAAAGCGGACTCTCTCCTAAACCTACAACTGTGTAATCTGTCTTTTTCAACAGTTCGCTGTCTCCGCCCTCTTTCAGGGTAATCTGATCACCCACCTTATATCCATTGCTCTCAGCAAAAATACAATCAAGGAAAATCTCTCCGCTTTTTTCCGGAGCTTTTCCATCTGTCACTGAGATCCGGTTCATGGTTTGATCCACAGCTTCCACATGAAGTACCTTCTGCTTCTCGCCTTCTCCACACATTACATCTGTACCATAGGCGCCCTCTGCATTCTCTACTCCGTCCACCTGCTTAATGGCAGCTACATCATCCTCCGTCAGTCCCAGAGTTCCCACTACTTTGATATCCATAAGATTGGTTTCATCATAATAGGCATCGCCTGAGAAGCGCATATCCGGTGACGAGGCCTGTATCCCGGAGAAAAACGCAACTCCCAGAGCAACGATCATAAATATGGAAATAAATCTGGCTTTGCTCTTGCGTATCTCCATCCAGAAATCTTTATGCATTGCTTTCATATTCATCACCTACCATTCTATCTCCTCTATGGGTGTAGGATGGTCATTCATTGTCATCCTGGAAACCTTGCCGTTCTTGATCTTGATCACACGGTCTGCCATAGGTGTCAGCGCCGAGTTATGGGTAATGACAATCACTGTCATTCCACGCTCCCTGCACATATCCTGCAACAACTTCAGGATTGCCTTACCAGTCTGGTAGTCCAGTGCACCTGTAGGCTCATCACACAGTAAGAGCTTGGGATTCTTCGCCAGTGCCCTGGCAATGGAAACTCTCTGCTGCTCACCACCGGAAAGCTGTGCCGGGAAATTGGTCAGTCTGTCCTTCAGTCCCACTTCCTCCAGAACCGCCCTGGCATCCAGCGGATTTTTACAGATCTGCAATGCCAGTTCTACGTTCTCCAGCGCTGTAAGATTAGGCACCAGATTATAGAACTGGAATACAAATCCAATATCATTTCTCCGATAACCGGTAAGCTGCCTGCTGTTATATCTGGCAATATTCCTTCCATCCACCAGAACTTCTCCGCTGGTAGCCTGATCCATACCCCCAAGAATGTTCAGCACTGTCGTCTTGCCCGCACCGCTGGGACCAACGATCACTACAAACTCTCCCTTGGCAATCTCAAAGCTGATCTCATCCACTGCAACGATCTTTACTTCCTTTGTTCCATATATCTTGGAAACCTTATCCAGTTTTACATATGCATCTGTCATCTCACTCATCCGCATTTCCCCTGTAATTTTATTTTTGCTACACCGGTAATTTTATTTTGTTACAATTATTAACGATTCTTTTGACCCCGATTTATTTCCGTATGCATTTACAGGCAGGTCAAATTCTGACCTGCCTGGTAGTCTTAATGGTTATATTTATTGTAACACATTATACCTGTAATTAAAAATAAAATATTCATAAAAAATCCAGATACTTCAAAACCGCCTGATCATCTCAGGCGGTTCATCATTTTGACTATACACAGCACATGCCCCTTTCTTCTTAATTGTATGTACCAGAACATCTTATATCTTCTTTACCCGTTATTATTTTACATTAAGCTGATGACGAAAATATAAAAGTGGGACTAAACATACATCATCTGACCTCGAATCTTTATTTTTATTCTTACCTGATTTCCGCATAAAAGAAAAAAATCATGCTCATATACACACTTATGGTTTACAAATCACAAAAAGCAGCATCTTTATATAGTGAATTTGCAAATTCAAAAAATTTAAAGGAGGCAAAAATTATGCCAGGAACATTTAACGGAACAACTTTAACTATTTCAGCTACCCCCGTAGACGGTGCACTGATTCCCGATAAAAGTGCAACAAATGTAGCGGGAATTGCCATTGTGGGGTCAGATATGTATTGCGTAAAGACAACCGGTCTTAAAACTACATTACTCAAAACGACTGACTACATGGCAACAAAAGCAACTGCCGTAAAAAAAGATCTGAACTGGTTCGCTCTGGGACTTACCAAAATTGGAAATTATCTGTATATGCTTGCAGAAGACCATAAAGGTTACGGCGGTTCTACAACCATCGTAAAACTGGATACCAAAGGCAATCAGCTCGGTACGTACAGTATCAATGAAATTTGTCCAAAAGGCGCATTAGGTATCACTGCTGCTGACGGAACTAACGAGAAATTTATCATTATGCATTACGCTGACAAGAGCAATGCTGGGACATTAGCTTTCAGTGTTGTAGACTGGAAGGCTGCTGAAGCAGCAAGTACATTCACAGTTACTAACTCAGGTTTTGGTTATACCACACGGCTTCAGGATATTTACTATCACACTTCATTTGGATTATTTATCCTGACAAATAACACTTTTTCAACACTTCAGAACCGTATTCTGGTAGTTGATTATCATCTTACTGATGATAAAGGTAAAAAATACACTCCATGTTCGGTCATCAATGTAAATAAAACAGGTGAATATAAGCAGTACAACCTTGAATCAATCTGTATGAAAGCCAATCACCTTGTGCTTGCATCCAATGTTATAACATCTGATGGAACCGCAGAAGATAAATTCTCTGTGCTGGAAGGCATTACCTACTCCGGTAAAACCTATACTTTTGCATGCGGTTTTAAAGCAGGAGCCCGTGTACCTACCAAAGTAGATCCCAACTATGAAACAACTAATCTGGGATGTGTATCCTTTAACGGAAACAATACTCCATATTTTATAAAACAAAGTCAAGATAAAGTCGCTGTTCTTGGCTACTGTAAAAATTATATGAATACAAGCGCAGGTGTATCTCACTTTAAAACATTCACTGACGGTTTATTAGGTCATGCCAACGGTATGAGCTGTTTTAACGGAAAATTCTTTGTTGTCGCAGGAAATAACAAAGTGGTTGCTATCAGCAGTAACAAAGAGGATGAGGAAATAACATATACAGTAACTCCCAACGATAACGATAAATCATTTGCTCTTAAAGCAATTAATTATTTTTATGAGGCAAATACAGCTTTATTATTGTCCGTTGTTGACGGAACATTAAAGCTCTATAAATGTACATTTGAAAATGAAAAAAATGTAAAAGCCACTTATCTTTGTACACTGGTAAACGCCGGTCAGCCTACATCCCAGGATATTTTCTATCACAATAAATTAGGGCTTTTTGTCGGAACCAGTAATCCACATACTGTAAGTGGAGTAACGACTAAAATCACAACAAAAAACACCTTGCTTCATTATAATCTGAAAAAACTTGATGATAGCAAACTTTTATATCCGGATTTCGGATTTGTTACAGATATTCCTGCTAAAGATGCTCAGGGCCGCACATATAACAGTTTTGAACTGGAATCAGTGGCTCTGGATCAAAATAATAAATTAATCGCTGTGTGCAATGTCAATGTCAAAGATGCTACCCACACCAGTGGTTTAGCATCCACT
>OHXF01000649.1_pt1 | contig 11179 bp, 7 predicted proteins | sample 1579961 | NCBI WGS metagenome assembly OHXF01 (sample SAMEA3882508, study PRJEB24775) | human gut metagenome | biome: human-associated habitat; feature: intestine environment; material: feces | place: Netherlands | collected 2009/2010
CTCGAATTTCGCATATCCGGCTTTTACGCCACGTTTGTATTCGTGATAGAGCTGGGAAAGGCAGGTTGCCATCTTTCCGCTTCCAGGTCCCGGGGCTGTGATCACAACCAGAGGTCTTGTGGTTTCAATATAGTCATTCTTTCCATAGCCCTCATCACTTACGATCAGAGAGGTGTTGCTTGGATATCCGGGGATCAGGTAAAGCTTGTAAACACGGATACCCAGTTTCTCCAGACGTTTCTTGAAGAGATCGGCGCTTTCCTGGCCGGAGTACTGTGTGATGCATACGCTTCCCACATACAGGCCACGGCTTGAAAACTCATCCATAAGACGGAGTACATCTTCGTCATAGGTGATCCCAAGATCGCCACGTATTTTATTCTTGTCAATGTCATTGGCACTGATAACAATAACGATCTCCGCCTGATCAGAAAGCTGCATCAGCATGCGGAGCTTGCTGTCCGGTTCAAAACCCGGAAGAACACGGGATGCATGGTAGTCGTCAAACAGTTTGCCACCGAATTCAAGATAAAGCTTGTTGCCGAACTGACCGATTCTTTCACGGATGTGTTCTGACTGCATTTTCAGATATTTGTCATTATCAAAACCTATTTTCATTTGTCTGATTTCCTCTCCTCTTTAATTTTCCAATTCACTGGGAACAGTATACTACAACTTTACATTCACTGGCAATATCCAGTGCGATGTTTTTTCGATGGTATTTTTGTAATCTCGCAGTTGATTTATATGGTTTTTCTCTTTATAATAAAGAAATGACAAGAGGAGGAAAAAAATGAATAATCAACTGAATAATGATCAGGACGGGAAGCGACCTGACAACAAAGATCCCAGGCAGGGATCAGGTAAGAATCATCAGTCGATTCTGGCTTTTCTGATATGCCTCCTGGTCACACTGGTGTGCTTCGCGTTGTTTACCAATATGCTGAAGGATAACAGCAGTGAGATCTCCTATGATAAATTTATCGATATGGTGGATAAGGACCAGGTTAAGGAAGTAACGATCCAGTCCAGTACATTGACGATCGTACCCAAGAAAAAGAATTCCAAGTACGAGGATATGAGCTATTACACCACGAAGACCGAAGACAGTACAGCACTTACCAAGAGACTGGAAGGAAAGGGAATCAAGTTTGAGACCGATCCGCCGGATGTTTTTGGTGAATTTGTTGCAATGATCCTGAGCGTGGTTCTGCCGACACTGCTTCTGTTCGGACTTCTGATGTTCTCCATGCGCCGCATGAACAAAGGCGGCGGGATCATGGGCATGGGCGTAGGCAAGAGTAAAGCCAAGGCATATGTGCAGCAGGAAACGGGCGTTTCCTTTAAGGATGTGGCAGGTCAGGATGAAGCCAAGGAATCTCTCCAGGAAGTTGTGGATTTTCTTCACAACCCCGGAAAATACACAGCCATCGGAGCCAAGCTGCCTAAGGGCGCACTTCTTGTAGGCCCTCCGGGAACTGGTAAGACATTACTTGCCAAGGCAGTTGCAGGTGAAGCACAGGTGCCGTTCTTCTCTCTTTCCGGCTCGGAATTTGTGGAGATGTTTGTGGGCGTGGGTGCCTCACGTGTCCGTGACCTTTTCGAGGAAGCCAAGAAGAATGCTCCGTGTATCGTATTTATCGATGAGATCGATGCCATTGGTAAAAGCCGTGATTCCCGCTATGGCGGCGGAAATGATGAGCGTGAGCAGACATTGAACCAGCTGCTTGCGGAGATGGATGGCTTTGATACATCCAAGGGACTTCTGATCCTTGCTGCGACCAACAGACCGGAGGTTCTTGATCCGGCTCTTCTCCGTCCGGGACGTTTTGACAGACGTGTGATCGTTGACAGACCGGATCTTAAAGGAAGGGTGGATATCCTGAAGGTACATGCCAAGAACGTGCTTCTGGATGACACCGTTGATTTTGAAGCTATTGCACTTGCAACTTCCGGTGCGGTAGGTTCTGATCTTGCCAATATGATCAATGAGGCTGCGATCCTTGCAGTCAAGAAGGGACGTAAAGCTGTATCACAGAAGGACCTGGAGGAATCCGTAGAGGTAGTTCTGGTGGGAAAAGAGAAGAAGGACCGTATCTTAAGCAAACAGGAACGCCGGATCGTATCCTACCATGAAGTCGGACACGCACTGGTAAATGCACTCCAGAAGGATGCGGAGCCTGTACAGAAGATCACCATCGTACCTCGTACCATGGGAGCCCTGGGTTACGTTATGCAGGTACCTGAGGAAGAAAAATATCTTAACACCAAGAAAGAGCTGGAAGCTATGCTGGTAGGCTATCTTGGCGGACGTGCTGCAGAGGAGATCGTTTTTGACACAGTCACTACAGGTGCTGCCAATGATATTGAGCAGGCTACCAAGGTGGCCAGAGCCATGATCACACAGTATGGTATGTCTGAGAAGTTCGGACTGATGGGACTTGCCACACAGGAGAACCAGTATCTTAGCGGAAGAGCAGTTTTAAACTGTGGTGATGATACCGCAACAGAGATCGATCATGAGGTGATGAAGCTTCTCCACCATTCCTATGAGGAAGCCAAGAGGATCCTTGGAAGTCACAGAACAGAGATGGATAAGATCGCGGAATATCTGATCCGCAAGGAAACCATTACAGGTAAAGAGTTCATGAAGATCCTCCGTGCAGTTCAGCAGGGCCTGGATATCCCGGAGAATCTGGATGATCTGGTACTTTCCGAGGATGAAAAAGAAGTGTCCAATAAACAGGATATTGAAATGATCGCGGAAAATAACGAGGCTGCAAAAAGTACAGAATCGGTTCAGTTCAGACCGGAGATATCCGGACAGGAACTGACAGAGGATATGCAGGCACCGGAGAAAACAGAAGAATCTGCTCAGACAACAGATAGCGATCATGCAGAAACAGAAGAAAAGCCGGGATCACAGGCATAAAACAGATCATAAGAAAACCGGGAGAAATCCCGGTTTTCTTATTACTGTAATAGTAAAACAGGAGAATAAAGTATGTTCATAATCGAGGAAGAATTAAAGAAGCTTCCGGCAAAACCGGGAGTTTATATCATGCATGGCGAGAAAGACGAGATCATCTATGTGGGAAAAGCCATAAGCCTTAAGAATCGTGTGCGCCAGTATTTCCAGAGCAGTCGTAATAAAGGTGCCAAGATTGAACGGATGGTTACACATATTACCAGATTTGAGTACATTATTACGGATTCGGAGCTGGAAGCCCTTGTGCTGGAGTGTAATCTTATCAAGGAACATCGTCCGAAATATAATACCATGCTCAAAGATGACAAGAGCTATCCGTTTATTAAGGTGACAGTTCATGAGCCATACCCGAGAGTGCTTTTTGCCAGGAGAATGAAAAAGGACAAGGCAAAATATTTTGGTCCCTATACAAGCGGCGGAGCAGTAAAGGACGTGATCGAACTGGTGCGAAAGCTGTATCAGGTGCGCTCCTGCAACCGCAGTCTTCCGAGAGATACCGGAAAGGACCGGCCCTGTCTGTACTATCATATGAAACAGTGCAAGGCACCCTGCCAGGGATATGTCAGCCAGGAAGAATACCGGAAGAATATCAATAAGGTGATCAAATTTCTGAATGGAGATTTTCAGGACGCCATTAGTGAGCTGATGGAAAAAATGCAGAAAGCTTCGGAGGAAATGCGCTACGAAGATGCTATGGAATACCGGGACCTGATCAGCAGTATCCGGAAGATCGGGGAACGGCAGAAGATTACCGGCTACGGGCAGGAAGACAGGGACATCATTGCAGTAGCCATGGATGACAGTGAAGACCTCAGGGATCAGGATGCGGTTGTCCAGGTGTTTTTTATCCGGGATGGCAGGCTGATCGGCAGAGATCATTTTTATCTCCGTGTGGCAAAGGGCGATACAAAGGCGCAGGTCCTTTCCAGCTTTCTGAAACAGTTTTATGCGGGAACGCCATTTATCCCATCTGAGATCATGCTGCAAAGTGAGATCGAAGATGCAGATATCATCGAGGAGTGGCTGTCAGGAAGAAGAAAGCAGAAGGTACACATCCGGGTCCCGAAGAAGGGAACCAAGGAAAAGCTGGTAGAACTTGCCCTAGAAAATGCCCGTATGGTACTTGCCAAGGACAGAGAACGGATCAGGCGGGAGGAAGGACGAACCATCGGAGCTGTTCACGAGGTGGAAGAATGGCTGGGTTTGAAAAATGTGGTGCGCATGGAAGCTTACGATATTTCCAATATCAGTGGCTTTGAGTCTGTGGGATCCATGGTAGTTTATGAAAAAGGCCGTCCCAAACGCAGTGATTACCGTAAGTTCAAGATCAAATGGGTACAGGGACCCAACGATTATGCCAGCATGGAAGAGGTTCTGACCCGAAGGTTCACTCATGAGAGTAACGGAGAATTTGACAGCTTTGCAAGGCTTCCGGATCTGATCCTGATGGATGGTGGAAGAGGGCAGGTAAATATCGCTCTGAAGGTACTGAATGAGCTTGGGATAAGCATCCCGGTCTGCGGTATGGTCAAGGATGATCATCATCGGACGAGAGGCCTGTATTTCAACAATGTGGAGATTCCCATTGACACATCCGGCGAAGGCTTCCGCCTGATCACCAGGATCCAGGATGAAGCCCACCGGTTTGCCATTGAATACCATCGTTCCCTCAGGAGCAGGGAACAGGTCCATTCTATCCTGGATGATATCCCGGGGATCGGTGATACCAGGAGGAAAGCTCTTCTGCGTAAATTTAAATCTGTGGAAAATATCCGGGATGCATCGGAGGAAGAACTGGCACAGACAGAGAGCATGAATGCGGGAAGTGCCCGCCAGGTTTATGAATTTTTCCATAAATCCTGATGCTGCATTGCAGTTTCAGCAGTGATTGTGTATAATTAAAGATAAGGTGTCTCACGCCTCGGTAAAACGGCAGTGAGAATGCAAACTTTCAGCGAAAAGGAGACAAAAGTATGAAGGGTGTACAGTTGACAAAGATGGTACAGGAACTGGAGCTTAACAATCTGACTCCGGAAATCGACCTGTCAGGCATCGTGATCAAGACTGCGGAGATCAACAGACCTGCGCTTCAGCTTACCGGATATCTGGAGCATTTTGCCAATGAACGAGTTCAGATCATCGGATATGTAGAGTATACGTATCTGATGCAGCTTAATGAGGAGGAGAGACGTTTTAAATATGAACGTTTCATTTCCAGCAAGATCCCATGTGTTATTTTCAGTACCATGACCCGTCCGTCTCAGGACATGATCGATCTGGCTGTTAAATATAATGTTCCGACATTCGTGACAGAAAGAACAACATCCAGCTTCATGGCAGAGATCATCCGCTGGCTGGGCGTGCAGCTTGCACCATGTATTTCTATTCATGGTGTGTTGGTTGATGTTTACGGCGAGGGAATCCTGATCACAGGTGAGAGTGGTATCGGTAAGAGCGAGGCAGCCCTGGAGCTGATCAAGAGAGGTCATCGTCTTGTCAGTGATGATGTTGTTGAAATCCGTAAGGTCAGTGACGTAACACTGGTGGGATCTGCGCCGGATATCACACGTCACTTTATCGAACTTCGTGGTATCGGTATCATCGATGTAAAAACACTGTTCGGTGTTGAGAGCGTTAAGGATACCCAGTCTATCGATCTCGTGATCAAGCTTGAGGAGTGGGACAGAGACAAGGAATACGATCGTCTTGGACTGCATGAGGAGTATACAGAGTACCTTGGAAATAAGGTAGTATGCCATTCTCTTCCGATCCGTCCGGGCCGTAACCTGGCGATCATCGTTGAGGCAGCGGCTGTCAACCACAGACAGAAGAAGATGGGATACAATGCGGCAGAGGCTCTGTACAAGCGTGTACAGGCAAATCTTGCGAAAAAAAGAGAAAATCCAGATGACGAAGAATAAGAGAGGGTAAGAAATGGGAACATATTGTTTTGGAATCGATGTAGGTGGAACAACTGTAAAATGCGGACTTTTCCGCACGGATGGTACTCTTGTTGAGAAATGGGAGATTCCAACCCGTAAAGAAAACAATGGAGATCAGATCCTTCCTGATGTGGCAGCAGCAGTAAATGCCAAGATGGAAGAAAAGGGTATCTCCAAAGAGGAGGTGGAAGGCGTCGGGATCGGTGTTCCGGGACCGGTAAACTCCAAAGGCGAAGTATCACGTGCAGTAAATCTCTTCTGGGGATATAAGAACGTTGTGGGAGAGATGGAAGAACTTACAGGTCTTCATGCGGAAGCCGGAAATGACGCCAATGTAGCGGCATTGGGAGAGGCATGGAAGGGTGCTGCAGCAGGCTCCTCCGATGTGATCATGGTCACACTTGGAACAGGTGTAGGCGGTGGTATCATTGTTGATGGAAAGATCGTGACCGGACATCACGGAGCTGGCGGTGAGATCGGACATGCCAATGTGGATCATCATGAAACAGAATCCTGCAACTGCGGAAACAGGGGCTGTCTGGAACAGTATGCTTCTGCGACCGGAATTGTCCGCATGGCAAAAAAAGAGCTTGCAGCTTCCGGTGAGAACAGTGTTCTCAGAGATGCCGAAGAGATTTCAGCAAAAGCAGTTCTGGACGCATTTAAGGAGAATGATCCGGTAGCTGTAGCAACCATGGAAAAGGTCGGAGAGCAGCTGGGTGGTGCTCTTGCCATTATTTGCTGTGTGACAGATCCGGAGACCATTGTTATCGGCGGAGGAGTTTCCAAGGCCGGACAGCCGCTTATTGACTGTATCCGGAAATATTACAGAGAGTATGCTTTTGAATCCTGCAAGGATACTCCTATCGTGATCGCGACACTTGGCAATGATGCAGGAATCTACGGTGCAGCCAAGATGGTACTTTAACCGAACCAGGGAAGTCCCCTGCTTCAAATGCGAAAAGTAATAAGCGGTGGGTGGGACTTGCCTGAACTGATAAACTGCGAGACAGTAAGAAGTTATTAAAAGTAAAAAAAGTGGTTTCCATATTTCAGGAAACCACTTTTTTTATATGTTGTTTATGAAAGATACCTATAATGGAGATCATTCATAATATTCTACCGGATCTTCGCCGGTGTCATCGCCACCGGTATCATTGCTGTTATCATAGCTGCCGTCATCACCACCGGTGTTGTCGTCTGTTCCGGAATTGTCAGTATCATCACCGGTATTATCGGAACCGTCATCGGAATTGTCAGTATTGTCAGTGTCGGTGCTGTCAGTACTGTCCGGAGCTGCGCTTGGAATCGCTTCAGCTGCTGCATCGGTATCGGCGTCCGTATCTTCGTTATTATAATAGTCCTCTTCATCGTAATCGCTGCTGCCGTAGAAATGCTGATCACAGTATTCGGTGGGAAGACTGGAGATATCAAAATACTCTGTGATAGTCGGGCATCCGGATCTGGGAAGAAGACCGGTTTCTGCGCAGACACTGGCTTTTTCCACACTGGAAGGCATATCGAAATCTCTGTCCTCCAGGCCCTCGTGGATACGGGTCATAACCTTTTTCCAGAGGTTTTTGTGGAAGTTACGGGCATCTTCCGGAATTTTTTCGTTGTTGTCATAGCCGGACCATACTGCACAGGTGTAGTACGGTGTGTAGCCTACGAACCACAGGTCATTGTAGTCCTCTGTAGTACCTGTTTTTCCGGCTACAGTCATATTGTCCAGCTGGCAGGCGGTACCGGTACCTTTTTTTACAACGTCTTCCATGGCGCTTGTAAGAAGATAAGCGGTACTGTCTTTGATCACAGATCTGGAAACGGAGGAGTTCTCGATCAGAACATTTCCGTCATGATCAAGGATCTGTGTATAATAGATCGGTTTGATATAGTTCCCGCCATTAGCAATGGCTGCATATGCAGCACAAAGTTCCACGTTCTTGACACCTTTGGTGATACCGCCAAGAGCAGTAGCCAGGTTGGCGTCACTCCAGATATTTCCGTTGGCATCTTTATCTGCCTCAGTTCCGTGAGCTAGTGTGGTGAAACCGAAATCATCCAGATATTTAAGGCCGAGAGCCGGGGTAACCTGCTCCAGGCATTTAACAGCTACAACGTTGATGGAATTCTGGATCGCTTTGCGGATGGTGGTCTCGCCGCCGTAGCTTCTTGAGGCGTTGTTGACAGGAGATCCGTCCGGGTATTCGTAAGGCTCATCCATAAAGGTTGTAGCAAGTGTATCGCCTTTTTCGTTCAACGCAGGTGCATAGGTGGAAACGATCTTAAAGGTAGAACCAGGCTGTCTGGTCGTATCAGTGGCACGGTTCAGGGTCAGGCTGGCTGTTTTTTCGCCACGGCCTCCGATCAGGGCTTTTACGTAACCGGTATGCTGGTCAATGACAGTCATGGAAGACTGTGGCTGTGGCGCAAAGTTTACACGCTCAGATACTACGGTGCTTCCGTCTGCCAGGATGTTAGCCTTGTATTGATCCACATACTGCTGACCTTCTTCAGGAGAATCAAAGAGAAGATCAAATTCCGGATCCTGATCACGGAAATACAGCTGCAGCATTTCTTTGCTGTAGTTTGTTTGTTTTCCATCCGGGCTTTGTACAGTCAGTGCATAATCCAGTTCATACTGAACATTGGCCGGATAGTTATCAGGGTTTGCATATTCCTCATCAAGGATCTGCTGCATGTTGGAATCCAGGGTTGTCATGATCTTCAGACCACCGCTGTAAAGAAGATTGGTAGCCTGTGTCTTGGTATATCCTTTAATGTTCATCAGGTCGCTGATGACCTGATTGGTAACCTCATCTTCGAAATACGTGTAAACGGTACTTTCTTCTTCGGTGTTCTCAAGCTGTGCGGCCTGGATACGGGAATAAACGTCATCATTCAGTGCTGCATTATATTCATCCTGTGAGATGTAATTCTGATCCAGCATGTGATCCAGGACTTCCTTCCGTCTCTTGGAGTTTGCTTTTGGATTGGTGATCGGATTGAATTTGGTAGGGTTCTGCGTGATGCCGGCAAGGGTGGCACATTCAGAAAGGTTCAGATCCCATACGTCTTTGTTAAAGTATTTTTTGGAAGCGGCCTGTACACCGTAGGAACCTGCACCCAGGTTAATGGTATTCAGGTAATTCTCAAGAATCACATTTTTGTCATATTTTTTTTCAATCTGTACAGCAAGGTACTGCTCCTGGAATTTACGTGTGAAACGTTCCAGCTGTGTGGATTCGTTGGTCCAGTCAGTGAAAACATTATTCTTCAGAAGCTGCTGTGTGATGGTACTGGCACCCTCGGAAAAGTTACCGGTGGTGATCGCCTTCATTCCGGCACGTGCGATACCGCGGACATCAATACCGTTATGTTCATAAAAACGCTCATCCTCAATGGCTACCACTGCATGCTGCAGACTGACCGGGATCTGGTCCAGGGAGACCGGAAGACGGTTGGATGTAGGGGCTGAAAGCTGTCGGATCTGTGTTCCCTGGTCATCATACAGGAAAGTTGCATATCCGAGAGGTGAAATATCCACATTGTTGACATCAGGTGCTCCGGCGATCACGCCCCGGAAGGAGCCGATACCAAGGCAGACAACCATGACGCAGACTGCGATCAGAGCTGTAAATAAAACCCGGATAAACGAAACATGTGCTCTTTTTTCCAGCATGGAAGTACGGGAGATCAGAGCATTCCGCTTCTTGGAAGTGGATCTTTTTCCGTAGTTCATAATATTCCTCCTTTATAATCCGTTCTATTATATCAAATATAGAATGCCAAATAAACCCTTAAAAAAAATTTCACAATTCATGATATCTTATACATTGTGCAATGAAGATAATTATTATACAATAAAGAAAACTCTGCCTGAAACAGAGGGTTGGATATAGATAACGGAGGCGTAAACCATGCTGGAACATTATAAAACCATATACGAAGGCGGCGAAGGTGAACTTGTGGAAAAAAAATCCCGTTTCATCGCAACCGTCCGTCCTGTGGAAACAGAAGAAGAGGCCCTTGCCTTTATCGAAGAAATGAAAAAGAAATACTGGGATGCCCGTCATAACTGCTATGTATATTCCGTAGGGATGAACCGGGAAGCCACCCGCTGCAGTGATGACGGAGAACCATCCGGAACAGCCGGAAGGCCTATGCTGGATGTACTTCTGGGAGCCGGGATCTATAATGCGGCCATTGTGGTGACCAGATATTTTGGAGGTGTCCTTCTTGGGACAGGAGGGCTTGTGCGGGCATATTCCGGTGCAGTCCAGGCAGGACTGGCGGCAAGTACCGTCATTGAGAAGCATCATGGGATCTCTCTTCAGGTGACGACGGATTATACAGGGATCGGAAAGATCCAGTATATCGCAGGAGAAAGAAGTTTGCCGATCCTGGATTCCGAATATACCGACAAGGTTGTCCTGAAGCTTCTTGTGCCGGATGATCAGGTCGAAGAGGTGAAGAAGGCGATCACAGAAGGAACAAACGGAAGAGCCGGACTTGAGAAGGATGCAGAACTGTATTTTGCGAAAGTAAACGGAGAAGTGAAGACCTTCGAAAAGTAAAAGAAAAGAGAATGTCAGTATAAAAATACCCCGGGAAGAGGGCAGATGATCTGTGTTACAGTCTGCTCTTCGCGGGGCTTTTTTATTTCAGAAAATTATTCCTGTTAGCATTTCTCCGGTTCCGGATAATCCACACCAAAGGTATCAACAGTCATGGAGCTGATCTTCTGCTCGTCAAGAGGACGGTCACTGTAGTCCGTGTCTGTCTCTGCGATAGCATTTACAACATCCATGCCCTCAATGATCTGGCCGAATGCAGCGTAGCTTCCGTCAAGATGCGGAGCAGCTTTGTGCATGATGAAGAACTGGCTTCCGGCAGAGTTCGGATGCATGGCTCTTGCCATGGAGAGAACACCTGGTGTATGCTTCAGGTCGTTTTTGAAATGGTTCTGGGAGAACTCACCCTTGATGCTGTATCCCGGGCCACCCATACCGGTTCCGTCCGGGCATCCGCCCTGGATCATAAAGCCGTTGATGACACGGTGGAAGATCAGGCCGTCATAAAAGCCTTTTTTTACAAGGCTGATGAAGTTATTTACTGTGTTCGGGGCAACTTCCGGATATAATTCCGCTTTCATTACATCGCCATTATCCATTGTGATGGTAACGATAGGATTTGCCATAGTTTTCGCACTCCTTTTCAAAAAGTATTGTATTTCGCTGTTCGCTCT
>OHXF01000654.1_pt1 | contig 11117 bp, 10 predicted proteins | sample 1579961 | NCBI WGS metagenome assembly OHXF01 (sample SAMEA3882508, study PRJEB24775) | human gut metagenome | biome: human-associated habitat; feature: intestine environment; material: feces | place: Netherlands | collected 2009/2010
ATGATAATTGCCGTGGGTCTTCCTGCGGCATTTTTTATTGCAAACCAAAAAAGGAGAACAGCTTTGCCGTTCTCCTTTTTCTGTTATTTGAATTTGTCTTTGAGCTTGTCAAAGAATGTTTTGCGCTTTGCGTAGTTCTTTTCGCCGAGGGACTTTTCGTAGTCACGGAGCTTTTCTTTCTGCTCTTTGGTCAGATTGCGTGGAACTTCAACTGTTACACGAACGTAGTGGTCGCCGTGGTCGTTTCTGTTTACCTTCTTTATGCCCTTGCCTCTCAGGCGGAACACTGTGCCTGTCTGTGTACCCTCTGGCACTGTGTATTTTACCTTGCCGTCAACTGTAGGAACTGTTATCTCGTCACCGAGAGTAGCCTGTGCATAAGTAAGCGGTATCTCTGTCCACACGTCATAACCGTCACGCTCGAAAATAGGGTCAGGTCGAACTGTAATGTTGATGTGCAGGTCGCCGTTAGGACCTCCGTTTATACCGCAGTTGCCCTCACCGCCTACTCTAAGTGTCTGACCATCGTCGATGCCAGCAGGAACGTTTATCTCCTTTTCAGATACCTTCTTTACTCTGCCCTGACCGTTGCAGGTATGGCAAGGGTTGTCGATTATCTGACCCTTACCGCCACAGCGACTGCAAGTCGTGGTCTGAGCAATGTTTCCGAAAGGCGTTCTCTGTGTTATCCTTACTGTACCAGTGCCGTGGCAGTCAGGACAGGTCTTAGGCGAAGAACCTGCGGCTGCGCCTGTGCCGTGACAGTCAGGACATTTTTCGGCTCTGTTTATGCGAATTTTCACAGTCTTGCCCTTGCAGGCTTCCATGAAGTCAAGAACAACGTTCGCTCTTATATCCTCGCCACGTCTTGGAGCGTTAGGGTTAGCAGAACGTCCGCCGCCGAAGCCACCGCCAAATCCACCGAAAATGGAATCGAATATATCGCCCATATCGCCAAATCCGCCGAAGCCTCCTGCACCTGCTCCACCGCCTGCACCGTAGTTCGGGTCTACGCCTGCGTGACCAAACTGGTCATATTTTGCTCTTTTATCTTTATCTGAAAGCACCTCATAAGCTTCATTTACTTCCTTGAACTTCTCCTCGCACTCTTTGTCGCCGGGGTGAAGGTCAGGGTGATACTGCTTTGCAAGCTTACGGAATGCCTTTTTTAATTCATCGTCTGTGGCAGTTTTAGAAACGCCAAGCACTTCATAGTAATCTCTTTTTTCAGCCATATAAACGCCCATGCTCTGTAAGCTGCAGATCGTGAAAGTCTTGGGGCATGGGCTTGCCTCCTTTTTGTAAGTATAGTCCTTTCACGCTTTTCACACAGCCTTTTAATACGGCAATAGCCCCTGCTCGGAAAATCGGAGCAGAGGCAGCCGTTATGATTTATTCTGCGTCAGTAAATTCAGCGTCTATAACGTCGTCGCCACCGTTGTTTGAAGCGCCGCCGTTGCTGCCGCCATTTGCTCCGCCCATGTTGTTAGGGTCAAAGCCTGCGGCACCGCCTGCTGCCTGCTGTGCCTGTGCAGCCTGCTGATATACCTTAGTTGCAACGCCCTGGAATGTTTCCTCAAGCTCCTTGTGCTTAGCCTTGATAGCCTCGATATCCGTACCCTTGAGGGCTTCCTTAAGAGCGTCTATCTTAGCCTGACAAGCTGACTTGTCAGCAGCGTCTACCTTGTCGCCAAACTCGCCCAGTGACTTTTCAGCCTGGAAGCAAAGCTGGTCAGCAGCGTTTCTTGCGTCAACGTCCTCTTTCTTCTTAGCGTCCTCTGCTGCATATGCCTCAGCTTCCTTGACAGCCTTATCTATATCGTCCTTAGACATATTTGTTGAAGAAGTGATCGTGATGTTCTGCTCCTTGCCTGTGCCAAGATCCTTAGCGGAAACGTGTACGATACCGTTAGCGTCGATATCGAATGTTACCTCGATCTGTGGAACGCCTCTTGGAGCAGGAGCGATTCCGTCAAGTCTGAACATACCGAGCTGCTTGTTGTCCTTAGCGAACTCACGCTCACCCTGAAGTACGTTGATATCAACGGCTGACTGATTATCAGCGGCAGTTGAGAATATCTGTGACTTCTTTGTAGGTATAGTTGTGTTTCTCTCGATGATCTTTGTGCAGATACCGCCCATTGTTTCAAGACCAAGTGACAGTGGAGTTACATCGAGGAGGAGCAGACCGTCCTTAACATCGCCTGCGAGAACGCCGCCCTGATATGCAGCGCCAAGTGCTACGCACTCATCTGGGTTGATGCCCTTGAATGGCTCTTTGCCAAGGAATTTCTTAACAGCTTCCTGAACGGCTGGTATTCTTGAAGAACCGCCGACCATAAGAACCTTCTGAAGGTCGTTAGCTGACAGACCAGAATCTGAAAGTGCCTGACGAACTGGTCCCATTGTTGATTCAACAAGGTCAGCTGTCATTTCGTTGAACTTAGCCTGTGTAAGTGTCATTTCAAGATGCTTTGGACCTGTAGCGTCTGCTGTGATGAATGGGAGAGAGATAGTTGATGAAGCAGTAGAAGAAAGCTCTATCTTAGCCTTCTCAGCAGCTTCCTTGAGTCTCTGCATTGCCATTTTATCGCCTGAGAGGTCAACACCCTCAGTCTTCTTGAACTCTGCGATCATCCAGTCGATAATTCTCTGGTCGAAATCGTCACCGCCGAGGTGGTTGTTACCTGCTGTCGCAAGAACTTCCTGAACGCCGTCGCCCATTTCAATGATAGATACATCGAATGTACCGCCGCCCAGGTCATAAACCATGACCTTCTGATCCTCTTCCTTATCAATACCGTAAGAAAGTGCAGCGGCTGTTGGCTCATTGATGATTCTCTTAACTGTCAGACCTGCGATCTGACCTGCGTCCTTAGTAGCCTGTCTTTGTGCGTCTGTGAAGTAAGCAGGAACTGTGATAACAGCCTCTGTTACCTTTTCACCCAGATAAGCCTCAGCGTCAGCTTTCAGCTTCTGGAGTATCATAGCTGAGATCTCCTGTGGAGTGTAATCCTTGCCGCCCATGTGAGCCTTGTAGTCAGAGCCCATATGTCTCTTGATAGAAATTACAGTGTTGTCATAGTTTGTAACAGCCTGTCTTTTTGCTACCTGACCGATAAGTCTGTCGCCGTTCTTTGAAACGCCAACTACTGACGGAGTTGTTCTTGCACCCTCGCTGTTAGGGATAACAACGGCTTCGCCGCCCTCCATAACTGCTACACAAGAGTTTGTTGTACCTAAATCTATACCGATGATTTTGCTCATAAGATCAAGTCCTTTCAAAATTTACTTAATTTATATCAAGACCTTAAGTCCCGATGTCTTTGTTTATGGGTTTGCTACTATTACCATTGCGTGTCTTATTACCTTGCCGCCTATGGTGTAGCCGTTTTGAAGCACCTGCGCCACAATATTTTCACCGAGGTCAGGGTCGTCAACTGTGCTGACCGCCGTTGCAACGTTCGGGTCAAATTCCTTGCCCGCAAGCTCCATGACCTCAACGTTGAGTTTTTTCAGAGCGTCGCTGAACTGATTGAAGATCATTTCAACACCCTGTTTATAAACTGCGTCCTGAGTTTCTGTGCCTAACGCTCTTTCAAAGTTATCAAACACCGGCAGGAAGCCGTTTATCACATTTCCCTTTGCTGTGTCTGTAAGCTCCAGTCTTTCCTTTGCGCTTCTTTTTCTAAAGTTATCATATTCAGCCATAAGTCTGAGATACTTGTCATTTGCTTCGGCAAGCTCTTTTTTCAGCTTTTCTGTTTCGCTCTCCTCCGCCTTTTTCTCTGTATCCTCAGTGGCATTCTCTGCGGTATCCGCCGCTTCTTTCACTTCTTCGCTTTCAGCAGAGGTGTTTTCCTCTTTTTCAAGCTCGGTGTCCTTTTCAGTTTCCTTACTCAATTTACGCCGCCTGCCTTTCTTTTTATTTATTTTCGTCATCTTCTTTGTTTTGCTCTTGTGGCTTTTCGGATATCATTTCCGATATCTTTCCTGTGAAATACTCGAGATATGGGATAAACTTCGCATAGTCGAGCCTCATAGGTCCTATAAGCCCCAGCGCACCTGCTGTTTTGCCGTCCTTTGAGAACGGAGCTGTTATAATAGAGGAGTTGTGGATAACAAACCCGTCACGCTCAGGGGAGAACATAACGTGAAGCCCTGAGAACGTATCGTCAATAAATCCTTTAAGCTCCTTCTGATTATCGAGAAAGCTTATTATCTCATTTTGGTTGAAGTCCTTGCAGGTGAGAAGATTACTCTGACCTTTGATAGACACGCTGCTCATTTCCTTTGTCATCTTCATTATCTCGGAAACAAGCGGTGAAAGGGTCATCATGTACGTTCCCATTGCTTCTGTGAGCTTTTCAAGATAAGCGTCCGAAAGACTGTCGATAGGCACGCCGTTGAGATTTTCCTTTACGAAGTTATCAAAAAACTCAAGCTGATCCTGGCTGAGGTCGAACTCCAATCGGCAAACCTTATTCTTAATAGAGCCGTTGGACGTTATCATCAAAATAACGTACATTCTCTTTCCTGTAGGTATTACCTCTACCTTTGAGATAAGCGAGAACTTTGGCGTTGCGTTTGCGACCACCGCCGCACATTTCGTAAGATCCGCCAATGCCATTGAAGCCTTGTTCACAAGGTCTTCCTCTGTGACATATTCCTGCGGTATCATTGAATCCAGCATTTTCTTTTCATTTGCTGTCAGCTGGTTTTGCTCCATGAGCTGGTCAACATAAAGCCTGTAGCCCTTATATGTTGGTATTCTGCCTGCGGAGGTGTGTGGCTGTTCGAGATAACCTTGCTTCTCAAGCTCTGCCATTTCATTTCTTATGGTCGCTGAGGACGCTTTGACGTGAGCCATTATCGCCTTTGAGCCTACAGGCTCGCCTGTTACGATATATTCATTGACTACCGCTGAAAGTATTTTCAGCTTGCGGTCGTCCATTTGCTCACCACCCGTTCTTCTTGTTAGCACTTATTGTATTTAAGTGTTAGCACTCTTTCTTCTCGAGTGCTAAGTATAGTTTATACCCTTTTGACGATTTTGTCAAGGGGTTTAAGACTATTTTTCTCACAAATTTCAAAAATATTTGAACTTCTTTTCCGTCATATTGCACAACGCTTTGCTGGAAATGCAAAAAAAGCGGGCAGACCGCAGTGGTCTGTCCGCCCGATGTTGGAAAAAGATCAGATAAAATTATTCTTTTGTATAAGCAGAAAGATCAGGAACAGCAAGCAGGCTGTCGTCTGCTTCGCCTATGGAATCTACAGTGAAGTAAACTGCACTTGATTCGTCAGCACCCTCTGGGAGCAGAACTACCTGCTTAAGGTCATATGTAGCGCCGTCAAAGCCGTAAACTATCTGACCCTCACCGCCTGAAACACTGCTGTCGAGGTTATAATACTCTTGAACAACGTTTGTTGTTGTGTCAATATATGCTTGGTCAAAATCGAGGGTCGCGCCGAAAAGAATGTCGGCTGACTTCCACTGATTTCCGTCGTCGTCCTCAATGCTGTAGGTAGTCGTGCCTTCTGAAACGTTGTAAAGCTTTCCGTCGCCAGGGCAAACTGTGTATGACTTCATGCCCTGAACTGTGAGTGCCTGATAAGCCTTGCCGTCCTTTATGCAGATAGTATACTTTGTGCCGTTGTTTGACATCTGACCTGTAAGGTTCGCAAGATAGTTGCCCTCATACTTGTCTTTCAGCTGTTCAAAAGCCCTGAAATCGCCGTCAACGTCATAATCTGTCGTGCCTGCGTTTGTGGAAGTGCTGTCAGCTGTGCTTTCGTCAGCTGTGCTTTCGTCTTCTGTGCTTTCAGCAGGAGCGGTAGATTCTGCGGCAGCCGTTGTTGTAGTAGTTGTTTCAGCCTTTGAAGAGCTTGCAGTATAGCTCCCAGTGCAGCCTGCCATTGCTGTACACATTGCCAAAGCTGCAATAATAGTTACCATTTTCTTGTTCATAATATTTTGCCTCCGAAAAATGACAAGGATTACTCGGCTGACTCAGCGCCTGACTCAACATCGAGTTCAGCGTCATAAGGGATATCGTCAGTGCTCATATCGAAAGACTGCTCTGTCCAACTGTCAAAATCGTCAGGGAGCTTGACCTCAACGTTTTCAGTTGTGAATGAGTTTACTGTAACAGTAGTCGTTGAGCCGTCAGAGATAGTTTCTATCTTAACAATATCCTTTGTGTCAGCATTGAAGTAATACTTGAATGTTGTTGTGAAAGAATAATCGTCAGAATCGCTTGTGTCGAGAGTTACGCCTGATTCAAGCTCCATATCAGGATCTTCTGTGCTTTCAAAAGTTTCGCAGATAAGACCGTCGTCAGTTGTTTCAGAGCTTATGAACTTGTAGCTGTCGTTAATGCCGTAGCCTATCTCGCTCTTGAAGTCGTCGATAGATTCTTCCATATCAACAGTGTAATACGTTTTTGACTCGCTGTCAAGTGTGTACATAATTCCGTCGATATTATAGATATCCATATCCACGCCCATAAAGTTCATTTTCATGTGCATATTACCTCCTGCTATCTCAACAACGGCTGATGAATTGTCATATTCGCTTGCCACTGTCATGTCGATAGCAAGGCTCTCGCCCTGTATCTTCTTTGTATACTGCGCTGTGAGAGTATCCTCGAGATCTGTGGCTGTGCCTGCTTCTGAAGCAGTTGACTCGTCAGCGGCTGCGCTTGTTTCTGCCTTTGATGTGCTGTCTGCTTTTGATGAGCTTGAAGAACTGCTGTCAGAACAGCCTGCCATTACTGCGCATGACATTATAAGTGAAACGAGAAGTGCAGTTATTTTTTTCATTATAAATACCTCTTTCTAAAATTTTAATAAATTATTATTGCTATATAACCTATACTCAAAACTATAACATATTTCAAAAATAGCGTCAATAGATTTTGTGAAATATTTTTCCCTTTTCGTATCGAACCACAAATCAACAAAGCTAAGAAAGCATGATTTAGGTATTTATAATCAAACATATTTGTGGTATAATGTGAATAGTAAGAATAAAAGGAGCGAATTATGAGATACGATAATATACATAAAGGCAAATTTCTATCAAGACCGAACAGGTTTATCGCCAACGTTGAGATAGACGGCAAAGCCGAGGTCTGTCATGTGAAAAATACGGGCAGATGCAAAGAGCTTTTGATTGAGGGGTGTACTGTTTGGCTTGAACATTCAGACAGCGAATCGAGAAAGACTGCTTTTGACCTTGTTGCAGTGGAAAAAGGTGACAGGCTCATAAACATGGACAGCCAAGCCCCGAATAAGGCGGTAGGGGAGTGGCTGAGAGAAAAAATGCCTTTTGGCGAGGGTTTCTCGGTCTATCCCGAAAAGAAATACGGCAATTCACGCTTTGATTTTTACTTAGAGTCGCAGGATAGGAAGATCTTCATGGAGGTAAAGGGCTGTACGCTGGAGAAAGACGGCGTTGTGCTTTTTCCTGACGCTCCTACCCTCCGTGGGGTGAAGCATATAGAGGAGCTTTCTCACTGCCTTGATGATGGGTATGAGTCTTATATAATGATACTCGTTCAGATGAGCGATGTGAAATATTTCACTCCAAATTATGACACTCACCCTGAGTTCGGAGAAGCTTTGGAGAAAGCTTCCCGAAAGGGCGTGAAGATACTATGCTATGACTGCAACGTGACCCATGACTCTATGACAGTGGGCAAGCCTGTTAAGGTGAAGCTGGGCAGGTAATATGACGGCTCGTCCTGCATATACATTATAATACTAAGATGTATATGGGAGTGACAGCATTGGATATAAAGAAAGTCTGCCTGCGTTGTGTTGCAGTTATAATTGTGGCGTTCGTTATGCCCACGGGGATATGGCTTTATGCAAGATCTGCAAGCAGGTTCGGCAGGGTGGCGGCTGTGGCGGCAGGGGTGGCTATGGGAGAATACAAGCCTTGTTTCGCTATGGAAAGCGAAACGGATACGGCATCAAAGCCTGTGGTATCAAACAAGCTTGAAGCGGCAGTGGTGTCAAAGCACAGCATATGGGATATGGATATGGCGCCACAGGAGAAGCAAACGCCATCTGTAAGCGCAGAAGTGCCAAGTCCTTTGCCTGCTCAGGACGTGACGGACAAGATACCATATCCTGCAAGCATGGAGGGGAATGACGGTGTTATAGAAAAATACACCTACGGAAGATATGACGGCGAGCAGTATTTCGACCTTGACGGCGGCGGTCAGGTGAGAAACTGCACTGACCTTTCAAATGATGAGCTTTACGAGGAAAGCTCAAAGCCATATGATTTTCAAATAGACGGAAATTCCTCTGAGCCGCAGATACTTATTTATCATACCCACGCCACGGAAAGCTTTGAGCCCACAGACAAAGACCACTATGACAGCTCCTTTTCCTGCAAGACCACCGAACCTGAAATGAATATGCTGTCGGTAGGGGACAAGATATGCGAACAGCTTGACAAAGCAGGCGTTGCGTATATCCACGATACACTTGTGCATGATTATCCCAGCTATGACGGCTCTTACGATTCAAGCCGAATGGCGGTAAAGCAGATATTGGAGGAGTACCCCTCTATAAAGGTATGTCTTGACGTTCACCGTGACGGCATAGAGCGTGAGGACGGCACAAGGCTCGCACCTGTGGCGGAGATAGATGGCAGAGAAGCGGCTCAGCTTATGATAATATCAGGGTGTGATGACGGCACTATGGGTATGCCTGACTATATGAAGAATTTTCACTTTGCCTGTGCTTTGCAGTCGGCTTTGGAGAGCGATTGGCAGGGGCTTACACGGCCTGTTCTTTTCGACTATCGCCACTATAATCAGGACTTGACCACCGGCTCGCTTCTTATAGAGGTGGGAAGCCACGGCAATTCTATCACTCAGGCACAGTATACAGGCGAGCTTATAGGAAAGACCTTGGGTGAGATGTTCGGAGGAGAATAGGTGCAATAACGCACAAAATATGTGCGGCGAATTGTCTTAAAATGCCGAAAATACGGCTTTTAGCGGTTGGTTTCTTGACAAGAACGGGGTTTTGCGTTATAATTAAAGGGACTACATAAACGTTACAGCGTGAGAAATATATAATACGCTTATATTTTGGAGAACTGATATTATGAAAAAAATTTACCCCATGAAAAGAATAGCCGCAGGCTGTATGGCTCTGTGCATAGCTTTTGCCGCCTTTGGTTTTTCTGACGGAAGCGTAAGTGATATCGCTTTGGCGGATAACGATACATACAGCAGTCAGCTTGAAGAGCTGAAAAAGCAACAGCAGGAGCTTGATAAGCAGATAGCTGACGCTGACAAAAAGCTTGCCGACGAGCAGGACAACCTTGAGGCTATAAAGAAAAAATATAAATCCATACAGAAAAAGATAGCAAATTCAGAGAAATATTCCTCTGAGCTTGAAGATCAAATGGCAGAGCTTGACGGCAAACAGCTTGACACTCAGCACAGCCTTGACTTGCAGGAAACTGCAATAAACCAGGGCAAGGACGATTTTATGGAGCGTATTCGTGCAATGTATGTTGCAGGCGGAGCAGATTCGTACACGAACGTGCTGATAAATTCATCTGATTTTTATGACATTCTTATGAGAATAGAGCTTGTGACGAGAGTTGCAAAGCACGATAATGACGAGCTTAACGAGCTTTTGGATCAGTATAAAAAGCTTGAAAAGACCAAGGCGGAGCTTGATGAGCAGATAAAACAGCTCAAAGCAAAGGCTGAGGAATATGCCAAGGAGCAGAAAACTTTGGCGGGCGAGCAGGCGGAGCTTCTGAAAATGGAGCAGGAGTCGGGCAAGCTTATCGAGCAGATAAAGAACGATAAGAGCGACCTTGAAAATAAGTCACAGCAGGTGGACAATAAGTATTCGGAGGTGTCCTCAAAGGCGAATACCACCACGACTACGACCACCACCAAGAAAAAGACTACCACCACCAAAAAGAGTGGCAACAGCGGTGAAAAGACCACTACCACGAAGAAGCCGGCTCAGACGGAAAAGCCTGACGAAACTACGGTTCAGACTACCACAACTCCGCAGGAAACAGCTAAGCCAAAGCCTGAAACAAGCAAAAAGACCACTACCACAACAACAGCAGCGCCTGCACCTAAGCCTGATAATTCAAACAGTTCTAAAATAGACACTGTTGTTTCATATGCAAAAAGCATGGTGGGCGGAGCGTATGTATGGGGCGGTTCACAGTTTGGTGCAACGGATTGTTCGGGTCTTGTGATGCTCTCGTTCGCACAGGTGGGAATAAATCTTCCGCACTATGCGGCTTCGCAGGCTTTATACGGCACTACAGTTTCATATAACAACATGAAGAAGGGTGACGTTATCTTCTTTGGCGGAGCGTCGATCTCGAGCATTTACCACGTTGCTATCTATATCGGCGACGGCAAAATGGTACACGCCCAGAACACTGCCACTGGTATCGTTATTTCAAATGTTGAGTATTTTTCAAGATACAACAACATCACTATAATCAAAAGACTTATATAACGTAAAAACGCAGTCTGCAAGGGCTGCGTTTTTTATATCTATAATTATTCAACATAAAACGCCACGAAAATTCATATAAAATTACTTAAATGTGAACATTCATTTTCAAACCTATTGACAAAGCTAAGTATTTGTGATATAATTAAATCAAATAAAGATTGTAGGCTTTGATAACAATTGCTGTGCAAAACAGCAGTAAGGCAGGGGGAAGAATAATGGATAGTCTGAAAACGTGTTTTTTTGGCGGCTATGATAAGCTTGATACATTAAAATATATCGACACAATAACCAGCGAGATCTATATGCTGGAGTCGGCTATCGAAAAGAAAAAGAACGGTGATAACTTTGTTATCCCCGGAGAAACAGGTCAGCGAAAGCTTAAAGGCTCAGCGCTTGGTGGATTTGCAAAGCCTGATGTGGACAGCTACATCTGTGCGCTTCTTGGAAAGGCGGCTGAGCTTCGTGAAAAGCTTTGCAGCTAACGGCTAATAAAGGCAAAAAAATATCCGCAGAGGTCATTTTATATGGCTTCTGCGGTTTTTTGTCGCATCTAAAAGAGCAAAAAAATTAATACCCACTTCCATCGGCTGAAA
>OHXF01000670.1_pt1 | contig 10910 bp, 10 predicted proteins | sample 1579961 | NCBI WGS metagenome assembly OHXF01 (sample SAMEA3882508, study PRJEB24775) | human gut metagenome | biome: human-associated habitat; feature: intestine environment; material: feces | place: Netherlands | collected 2009/2010
CTGTCCATAGCACGCTTCATATTCTCTACAAAATGTACCAGGTAACGGTCTCCGTTTTCATGGCCATAGCAGTCATTGATCAGCTTCAGATAATCCAGGTCAATAAATACAAGGCTGCCCTTCTTATGATTCTTCATAAAGCGCTTGCTGTTGTGGTCAAAAGCCGCACGGTTCAGACAGCCGGTAAGGGCATCCTTCTCCATGGACACCTTCAGGCGTTCAATCCGAAGCTCCTCCCTGGTAAGGAGACGTACCATCTGGTCATAATTCTCCTTCTCCTGCTCCAGAGCCTCCAGATACATTCTCTCGAATTCCGGTATCTGTCTCCGAAGCTCTTCCCGGTCACTTCTGCATGCAGCAGTGCGCATAAGCTTGTAAACCGGGCAGAAGCTTCCGCTGAAATTTCTGGCATTCTTAATGTAATTGCCAATACGTATAATATCGTCCCAGCGTTCTTCCTCCGCCATTACCTGAAGGAACTCTCCAAAATAGCAGACACAGAAGCTTAAGGTATCCCTGGCACCCTCCCCGGCTTCCATTTTCTTCATATAGCTGTTAAATTCTTCCGCAATGACCGCCTTGTCTTTTTGCTGGTAAAGGCGAAGATACAAGTCCGTAAATTCCTTCTGAAGCAGAAAAAAGGCTCTGCCATCTTCAGGAATCTCCCGTTCCGTAAGAATCGCCTGCATGTCCACTGACGCCTGCTCTGCACCTGCAACATCTCCCATTCCCAGCTTCACGTAAACCTTGCTGTCATAATAGACCAGCTCATTTAAAGTATCCGAATTCCAGAAATCCACACTGCTGTCACAGGGATCCAGTCTGGAAATATCCATCATTTTCTCCAGATAAAAATCCGCCTCAAAAAACAGTCCACAGTCTGAAAAAGCGGCTACGATAGTGTTATAAACGGATTTCAGAGGGGATCTTAAGGTAAATCCGGAATTGGCATATTTCAGGCCATATTCCACAATCTTCGGGGGAAAACCAAGGCAGAAATAAAGTCTTACCAGGGCAAGATAAAGTCTGGATTTCTCCTTGGAACGCTCCATGTGAACTCCGGCCTCCCGGCAGATTTCGATCAGAGGATAGGCATATTCCCGAAAATTATAGGCAAAAATCCCATAACTTATATAATAGATTTCTTCTGTATAAACAGTAAAATCCGATATCTGCTTCAGCTCCTCCACACAGCGTGCCACATCCTCTTTTGTCCAGGTTCCTGTTTTTACTTTATTTTTTATTTCTTCAACTGTATACATACAAGTTTTATTCTCCTGCTTATTACTGTTGTTAATTCGACAAAAGACCCGGTGAGTTTAATAGATCACCCGGTCTCTTCCCTGTTCTTTGCCCATATAAAGTTTCGCATCCACATTTTTCAGCAAGGTGTCTATATTGGACTTGAAATCATTCTCCTCCACGCCAAACGTCATAGTAACCGGAATCCATTCTCCCCTCCAGTCAAACAGATCGTTGCCCAGCTTCATGCGAAAAGTGTTGAGCATAAGGCATACTTCGTCTCCGTTCATATCCGGGAAAAAGAAGATGAATTCTTCGCCTCCCCAGCGGCACAATTTGGCATGCTCACCCAGTTCCCGGCTCATGTGCTGTGTGATCCATACCAGTACCGCATCTCCGCAGTCATGTCCCCAGTGGTCATTAATTCTCTTAAAGAAATCAATATCGCCCATACCAATGGTAAACGCCATAACAGGCTCTTTCCTGCGCTTCTCCGTAATGTACTGTATCATCTGACGGCGGTTCCACAAACCTGTCAGCGGATCTGTCCCGGCCTGTTTCTTCAGCTGCTCATTATACAGCACCAGCTTCTTCTCCGCAGATTCCACATTGGAGCTGAACATACTGCACGCTACAGCCATAAGCACAAACGTCACAATGGTATTTATGATCTGTAATACAACTGTAGCCGTTTCTGTCAGGGCAAAAACAGAAATATTTACCCTGCAGTACAAAAACAGGCTGAATCGTACTGCAAACAGAACTACTGTATAGCTGACCTTATACACAAGAGAATTGTAGACAGCAAAATATACCAGTACCAGCATCTCAAACATCAGATGCTGAATACCGCAGTCCCATCCATAGAGAATCACAAACACAATTATCCATGCCAGCTGCAGACTGCTGCAGACAAGCACACTGGTGTGTACCTTCAACCGGTATGTTGCATAAAAAGCAGCAACCGACATTGCTGCGAAAATATATCCTGTCCAGACCTCTGTCTTCGGTCCCACAATGCAGAATACTAACGGAATGATCAGAAAATAAAGTCCCAGAATCAACAATATAATTCTGAGAAGGAACAATATACGCTGAGGCTCATTCTCATGAATTGCTTCTTTCCTCAACAATGCATTAAATTTCCTGCACAGCCCTTTAAACATTACAGGTGCCGCCTTTCCCACGAGTGTTCAATATAATAATATTGCACTATTTATCACAAAAATGCAACCTTTTTTGTAATTATTTATATTATTTGCGCTTTTTACTTTACGGTTCAATGGTAACGTTCCGCGAGGTGTTTTTTGTGAACAAAGTTCACAGGAAACCCGGGGATCTCAGCGCGAAATCATGCGAATACATGATTTCTGCGCATCGCGAAGCGTGTTACTGGTCACGGAGTGACAGTAGCCTTTTTGCCAAATATTGCTTTTTATTCATAGTCAGGATTACAGAATCAAAAAATCTGATATATAAATCTTCGGCAGGTGCTTTAATCCTCCACTCTTGTTCCCATGTAATAGAAGCCTTTACAGGTATCCAGACGCACCTTCACATACTTGCCAAGAAGATCCGGGGTTCCCGGAAAATGAACCAGCAGGTTGTACTGGGTTCTTCCTGTGAAAATCCCCTTCTCTTTGCTCTCCGTCTCAACAAGAACTTCCTGAACTTCGCCCTGGAATCTGGAAGAAACTTCTCTTCCTTTCTCCTGAACCAGCTTCAGAAGGCGGTCAAAACGATCCTTCACCACATCCTCCGGAACCTGATCCTCCATCTTCGCCGCAGGAGTGCCGCTTCTCTTGGAATAGATAAAGGTAAACGCAGTATCAAAATCAGATTTCTCCACTACATCCAGAGTTTCCTGAAAATCCTCCTCAGTTTCACCCGGGAAACCTACAATAATATCTGTAGTCAGGGAAATATCCGGCACCGCTGTACGGATTTTCTCCACCAGTCCCAGATACTTCTCCTTATCATAATGCCGGTTCATGATCTTCAGGATACGGCTGCTGCCAGACTGCATAGGCAAATGCAGATGATGGCACACCTTCCTGCTCTTACTCATATATTCGATCAGCTCATCAGATAGATCCTTCGGATGAGAAGTCATAAACCGGATTCTCTTCAGTCCCTCGATCTGCTCCACCTTCTCAAGAAGCTGTGCAAACGTCACCGGATCCTTCAAAGTCTTTCCATAAGAGTTTACATTCTGTCCCAGAAGCATAACCTCTGTAACGCCATCCGCCACCAGAGCCTCTATCTCTTTCACAATCGCCTCCGGCTCACGGCTTCTCTCACGCCCTCTTACATAAGGTACAATGCAATAGCTGCAGAAATTATTGCATCCAAACATAATATTCACGCCAGATTTAAAAGAATAATTACGCTCTGTAGGCAACTCCTCCACGATCTTGTCCGTACCCTCCCAGATATCGATCAGCTGGCTGTCAAGATTCTCCATCTCATAAAACAACTCTGCAAACTTAAAAATATTATGGGTTCCAAACACCAGATTGACAAATGGATAATCCTTCTGGATCTTATCCACAACCTGCTTCTCCTGCATCATACACCCAAACAAAGCAATCTTCATATCCGGATTAGACTTCTTCAGACTATGCAGCTTACCAAGACGGCCATACACCTTAAGATTGGCATTCTCACGAACCGTACAGGTATTATAAATCACAACATCCGCATCCTCTGTTTCCTGTCTCTTAAATCCAATCTCATCCATAATCCCGGCAACAACCTCAGACTGCTTCTCATTCATCTGACATCCAAAGGTCTGCAGACAATAAGTAATCCGCCGTCCCAGCTCCCGCTCCCTCAAAGCCACCATCTCCGCCAGCTTCGCCATATAATAATACTGACGCTCTGTATCATCCTGAGGCGGTGTAATACCCGTATCTATCTTACTGAAATCAATTTCATTAAACATACTTTATTCCTTTCATAAAAAGACCCCTTGTCAAATCAAGGGGCTACTCCTGTCTATATCTAAATATTTTATCCTATTTACCCCCTTTTGTCCAGCAATTTATTTCCCCACACTAAGCACTGCCCTGCACACAAGCTCTCCATTTCCCGATCCCATCTTGCACCTTCCCACTTACACAATTATCCTCCCCCAGGCGCTGCCCGCACGCAAGCTCTCCATCCCCCGATCCCATCTTGCACCTTCCCACCTATACAATTATCCTATCCCCAGGCGCTGCCTGCAGCCGCCGTCCCTTCCCAGTAACCAGTGAGAGGAAGTGGGTGCCGTCTGGGGGCATTGCCGAAATGGGGCGTCTGGCGAGCATAGCGATCTATAAAATTGCACTGTCTGAGCCCTGCAAGGGCGAGTTTGCAATTTTATAGATCACTAGGCGGCGGAGCCAGACACCCCATTTCGGCACCGCCCCCAGACGGCACTCACTTCCTCTCACGTCCCTCGAAATCAAAAAAGGCTTCAGGGAACGCACTCACACACTCCCTGAAGCCATTCATATAGGGGAAATTACAGCTCTACGTAATGTCCCTCTGCTTCACCGTTTACTACATAATATGCCTTATTCTCTTCAGTCTTAACGTAAACTTTAATATCCTGGATATCTTCTTCTTTCTTTCCGGTCATCTCTGTCCAGGCCTTTTTCACATTTGCTACTACATCCTTAGTAGTAAATTCCTTGCCTGCATACTGAATAAAAATCTCCTCAGCTGCAACAGCAGCCTTCTTAGCAGTTCTTCTAACAGCAGGCTTCTTAGCCTCTGCCTTCCCAGCTGTCTTAGCCGGAGCCTTTGCAGTCTCCTTAACAGCCTCTTTCGCAGTCTCTTTAACACTCTCAGTAGCAGCCTTAACAGTCTCTGTAGCCGCTTTCACAGTCTCAACAACAGCTGTCTTAACAGCCTCTGCCTTACTTGGCTCAGCCTTTACCTCTGCTGCAGCTGTAGCTTTAACCTCAGCCACAGTCTTAGCAGCCTTCTTGGCCGCCATTGTTTCTGCCTTTTTTGTAGTTCTCTTCGTAGCCATTATAATAGCCTCCTTGACGGTGAATATAATCTTCGTTTTCGCTTCTATGATAGAATACTACGAATCATTTTTTTTTGCAAGTTCTGATAAAATCCCCCTTGACAAACCATTTCTCTGAATTCATAGGTAAAAGTATACAAACAAAACCTGTTAATTTTAGGAAATCCTCGGGTACAAATCTTAAAATCCTGATAATTTTTGTTTTCTTGCACAGTTATTACCAAAAAAAGGATGGATTTTCTTATTTTTTTCGTCATCTATTTCCCTGCAAAACCTTACAAACCAAGGTTCTCAAGGTCATATTTCATATAAGCATTCAATCTTTCTTTCAATTTTTCGTGCTGGGGCAGTTCCAGCTCCCTGTCAAGCTCCAGAATTCCTCCTGCGGCGTCACTGGCAGCTTTCAGTACATCTGAATCCTGATAAATATCTCCGATCCGGAACTCCAGCTGTCCGCTCTGACGGATTCCAAACAGATCTCCCGGTCCCCGAAGCTTCAGATCCTCCCCTGCTATAAAAAATCCATCATTCGATTTATTCAAAATCTCCAGTCTTCTGGAGGTCTCTTCCTCTTCATTTCCCTGCATAAAAATACAGTAAGACTGATACGCTCCACGTCCAACACGCCCTCTCAGCTGATGGAGCTGTGCAAGTCCGAACCGCTCTGCATTTTCTACCATCATCACCGTAGCATTTGGCACATTTACACCTACTTCCACTACTGTAGTAGACACCAGCACCTGGATTTCTCCCCTTGCAAACTGTTCCATGATCCCGTTCTTTTCCTTGGGCTTCATTTTTCCATGGAGCATTCCAATGGTGATGTCTGATGGGAAAATCTCCCTCAGCCGTGCTGTATAGTCCGTCACGTTTTCCCCGTCTGCCCCCTCACTTTCTTCTACCATAGGGCAAATCACATACGCCTGGCGCCCTTCCCGCACCTGCCTTTCTATAAAGGAGTAGGCTTTCGGGCGATAAGATGTGCCAACTACACAGTTCTTAATCGGGAGACGCATGGCAGGAAGCTCATCTATAATGGAAATATCCAGATCCCCGTATACAATGATTGCAAGAGTTCTGGGGATGGGAGTGGCACTCATAACCAGCACATGCGGCGCATTTCCCCTGGTAGTCAGTGCCTCTCTTTGCTTCACGCCAAAGCGATGCTGCTCATCAGTGATCACAAGACCAAGATTCTCGTACACCACTTTTTCCTGGATCAGGGCGTGAGTTCCAATGATCACATTTGCCTCCCCGGATGCAATTTCTCCATAGATTCTTCTTTTCTCTTTCTGGGTGGTTGAGCCAGTAAGAAGAACCGGATGGCAGGATGAAATCTCCTGTTCCTCCATCAATTTCGTAAATGCTTCAAAATGCTGATTTGCAAGTACCTCTGTGGGCACCATCAATGCTGCCTGATAGCCATTTTCCACAGTAAGGATCATTGCCAGAAAAGCCAGAATCGTTTTTCCGCTTCCAACGTCGCCCTGAACCAGCCGGGACATAAGGGTATGCCCGCAAAGGTCTCTTTCGATCTCATGCCAGGCGTTTAGCTGTGCCTTTGTCAGATGATAAGGAAGACCTTCCATAACCTGTTCTGTGGTCCATACCGGCTTCATGGGAAAAGCATTGGGAGCTTCTTCTGTTTTTCCCTTCAAGATCTGTACTGCCAGAATAAACAAAAGAAATTCGTCAAACACAAGGCGTTTTCGCGCCGCCAGAAGTTCCTGCATATTGCCTGGAAAATGGACAGTAGAGATGGCATAATTATCATCTGCCAGGTGATAAAATTCCTTAATCTCATCTGGGAGAAATTCTGTCTGCAGGCTCTGTTCATCCAGGATCTGATGCATCAGCTTGATTATCAGTTTGTTTGTAAGCCCTGCAGTAAGTCCGTATATGGGCTGCATGCTGTGAAGGATTTCTTCATAAGCCGCCGGTGTGAAAATCTCCGGATGCTCCATCTCCAGGTGACCTTTTTTTCTGGAGATTTTGCCACGGAAAATAAAGCAGTTGCCTTTTTTCAGGGTGTTTTTTAAGTAGGGGGCATTAAACCATACCACAGGAAGTCTTCCGGTGGTATCTGCCACAGTGATGGAGATCACCTGAAGATTACGGATCCTGTTTACATAGACTCCGGCAGTGACAGTTCCACGAACAGACACCACGGAGTTCTCCTTCAAAGAACCAATTTCCTCCGGTGCCTCATATGAGTCGTAATTTCTTGGATAGTAATGGAGCAGGTCATCTGTTGTGGTGATACCGATCTTCTGAAATAGTTTTTCCGTCTTTTCTCCTACTCCTTTTAGTTCCCGAAGAAGCTTTGCCACTGTTTTTCCTCTCTTTCTGATCATTCATCTCTGTTTCCGGGTCTTTCTTCATTTGCCCGAAAAGCGTTCTCATTATTTTACAACAAAGACTGCCAATTTTCCATACTTATTTCACTTTGCCCATAGCAATATCTCCTGCCAACTACTTCGAACTCAATAACAGCTTCACGGTGCGCAAAAAAACTTAATATTACCAATGATCCTAGGTTTATTGTCAAAGAAGACAGGGCGGAAATCTTCCACCCTGTCTTCAATCTCTTTATCATTCGCTGCCCTGCAGCTATTCATTACTCAACAGAAATAATGTAATAGTAAATCGGCTGTCCACCCATATTTACCTCTACTTCGCAGTCTGGATATGCTTCCTCCAGCTCTGCGGCAAGGCTCTCGGCATCCTCTTCTGTGGTCTCAGCACCGTAGTAAATGCTAATCACCTCAGAATCCTCGTCTACCATAGCTGCCACCATTTCTTTGGCAACATTCTCACGTCCCTTGCCTACTGCAAGAATTCCGTGATCACCGATTCCCATAATATCACCCTCGTGGATTTCTTTCTCATCCAGTCTGGTGTCGCGGACTGCGTATGTTACCTGTCCGGTCTTCACCATGGATACAGCCTCCATCATGGCTTCCAGATTCTCTTCTCCGTTCATTTCCGGCTGGAAGCTGATCAGAGCTGTAATTCCCTGAGGAATGGTCTTGGTAGGAACTACCACGATCTCTTTGTCCTCGGTAAGGTCTCTCGCCTGGTTTGCAGCAAGTACAATATTCTTATTATTCGGGAAAATATAAATAGTATCTGCATTTACTTCAGCGATGGCATTGAGCATGTCCTCTGTACTTGGGTTCATGGTCTGACCACCCTCGATGATATAATCTACATTCAGCTCTTTAAACAGGGTGGAGAGTCCTTCTCCCACGGAAACACTGATAAATCCGTATTTCTTATGCTCTTTGGCAGCTTTCGCAGCAGCTTCCTTCTTCTCCTGTTCTTCCTGCTCCCTGGCAAGCTTCTCAGCATCCTTGATCAGCTTCTCCTGGTGTTCCTCACGCATGTTGTCAATCTTCATGCGGGAAAGTGCACCGTAGGTAAGCGCTTTCTCAAATGCCTGGCCAGGATGATTGGTGTGTACATGTACTTTCACGATTTCATCATCTGCTACCAGTACAATGGAATCACCAATTGATGTAAGGAACTCCTTGAAGCTGTGAAGCTCCTCATCCGGAAGAGGCTTATTCAAAAGAATGATGAACTCTGTGCAATATCCAAATTTGATATCTGCTTCTGCCTGCTGGGAGATCCTGGTCACTGCCGGACCGGAAGATACTTTCTCAAATGCAGAATAGTCGATTTCTTTTCCAAGATAACCATCAAATGCACCGCGGAAAACTTCCAGAAGTCCCTGTCCGCCTGAGTCTACTACACCTGCTTCTTTCAGGACAGGAAGCATTTCCGGTGTGCGGGCAAGTGTCTTCTCAGCATGCTCGAAAATGGCACGGAAAAAAAGCTCCAGATTCGCAGATTCCTCTGCAATCTCAGCAGCCTTTACTGCTGCCTCGCGTGCTACTGTAAGAATGGTACCTTCCTTCGGCTTCATAACTGCTTTATATGCAGTCTCTACAGCCTTCTCCATAGCAGCTGCGATCACAACTGCATCCATTTCTTTATGTCCCTTTGTTCCCTTGGTAAAACCTCTGAGAAGCTGGGAAAGAATAACGCCTGAGTTACCTCTGGCTCCACGCAAGGAACCGGACGAAATAGCCTTGGCGAGTGTCTCCATATCAGGATCTGTAAGACTGCTTACCTCTGATGCAGCTGACATGATAGTCATTGTCATATTCGTACCGGTATCTCCATCCGGAACCGGGAATACATTCAGCTCGTTGATCCATTCTTTCTTCGCTTCCAGATTCTTGGCTCCTGCCAGAAACATTCTGGAAAGTATCTTGGCGTCTATGGTCTGTCTATCCACCACAAGTTTCCTCCTCTAATCCTAATCTATTGCACGAACACCTTCTACGTAAATGTTGATCTTCTCAATCTCCATTCCTGTAAAAGCCTCGACTTTATATTTCACATTGTTTACAAGATTATCTGCAATAGTGCTGATATTCACACCATACGCCACAATTACATGAAAATCAAGGCGAATCTTATTATCTTCTGTGATCTTAACATTTATACCATGCTGTAAGGAATCTCTCCTGAGCAGCTTTACAAGGCCGTCCTTCATGCTGACAGCGGCCATACCGATAATACCAAAACATTCTACTGCAACGCTTCCTGCATAAGTCGCGATTACATCCGTATCAATAATGATCTGGCCAAGGCCGGAATCTATACGTCCCTTCATATGGTTTACCTCCATTAATTTGATTTTCAAAATGTATATACCATATTATACCCTTTTTTCTTCCATAACACAATGTCCAATTTTAGCACGCATCCACGCAAATAGCAAATTTATTTTAAATTGTTTTAAAATTTTCCTTTTTTTGCTTGCAAAATGTTTTTCCATCTGTTAGAATATGAACTGTTGAAAAAAAGCGTCAAGGAGGTGCTATCATGGCTAAATGCGCAATTTGTGAAAAAGGTGCTCATTTCGGAAATAATGTGAGTCATTCCCATAGAAGATCCAATAAGATGTGGAAATCAAACGTGAAATCCGTTAAGGTTAAAACTGAAGGCGGAGCTAAGAAAATGTACGTATGTACTTCCTGCTTAAGATCCGGAAACGTTGAAAGAGCCTAAGAAACACCTGCCCTCACAGTTTTGTGGGGGCTATTTTTTTGTTTCCCGGATAAGCATTTTTTAAGTGTGTTTGAAAAATCATTCCCGCAAAGTGTGGCGTACATTTTGCAGAAAGCCTTTTTCAACAAGCTCCAGAACAGTTTCTCCCAGACAGAATTTATTTTAATAAAAAGGATAGTTACATAAAATGTAAATGGGTATGAAAGGATTCGCTGATAATCTTTTCATACCCATTTTATCTACAAAATAAATGATAGCCACACAGCATACACAAAGCTGCTGCAATCAGAAGTGCGGTGGTCTCGGAGACAAGCAAGCCGATCACCATTCCCAGTCCGATGAAAAACAGCATAAAACCAAGAGCTTTTCCCATAATTCATACAGCCTTGCCTCTTTGGTTTAGTATATTTTATGCTGAAATACCACATCTGAACACATTAACTTCTAAAATAACTGCCTGTATCTCTTATAATCAGTTACTCGATCAGACACGTTCTAAAGCGTGTCTGAAACAGGATCTAGTACATCGAAAATTAAGTTTCTGCTATATTGACGCAAGATGATTTCT
>OHXF01000681.1_pt1 | contig 10753 bp, 10 predicted proteins | sample 1579961 | NCBI WGS metagenome assembly OHXF01 (sample SAMEA3882508, study PRJEB24775) | human gut metagenome | biome: human-associated habitat; feature: intestine environment; material: feces | place: Netherlands | collected 2009/2010
GCGTCCCGGCATGATACGTCCGGTGAATTCATCAACAATAAGGATTTCATCATCTTTAACTACATAATCCTGATCCTTATGCATCAGGTTATGGGCACGAAGTGCAAGTGTAATATTATGCTGAATCTCCAGATTCTCCGGATCTGCCAGGTTTTCAATATGGAAAAATTTCTCAACCTTATGAACGCCCTGCTCTGTAAGGTTTACGATCTTATCTTTTTCATTTACAACGAAGTCACCTGTCTCGATAACTTCTTCACCCATGATGGCTGCCATCTTGGTCATCTCATGGCTGGCTTCACCGCGCTCTAACTGCTGAGCAAGGATATCGCAGGCCTCGTATAACTTGGTTGACTTACCGCTCTGTCCGGAAATGATCAGAGGGGTACGTGCCTCGTCGATGAGAATGGAGTCGACCTCATCGATGATACAGTAGTGCAGATCTCTCTGTACCAGCTGTTCTTTATAGATAACCATGTTGTCACGCAGATAATCGAAACCGAGTTCGTTGTTCGTAACATAGGTAACATCACAGTTGTATGCAGCACGACGCTCATCCTGCTTCATATCATTTAAAACAACACCGACTGTCAGGCCAAGAAACTCATGGATCTTTCCCATTTCTTCCGCATCTCGTTTAGCCAGGTAATCGTTGACTGTTACGACATGCACACCTTTGCCTTCCAGTGCATTTAAATATGACGGAAGTGTAGCGACAAGTGTTTTACCTTCACCTGTTCTCATCTCTGCGATACGTCCCTGATGGAGAATGATACCACCGATAAGCTGCACACGGAAATGTTCCATTCCAAGAACACGCTTGCCTGCTTCACGTACAACCGCAAATGCCTCAGGAAGCAGATCATCCAGTGTCTCTCCCTCTTCAAGACGTTTCTTAAATTCTCTTGTTTTTCCTCTGAGTTCTTCGTCGCTTAACTTCTGCATGTCCGGGCGCAGGCTCTCAATTTTCTCAACCAGAGGCATGATACGCTTAACCTCTCGCTGGCTGCGGGTCCCGAATACTTTTGAAAACATATTCATATTAGGTTTTACTCCTGTTTATTTCTTTTTTATACAAGCATTGCTGCCATATAACAATTGCTACTGTGCGGAATAATTTCTGTTCACTCCGTCCACAGCAGACATGTCAGCAGCATGCGAACATTACAAACGCTTACTATAATACACAATACTTGTATATTCTAACACTTTCCGTTATGGAAAACAATGAATTTTTCATGAACAAACCAAGAAAATTACGGAGTCACCAAAATTTATCGCTTTGTATCCACGATCAGTCTGCCAAATTTCTGCAGTTCCTTTTTGGCCTGTATAAAATCCGGTAAATGCCACTCCCAGTTCGGAGAACCAATGGTTCCCGGTGTGTTGATATGGCCCTCTTTTCCAAGTCCAAGAATATCTGCCAACGGAATGATCGCATATTCTGCCTGATTCTGCATGGTATACTGGAGGAATCTGTCCTTGACAGAGCCCTGTGATGCTCCCGCCCTCTTTAACATCCTGCGGATTTTTCTTCTGGATGCAACACTCATATTTCCATACCACTGCATGATCGTATCATTGTCATGAGTTCCTGTGTAGAAAATCATGTTTTCCACATCATCGAAGGTATCGCGGGCATATTTTTCACCTGTTTCTATGGAGAAGATCAGAATCTTCATTCCCTTCAGATGATAATGATCTTTCAGCATCAGAACCTCCGGACGAAGCAGCCCCAGATCCTCTGCTACCAGATCTAACCCCGGAATTTCTTTCTGAAGTGTATCAATGACCTCATATCCCGGTGCCTCGATCCATTCGCCATCAATAGCAGTCGGGCAGTCTGCCGGAATTTTCCAGTATGTATCAAATGCCCGGAAATGGTCGATCCTTATAATATCAAACAATTTGTTGCTATAACCGATCCTGTCCACCCAGAATCTGTAATCCTGTTCCTTCATATGCTCCCAGTCATAGATCGGATTTCCCCATCTCTGTCCTGTAGCACTGAAATAATCAGGCGGTACTCCGGCGATGAAGATCGGACGTCCATCTGTATCAAGAAGAAAGTTATCTTTTCCACCCCATACGTCCACGGAATCCTGTCCCACATAGAAAGGAACATCTCCCATAATCTGGATTCCAGCATCGTTTGCAGCCTTCTTCACCTTCATCCACTGTGTGTAGAAAATATACTGAAGAAACATCTGATACTGTGCCTCTGTCTCCACCTCTGCCGGTAACTTCTGTCTGTTCTCCGGCCAGGTTCTGTATTCTTCCGGCCAGTCATTCCAGCATTCTCCGTTATTTGCTTTCTTTAATGCGCGGAACACGCCATACTCATATACCCATTCCTGTGAAGCAAATTCTTTATATGCTGTTTCTTCCTGTCCCTTTTTCTCTGTAAAAACATCAAACGCAGTTCTTAAGAAAGGCTCTCTGTACTGGCGGACAGCCTCATAATCTACTCTTGTAGCTCTCTCCTGAAATTCCTTTGGATGTTCCTTTAACAGACCTTCCTCTGCAAGCGCATCAAGACTGATATACAACTCATCCCCTGCACAGGAGGAATATGGCTGGTATGGGGAATTACCATAGCCAACCGGATTCAGTGGCAGTATCTGCCATATCTTTACATGATTCTCCTTTAATAACTCGATAAATTGGAATGCAGATTCTCCAAGTTCTCCGGCACCAATACGGGACGGAAGTGCGGAAACTGGCATTAATACTCCGGCTTTTCTCATGATTTTTATGCTCCTTCCTTCTTTTTACACTTCTTCATTTATAAAATTTCGGTAACTATTCTTCAGCAATCCATTCCAACAGAACATTCCACCAGAATATACAAGTCAATATTCCATTGCCGCCGGCAATCCGGAATGAATTTCAACTTGTAATTTTTTAACTGCTGATCAGTTACAAATTTCATAATATCTTTTGATATTTTAACATATTTAGGCCACTGCGTCAAAGCATTCCTTATACGCTAAAGGTATATATTTTTCCTGACAAAAAAGCTCCCTTACAGGAGGCATTTTGTCTCTCTGTAAGGAAGCTTTTCTTTATGAAAACTTTTTTATGGCTGTCTATGTTTCATATTTTTGATCTTATAAGCAGATTTAGAATTCCGGTTCGATCAGACCGTAAGTATTGCCTTTACGTTTGTAAACTACATTTACCTGCTCTGTCTCTGCATTGTAGAATACAAAGAAATTATGTCCGAGCAGTTCCATCTGTACGCATGCATCTTCCGGATACATTGGTTTGATTCCGAATTTCTTGGTACGGATGATCTTAACTTCTTCATCCTCATCGTAGTCCTTGTCCAGATATGCTTTCTGGAAGTTGGCTGCTGCCTGCTGTTTGTCTACGATTTTATTTTTGTACTTGCGAAGCTGACGTTCAATGACTTCCTCTACCAGATCGATTGATACATACATGTCATTGCTTACCTGTTCGGAACGAATGATATTTCCTTTTACAGGGATTGTCACTTCAATTTTCTGTCTTTCTTTTTCAACACTTAAAGTTACTACAACTTCGGTGTCAGGAGTGAAATACCTTTCCAGTTTACTGAGCTTGTCCTGGACTGCTGTCTTAAGACCTTCTGTAACTGTAATATTTTTTCCGCTGATGATAAACTTCATGCTTCCATCCCCTTTGCTGTTTGATGAACCTATTATAACACACATTTTTGAATTTTAACACTATTTTATTAAAATTTCACATTTTTTCTGTTTACTTCAGAAATAACTTTAAAGTTCCTTTGTCATTATGGGGAAATAGCAAAAATTCTGTAATTGTTCTGTACATTTTCACTGTGATTCCTGAGATTACTATAAAAATTAGTTAAAGTTTAATCAGTTCTGAGAATGAAATATTTCCGCCAAAAAGATCCAATGCACTGCCTACTGTGACATCCAGTCTGTCTTTTCCATATTTTCGCAGATCCTCAATATCCTTCATGGAGCCAACTCCACCTGCGTAGGTAACCGGATTTCCTTTATACTCCCCCAGCAGAGATGCAAGTTCTGTTTCAACTCCGCGTGCCTTTCCCTCCACATCTACTGCATGGACCAGAAACTCATCGCAGTAACTTCCCAGTTCTTTCATAATATCCAGTGTCATAGTGACATCTGTAAATTTCTGCCAGCGGTCTGTCACAATATAGTATTTTCCATCTTTTCTGCGACAGCTCAGGTCAAGAACCAGCTTCTCTTTTCCCACAGTCTCTTTCATTTTGTTCAGATTTTCCCAGGAAATCCTTCCATCTTTAAATACATAAGATGTAACGATTACATGACTGGCACCTGCACTAAGATATTCCCCTGCATTTTCCGGGTTCACTCCTCCGCCGATCTGTAATCCTCCCGGATAAGTATGTAATGCAAGAATCGCCTGTTCTTTTGTTGATTCATAGTATGGGGAGTCATGACCATTTAACAGAATTACATGTCCTCCTTTTATCCCTGCCTTCTTATATAATTCTGCATAGAAAGATGCATCCTGCTCAGATACAAAATTCTCACTTGCCTGATCCTGTACGTCCGTAAGGCTTTCACCTACAATCTGCTTTACTTTTCCATTATGTATATCAATACATGGGCGAAATTTCATAAAATCCATACCTCCATATCCGTTATATGTACTCTCAGAATCTTTTTGTACTTATAGCAAGCCTCTTAAATTAATGCATTTGAGACAGTTCAGCAGAGTGCGAAAGACAAGGAAGATATCTGCAGGCGTGCTGACGCAGGATTTCCGTTACTGTTCACTCCGTTCACAGTAACGGATTTCACGCTCTGATGAGCTGAATCAATATGCATTATTTACAATGATTGCTATAGTTAGATGCAAAAACAAATGCAATAAAAACTTCGGGAGTACATTATTTAAATTTTACCAATTTAACACGATAATACCATAAATTATTCCTGATGTCTATCTTCCTTCTGCCGCATTACCAACAGCATCCCCCACATCTTCTACAGCATTACCTACCCCTTCGCCCAGATCTTTGACGCTGTTTCCCAATTCTCCGGATACTGTGCCGTCACCGTTGTTGTTTTCATCAATTCTGGTATTATCTGCAGTGTTATCTGTTGCATTGCTATTCTGTTTTGTCTCATTTTCTGCAGCTTCATCCTCTGCGGCAGTTCCATTGTCTGTGACGGTTCCACCATTATTTACATTATTATCTGCCGCATTGTTTCCTGATGTGCTATTTCCATTTGTATTGTTTTCTCCTGCGTTATTTTCCATGTTATCATCGTTTGCAGCATTATTATCCGTCATATTTTCTTCGTTTGTGTCTGCCTCATCAGCTGCTTTATTTGCATTCCCACATGCTGTGAACATGCATAGTGACATAATAAGTGCTGTACCTGTCAGAATCTTTTTTACCTTTATTCCCATATTCATCTCCTGTTCCCGGAAAGCATTCTGCCGGTCCATGCAGCAGAACCTCTCCGTCTTTTCATGTTTTTATATTATGTTTTTAATATGTACCAAAAACTCAATACTATTCTGGAAAAAATTTACTTTTCATGCTATGATTTAAATAACACAAAACAGATTACTCCGTACATATATACTCCCACAATCTAGCGTACCGACAAGTTGATTTCCCGAACAATTTTGTCGGCACACTAACGCATTGCTATAGCAGAATTTCACTCATTAATGAGATGGATTGACTGCAGTATTTTACGGAATATCTATAACTCATATTTACAGGGGGTTATCATGAAAAGAAAAAGGAACCATTCACTTCGCAGCTCTGTTTTCATATTTCTGGCTGCACTTTTCCTGCTGTTTACCTGCAGTGTTTCTACTATCTATGCATCCACACTTCAGAAACCTGATATCGCAGCATCGGGAAAATTTGTAAAAGACGGCGATTACTGGATTTACCGCTATGATGATAAAACCATCGCCAAAAATGTATTTCTGAAAATTGACAAAAAGACCTATTATTTTAACAAACTCGGACACCGCTGGTGCAGCTGGCATACGATCAAAGGCAAAAATTATTATTTCGGAACCAGATCTCAGGGATATCTGATAAAGAATTCTCTTATCAAATATAAAGGAAATTATTACTATGTCGGTAAAGACGGTGCCATGGTTACCGGATGGTACACTGACAAATCCGGAAAGAAATACTATTTTGGCAAAGACGGAAAAGCAGTTACAGGAAAACACAAGATCAAGGGAACTTACTATTACTTTAACCAGAATGGTACTGTCACCCACACCGGATTAAATTATTCCCTTTCCTCTGACTGTGCACTTCTTATGAATGCAGATACTGGTCAGATTATTTATGGCAAAAATGAAAATGTTGCTCATGCCAACGCCAGCACAACCAAGATTATGACCTGTATCCTTGCACTTGAAAACTGCAAATTAAACGAAAAAGTAAAGTTCTCCCCTTACGCAGCATCTATTGAACCCAGCAAGCTTTATGCAAATGCAGGAGAAATATTTTATCTGAAAGATCTGCTTTATTCCCTGATGCTTCCCTCCCACAACGACACCGCAGTTGCCATTGCCGAACACGTCAGCGGTTCCACTGCAAAGTTTGTTAAATTAATGAATAAAAAAGCAGCAGAGATCGGATGTACGAATACACATTTCGCAACCCCAAATGGTCTGGATGCAGGGTATAACCATTACACAACAGCTTCTGACCTGGCAAAAATTGCCCAGTATGCGATCAAAAAGCCTATGTTCCGCAAACTGGTGAGCACCGGCTATTATTCTTTCTCTAATCTCAACACCGGCAGAAGCTATTCTATCGGCACCACCAACGCCCTGCTCGGCAATGTTCCGGGAGTTCAGGGTATGAAAACAGGCTATACCAACAAAGCAGGCTATTGTTTTGTCGGACTTTCTTATTCCGCAAGGGGAAACACCTATATTTCTGTTGTCCTGGGTGCAGATTCATCTTCTGCCCGCTGGCAGGATTCCAGAACATTGCTGACTTACGCATATAATCATTGATCAGAATTATTATAGCAGCATACAGGCCAATATTACAAAAAAGGAAAGTGTTCTGAAACATCAGATACACTTTCCTTTTATATATTTTATTTCACTGCTATGAAGATACTGAAAATTACCAGTTATCAATTTTTACTGCATTCCTGATTATTTTGCACTGATAACATCGCTCATATCATATCTTCCTGCCGGTTTACCTGCAAGGAATTTCGCAGCTTCAACAGCACCCTTTCCAAATACAGCTTTGGAATATGCAGTATGCTTAAATTCAATCACTTCATCCGGACCTGCGAAGATCACTTCGTGTTCTCCTACGATTGTTCCACCGCGGACTGCTGAGATACCGATTTCCTTATCATCCCGCATCTCACGTCTCTGGCTGCGGTCATAGATATAATGATACTGGTTATCCATTGCCTCATTAATGCTGTCAGCCAGTGCAAGTGCTGTTCCGCTTGGTGCATCCAGTTTCAGTCTGTGATGCTTCTCAACAATCTCCATGTCAAATCCTGCTGTTGCCAGAACCTTTGCCGCATCCTGAAGCAGTTTCATCAGAGTATTGATTCCAAGAGACATATTTGCAGATTTCAGAACTGCGACATTCTTAGATGTCTCTTCCACCTTTGCGAGCTGCTCCTCGCTTAAACCGGTTGTACATAATACAACCGGGAGTTTGCGTTTCTCACAGTAAGCAAGAAGTGCATCTGTTGCTTTTGCAGAAGAGAAGTCGATAAGGGCATCTGCCTCTACCTGACATTCTTCCATATTTGTATATACAGGGTAGCTGTTCTTTCCCTGATCTGCCACATCGATACCTGCTACGATCTCAGCATCCGGATCCTTCTCCACAAGTCCGGAGATTACCTGACCCATGTGACCGTTACAGCCATGCATAATAATCTTTACCATTTGTCTATTCCTCTCAATTCCAGTATATCGGCAAGTTGATTTTCCGAACAATCCTGCGGTTATATTTATGCAAGTTTAATTCCGAAATTCTTCAGTTCTTCAGCAAGTTTTGCCTTGTTTGCATCTTCCATCTCGGATAATGGCATACGAAGTGGTCCCACTTCTTTACCCATCAGATTCAGAGCTGCTTTCACCGGAATCGGGTTTACTTCACTGAACAGTGCATGAATTAACGGGATTGCCTTTAACTGGATTTCTGCTGCACCCTTTGTATCTCCTTCAAGGAATTTCATAACCATATCATGTGTTTCCTTAGGAGCTACATTAGAAAGTACGGAAATTACTCCAAGTCCGCCAAGTGAAAGGATCGGAAGTACCTGATCATCATTTCCGGAGTAGAGTTCAATGCAGCCATCAGCCATGGACATCATGGTTGCAATCTGTGAAAGATCTCCGCTTGCTGCTTTGATACCAACAATATTCTTAACATTTTTAGCCAGAGCTACTGCTGTTGCAGGCTGGATGTTACATCCTGTACGGCTCGGAACATTGTACATAATGATCGGTGTTTCCGGAACTGCCTCTGCAATAGCTGTATAATGAGCGATCAGTCCTTTCTGAGTCGCCTTGTTATAATATGGAGTCACTATAAGAAGTGCATCTGCACCGTAAGAAGCAGCCTCCTTTGACATCATAATTGCAGTTTCCGTACAGTTGGAACCTGTACCTGCGATAACCGGAACACGTTTGTTTACCTTGTCGATTGCAAACTTAATTGTCTTAAGATGCTCTCCATGCGTCATCGTTGATGATTCTCCTGTTGTTCCGCAGATAATGATCGCATCTGTACTGTTTGCAATCTGATACTCCAGAAGTTCCTCCAGTTTATCATAATTAACCTTGCCATCTTCATACATAGGGGTTACGATTGCAACACCTGCACCTTTAAAAATTGCCATTTGCCTTCCTCCTTTATTCTTCTGTAATTTCCATACAGATTACTGCCCATTCATAAACAATAATCAGGTTTTATACACCTTATACAATCTCTGTTGTCAGTGTAGTTATGCTGTCTGCATATTTACGCAGGCTGTCCGGTAACGTCCGTCCCGTAAGCAAAATATGCATACTCTCGTCCTTCATCTTCAGGATATCACCGATTGCCTCTGCAGTAGTGATCCCATAATCCGGAAGTGCAAGAATCTCATCCAGGAGCAGAAAATCGCATTCCTGCGTTGCGATCACTTTGCGCGCAAAATTCAAAGCATTGAGAATATTGGTTTTCTCCTCTGCCTTCTCCTGCTCATTCAGCACAGAAATACGCTCGCGCCGTTCGGCAAGCTGCGCATCCATGCTCTGCACCTGCTCGGCGCGGTGTGCACTCTCCTGCCGTGTGCGCTCGATATTCTCCTCGCAGTTGCGGATGTTCGCCTGAATAACCGCCTCACGGCTGATCTGCTCGGCGGCAAACTGCTCGGCTTCGCGCAGCTCGTTCCGCAGACGTTCGGTTTCTCTGTCAATCTCACGCAGTGACTCGGCCAGCTGCTCGGACTGCGCATACAGCGTTCCCTGCTGCTGTTTTGCATCCGCAAGCTGCTTTTCGCAGGTTGTCCGGTCTTTATTCAGCTTGGCAGTGTCATTCTTGAGCTGCTCGAGCGACAGCAGCCACAGCGAGACCTCAAGCACGCGCAGCTCATCCCGAGCCGGTTTTCCAGTTCGCCGTACAGGTCGCGGATACGCACCAGATTTTCCTCGGTGGCTGACAGTCTGCGCTCGGCTTCCTCCTTACGGTAGCGGAACTTGGTGATGCCTGCGGCTTCCTCAAAGATTTCGCGCCGGTCCTCGCTCTTAAAGGACAGAATCTCGTCAATGCGGCCCTGTCCGATGCTGGAATAGCCGTCGCGTCCCAGACCGGTATCCATAAACAGCTCGTGCACGTCCTTGAGGCGGCAGTGCTTTTTGTTGAGGAAATACTCGCTCTCGCCCGAGCGGTAGTACCGGCGCGTGACCATAATTTCGGTAAATTCCGAGCGGAACACATGCGCCGAATTGTCCAGAATGAGCGAAACCTCGGCAAAGCCGACCGGACCGCGCTTGGCTGTGCCGCCGAAGATCACGTCCTCCATCTTCGCGCCGCGCAGAGACCGCGAGGACTGCTCCCCCAGAACCCACCGGATGGCATCCGAAATATTCGATTTTCCCGAGCCGTTCGGACCGACGATCGCCGTAATGCCGCCGAGGAATTTGATCTCGGTGCGATCCGGGAACGACTTGAAGCCCTGTAAAATCAGGCTTTTGAGAACCATATGCCACCTCTTTATTATAGATAGTTTTATTTTACCACTGCGGCAGTATCTTTTCAACGACTAACTGCGTCACGCAGAAAAAAGAGGTCGATTTCTCGACCTCTTTGCCGTTTATCTCTATTGCGGTCTGGCGATAAGCGTCAGCATCCCATATTTTCTAAGGCCTTCTTCGCCGCCATCTGCTCGGCTTCCTTTTTGCTCTTGCCGATGCCCTCGGCAAACACATTGGAGTTGAGCAGCAGCTCCATCTTGAACCGCTTGTCATGGTCCGGGCCGGACTGCCCTGCCAGACGGTATTCCAGCGTTTCCTGCTTGTTCTTCTGCACGATCTCCTGCAGCATGGTCTTGTAGTCCTTGAACGCGCCGCCTGCCAGCGCAACCTCGACCTTGTGCGGGATAAACCGCAGCACGAACGCACGGGCAGGCTCGATGCCGCCGTCCATAAAGATAGCGCCGAGCAAAGCCTCGGTCGCATCCGCGAGAATGGACGCACGCTTGCGTCCGCCGCCCATCTCCTCACCGTGCCCAAG
>OHXF01000686.1_pt1 | contig 10710 bp, 10 predicted proteins | sample 1579961 | NCBI WGS metagenome assembly OHXF01 (sample SAMEA3882508, study PRJEB24775) | human gut metagenome | biome: human-associated habitat; feature: intestine environment; material: feces | place: Netherlands | collected 2009/2010
CCGCAAATATTCCTTTAAGTGTGGTGTTAACATCATGTATGGCTGCAACAATTTCTGCAGCTACTGTATCGTGCCATATGTAAGAGGACGTGAGAGAAGCAGAGAGCCTAAGGATATCATAAGAGAGATAGAAAAGCTTGTTGCAGACGGAGTGTGCGAGATAATGCTTCTCGGACAGAATGTCAACTCATACGGTAAAACTCTTGACAATCCTATAACCTTTGCAGAGCTTCTTCGCGAGGTCAATAAGATTGAAGGACTTAAAAGAATACGTTTTATGACATCTCATCCAAAGGATTTATCAGATGACCTGATTATGGCGATAAAGGAGTGCGACAAGGTGTGCAAGCATATGCATCTGCCGCTTCAGTCAGGTAGCTCAAGGGTGCTTAAGGAGATGAACAGGCACTATGACAAGGAAAAATATCTCGACGAGGTAAAGAGACTTCGTGAGCAGATTCCTGATATTGCAATCACAACTGATATCATTGTGGGCTTCCCGGGAGAGACTGAGGAGGATTTCCTTGAGACAATGGATGTTGTCAAGCAGGTCAGATATGACAGTGCTTTTACATTTATTTACTCAAAGAGAACAGGCACACGCGCAGCTACCATGGAGAATCAGGTGCCGGATGATGTGGTTAAGGACAGGTTTGACAGGCTCTTAAAGGAGGTTCAGACTATCTCATCAGAAAAGGCAAAATGCTATGAGGGCAAAGTGGTGCCTGTGCTTGCAGAGGAAATGGATGGCCAGAAGGACGGCTATGTGACCGGACGTATGGACAATAATTCGATAGTACATTTTCCGGGTACCGAGGATATGATTGGAAATATCTACAATGTGAAGCTTGATGAGTGCAGAGGCTTCTACTATATGGGAGAGATAAAAGAGGATGCGTAAGCGTTTTGGCAGAAATGATATAATCCTGATATCGGTTATTGTAATTATCTCTGTCGCTCTGCTTCTTATATGGAAGCTTGTATATTTAAAGGGGCAGGATACGGATAGCGATGCATGTGTCGAGGTGACTATCGATGGAAGGGCCTATGGCACATATCCGCTTTCAAAGGATGATACAATTGAGATAAAAAACGGCGATGGCGATGTTACTAACACCCTTGTCATAAAGGGTGGTGTGGCGGATATGACCTCTGCCGACTGTCCGGATCATCTGTGTGTGAAGCAGAAGGCGATATCAAAGGAGGGAGAGTCGATTATCTGTCTGCCGAATAAGGTTGTTGTGACGGTAAAAAGCGGCATGAAATCCGATATAGATTCGATATCAAAGTGATACCCGAACATTTTTATAGAAAGAATGAGATAAATGAAAACCAGAAAGATTGCATATCTTGGTATGCTTATGGCACTGGCACTGGTGCTAAGCTATGTTGAGTCACTTATACCGTTTGCGGTAGGCATACCGGGAGTGAAGCTTGGACTTACAAATATAGTGACAGTGATCATGCTTTATATAGCATCACCCATGGAGACGTTTCTGCTATGTGTATTTCGCGCGGTGCTTTCGGGCTTTATGTTTGGAAATGCGTTCAGCATCATATATTCACTGGCAGGCTGTATACTAAGCTTTATCGTTATGTACCTGCTTAAGAAATCAGATAAATTCAGCTCGGTTTCAATAAGCCTGGTCGGTGGAGTGTGTCACAATATAGGACAGATAATAGTTGCGGCTATAGTTTTGTCAACCTACAGCGTAGTGTATTATATTCCGGTGCTTCTTGTGGCGGGATGCATCACAGGTCTTGTGATTGGAACAGTAGCTTCACAGGTGCTTTTAAGGATTTCTGACAGCTTTCACGTATAGTTTTAATGGGCTGTAATCTACGTATATTTAATAAAAAAGGAGATGCTGCTGTTTTATGCCTGTGTGTCAGGCTACAGTCGAAACAGTAACAAATGGATTCAATGTATGCATATATAAAAGGAGAGCTTGCAGAAAAAAATATAGACAGCATTGTAGTGGAGGCAGCAGGTGTAGGCTATCTCATTTACATACCGACGCAGTATTTTGATATGCTGCCCGACGAGGGAGAGGATGTAAAAATTTACACCTACCTGTGTGTCAGGGAGGATGCCATGATACTTTACGGTTTTTTGAGCAAGGATGATCTTGAAATCTTTAAGCTGTTAATTACAGTCAGCGGAATCGGACCCAAGGGAGGTCTTGCGATTCTGTCAACTCTGTCTGCCGATGATTTGCGTTTTGCGATTCTATCGGGCGACTCAAAGGCTATATCAAAGGCACCGGGAATAGGTGCAAAGACGGCTCAGAGAGTGATACTTGATTTAAAGGACAAGCTGTCGCTCGAGGATGCATTTGAAAAGAAGCTTGAGAACCAGGCATCCGGTGCTGCTGTATCCATGAACAGCTCTGTTAAAAATGATGCTGTCATGGCGCTTAATGCGCTTGGATATTCGTCTACTGAGAGTCTTAAGGCAGTGTCCAAGGTTGATATCACAGAGGATATGGATGTAGAGGATGTGCTGAAGCTTGCGCTCAAAAATATGGGCTGATTGGACAAGCTGTAAGCTTAAAACAGAAACGGGGAACGAAACGTGAAAAGAGTAATTTCCACACAATTGCAGGAAGAGGATATAAAGATAGAGAAATCCCTGCGTCCTATGTATTTTGATGACTATATCGGTCAGCAGAAGATAAAGGACAATTTAAAAATATATATTGAAGCTGCAAAATCAAGGGGCGAGGCGCTCGATCATGTGCTGTTTTACGGGCCTCCGGGGCTTGGAAAGACAACACTTGCAGGAATCATTGCAAATGAGATGGGTACAAAGATAAAGGTGACCTCCGGTCCTGCAATAGGTAAGCCGGGAGAGATGGCAGCCATACTCAACGGACTTTCGGAGGGCGATATACTGTTTGTCGATGAGATTCACAGACTAAACCGTCAGGTGGAGGAGGTGCTCTATCCTGCCATGGAGGACTATGCCATTGATATCATGATTGGTAAGGGCGAGTCTGCAAAGTCAATCAGATTCAACCTGCCCAAATTCACCCTTGTAGGTGCAACAACGAGGGCGGGCATGCTGTCAGCGCCTCTTCGGGACAGGTTTGGCGTGGTAAATCACATGGAGTTTTATACTGTCGATGAGCTAAAGCATATTATCGTCAATTCCGCAAAGGTGCTTGGAGTTGAGATAGATGACAAGGGAGCCTACGAGATGGCGCGTCGTTCAAGGGGTACCCCAAGACTTGCAAACAGACTGCTAAAGCGTGTCAGGGACTTTGCGCAGGTCAAGTATGACGGCAAAATCACCTATGATGTGGCAAGCTTTGCGCTGGACCTTTTGGAGGTGGACAAGTACGGACTTGATTTAAACGACAGAAATATACTTCTCACTATCATTGACAAGTTTGCGGGAGGACCGGTGGGCCTTGATACGCTTGCAGCGGCAATAGGTGAGGATGCCGGAACCATTGAGGATGTTTACGAGCCGTATCTGGTGAAGAACGGCTTTATAAACCGCACACCAAAGGGACGAGTGGCGACAGACCTTGCCTTTGAGCATTTTGAGAGAAAAAGGGCTTAAAGTTGCAATTTATATCTATAAGGCATATAATAATTAAGTATTTGATATTGAAATTGATAGTAATATTAATACTAATATAGCTGGTTTGAATAAATGTGAAAACGGAGGATGATTAAATGTCTGCAAAAACAAATGCCGAAGTGGTAATAGACGGAAAGGTTTACACACTGTCAGGATATGAGAATGAGGAATACTTACAGAAGGTTGCGGCATACATCAACAACAAGATTGCAGAGTTTGATGATATGGATGAGTATAAGCATCTTCCGGGCAATATGAAGAGCACACTTATCGAGCTCAATATTGCGGATGATTATTTCAAGGCAAAGGCACTTGTCGAAAAGCTCGAGGGTGATATAGAGAATAAGGATAAGGAAATATACGATTTAAAGCATGATTTAATTTCCAATCAGGTAAAGACCGAGAATGCTGAGGCGAGCATGAAGGAGCTTGAGGCACAAAACAAGGAGCTTTTACTCAACAAGGCGAGACTTGAGGCAACTCTTGAGGAGTCACTTCTTGATGGAAAAAATCCTGTTAAAAAATCTGCACGTGCTTCTAAAGAGGCAAATGACAGTAGCGATAAATAGCAATAAAAGGGGAACAGTTATCGTACACTGTTCCCTATTTTATTGCAGATTTATATAACATAAAATTAGCATCTATATGAGGAAATATATGAGAAATAAAGATTTTGAACTTCTTGCACCGGCAGGAAGCCTTGAGATACTTAAGGGCGTGATAGAAAGCGGCGCCGATGCTGTGTATGTGGGCGGAAGCATGTTTGGAGCCAGGGCATATGCCAATAATTTCACAGAAGAGGAGCTTTTAGAGGCAATTGATTTTGCGCATTTACGAGGAGTAAAGGTGTATCTGACGGTCAATACGCTGATTAAAAACAGTGAGTTTTCAAAGCTCTACGACTACCTGCTTGTGTACTACAAAAGAGGGCTTGATGCAGTGATAGTGCAGGATATTGGAGTGGTGAAGGCTATCCATGAGTATTTTCCGTCAATGGAGATACATACGAGTACACAGATGACGGTGACTGGAGCAGACGGAGTGCGTTTCCTTTCACAGTTTGGAGTGACGCGTGTGGTCATGGCAAGGGAGGTTTCTCTTGCCGAGATGAAGCGCATACATGAGGAAACCGGCATGGAGCTTGAAGCCTTTGTGCACGGAGCACTGTGCTATTCGTATTCCGGACAGTGCCTTTTCAGCAGTATTTTAGGTGGTAGAAGCGGAAACAGAGGCCGCTGTGCACAGCCGTGCAGACTGCCGTATACCGTGGAGGGCAAAAAGGATGAATACATTTTAAGCCTTAAAGATATGTGTGGTATAAAGGCTCTTGACAAGCTGCATGATGCAGGTGTTTATTCGCTCAAGATTGAGGGACGTATGAAGCAGCTTGAGTATGCATGCGGAGTGGTAAAATACTACAGAAGCTATATTGACAGCAAAAAGCCTGTTAGCGATGCTGATTATGACAGGATAAAGGCACTTGGAAACCGCTGTGGTTTCACAGACAGGTATTATTTCGACCACAATGGCTCTGATATGGTGACTTATGTGAAGCCTAATTTCGTTTCAAATGCTGCAGAGCCTTCGCCTGAAAAAAGAAAGCTTTCGATAGAGGGAGAGCTTGTTTTAAGAGAGGGCGAGCCCGGAAGCCTCACTGTAAAAAGAGGTGATGTGACATACAAAGCTTCAATAGAACCTGTCAGCGCCGCACTTAAGGCACCGCTTGATAAAAAGGCCGCTATAGACAGGATAAACAAAACCGGTGATACAGACTTTGAGTTTTCACATATTAAAGCTCAAATCGGAGAAAACGTCTTTGTGCCAAACGGAGCACTAAACAAGCTGCGGCGTGATGCAATTTCAGGGCTTTGTGATAAGCTGTTGAAAAAGTATTACAGGGATGATGCACGATACGCTGATATGTCAGGACTTACAGCAATCCCTGAGCATGTCGTAAAAAGCGACGCAGCACATGAAGATGGAGCTGTAAATGCAAAGGATTACACCACCATATGCTCGTGTATGACACGCGCGCAGCTTGATACACTTATTAGCTATGAATGCTTTGATGTATTTTATCTGGATTTTGACATGTATGACAGGAAGACTCTGATACAGCAGTTTGCAGATGATGTGAAATGCCTTACAAAGCGAAATAAGAAGGTGTATCTAATGCTTCCTACGATATTCAGGGCAGATTCATCTGATTATTTTGTATCTATCGCAAAAGAACTTGATAAGGTAAGCTTCGAGGGCTTTGTTGTGAAAAATTACGAGGAGCTTTATCTGACAGAAAATTTGTTTACAGGGAAAAAAGTTATTTTAGACCACAATATGTATACCTTTAATGATGTTTCAAAGAGCGCATTTTTTGAGCACGGAGTAAGTGGTGATACAGTGCCGCTTGAGCTCAATTCAAAGGAGATTATGCATAGAAACAATATAGGCTCGCAGATGATAGTCTATGGATATTATCCGCTTATGACCACCGCCAATTGTGTGCACAAAAACACAAAGGGCTGTGATAAAAAGCAAAAGCTTATATATTTAAAGGACAGATACAATAAATCCTTTGCAGTTTGTAACAACTGTAAGGAGTGCTATAATACAATATATAATTCACTGCCTACCATGCTCACAAAGAACATAAGTAAGCTTAAGGAGGCAGGTATCAGAAGTTTTAGATACAGCTTTACAATCGAGACTCCAAAGCAGATTAAGGCGGTTATGGATGATAAGGTAGCTGAATATACAAACGGACATTACAAAAGAGGAGTAGAATAACATGGTACATCTGATAGTACAGCTTTCCAAGTATATTATGATAATACTTTTTCTCATATATACTTTTTTATGCTTTCATTTATTCAAGTATCCCGACAAGCCGAAAAAGCAGAGGCATATATATAATTTGCAGAGATTTTATATGTTTCTGATTCATTTAGATGGTTTTTTGGTGCTCTTTGTCACGACGATGGATACAAAGATAATAGGATTTTATATAGCACAGCTTGCGCTTTTTGAATCAATTTATTTGATTTATCATAAGTTTTATAAGAATGCCTCAGAGCTTGTGCTAAACAACATGGTGATGATGCTTTGTATTAGCATGATTATTCTAACGAGAATTTCGTTTGACAAGGCATTAAGGCAGTTTGTTTTTGTACTTGCCGGAACGATATTTGCGTTTTTAATACCGCTTATAATGCAAAAAGGCACGATGTTTCGAAAACTGACATGGACATATGCCGGTGTGGGAATACTTGGGCTTTTGTCAGTGCTTGTGGTAGGAGTGGCGAGCAGAGGAGCAAAGCTTTCTTTGACATTTGGTCCTGTTTCAATTCAGCCGTCTGAGTTTGTAAAGATACTTTTTGTGTTTTTTATAGCATCCATGCTGTATAAATCAACTGATTTAAAGCAGCTTGCCATAACAAGCGGCGTATCGGCAGTGTTTGTGCTGATACTTGTTGCATCAAACGACCTCGGTGGAGCACTTTTGTATTTCTTTACATATCTGGTCATGATTTATGTTGCGACAAAAAGGTTTTATATTTTTGCCGGAGGTCTTGCATTTGTGGGGCTTGGAATGTACGCTGGTTATCATTTGTTTTCACATGTGAAAAACAGAATTGTTGCATGGCTTGATCCTCTTTCTGTCATAGACAAGGCCGGTTATCAGGTGTGCCAGTCGCTCTTTGCCATAGGTACAGGCGGACTGTTTGGTTTTGGACTGGGGCAGGGACTGCCAAATAAGATACCTATTGTGTCTAAAGACTTTATCATAGCTGCTATATCAGAGGAGATGGGCGGTATATTTGCTGTCTGCCTCATTATGGTTTGTGTCAGCTGCTTTCTTATGATATTTAATCTTTCCATGCAGATGAAGGATGCATTTTACAAGTATGTGGCATTGGGACTTGGCAGTGTGTACGCGCTTCAGGTGCTTTTAACTGTCGGCGGCTCAACCAAGTTTATACCGATGACCGGTGTGACGCTGCCGCTTGTGAGCTACGGTGGCAGCTCGCTTCTATCTACGATGATTATTTTTGGAATGATACAGGGCATGTATATTATGCAGGCATCCCCTGAAAAAAGGAGAAAAATAGATGACAAGAGACGAAAGGACCATGAGACAAAAAACAGACAAAAGCAGACAGCTAAAGAGCCGGGGGCGCAGGGAAGTCAACAGAGAAGGAGAAAACCGGCAGCAGGCGGCAAAAACAGCACGAAGACACAGAAATAGAGAGTATGCGGTTGTTACATATTTTTTCCTTATAGTTTTTGTTGGATTGATAGGTTATTTCTTATATTTCCAATTTGTAAAAAGCGACGAATTCATCAACAGCCCATACAATTCGCTGCAGGATCTTTTCTCTAAGAATGTAGTGAGGGGCGAGATACAGACTAAGGATGGACATGTCATAGCTCGGACAAAGGTCAGCTCGGATGCATCTGAGACAAGGGAATACCCTGACGGCAGGTTGTTTGCGCATGTAGCGGGCTTTGCCGTAAATGGTAAGGCCGGGCTTGAAAAGCAGGAAAATTTCTCATTGCTTCGCTCACATGAGTTTTTCCTTGACCAGATAGTAAATGATATAAGCGGTAAGAAAAATACCGGTGATAATGTCATAACCACACTGGATTATGAAGCACAGGCGGCTGCATACAATGCACTTGACGACTATGAAGGTGCTGTCATTGCAATTGAGCCGAAGACAGGAAAGATTGCAGTTATGGTGTCAAAGCCTGATTATGACCCAAATACCATCGCAAGTGACTGGGAGAGCGTAAACGGTGAGGGCAGCACTTCTCTTTACAACAGGGCAACACAGGGACAGTATGCTCCGGGCTCAGTGTTTAAGATTTTTACAGCACTTGAGTATTATAACGAAAATCCGTCTACATACAACGACTATAGCTTTGATTGTGACGGCAGTATTACAAAGGACGGCTTTACAATCCACTGCGCCGGCAATAAATCACACGGACAGGAGGACTTAACAAAGTCGTTTGCCAAGTCGTGCAACTCGTCATTTTCCAATATAGGTCTTTTGGTGGATAACAATAAGCTTAATACCTTGTGTGACGATATGCTTTTCAACAAGAATCTGCCTATAGCCTTTGATTCAAAAAAGAGTAAATTTGCACTGGATAACAATGCTTCGTCAGCTCTGACCATGCAGACCACGATAGGACAGGGAAACACGCTTGTTTCACCGCTTCACATGTGCATGATTGCCGGTGCAATCTGCAATGATGGAAATCTGATGAGACCATATCTGGTAGACCATACGGAAAATGCGAGCGGGGCGCTTGTGGAGCAGAATAAACCGGCTTCATACAAGCAGATTATGTCAAAGGATCAGGCAGCTTTTCTCCAGAATCTTATGGCAGCAGTGGTATCTGATGGAACAGGCGCAAAGCTAAGCAATCAGAGCTATGAGGCCTTTGGAAAGACCGGAACTGCCCAGGTATCAGATTCTACAGACCAGACCAATGCCTGGTTTGTGGGTTATGGAAAAAAGGATGGCTACAATGATCTGGCAATCGCAGTAGTTGTGGAGGATTCGGGTGCCGGAAGCACATATGCGGTGCCGGTGGCAAAAAAGGTATTTGATAAATATTTCAATGAATAGGCTTGTTGCACTTTTTTTAGAAGTAGGTTATACTTAAGTGTAATGACAGACGTTATCGTTCATATTTCGCTTGAACTGACAGATAGCGTTTAAACCACACTTGGAGGAATGGCAATGATAGAAGCAACGAGCTGTGGCGGTGTGGTAATCTTTCGTGGCAAAATATTACTCTTATACAAGAACTACAGGAACAGGTACGAGGGGTGGGTACTGCCAAAGGGAACTGTGGAATCTGATGAAGAGTACAAGGACACTGCAATCCGTGAAGTGAAAGAGGAGACTGGTGCCAGTGCAACGATAATCCAATACGTGGGTAAGAGCCACTATTCTTTTACCGTGCCACATGATACAGTGGAAAAGGATGTACACTGGTATCTTATGATGGGCGAAAGTTATTATAGTAAACCGCAAAGAGAAGAGTATTTCATGGATTCAGGGTTTTACAAGTATCACGAGGCATATCATCTGCTCAAGTTTGCAAATGAGAAGCAGATACTTGAGAAGGCTTATAATGAGTACCTGGATTTAAAGAAAAGTAACTTATGGGGGACACACAAGTATTATTAGTATTATTAAAAAGCAGTTTTAAAAACTGCTTTTTGAGGTTTTGGAATGAAATGGTATGAGGATTTATTTGTAGGAGAGTCTGTTACCGGAAAGATAAAGAAAATCAAGTGGAAGATAGAGCATAATGCCGGCATGCTTCACACATACATCATCACGTTTCCGTCAAATGAGGAAAATCTTTTGGATATCATTCCGACAAGAGAATTGCTGCAAAAGGGATATCCTAAGAAGAATCTGCACATAATCGCAGTAGCGGGTAATTATGATGAGGCACTTTTGCTGGCCTGTGATATTGTTAAGGAGACATACGAAAATACAGGTAAAACTGATGTGAAGAGCTATTTAAAGAGCAGACGGAGGAAATAGATATATGATATTTACGATTTTAAAGGTCATAGGCATCATACTCCTTGTAGTGCTTGCTCTTATACTTACAGCGCTGCTTTGCGTACTGTTTGTGCCGGTCAAGTACAGGGCTGTCGGAAGCTTTGACAATACAGACATAAGAGCAAAAGCGCATGCGTCGTGGCTTTTTCATTTGTTTGCACTGCATATAGAGTATGCGGATGAAACTGACGGATATATAAGACTTGTCTTTGTGAAGAAGAAGCTGTTTGACAATTATGAGGCTTTTAATGATGATGTAATGGATGATGCAGCTAAAACTGAAACAGAAGATAAAGTCAGTGAAAACACCGGAGATGAGCCTAAAATATCGGCAGATGAGTCAGAACACATCACAGATGAACAGGCAGAGGATGAATGCACAGCAAGTACGCATAATGGGTACAGGTCAGTAACTGATGAGAATCAGCATATAAAACAACAAACAAAGCTCACTCATAAAAAAACGTATAAAAAGCGAAGCAAGACCGCGAGGTGGAGCAAAACTCAAAAACAACGTCTCAGTTAAAATTG
>OHXF01000687.1_pt1 | contig 10691 bp, 9 predicted proteins | sample 1579961 | NCBI WGS metagenome assembly OHXF01 (sample SAMEA3882508, study PRJEB24775) | human gut metagenome | biome: human-associated habitat; feature: intestine environment; material: feces | place: Netherlands | collected 2009/2010
CTCCCTAATTATTGATACGAAGTTATTATGTTCTTTAATTATATTCCAGTTGCTTCTTTTAGTCAACTTTCGCTTCTTTTAGTTCGTTTATCTCTTCATGTTTTGATTGCATAATCATTATTACAAGGAGGTTTTTTATGAAATCTATTGATTATACAGAAATCGGTCAGAAGATACGACAATCACGCATTGCCCATTCCTACTCCCAGGAGCAACTGGCAGAATTAACAGGAATCTCCACAGCCTTTCTCGGACATATCGAGAGAGGAACCAGAGCTATGTCATTAGAGACGCTTGTTTCCATTTGTTCTGTTCTAAATATCAGTATTGATTATCTACTACTTGATGAAATCTCCGAAACGGATTCCGAAATAACAGCGCTTATCTCCGAGGTGAAGTCCAAAGGCGATGTCCAGTACCGTAAATTTGTTAATATAATGAAAGCACTAACCCTAGTTGCTGATAAGATTTAAAATGCGTATTTCAACGTTCGATTTAATATAATATATACTCAAAAAACTTCCAGTCCTTATTGTGAGAACCGGAAGCTTTTTCATATTAGCGTTACTATAAATCAACTACTTATGCAAAATGGGGTACAAATGGGGTACGACCACATTTCCCCTTGCATTCCTTTCCCAAATGTGCTATACTCATGCCCGTTGAAAAGCCCGTAAAAATAAGGTCTTAAGCGGCTTTTCCGCCGATTCCCGGCGCAAAATGAATCGAGTGTTCGTGACCTTCCACTCGTAAAACAAAACTAAAGGAGACAAATGAATATGAAAAACAAGAGTACCCTGTTTCTGGTGCAGGCAGCGCTGATTGCGGCTGTCTATGTTGTACTGACACTGGTGTTTGCACCGTTTAGCTATGGAGAGATCCAGGTTCGAATTTCCGAAGCCCTGACCATTCTTCCATTCTTCACACCAGCTGCCATTCCTGGTCTTTTTGTAGGCTGTATCCTTGCCAACCTGCTTGGCGGTGCAATTCCTCTGGATATTGCATTCGGAAGTATCGCTACCCTCATCGGAGCTGTATTTACCTACAAACTTCGTAACAGCAACAAATGGCTGGCACCAGTTCCACCAATTGTAGCCAATGCAGTTCTGGTTCCATTCGTACTTCGTTACGGCTATTCCGTCAATCTTCCGATTCCACTTATGATGCTTACAGTAGGTGCCGGAGAGATCATTTCCTGCGGAATCTTTGGAATGGTACTTCTTACTGCACTTTCCAAGTACAAGAATACACTGTTTGGCAAACAGGCTGCTGCTAAATAATTTTTTTAATTTGCAACCCGGGTAAGAGGTTTTTATGATCCTTCTTACCCGGATTTTTTTCGCTATTTTTTCTTTTTTTCAAAAAGCCTCCTGTTTTCGTCAATTATTTTTTCTTTTTTTCCAAAAAGTCTCCCATTTTCGTCAATTTCATAATATATTTTATTGCGAATCCTCTCTATATACTATATAATTAATTAATCTTTTATCAAATTAAAGAGGGAAAGAGGTAAAGAAACAAATGAAAAATTTATGGAACAAATGGACCGGGATTGCACTGGTGAAACGAATCGTCGTTGGTCTGATTCTTGGTGCCATCCTTGGAGTTGCAGCCCCCGGTGCAACCAGCATTGCCATCCTTGGTGATGTATTTGTAGGTGCCCTGAAAGCTATCGCACCCCTTCTGGTATTCTTTCTGGTTCTCAGTTCACTGTGCAACGCAGGAAAATCCCATGGCGGCGTTATCAAAACAGTAGTTGCCCTTTACATGTTCAGCACTGTACTGGCAGCTGTGATCGCCGTTTTCGCCAGCATGATTTTCCCTGTACAGCTGACACTTACCAATGCAGCCGCAGACGCCAGTGCCCCACAGGGTATTGTGGAGGTCCTCAGCAACCTTCTTCTGAATATTGTTGCCAACCCGGTATCTTCCCTGGTGAATGCAAACTATGTAGGTATCCTTACCTGGGCCATCCTTCTTGGTCTTGCCCTTCGTACAGCAAATGACACCACAAAAAAAGTCCTTGCTGACATTGCAGACGGAACATCCCTGGTAGTCAGCTGGATCATCAACCTGGCACCCTTCGGAATCTTCGGTCTGGTATTTAACACCGTATCCACCAACGGATTAGACATTTTCACTACCTATGGAAGACTACTGCTGCTGTTGGTAGGCAGCATGCTTTTCATCTACTTTGTAACAAACCCGCTTCTGGTTTACTGGTGTATCCGCAAGAATCCATATCCGCTGATTCTGCACTGCCTGAAGAAAAGTGCCATCACCGCATTCTTCACCAGAAGTTCTGCAGCCAATATTCCCGTAAATATGAAAGCCTGTGAGGAGATGGGGCTCGACCGTGACACCTATTCCGTAACCATTCCTCTTGGTGCAACCATCAACATGGACGGAGCTGCTATCACCATCACCGTTATGACAATGGCAACTGCTTTTACCCTTGGAATCCACGTTGATTTCCCAACTGCCATCATCCTCAGCCTTCTTGCAGCCCTTTCTGCATGTGGTGCTTCTGGTGTTGCCGGCGGATCCCTCCTTCTGATTCCTATGGCCTGCTCCCTTTTCGGAATTTCTGACGACATTTCCATGCAGGTTGTAGCCGTAGGCTTTATTATCGGAGTTATCCAGGACTCAGTTGAGACAGCCCTTAACTCCTCTTCTGACCTGCTTCTCTCTGCTTCTGCAGAGTTCAGACAGTGGCGTCTGGAAGGAAAAGAGATTAAATTCTAACACCCAATAATGCTCTGGAAAATATGAGAAAATACTTTGCTTTTTTCTCCTTTTCCAGAGCGTGTTTGAAAAAGGCTTTCTGCAAGATGTGCGTCACAATTTGTGGGAGATTTCTCTTAGCTTCTTCAATATCCTTTTTTCCATTCTGGAAATCTGAACCTGGGACATTCCCATTTTTTTTGCAACCTCTGTCTGTGTCATATCCTGAAAATACCGAAATACAATCAGTCTTTTCTCCTCTCCTTCCAATTTTTCCAGAATCTCCTCCAGAAAAATCCGGTTCAAAAGCTTTTCATGGCGATCCTCTTTTTCCGGAAGCCTGTCCACAAGCTGCAAATCCGTTCCATCTCCCTGATACACAGTCTTGTAAATAGAATCCACCTCTGCAGCCGATTCCAGCGTCATCGCCAATTCTTCCATCGGCATATCCATAGCATCTGAAAGTTCTCTTAGATCCGGCTCACGGCCTAACTTTTTCTCCAGTTCCTCCCTCATTTTACAGATCTTATATTGATTCTCTTTTATGGAGCGGCTCACCTTCAGAATTCCATCATCCCTAAGAAACCGCTTAATCTCTCCAATGATCATTGGTACTGCATAAGTAGAAAACTTCACATCAAATTCAGGATTGAAATGATCTACAGCCTTCAAAAGCCCGATGCTTCCAATTTGAAAAAGGTCCTCCATTTCCACCCCTCTCCCCAGAAAACGCCTGGCAACACTATACACCAGTCCCATATTTTCCGAAAACAAAGTATCTCTTGCCTCTTTATCTCCCTGGTGAATGCGCCCAATGAGAGCAAGAGTGTGATCCATGCTTCCTCCTGATCAATTACCGATTTTTTTGCTCATATGCACACAGGTTCCTTTTCCAACCTGTGAGGTGACTTTAACCTCATCCATAAATGCTTCCATAAAAGTAAACCCCATTCCTGACCTGTCCTGATCAGCGCGGGTCGTATATAAGGGCTCCATTGCTTTTTCCACATCTGCAATCCCTATGCCATCATCCTCAATATCCAGATAAATTGTTCTCTCTTTTCTGACACACTTCATCCGTATCTTATGTACCTCGCCTTGATAGCCATGAATGATACAGTTGGTTACAGCCTCTGACACAGCCGTTTTCAAATCTGCTACTTCCTCCAGTGTGGGGTTCAGCTGGGTGCAAAATGCCGCAGCAGCTACCCTTGCCAACCCTTCATTCTCCGGACGGCTGTCAAAAATAATGGTCATTTCGTTGGAATTTCCCATCAGACTCCCCTCCCTTCCAGCTGCATCTCATTTTCTGTTCTTTCCAGTTCCAGAAATTTACTCACGCCTGAAAGCCGCAGCAATTTTTCAATATATCCGCTTACATGGCAAGCCTTCATGCAGCCAGAACGCATCCCCAGAGCCCGGTATCTCCCCATGATCAAACCTACGCCCGAACTGTCCATAAAAACAGTATTTCCAAAGTCAAAACAAATGGTTCTGATATATATTTTTCCCATAATCCTGTCTGATTCTCTCCGGATCAGCTCAGAAGCCGGATGATCCAGTTCCTCAGGCAGTTTAATATTCAGACAGGTTCCCGTAGTTTCAAAAACAGGTTTCATAAATAAAATCCCCCTTTTTTACTCTATTTTGACCCTCTGCACAGGAAAAAGAAAAAGAGATGTGCAGGTCTATCCCGCACATCCCCGGTTCAGAGGTTTCTCATTATTGTAATTCAGAAATTTTTATTCATAATACTGAAAATCACCATTTTCATCATAATATCCGTTTTCGTCGCTGTAATCAGAATATCCGGATTCATCATACCCACTGTCACCAGATGCATCATTGTAAGAACTGTCATAACCAGAGGAATCCGTTTCAGAGCCTTCTGTTGTATTGTCAGTTCCATCATTGCTTTCGGAATCAGAGGAATCTTCGCTGCCCTCAGACTTACTGTCTTCCGTGATTCCAGACACACCAGTAGCTGAACAGATAGTATTATAAATTCCCATTACATCATCTCCCAGCTGATCTTCATAAACCTTCTGGATTTCCAACGCAGCTGCATCATACTCATTCTGTGTATAAGCTGCATACGCATTCAGAAGTGCCTGATAACTGGTGCTCTTCTTCTGCTCGGCATCAAGCTGCTGGGTGATTTCCTCTGCCACATCTCCGGATTCCTTCGCCTCACCCTGGGCTTTGGAAAGCTCCGCACCCTGGCTGACCAGAGACTCGCTGTACTTTACAATCTGTTGATTGGCTTCTCTGTAAATCCCCTGCTTGATAGCCGGAACTGCCAGAAACCAAAATGCAGCCGCACCTGCTGCCACACCCGCCATAAGTGTCACAAACAGTGAAATTCTAGAATTTTCCCTGTAAACTGCCGGCTGTACCACAGTACTTCTGGAAATCTCATCCGAACCTTCTGTCTTGCCCTTGGCACCAAAAAGTCCTTTTTTCTGTTTCTCAAGTCTGGTCGTTACACCGGTTCTCTCATCTACTTCACGAAGAAAACGTAATGTAGTTGTATTGGTCTTGTCAATACGAGCCGCCTTTTTTAAGGTTCTTCTTGCCTTGCCCCAGTCATGATTCTTCATATAGATCAGCGCCAGCAGATGATAACCTTTGATCAGCTTGGTATTCTGGTTCAGAATTTTGCGAAGCTGAATGGCAGCCATATCCTCATGGCCTTCCCTGCAAAGAGCCAGGGCATTATTATATTTTCTTATTGTCTCATTAATAGCATCCAGTTTATTCGAATTCGCCTGAAGACGATTAATATATTCATTCGCAATATTCCGGGTAGGCTGCAGATTCTTACTGATCACCCACTCGCTAAGAGCAGCAACCACCTCTCCCATTTCAAAATACACAAGACCCAGAAGATTTCTCGCCTGGATATTTCTCTTGTTAAAGGTAAGGCTCTGCTTCAGACAGTTAACGGCTCCTGAAAGGTCCCGGATACTGGCCTTCTCCAAGCCCTGATTGTAATAAAGTTTGGATAGATACTCCACCTTTTTCTGGATCAGGACGTTGCACCCGCAATGAGGACAGTAATCCAGATCCTTATCAGCCAGGAACGCGCCGCAATTCATACAGTTCATTAAGTATCTCCTATTCTATTTCATCCTGCGTCCGCTTTTGGACTCCCTGAGCATTTCCTGAAGAATGTCCAGAATATCCGTCAGCTCTCTATCGTAAATAGCCTCTTCCGCGTCTGTCACATCCAGACAGGGCTCAAATTTCTTCAGTTCCTCTTCGTAATCGATCATAAAATTCCTCCACAGACTCCTGAAAAATCAACCAGAAATCCCATGTTTTCTTTTTTCTGCAGACAATTTACTTTTTCAACAAGAGTGTCTTAATCTCTCCCACCAGGTAAAGAGAACCCACGCAGAACAGCATTCCGTCCTCTCCTTTGGCCTCGTGCGCCATATGAAAAGCTTCTTCAATATTATCAGAGTTTCCAACATCCTTACAGCCTTCTTTGCAAAAGATCTCTGCCAGCTCCGCAGACGGCACCTCACGGTATCCCCCAACCTCTGTGGTCACAACTTTACGGAATTTTATCCTACTGCAAATTGTATGGATCATATCCTGGTAATCCTTATCATTCACAGCAGAAAATAAAAGTGTCAGCGGATACTCCTTCTGAAACCGCTCTGCAGTCTCCACAAACCTGCGCACGCCATCCTCATTATGCGCACCATCCACGATCACGCCCGGCAAAATGGTCTCCATTCTGCCCTGCCATCTGGTATTTGCAATTCCTGCCTGCAGCTGTTCCATGGTCACCGGAATCCTGTCTTTCAGCACTTCCATAGTTGTAAGCGCCAGAGATGCGTTCATCACCTGATACCATGCAATAAAAGGAATATGGAACCTGGTATCCCCATAATAATCGTCCTCCAGGGAAAAATCAATGCCGTCTTTATTATTTCCCAGTACCTTTGCTCCAGCCTGAATTACTTTATAAGCCGGACTTCCAAGCTCCTTTGCCTTCGCAGCGATCACTTCTGCCGCATCCTTGTCATTTCCATCATAGATTACAGGAACTCCCGGAACAATGATTCCAGCCTTCTCCCCTGCAATCTCTCTTACCGTATTTCCCAAAAACTGCATATGATCCAGACTGATAGATGTGATCACGCAAGCCACAGGATTCTCTACCGCTGTAGTCGCATCCAGTCTTCCGCCAAGCCCGGTTTCCAAAGTCACATAGTCCACCCCTGCCTCTGCAAAGATCACCATTCCCATAAGAAACAGCATCTCAAAATAAGTAGGATGGTAACTACCTTCAGCCACAAGCTCGTCCGCCAGCACTTTCACTCTCTCAAAAGCTTTCAAAAAGGTGTCATCATCAATATTCACCTCATTGATCTGAAACCGCTCGTTGATCTTCACCAGATGGGGAGACGTAAACAGACCGCAGGAATACCCTGCCTCCCTGAGAATAGATGTGAGAAACGCACAGGTACTCCCCTTTCCATTCGTTCCCGCAACATGTATCACCTTAAACTTCTCCTGTGGATTCCCCAGTCTCCTCAAACATTCCTTCGTATGCTCCAGACTGTTCTTTTTGGTAAACTTCGGAGTCTCCTCAATATAAGCAACCGCTTCCTCGTAATTCATAATCTAAACCACCATTTATCTATCGTATTTCGTCCGTAACTTCTCATGCTCATAGTAAGCCTGGCAGAATACTGCCTTCTGAATCGTTACATTACTCTACCATTATATAATAGTCACACCAGAAGTCCACCCCTAATCGTAACTTTTTATCCGACAAACCTCGCACAGAAGAAATCAGAGAGGTTCCGAAAAAATCTCATACGGCAGAATTTGGGGTTAAAAAAGGAGAGGACACAGTCTGAGCTCCAGCGGAGCAAATTTGTCCTCTCCTTTCTTCGGTTTCAGCAAAATTCTGATGTTTTTAATTTTTTTTGGCCGCACACCGCGCTCAGAGCAGACCTGATGAGACCAGGTGCCCAGCCGGGAAACGTTCCTATCGGGAATTCACCTTCCACTGACTATCATACAATGCATAAACCGCTCTGTCAAAGCTCTTACTAAGAGCCTTCCTCGTCGAACTGTTACTTCTCTGTACAACTGCCAGTCTGTCAAAATCCGACAGCTCCGTACCCGAGATCACCAGCATGTTCGGACTTACATATGCCGTATCATACCACTCTCCATTCAGCTTCACCTGACTGGACGGGGTGAAATTCGTGCCTTGGATATAATAAGTCCAATCTGTATCCGACACTAACCGAATGGAATCTAAGGTCACATCATAAAGTCCCATCCGCATCTTTGTTCTCTCAAAAGGATTTTCTCCTCCATAAGCATATCGCTGACCGTACAGCACATCATACTGCAGTGTCTCCAGATCGACCTGATAATTCTTGGTATTTCTTCTTGCCTGATGATATTTCATGATCGTACCCTCATGAATACCAACTCTGTCCAGAACCTCTGCTGCGATCTGATAAGAAGCCAGATTCTCATCCTTCTTGGTAAGTCCCATATTATCCCAGATTACATACTCCGTCTGGAAAAGATACTTATTTTTCAGATCCTCCACAGTCAGTCCCATAGTCGGCAGATGATCCCCATACATAACCAGGATCACATCCTCCGGATAGTCCGCCAAAGCATCTGTTAACTCTTTCACAAACTGATCCATCTCATGAATCTGATTCACATAGTACTCCCATTTACAATTCAGCTCATCCGTAGGAGAACCGGAAACTGTAATAGAAGGATTGTCCAGAATGGGCTCGCTTGGATAATCACCATGTCCCTGCACGGAAATGGTATACACATAATCCGGACTGTCAGTAGAATCCAGACACTTAATGATCTCATCCGTCAACACACTGTCTTTTACCCATCCAAGAGGATTCTGCAGGTTCTCATCTGCCATATACTCTTCAGAAGTAAAGGTGTCAAATCCCAGATTGGGGAAAACAGACCTTCTTCCATAGAAGTTGGCTTCATTATTATGTACCGCATGTGTAGAATACCCCAGATTTTTCAGAACATAGGGCACACTTTCGCAGGTAGTCTCCTTAAGAATACTCTTGTAAGGATATTCACCTGGTCCAAAATAGTGAAGACTCATACCTGTAATGGTCTCAAATTCCGTATTTGCCGTACCGGCTCCAACAGAAGGAACCTTGTAATATCCGGAAGAATACTCTTTCATCAGCTTCCTGAAGTTCGGGATTGGATCTTCAGAAATATCCAGGTAATTTACCAGTGTCGGGTCAAAGAAAGACTCTAGCTGAAGGAACAGAATATTCGGTCTCTTTCCATCCTCCTTGGTCTTTGGAAGATTGGACTCTATCTTCTCGATCCGGTTAATCTCATCCTCAGAATAATCCCTCGGCTCACTGATGCCTGTATTAAAAATAGTAGTCGCCAGACAATAAGGATAACCATAATCCTCATAAGCAAACGCAATATTGCCAAAATAATTAGACAAAACCCTTTTTTCAAGAGCCAGCTGTGTCACGCCTCCAAAAGCCACAAAACCAGCAATTACCAGCGGAATCACATACCGGTACTTAATCTTCTGCTCATACTTCGGTCCCTTGACCAGTAGGATCAAAAGCCCCAGCACCACAATTCCGATCAAAATACATCCGATCACCACACCATAAAACGGCAGATATTTCTGCATGATCGCAATACCATCCGTCAGCATATGCAGATCCGGTCCGGTAAATGGTGTAACACGGTTCATCAGAAGAATACAGTTTACGATTCCCAGAAACAGCCAGAAAACGGAAACCACAACTCTCCAAAAGCACCGCCTGTGAAACAGATAAACGATCAGCATTGTAGTAAAAATAAACATCGTATTATAAGCAAATACCAACGGTTTTCCCGTCATATAATCCCAGGCCTCCACTACAGAATGGCGGCACAGTGCCTCTATAAGGAAATAGAGCACTGCGCACCAGAGTGCCTGGAGAATCAGGGAAATCTTATTGCAAAATTTGCTCAGCTTCATGCAAAATCTCCTTTTTATCTCTTAAGCTGCTCAAGCTGTGTTTCAACCTTATCTTTCATCTCTTTGTACTTCGCAAGCTTCTCCTTCTCTGCATCAACCTTGGCAGCAGGAGCCTTATTTACGAAATTTGGATTATTCAGCATTCCCTCACAGCGGGCGATTTCCTTAGTCAGTCTCTCCTGCTCCTTTGTCAGTCTCTCAAGTTCTTTTTCCTTGTCAACAAGGTCTTCCAGAGGCATATAAACAACTGCATTGGAAACAACAACAGAAACTGCATCCTCACCGATACCAGTCTTATCCTGCTGAACATGGATTTCTTTTGCAAAAGCAAGGTTTGCAAAGGATTTCTTGCTGTTCTCATACATCTGACAGATAGCAGCATCTTTTCCAACAATGATCAGATGTGTCTTTCTGTTCTGCGGAACATTCATGCTGGTTCTTGTGTTACGGATGCCACGGACAACTTCCTGGAAACTTCCGATTGCAAGCTCAGCATCAGGAGAATTCCACTCGTCCTTATATACCGGCCAGTCAGAGATCATAATGGACTCTTCCTCCGGAAGCAGTGTGCAGTAGATTTCCTCTGTGATAAATGGCATAAACGGATGAAGCAGCTTCAGTCCCTGGGTCAGTGCTGTGCGAAGTGTCCAGAGAGCCTCGTTTGCAGCCTTTGGATCCTCTTCTGCCTTCCACAGACGAACCTTGGCGATCTCAATGTACCAGTCGCAAAGCTCATCCCACAGGAAATCATAGATCTTCTGAACTGCAATACCCAGCTCATATTTTTCCATATTGTCAGTTACTTCTTTGATCACATTGTTCAGTCTGGAAAGTATCCATTTGTCCTCAGCGCAAAGAGAACCAATCTCCGGCTCCGTTACATCCTTTCCTTCCAGATTCATAAGAACGAAACGGGAAGCATTCCAGATCTTATTTGCAAAGTTACGGC
>OHXF01000693.1_pt1 | contig 10639 bp, 8 predicted proteins | sample 1579961 | NCBI WGS metagenome assembly OHXF01 (sample SAMEA3882508, study PRJEB24775) | human gut metagenome | biome: human-associated habitat; feature: intestine environment; material: feces | place: Netherlands | collected 2009/2010
ATTAAAATCACCGGCGATCACACCGATCTTTCCCTTATGATCCAGGGCCCTGGCGAGCTGCTCGCCAAGCTCATAACCCAGTTTTTCATTGTCAATTCCGATATAAGGTACATCTGCATCTTCTATGGGGGTATCGCAGGCGTACACGGAAATACCTTTTTCCTTCGCCTGCTGCACATACTCTTCACATTCATAAGAATCAATTGGGCGCCTGGATATCTGTTTTCAGAAGATCCCTGATCATATTTTTCTGGACTTTTTCCTCTGTCTCAGAATCCGGAGACAGGATCACCACATCCGCATGATATTTTTCCGCCGCATCTTCCATTCCGTCACAGACGGACAGCCAGTATTCGCTGCTTTTGGATTTTGTGACAACACCGATGGTTACCTTTTCCTCTTCTGTTTTCTTTGCTGAGGGCCCGCATCCGGAAAGGCTGCAAACTCCTATGACTGCCACCAGAATACAGATATACTTTTTTCTCATGAAGAATATGCCTCCTTTTCTTTTGCAGCTATATTTGCCACGGGAAAAAAGACTCCGGAGCCTTTTTCTCCGGTCCGGAGTCTTTTCCTATCTGGCAATGCAGGGTTTACATTTACATTTTACCAGAGTTTTCTGTAGATTTCTTTTACTTCCTCTTCTGTTACATCACGCATGGTATTCTGAGGACTTCCACTGTCCATGGCATCATGTGCCATTTTGTCGATGACGTTGAAGAACTCTTCTTTATTGATACCGAACTGCTCCAGAGTCGGAGTATCCAGTTCATTTACAAGTGCCTCTACTGCTTTCAGGAATTTCTCAGCTGCTTCCTGATCAGAATCAGTTGCATCCGCCACACCAATATCACGTCCCAACGCTCCGAATCTGTCGTATGCTCCGGGAAGCGCAAAGGTAAGGCACTCCTTCAGAAGCATGGCATTGGAAAGTCCGTGTGCTACATGGAACAGTGCTCCGATCGGACGGCTCATTCCATGGATAATGGTAACAGATGCATTGTTAAATGCGATTCCTGCCTCAAGAGCAGCGACAGACATCTGTACACGAGCTTCTTCATTCTTTCCGTCTTTATATGCAACCGGAAGATATTTAAAGATCCTCTTTACTGCAGATACTGCAAAAGTATCGGAAAGTGTCTGTGCTTTTCTGGATGTATAAGCTTCCACACAGTGGCAAAGTGCATCAAGACCTGTTGCTGCTGTGATCTTTGGAGGTGCAGTCATAGTAAACTGCGGGTCGATAATGGCAAGATCCGGCATGAGAACTTTGCCTTTAAGAAGCATCTTGATGTCTTTTTTGGTATCCGTGATAATCGTGAACTGTGTTGCCTCAGATCCCGTTCCTGCTGTAGTAGGGATTGCTGCCATTGGCGGCATCTTTACATCGATCACTTTTCCCATGTAGTCGGAAATGCTTCCACCGTTTACTACCAGTGAGCCGATGGCTTTCATAGAGTCAATGGGACTTCCGCCTCCCAGAGCTACCAGGAAGTCACAGTTCTCATCTTTATAAATCTGTAAGCCTTTTTCGATCATGGTATCTGTTGGCTCACCACAGATGTCAGAATAAATGCTGTATTCAATGCCCTGATTTGTCAGCGCCTTCTCAACTTTTGCACAGTTTCCCAGGTCGATCATTACTTTATCGGTTACGATCAGAGCTTTTTTACCAAGGAGTTTCAGTGCTCCTTCTGCCATGTCCAGTGCTCCGGAACCGGAAATAATTTCTCCAGGTACAATAAATTCTCTTGCCATTGTCAAAATCTCCCTTCAGTCAGTACAATTTTTTTCATAATAGCAGCAGGTCTACTGCTGTCCGCTCCTCACAAACAACAGCATTTTCCTCTTCCTGCTGCCTGTTATTTACGATCCAGTATCAGTATCTCCGAATCCTTAAAACTCGGCGTCATGAAGCCAGGTATATCTCTCATCCTCGCAGCGGTCTGTCTGCAGCCACGGATTTCCGTCAATGTGGCGGATCATCCAGCATGTATACATCTGATATCCAGGTGCAACTGCCTGCGGATGAAGCTCTCCTCCTGGAATTGCGGAAAAGCTCTCGTCTGTACTCTTAAATACCTGATCACCGACAAAGCTTGCTCCAAACCCTTCCGGATGATCAAATTTGAAAAAGTATGTCTCAGGCTGCGGATGTCTGTGCGGCAGGTATCCGGACCAGTTTCCTCTGTCATTGAGAACCTCACCAAGAACCATATTGGACTCCGGTGAAATGTCATGATCGAAGATGGTGTTTACTCTTCTCTTCGCAACATTTCCGAACTTGCCTACGCAGGAATATCCCCACGGAGCATCTTCCGGTTTGTAAAGCCTTGCGCCGAAATCTTTCTCGTTCTTTGTGCACTGAACAAGGATCTGTGACTCTGCATTTGCTACGACTGTAATCTCAGTTCCTGTGCATCCGTGAACACACCATGGTCCCTCTGTGAACACGTCTTTTCTGGTTGCTGCAGCTTCGTTTCCGTTCCATTTATAGGTAATGTTTCCGGAGAGGAGGAGAACTGCTGTCTCCTCACCCTCTCTTAAAAATGTTCTTGTCTCTCCTGCTTTCATACGGTAAACACGGATGTCCATCATCATGGCCTTGTACTCATTATCGTATGTTGTAAGAATCTTTTCGCCTTTTTCGTCATATTCCGGATAACCAAATACTTTACTCATTTTCTTACCTCCCAGATTAGTACAGTCTTGCCTCTTCACGGCCTTTCATAACTCCCTCGCAGGCCTTTCTTACGCTTTCTTTCTCAGATGTTGTTGCAATTCCTACATCCCACCAGGACTCATATCCGTCTGTCATGGTCTTCGGGATAACTTTGAGATCAAAGAGGCATGCGATCTCCTGCTTTTTGGCATCTTCCAGAGCGTCTACCAATTCCTGGATGGTGCGGCAGGTATAGGTCTTCAGACCATAGCCTTCGCCGATCTTTGCATAATCTACAGGGATCAGATCTCCGGTCGGTTTCTTGCCGTCTGTATAACGGAACTCTGTTGCAAGGCTTCCGATTCCGTGGTTCATCTCAAGGTTGTTGATGCAGCCAAATCCGCAGTTATCGAATACCATGATATTGACTTTCTGTCTCTCCTGCATGATAGTCATGATCTCACTGTGGAGCATCTGGAAGCTGGAATCACCAACCACGCAGTATACTTCATTATCCGGCTCAGCAAATTTCACGCCGAGGGTAGCGGCAACCTCATATCCCATACAGGAATATCCGTACTCTGCATGATATCCGCCACGTTTGTCTGTTCTCCACATACGCTGCATACAGCTTGGAAGGGAACCGCCTGCTGTGATGATGGTTGCATCTTTGTCGATAGTTCTGTTGATCGCTGCAAGTGCTGCTGTCTGTGTGATCTTTCCGTTTGTAAGCTTTACATATTCCGGAATCGTACTAGGATCTCTTGCCTTGATCAGCGGCTCAAAATCATCTCCTGTGTACTCAATGCTTCCAAGGCGCTCCATCTCTTTATCCCATGCAGCTTTTGCTTTCTCGATCTCATCTGTGTATGCAGATTTATATCCTCTTGCACGAAGCTTTTCTGCTAGTGCTTCTACGGTAGCTTTTGCATCACCCACTGCTTTTACTGCATCCATCTTGTATGCGTGGAATCTGCAGTTGTTGATACTTACAAACTGAACATCCTCATTCTGGAACAGATGCTTGGAACTTGTTGTAAAGTCAGACATTCTGGAACCGATAGAAATTACCACGTCTGCGTCTTTACCGATGATGTTGGAAGCGTAGGTTCCTGTTACACCGATACCGCCAAGACAGTACGGATTGCCGGACTGGCAGGCACTCTTTCCGGCCTGTGTCTCGCCGAATGGGATCTTGAATTCCTCGCAGAATTTCTCAACAGCTTCTCCGGCTTCTGAGTAACGGACACCACCACCAACAACGATAAGCGGTTTCTTCGCTCCTGCGATGACCTCTGCCACATCCTCAAGCTCTTCCTCTACTGCAACCGGTCTTGTGATCCTGTGCACTCTCTTCTTGAAGAAGTACTCCGGGAAGTCAAAGGACTCACCCTCAACATCCTGGCAAAGTGCGATGCAGCATGCACCTGTTTCAGCCGGATCTGTAAGAACTCTCATTGCATTGATCAGAGCGGTCATGACCATCTCCGGTCTTGTGATCCTATCCCAGTATTTGCAGACTGGTTTGAATGCATCGTTCGTACTGATGGCAAGGCTGCTGCTCTGCTCCAGCTGCTGGAGAACCGGGTCAGGCTGGCGAGATGCAAAAGTATCTGCCGGGAATACAAGAAGCGGAATATTATTTACAGTTGCTGTTGCACATGCTGTTACCATGTTTGCAGCTCCAGGTCCGATGGAGGAAGCGCATGCAATGATTTTTTTGCGGTTGCTCTGTTTTGCAAAAGCGGTAGCAACGTGACACATACCCTGCTCATTTCTTCCCTGAAGAACCTTCAGCTGTCCCGGATTTGTATCCAGTGCCTCACCAAGTCCTACAGCAATACCGTGTCCGAAGATCGTGAAAAATCCTTCTACGAATTTTGTCTCCACTCCGTCCATGGAAACATACTGATTATCCAGAAATTTTACAATTGCCTGTGCAGTTGTCATTCTTACTGTCTTTGCCATTTTTTCCACTCCTTTTCTTTATACTCTTGCGATCATTTCGCCGAATTTTTCTTTTTCATCTTTAATGAATGCGTGAACTTCATCCGGTCCCGGAAGGGAATCGGAGCAGTTGTTGCTCTTAACCATCATGGATGCCTCAGCAGAACCAAACTCCAGGCAGTCAATGATCTCCCAGCCCTGATACAGTCCATACAAGAATCCGGAGCCGTATCCGTCGCCGCCGCCGAAGCCTTTTCTTGCCTCAACCGGGAATGGCTTGATGCTGAACTTCTGTCCGTCAACTGTGTAGGCTGTGGAACCCTTCATACCGTGTTTGATGACAACAATCTTTGCATTTTTTGCCTGCCAGTAAGCTGCACTCTCCTCATCAGTCATGCCTTCTTTGATCAGTTTCTCTGTAAGGTCAAACTCTTCTCTGGAGCCCATGATGATGTCAGCTTCCTTAGCTACGATGGAATAGTAGATGGAAATCTCATCTGCATTCTTCCAGTTGTACTCTCTGTAATCAATATCAAAAATGATCTTTGTGTTTACTTTCTTAGCAAGCATAACCGCTTTGATCGCTGCTTCTCTGGAAGGGCTCTCTGCAAGAGCAGTTCCGGAAATGAGGATCGCTTTTGCATTTTTGATATAATCCTCGTGGATGTCGTCTACATGAAGCTGCAGATCTGCGATACGGTTACGATACATGAGGATACTGCTTTCCTTTGGAGAAAGCATCTCGGTAAAGGTAAGTCCCAGCTTCTCTCCGTTTGTACATTTTGTGATCTGTGAGGTATCGATTCCTCTCTCATCAAAATAATCTACAACATACTCACCGAACTGATCATCCGAAACCTTTCCGATAAATCCTGCTTTCAGGCCATGCTTGGTAACACCTACAGCGATGTTTGCAGGAGATCCTCCTACAAATTTCTCAAACATATGTACCTTCTTCAGGGGTTTGAACTCCTCCTTTACCTGATCGTTGTAAGCAGGATTAAAATCAATGGCAACTCTTCCAAGGAGTACCAGGTCCATTGGTCTGGATTCATCAAATTCGATATACTTCATGATCTTACCTCCGTTTGTTTGATGGTTTATTTTTTACTTCTTTTTTGTGTGCTTTTTTACTTTGCGTGCTTTTTCTTTTATTTAGCGTGCTTTCTTGCGTGTTTCTTATGATGTTAATATAGCACCGTTTTACAATTTGGGCAAGTACTTCTTTTCATTTTTCTTTTTTTCAGTTATTCTATACAATTTTTGTAGTTTTGTTTTGTTCAAAGTAGATATTATCTACATGTGCATTTGCGTGTTAGTATTTTTAGCACGCTATTAGCACGCAATCAAATGCATCCAGACAATTGTTTTCTTGGAATCTATATTCCATATCGTACTATCTTACAGATTTCCTGTAATATAAAAAAGCCTGCAGTTTTCATCCTGCAGACTATTTTATATGATACTTTGCCCAATACATGTTCAAAGGTTATATTTTGTTTTGATCTTGATATCTGTAAAGAGATATTCTCTCTCCGGCTCCTGTCCTTTTGTCAGGATATCCGCCAGGATCCTTGGCGGTTCATACCCCTGGACATATCCATTCTGGTCGATCAGAAAATCCACATGATCATTCTTCAGTGCCCGTTCATTCTTCGGAGTCTGATCGTAGATCACAACGTAGGGCCTGCGGTCAAGTCTCAGCTTTTCAAATGCCTTCCCCACTCCTGCCTGGCCTCCGGATACAACCAGGATCCCGCTGATCCCTGAAGTACTCATCATGGCATTTTCTATAATGTGCTCCACCTCAGCTGCTTCATCAAAGCTTCCGTGAACACCGGCGATCTCCAGATGTGGAAAAGCCCGCTTGGCTTCCTCTACAAAGCCATCCACTCGCTGATTATCAACATGATTGCTGAAATATCCGGTGATGATCAGGATCTTTCCGCTTCCTCTTGTCAGCATTCCAAGAAGTCCGGCTGCGGTACGTCCGCTCTTGCGGTTATCCATTCCCACAAAACAGGTTCTTCTCGTTCCTACAATATCAGAGTTAAAGGTTACTACTGGGATATTCTTCTCTTCGATCAAAGCGTTCAGTTTCTCCCGGACAGTCTCACTGTCTACCGGCATGATCGCAAGTCCCCGGATTCCTTCCTGTTCCAGTTCCTCAATGGCCTGCAGCTGTTCCTCTTCATCAACGGAAAGACCCTCTTTCAGGATCAGCTGGATCCCTTTTTCTTTCAGTTCCACGGCTGCCTTCTCAATACCACGGTTTACTTCCTGCATAAAAGAAGATCTGGCAAGCTGTGTCACCACTCCGATCTTCAGTCTTTCATCTTTAGCTGTTCTGGAATGCTTCCGTTCTTTCTGTACATATCCCATCTCGTCCGCCAGACGGCAGATTCTCTCTGCCACCTCCGGATTGATCCGTCCTCTGTGGTTCAACGCTCTGTCCACGGTTCCCCTGGAAACCCCTGCCTGTTCTGCAATCTGCTGTATTGTTACCGCCATAAATCCTTCTCCTGCCTCTGCCTTACTGTATCATTGCCAGCTGTTCTGTTCGGCAATAATCTTTCTATATACATTTATATAGTTTTTTCGAAAAGGTGTCAATATGTAAGTGCATTATACAAGGCAACCACCTCGATCTTATCCCCGAACAGCCATATGATATGCTTCTTTATAGGAAATTCCTGTTTTTTCACAGAGTTTTTTTACGCTTTCGTATTCCGGATAAAAATATTCCTGTCCGTCAAAAATGCAGACCTTCACTTCTACCTTCCCAAACGGGGTTGTAACCGCTCTTTTCTCTCTTTTCAAAATGGTTCTCCCCATCTCCTGGCGACGGATCCCAATGGTTGTCGTTTCTCTGAAAATGATCTGCTCCATCGCTGAAACCTGTTCTTTTTTACATAGAACGGTAAGCAGCCATGCCGGACGGTTTTTCTTCATAAATACAGGCATGTAATTGGCCTCTCTGGCTCCTGCCTCATACAGAAGCTCCATAACATAGCCAAGCGTTTCTCCTGTACAGTCATCAATGTTGGATTCCAGCTTTATAATGGTGTCTATTTCCGTACAAGCATCATTGCCTGAAGCCTCCTCCCCGGATTCCCGGATCAGCATGGCACGGAGAATTCCCGGGCACTCATACTGGCGCTTGCCTGCTCCGATACCGATCTTCTCCACCGTAAAATCTTCAGGCAGTTTTTCTGATGTAAGGAATGCCGCCACAATGGCTGCTCCTGTAGGCGTTATCAGTTCACCCTGCACCGATGTGATATGCAGCTTCAGCTGATAAGCACTTACAATATTACTTACCGCCGGTACCGGCACCGGAAGGATCCCGTGCTGACAGCGAATCGTTCCGCTACCCTCACAAAGTCTTGGAACGATCACTTCCTCCACATCCAGATCATCCATACAGATTGCAACAGAAAGAATATCCACAATGGAATCCACTGCACCCACTTCATGGAAATGGACCTGATTCACCGGTACATTATGGGCTTTTTCTTCTGCCTCGGCAAGAATCTTAAAAATCCTTTTTCCATAGGATTTTGCACGATCTGTCATATCTGCATGGTCGATAATCTCCATGATCTCGTTAAGGCCACGGTGTTCATGGTGATGGTGTCCGTGGTGGGAATGCATCGTTTCTGTATATGTATGACTGTTTCCATGGGTTTCCTGTACATGATGTTCATGAGAATGGGTGTGCTCATGAGCTTCCAGGGCTTCATGACTATGTTGATAATGATGTTCCTCATGATCCTTCTCTCTGCGTTCTCTTCCCTTACGGCCACGCTCCTGCTTTTCTGCCTTCAGAGCATCTTTTTTCTTCCGTCTGTCTCTGCGCTTGCCGGAAACCTTGCTGTATCTTCCTTTATTATCTACTTCAGCCTTGCCCTGGGCGCAAAGCTCGTCCAGCACGTCAAAAAGCTCTTTTTTCTCACTCTTATCCAGCTGAAGAAGAGATGCGATCTCACGCAGGCGCATGGGCTTATACAGCGGATCTCCCAGAAGCTCCATTATAAACTTTTTTCTTTTTTCAAAATTTTTCGATCTTTTCACATTTTCTCCTGTTTCATATTTATATTTCATTTTACCCTGTTATCATTCCGGAGGAAGGCTCACCCGTGCCCCTGTATCAACGCAAAAACACTCCTGCTGATTAACAAAAGAAGTCCCCATCCGAGTTTCTTCTGCATGCTAACGCAGCAAGAGTGTTACCAACTTCTGTTCTGCCCCTGGCAGATCAGATAATGTTCAGTACGATTGACAGTACAAAGAAAATAACTCCCATGATAATGGTACCTCTTACAAGACCACCTTCCATGGAACGGCCCTTATTCTTACCCCAGTAAGTATCAGCTACTCCGGCGATAGAGCCAAGACCCTGCTGCTTGCCCTCCTGCATCAGTACGACAACAGTCAGAGCGATACAATCTATTGCATAAATTACAGTCAGAATAATTTTCAAAATGTTCACGCGGTTACACCTCCTAATCAACTAGAGGTTATTTTACCATAGCTAAACCGGGATTTCAACCATTTTCCGTTTATTTTATGCAGGGCTTTTTCTGAGATTTTTTTGCAAAAGGATCTTTATATCTTCCAAGAGCTCCGAGCTGTTCGTGGATCCGCAGAAGCTGGTTATACTTGGCGTTCCGGTCCGAACGGCAGGGTGCGCCTGTTTTGATCTGTCCCGCCCCACAGGCAACTGCCAGATCTGCGATAAAGGAATCCTCTGTTTCCCCGGATCTGTGAGAGATCACTGCACGATACCCGGCATGCTGAGCCATCTCCACCGCATCCAGAGTTTCCGTGAGAGTTCCGATCTGGTTTACTTTAATAAGGATAGCATTGGCAACATCAAGTCCGATGCCACAGTGCAGCCGTTTGATATTGGTGACAAACAGATCGTCGCCTACCAGCTGGATCTTTTTTCCCAGGTGTTCCGTCAGATATTTCCAGCCTTCCCAGTCATCCTCCCAGAGACCGTCTTCAATGGAAACAATGGGAAATTTTTCCACCAGTTTTTCATAATACTCTGTCATCTCACCAGCATCCCGGTAGATCTTTTCTCCTTTCATGCGACTCTCCCCAGGGAAAAAGTATACGCCCTTTTCCTCATCATAAAGCTCGCTGGAGGCTGCATCAATGGCAATGGTGATTTCTTCTCCTGGTTTATATCCTGCTTTTTCTATGGCATGAACGATCAGGGTAAGCACTTCCTCCGAATCTGAAAGATCCGGAGCAAAGCCGCCTTCATCTCCAACCGCTGTGGAGAGCCCTTTTTCCCTGAGAAGAAGCTTTAAGTGCTGGTAGACTTCCGCACACATGCGGATACCCTTTTCCAGACAGCAAGCTCCTGTTGGCATGATCATAAACTCCTGAAGATCTACCGTATTGTCCGCATGCTTTCCCCCGTTTAAAATATTCATCATCGGTACCGGAAGCTGCATGGTATGGCAGCCGCCCAGATACTGATAAAGAGGAAGCCGAAGGGCCCCGGCTGCTGCACGGGCTGCTGCCAGAGATACTGCCAGCGTGGCATTGGCTCCTGCGCTGCTTTTGTTCTCCGTTCCGTCGGTTTCGATCAGAAGATGATCGATCCATGCCTGGTTCAGGGCATTCTCTCCGATAATGGCATCTGCCAGACGTGTATTGATATTTTCCACTGCCTTTTTTACACTCTGGCCCAGATATTCCTCCCGGTTTCCGTCTCGCAGCTCCACAGCCTCAAATTTACCTGTGGATGCTCCGGACGGCACCATGGCTCTTCCTGTGTATCCATTAATCCCCACAATTCCTTCACCTACCGTCACTTCCGCTTCCACTGTAGGATTCCCCCTGGAATCAAGGACCTGTCTTGCATGAACTTTTCGAACAGGCAGATAACGTAGCATAAGTTTTTCCCTCCTTGAAAATAATAATACTGTTTATGATCTCCTGCACTTTCTGATTTTCTTCTTATGTTCATGAGAGTAGCTTGTCCGAAAAGGTTTGGGTCTATACGTGTTCTGT
>OHXF01000694.1_pt1 | contig 10634 bp, 6 predicted proteins | sample 1579961 | NCBI WGS metagenome assembly OHXF01 (sample SAMEA3882508, study PRJEB24775) | human gut metagenome | biome: human-associated habitat; feature: intestine environment; material: feces | place: Netherlands | collected 2009/2010
CGAAACTCTGTTCCAGCCATAACGGACGCCGTTACATGGTCGTGGGTACGGCCGCTTCGATGGACGGTTATACGGCCTACGGGGCTTCGATCACCAAGGACGGCAACAAGCAGACTTTCGATTGCCCGGCGCCGCTGGGGATGGTGCTCGACTCGAACATCGCCGCGGCTGCGCCTGCGAAGCTCTCCGCCTCGGGCTATGCCGATCTGATCGCCAAGATCCCGGCCGGTGCCGACTGGATGCTGGCCGACGCCGTAGGGTCGGAGTTGATGGACGACTTCGCATTCTCGGTGGTGCAGGACGGCCTGAAAGAGGCGCTCTGCGACCCGGCGGGCGTACACGCGGGGAATGTCGTCAAAGTGGAACAGCTGGCCGAAGGGTTGCTGCTGAGCGGTTTTGCGATGCAGGCAACCCAGTCGAGCCGACCCGCGTCGGGAGCCGAACACCAGTTCAGCCACCTGTGGGACATGGAACACCTCAAATACAACGGGGCATCCGTTTCGCACGGGTTCAAGGTGGGCATAGGTACGCTTGCGTCGACGGCATTCCTCGAAATGCTGCTCGAAGCTCCGGTCGGGGAACTCGACGTCGAAAAGTGCGTCGCAGCCTGGAAATCATGGGAGGAGACCGAGGCGGACATTCGCCGGATTTTCGATAACGATCCCGAATTCGTGGCCCGCGGACTGGTGGAGACCAAGGGTAAATACGTCGATAAGGAGGGGCTGCGCAGGCAGTTGCAGCGCCTGAAGAAAGCATGGCCCGAGCTGAGCGTGCGTATCCGCCGGCAGATCATCCCGTTCGGGGAAGTTCGCCGCCGCCTCGAGCTGGTCGGTGCGCCCTACGAACCCGAGCAGATCGGCGTATCGCGTGCCAGGTTCCGGGCAAGTTTCGAAAAAATACCTTACATGCGCAGTCGTTTCACGGTCATCGACATCGCTTTCCGTTGCGGTTGGATGGAACAATGGCTCGATAAACTTTTCGGGAAAGGCGGAATTTGGGAAATAAAGTAGTATATTTGCAAACTGAAACTACTAAACTTTCATTCCGAAATGACTCCTGAACAAACCAAGCGCTTCAAGTATTGGCAGACGCGTACCATCATCGCCACGATGGTGGGCTATGCGCTCTTTTACTTCGTGCGTAAAAACTTCTCGCTGGCGATGCCCGGCCTGGAGGCCGACCTGGGGATCTCGAAAACCAGCCTGGGTATTTTCCTGACCCTGAACGGTGTGGTCTACGGGCTTTCGCGTTTCGTGAATGGTATTCTGGCCGACCGCATGAACGCCCGCTGGTACATGGCCATCGGGCTTGCGCTCTGTGCGCTGGCCAACTTCGCCTTCGGATTCGGCGAGGATGTCTCCTACTGGATCACGGGGCAGCACGACGGTTCGCAGTTCACCAATACGATGATCCTCTTCATGGGGATCATGTGGGTGATAAACGGCATGTTGCAGGGGACGGGATTCCCTCCCTGCGCGCGTCTGCTGACCCACTGGATTCCGCCTACGGAGCTGGCGACCAAGATGTCTGTGTGGAATACCTCGCATTCGATCGGTGCGGGCCTCGTGGTGATTCTCTGCGGTTATATCATGGGTACCGTGGGCATGAACATGACGGCCGACCCCGACGCCGTGGCGACGATCGCCGCCAATCTGGGCGTTGCGCCCGACGATGCCGCCGGGATGGAGCGCGTCATGACTTCGGCTGCGCATGTCGGGGCGTGGAAATGGTGTTTCTGGGTACCTTCGGCCATCGCATTCGCCGGGGCGATCGGATTGGTCGCCTTCCTGCGCGATACGCCCTCTTCGGTCGGGCTTCCCGAACTGGAAGGCACCGAGGTGAAGGAGGTGAAGAAGGAGACGAAGAGTGCCGAGCACCGCGCATTCCTGATGAAGCACGTGTTCAGGAACCCGCTGATCTGGATCCTGGGCTTCGCCAATTTCTTCGTATATATCGTCCGTTTCTCGGTGCTCGACTGGGGGCCTTCGCTGCTGAGCCAGTCGAAGGGCGTCAGCATGTCGCATGCCGGGTGGCTCGTGGCGATGTTCGAAATCGCCGGTATCGTCGGCATGTTGTTTGCCGGCTGGGCTACGGACAAATGGCTCAGGGGCCGTGCGCACCGCACCTGCGTGTTCTGCATGGCGGGTGCTGCGCTGTTCGTGTTCTTGTTCTGGCAGTTGCCTGCCGATGCTCCCGTGTGGTTGCTCTTCCTCACGCTGTGTGCCGCCGGGTTCTGCATCTACGGCCCGCAGGCGCTGATCGGCATTGCCGCCGCGAACCAGGCTACGAAAAAGGCTGCCGCGACGGCCAACGGGCTTACCGGCCTGTTCGGTTATGCCAGCACGGTCGTTTCGGGCGTGGGGCTGGGCTTCGTGGCGCAGCATTACGGTTGGAACTGGGCTTATGTAGGGATTATCGGCGTAGCCGTCGTCGGCATGCTGGTATTCCTGATGATGTGGGGGGCGCGTGCCGACGGTTACGATGCCGAACCGGAACGGAATTAAACAGTATGTTCCTATTTTAGATGATGATACGGGTCTTGCGATCCGGGAGTGTCCGAACCGGAGCGCGGTTTCGGACACTTTTTTTGATAAAAGCGAAAAAATAACTATATTTGCTCCAATAACTGCTAAAAAGACAGAGAGATATGCTGAGCATTGCCGAACGACACAAATATATCCTCGACAAACTGAACAAATATGGTTTCGTGCGCATCACCGACGTGGCGAACGAGCTGGGGGTTACGAAGGTAACGATCCGCAAGGATGTGAAAATCCTGGAGAGCAAAGGGCTGCTTTACAAGGTACACGGCAGCGCCCGTCCCGCCAATCCCCATGTCGCCGACCTCGACGTGCATGTCAAGGACAATATCAACCGCGATGCCAAGCGCCTCATCGCGCAGCGCGCCGTGGAGTTGTTGGACGATAACGATTCGATCATCATCGCATCGGGGTCTACGATCTATTCTTTCGCCGAGGAGATCAAGATGCGCCAGTGGCACCATCTGAACATCGTCACGCCGTTCCTGCGGCTGGGTGTGCTGCTCAACGAGGCGGAGAATGTCAATGTCGTGCAGCTGGGCGGTACGGTGCACAAGAAGTCGCTTTCGGTGCTGGGCGAGGAGGCCTCGCGGTCGCTGGACGACTGCATCTGCTCGAAACTCTTTTTCGGGGTGGACGGCATCGACCTCGAACACGGCATCACCACCTCGACGCTCGACGAGGCGAAACTCACGCGCAAGATGATGAAGGCCTCGTCGCAGAATATCGTGCTGGCCGACTCGTCGAAATTCGGGCAGCGCGGCTTCGGACGCATCTGTGCGTTGGAGGATATCGACGTGATCATCACGGACGACGGGATTCCTGAACAGATGGTCACCATCGTCGAAGAGGCGGGCGTCGACCTGATTATCGTCAGATAACGCTACCCGGGGAGGGAAGCTTATTCCGGATTACAGAGCCGTTACGGGGCGGTTGGCGTTTCCGGTGGCAGGGGGTGGTGTGGATTATTTGTTGAAAATTTTCCGGCTAAATTTTGCATGCCCGGCAAAAAAGCCCTACCTTTGTGCACAATTATAGTGATCCCGAGAACCTATGAATTGTAAACCCAGCATATTGTCGGCGCAGGCTTCCTGGCAGCAAGACTATTGGTCGGGCGACGTATTTCCTCCGGTTTTCGGCGATTTTGTTTTATTAGGGTAACTGTTTCAGTTGCCCTATTTTTTTACGCTTACGCAGATGAAAACGCTTTATACCAATGCCGTAGTTTATGACGGCGGTCGTTTTGCGGCCGGGGAGTTTGCCGTCGACGGGGGGTGTGTCGTGCCCGCCGGGGGCGTTGCCGACCGGGTCGTAGACCTCGGAGGGCGCCACGTGGTGCCGGGGCTTGTCGACGTGCATGTCCACCTGCGCGAACCGGGGTTTTCGCAGAAGGAGACCATTGCGACGGGTACGGCGGCCGCGGCCCGCGGAGGCTATACGACGGTATGTTCGATGCCGAACCTGAACCCTGCGCCCGACACTCCGCAGACGCTCCGTGCGCAGACCGACATCATCCGCCGCGATGCCGTCGTGCGCGTAGTTCCCTACGGCTGCATTACGATAGGGCAGCGCGGCTGCGGCCGGCTGGTCGATTTTGCGGCGCTGGCGCCCGAGGTCGTCGGCTTTTCGGACGATGGCCGCGGCGTGCAGTCGGACGGCCTGATGGAAGAGGCGATGCGCCGCGCTGCACAGGTGGGGAAGCCGGTCGTGGCGCACTGCGAGGTCGACGACCTGCTGCGGGGCGGCTATATCCATGACGGGGAGTACTGCCGTGCGCACGGGCATAAGGGCATCTGTTCGGAAAGCGAGTGGCGGCAGGTGGAACGTGACATCGCGCTCGCGGAAAAGACCGGCTGCCAGTACCATGTCTGCCATGTGTCGACCCGTGAGAGCGTCGAACTGGTACGCCGCGCCAAGGCCAGGGGCCTGCGCGTGAGTTGCGAGACGGCCCCGCACTACCTGCTGCTCTGCGACGAGGATCTGCAGGAGGACGGACGCTTCAAGATGAACCCGCCGCTGCGCAGCCGCGCTGACCGCGATGCCCTGCTTGCGGGGATCACGGACGGCACGATCGAGGTGATCGCCACGGATCATGCGCCCCATACCGCCGCGGAGAAGTCGCGCGGCTTGGCCGCAAGCGCCATGGGGGTCGTGGGGTTGGAGTGTGCTTTCCCCCTGTTATATAAATATATGGTGTTGCCGGGCATTATCACGCTCGAAAAGCTGATCGCGCTGATGGCTGTTAATCCCCGCCGGATATTCGGCCTGGGCGGCGGGCTGCATGTCGGCGACCAGGCCGACTTTACGGTGCTGGATCTCGATGCACGGTACAGGGTCGACCCTGCGACGTTCCTTTCGATGGGCCGGGCGACCCCGTTTGCGGGCTGGGAAGTACAGGGCCGTGCGGCGATGACCGTCGTGGGCGGCAGGGAAGTGTTTAGAGACGAAACGATGAAAACCAATAGATAAGAATGAAACCATTTACGAAGAAAATTGTGCTGGAAAACGGCCGGGAGTTCTACGGTTACGGCTTCGGTGCCGACCGAGAGGCTATCAACGAGATCGTCTTCAATACCTCGATGGTGGGGTACCAGGAGATCATGTCGGATCCCTCCTACACGGATCAGATGGTCGTGATGACCTATCCGCTCATCGGAAACTACGGTATGGCCGATGAGGATTACGAAACGAAGAACCCGACCATCGGCGGTATGATCGTGCGCGAGTATAACGACTCGCCGTCGAATTTCCGGTATACGAAAACCCTGAACGAGGTGTTCGAGGAGTACGGCATCCCGGCGATCTGGGGCGTAGATACCCGCACGCTGACGCGCATTATCCGCAACGAGGGCAGCCAGAAGGTCATCGTCACCGATGCCGCCACGCCCCGTGAGGAAGCGATGCGCAAGCTCGCCGAGTATCGCCTGCCGCACGATATGGTTTCACGTGTGAGCTGCAAGAAACGCTGGATGTCGCGCGTTCCCAACCACAAGTACGACGTGGTGGCCGTCGACTGCGGCATCAAGCACAATATCATTCGCCAGCTTAACCGCGTGGGCTGCAATGTGACCATCGTGCCCTACGACTCGACGGTCGAGGAGATCATGGCCTTCCATCCCGACGGCATCGTGCTGTCGAACGGCCCAGGCAACCCCGAGGATGTGACGCCGGTGATCGGGCTGGTCAGGCAACTGCGCGGCAAACTGCCGATTTTCGGCATCTGCATGGGGCACCAGCTCATATCGCTGGCCTATGGCGCCAAGACCGTGAAGATGAAATTCGGCCACCGCGGCGGGAACCACCCCGTGAAAAATCTGGAGACGGGACGGATCGAGATCACGAGCCAGAACCACAGCTATGCCGTGGACATCGACTCGCTGGCCGCCACCGGCCTCAGGCTGACGCACGTAAACCTGCTCGACGGCACGGCCGAAGGCGTGGAGTGCGCCGAGGACGGCGTCTTTTCGATGCAGTACCACCCCGAGAGTGCCTCGGGCCCGCAGGATAGCAGCTATTTGTTCAAGAAGTTTACCAAAATAATGGAGGAGCGTAAAAATGCCTAAGAGAAGAGATATAAACAAGGTAATGGTCATCGGTTCCGGCCCGATCGTCATCGGCCAGGCCGCGGAATTCGACTATGCGGGTACGCAGGCGTGCCTCGCACTCAAGGAGGAGGGATACGAGGTAATCCTGGTGAATTCCAACCCTGCGACGATCATGACCGATACGCATATCGCAGACAAGGTCTACATGGAACCCCTGACGCTCGAATACGTGGCCAAGATCATCCGTTTCGAGCGTCCCGACGCCATCGTGCCGGGGCTGGGCGGACAGACGGGCCTGAACCTTGCGGTGCAACTTGCCAAGAAGGGTATCCTGAAAGAGTGCCAGGTCGAGATCCTGGGCACCTCGTTCGAGTCGATCGAACGCGCCGAAGACCGCGAACTTTTCAAGGAGCTGTGCGAGTCGCTGGGCGAACCGGTGATCGAATCTAAAATCGCCATGTCGGTCGAGGAGGCCGTGGAGGTCGCCGCCCAGATCGGCTATCCCGTCGTGCTGCGTCCCGCCTATACGCTGGGCGGTACGGGCGGCGGATTCGTCGACAACGAGGAGCAGCTGCGCGAAATGATGCGCCACGCCCTGTTCCTTTCGCCCGTGCACCAGGTGCTCGTCGAGAAGAGCATCAAGGGCTACAAGGAGATCGAGTTCGAGGTGATGCGCGACCACAACGACACGGCCATCAGCATCTGCTGCATGGAGAATATCGATCCCGTGGGCGTGCATACGGGCGACTCGATCGTCGTGGCGCCGTGCCAGACGCTTACCAACAAGGAGTTCCAGATGCTGCGCGATTCGGCGCTGAAGATTATCCGCGAGCTGAAAATCGAAGGCGGTTGCAACGTGCAGTTCGCACTCGACCCCCTGTCGTTCAAATACTACCTGATCGAGGTGAACCCCCGCGTGTCGCGCTCGTCGGCCCTGGCGTCGAAGGCCAGCGGCTATCCGATCGCGCGTGTGACGGCCAAGGTCGCCGTAGGACTTACGCTCGACGAGATCATGCTGGCCAATACGCCCGCCAGCTTCGAGCCGACGCTCGATTACGTGGTCACCAAAGTCGCCCGCTTCCCGTTCGACAAGTTCAGCGATGCGTCGAACAAACTGGGTACGCAGATGAAGGCCACGGGCGAGGTGATGTCCATCGGCCGCACGATGGAGGAAAGCCTCCTGAAGGCGATGCGCTCGCTCGAAACGGGTGTCTGCCATATCTACCACAAGAAATTCGACGACTGGTCGGACGCGCAGCTGCTGGAATACATCAAGGACGCTACGGACGACCGCCTCTATGCCATCGCGCAGTTGATCCGCAACGGCATCGACCTGGTGCTGATCTACGACAATACGAAGATCGACATGTTCTTCCTCGAAAAGTTCAAGAACATCGTCGAATTCGAACGCGAGGTGAAAGCGCACCCGATGGATGTCGAAACCCTGCGCGATGCCAAGCGCATGGGATTCAGCGACAAGTTCATCGGCCAGTTGTGGGGCATCTCGCAGCAGGACGTATACCGGCTGCGCGAAAAGAACGGCCTCTTCCCCGTCTACAAGATGATCGACACCTGTGCCAGCGAATTCAGCTCCTATGTGCCCTATTTCTACTCGACTTACGAGGACGAGAACGAGTCGGTTGTGAGCGATAAGGAGAAGATCGTGGTGCTCGGCTCGGGCCCGATCCGTATCGGCCAGGGCGTTGAGTTCGACTACTCGACCGTGCATGCCATCTGGTCGATCCGCGAGGCCGGTTACGAGGCGATTATCATCAACAACAACCCCGAAACCGTGTCGACGGACTACACTACCAGCGACAAGCTCTATTTCGAACCGCTGATGGTCGAGGACGTGATGAACGTCATCCACCTCGAAAAACCGAAGGCGATCGTCGTGTCGCTCGGCGGACAGACGGCCATCAACCTGGCCGAGCCGCTGGCGCAGTTGGGCGTGCCCATTATCGGTACCGATACGCAGGCGATCAGGAACGCCGAAGACCGCGGTTGCTTCGAAAAGATCATGGAAGAGTTGCGCATCCCGCAGCCCGAGGCCGAGGCCGTCACCGACATCGAGACCGGCGTGAAGGCCGCCGCCCGCATCGGCTACCCGGTGCTGGTGCGTCCGAGCTATGTGCTCGGAGGCCGTGCCATGCAGATCGTTTCGAACGAGGAGCGCCTGCGCCACTACCTGCAGACGGCCGTCGAGGTCAACGAGGATTCGCCGGTGCTGGTCGACCGCTATATCATGGGCAAGGAGCTGGAGGTGGACGCCATCTGTGACGGCAAGGACGTCTTCATCCCCGGCATCATGGAACATGTGGAGCGCACGGGCATCCATTCGGGCGATTCGATCAGCGTCTATCCGACCTTCAGCGTCAGCCAGAAGGCCAAGGATAAGATCATCGACTATACGGTCAAACTCGGACTGAGGATCGGCATCGTCGGCCTCTATAACATCCAGTTCATCCTCGACGAAAACGACGAGGTCTATGTCATCGAGGTCAATCCGCGTTCGTCGCGTACCGTGCCGTTCCTTTCCAAGTCGACGGGCGTGCCCATGGCACACATCGCCACGCAGGTGATTTTGGGCAAGACGCTCCGCGAGCTGGGCATCACCGAAGTCTACGGCAAGGAGAAGAAGCGCTGGTACGTCAAAGCCCCGGCCTTCTCGTTCGCCAAGATCCGCGGCATGGATTCGTACCTGTCGCCTGAGATGAAGTCCACGGGCGAGGCGATCGGCTACGACGACAAACTCACCCGCGCGCTCTACAAGGCATTGCAGGCCACGGGCATGAACGTTTCGAACTACGGGACGATCTTCGTCACGATCGCCGACCACGACAAGGAGCAGGCACTGCCCCTCGTGCGGCGGTTCTACGACCTGGGCTTTAACATCGAGGCCACGACCGGGACGGCCGAGTTCCTGCGTAACCACGGTATCCGTACCCGTACGCGCCGCAAACTGAGCGAAGGCAGCTCGGAGATCATCGACTCGCTGCGCCAGGGACATGTGAGCTACGTCATCAACACCATCGACATCAACCAGCATAACACCCGTCTCGACGGGTACGAGATCCGCCGCACGGCCGTCGAGAACAACGTGACGGTATTTACGGCGCTCGAAACGGTGAAGGTGCTGTTGGACGTGCTGGAAGAGATTACGTTCGGGGTTTCGACCATCGATGCGAAGTGATTTCCGGTATTATGCGGCACATTGGAACAGAAAGGCATGTATAAGAAAGGCATCTATAAAATCCTTGCCAACGAACCGCTGACGGCGACCGTATGGCGCATGGTGCTCGGGGGGGACACGCAGTGGATCACCGCCCCCGGGCAGTTCGTCGACATCGCCCTCGAAGGCCGTTACCTGCGCCGTCCGATCTCGGTCTGCGACTACGACGCCACGACGCTCACGCTCATCTACAAGGTGGTGGGCGAGGGAACCGCACAGATGAGCCGTATGGCTGCGGGCGGGGAGCTCGACCTGCTGACGGGGCTCGGCAACGGGTTCGACGTGCACAATGCCGCACAGCGTCCCCTGCTGGTGGGCGGCGGCGTAGGCGTGCCCCCGCTCTACAACCTGGCCAAGGTGCTGCTCGCGGCGGGCAAACGGGTCGGCGTGGTGCTCGGGTTCAATACGGCGGACGAGGTTTTCTATGCCGACGAATTCCGGGCGCTGGGCTGCGACGTTCATCTGGCCACGGCCGACGGTTCGGCGGGTGTCAGGGGGTTCGTCACGACGGCCATCGCCGGCGACGGCATCGACTTCGACTACTTCTATGCCTGCGGTCCGCTGCCGATGCTGCGGGCGGTATATGACCGCTCTGCCACCTCCGGTCAGTTCTCCTTTGAGGAGCGCATGGGCTGCGGCATCGGTGCCTGTCTGGTGTGCGCGTGCGCGCTCAAGTCAGAAAACGGCGAAACCCGTTACGGTCATGTCTGCAAGGACGGTCCGGTGTTCAATGCTGAGGAGGTCGAGTGGTAATGGCAGATTTAAGAGTGAACTTTTGCGGTGTTGAGCTGAAAAACCCGATCACGACCGCATCCGGCACCTTCGGCTTCGGCCATGAGTACGGCGAATTTTTTGACCTGTCCCAGCTTGGCGGCATCGGCGTGAAAGGTTTGACACCGACCGAGCGTCTCGGCAATCCGGCGCCGCGCATCGCGGAGACCCCGCAGGGTATTCTCAACTGTGTCGGTCTGCAGAACCCGGGCATTGACCGCTTCATCGAGGAGCAGATTCCGTTCCTGCGCCGGTACGACACCAAAATTATCGCCAACGTCTCCGGCAACACGGTCGAGGAGTACGAGGGCATGGTCGAGAAGATTTCGGACGCGGATGTTGACCTCATCGAGATGAACATCTCCTGCCCGAACGTAAAATGCGGCGGCATGGCATTCGGCACCCAGCCGAAGATGGTCGAGGAGGTTGTTTCGGCAGCCAAGGCCAAGGCGAAGAAGCCGCTGATCGTCAAGCTGTCCCCGAATGTCACCGATATTGCGGAGATTGCACGCGCGGCGGAGTCCGCAGGTGCGGATGCGCTTTCGC
>OHXF01000696.1_pt1 | contig 10633 bp, 7 predicted proteins | sample 1579961 | NCBI WGS metagenome assembly OHXF01 (sample SAMEA3882508, study PRJEB24775) | human gut metagenome | biome: human-associated habitat; feature: intestine environment; material: feces | place: Netherlands | collected 2009/2010
TACGCTCGAAGACCGTGCCGAACGTATCCGCAACCTCGGTTTCGACGCCCTATTTACGACCGCGCCGGACGAGCGGCTGACACTCCGCTACGGCTTTTCCTACCGCCATGCCCGCACGCGCAGCTACAAACAGATGCGCGACCTGCTGGGGGCGGATCATATCACCGACATCGACCAGTACCTCGTGGACGACGACACCTACGGCAACCTCCTGCAAAACGACCTGCGCCATCCCGGCCGCACCGTCCGCGAGGGCGACCGTTTCGGCTACGACTATGCGCTCTCGACGCGCGAGGCCACCGTCCGCCTGTCGGCCGAGTACCGTTCCGACCGCCTTCGTGCCGACGTCGCCCTCGCGCTGGGCGATGCCGTCGTGCTGCGCCGCGGGTATTACGAGAAAGAGCTCTTCCCCGGGACGCAGTCCCTCGGGCGCTCGCGGCGGATGGGGTTCACGCCCTATACGGTCAAGGCACTGGTGGGGTGGGCTTTCTCGCCCCGCAGCTACCTCGAAGCATCGGCCGCAGCCGGGGCTGCGGTGCCCGATGCCGCCGACCTGTTCTACCAGCCGTTGTATAACAACCGTACGGTCGACGACCCCGCTGCCGGGCGTTTCTACGCCGCCGAGCTCAATTTCACCCGTACCGGCGAACGGCTTTCGCTCCGCATTACGGCCTTCGCCGTCGCCACGCTCGACGGCATCCAGTCCCGCCGTTATTACGACGACATGGCGGGTGTTTACAGCGACATGGCCGTTACGGGCATCGGACGCATGGCCTGCGGCGTGGAGGCCGCTGCCGACCTCCGCCTGGCATACCGCTGGAGCCTTTCGCTCGCCGCTTCGGGCGGGCGGTACAAATATATCCGCAACCCGCGCGTCACGGTCATCTCCGACGTCGACAATTCGGCCGTCGACACCCGTGCCGAAAGCCACATGGGCGGTTGTACGCTCGGTGCCGCACCCCAGCTTACGGCTTGCGCCGAACTCTCATATTTCGGCCCCCGGGGATGGGGTTTCCGCGCCTCGGCGGGATATGCGGGGCTGCGTTACGTCGAGCCTGTGCCCCTGCGCCGTACGGCACGCATCGCGCGGCAGGGCGGCATCACGCGGGAGATGTTCGATGCCTTCACGCACCAGGAGCGCCTCGGCGACGCCTTCACGTTCGACGCCTCGCTTTTCAAATCCTTCTATTTCGGCCGTTCGCGGCTGACTGCTTCGCTCATGCTGCGCAACCTGCTGGGCGATGCCGATACGGTTTACAGCGGTTACGAGTCGCTGCGCGTCCGGCGTATCCGTTCGGGCGACGCCCTCTATTTCGCACCCCACGCCACGCGCTATACCTATGCCTATCCGCGTTCGTTCTATCTTACGATCTCTTATAAATTTTGACCCGGAAGTGAAAAATAGCCGGAATATTTTGCTGTTCCGGATAAAATCCGTAAATTAAAAGGCAAAAAACCTAAAAAACTTCAAGCCTTATGATTATCGGTATTCCCAAAGAGATCAAGAACAACGAGAATCGCGTTGCCCTTACCCCCGCAGGCGCCCAGGAGCTCGTCAAACGGGGCCACACGGTTTATGTGCAGGCTACGGCCGGTGTGAACAGCGGTTTTGCCGACGAGGCCTATACGGCGGTAGGGGCGGAGATCCTTCCCACGATCGGGGATGTCTATGCCCGTGCCGAAATGATCGTCAAGGTCAAGGAGCCCATCGCCCCCGAGTACAAGCTGATCCGCAAAGACCAGCTGGTCTTCACGTTTTTCCATTTCGCCAGCAGCGAACCCCTTACCCGCGCCATGATCGACAGCGGGGCGGTATGCTGCGCCTACGAGACCGTCGAACGTGCCGACCGCTCGCTGCCGCTGCTGATCCCGATGTCCGAGGTCGCAGGCCGTATGTCCACGCAGGAAGGGCGTTATTTCCTCGAAAAACCCCGCGGCGGCAAAGGCAAGCTGCTGGGCGGCGTACCGGGGGTGAAACCCGCCAAGGTCTTCGTCATCGGTGCCGGCGTGGTCGGCACGGCCGCGGCGCGTACGGCTGCCGGGACGGGGGCCGACGTGACGATCTGCGACATTTCGCTGCAACGCCTCACCTACCTGGCCGACGTGATGCCCAAGAACGTCAAGACCCTGATGTCTTCGGAATACAATATCCGCGAAGAGCTCAAACATGCCGACCTGGTGATCGGCTCGGTGCTGATCCCCGGCGCCAAGGCCCCGAAGCTCGTTACGCGCGACATGCTCCGGGAGATGGAGCCCGGCTCGGTGATGGTCGACGTGGCCATCGACCAGGGCGGCTGCTTCGAGACCTCGCGTCCCACGACGCACGAAGACCCCGTTTACTATGTCGACGGTATCCTCCATTATTGCGTGGCCAACATTCCCGGCGCCGTGCCCTATTCCTCGACGCTTGCGCTCACCAACGCCACGCTTCCCTACGTCGTCCAGCTCGCCGACAAGGGCTGGCGCCGTGCCTGCAAGGAAAACCGCGAACTGGAACTGGGGCTCAACATCGTGCAGGGCAAAGTGGTCTACCGGCCCGTCGCCGAGGCCTGGGGGCTTCCCTGCGAGCCGCTGGCGCTGTAACGCCGTCGCCGGCTTTCCTGCCCGCAGCGGGTTCTCTTGCGGAGATGCCGACTTGGCGTTTACGCCGAATAAAAAGCGGGTGGTCTGTATTCCACCCGCTTTTTTCGTATATTTGGACGATGATCCGGAAATTGCTGCTCATACTCCGCTTTTATTATTCGGCCATGTTCTTTTTTTGCATGGCCGTGAGTATCGGGTTCGCATGGGTGGTCTCCAACCACGGCCCGACAATCATCCCGTGGTGTCTGTTAGGCAAGGCGGCGGTCTATCCGCTTTATCTCTATGTCTGGATCGTCCAGCGTTACGGTGACGAGTTTTTCTACTACCGCAACCTCGGCGTGCGGCGCCGCGAACTGCTGGGCGTGAGTTGCGGCGTGGACTTTATCCTGTGTTATGTGTTATTGAAACTGACGGCCGCCTTCCTTTATGAACCCCTCTGAGAAACATATCCTCGAGATCGACTCCGTGGAGTTGTCGTTCGGCGACCGGCGCATCCTTTCGGGAGTGTACCTCGCCGTCGAAACGGGCGGTGTTACGGCGGTGCTCGGCCGTAACGGGTGCGGCAAGAGCTGCCTGATGAAGATACTGTGCGGTTCGCTGCGGGCGGATTTCCGGTCGATGCGCATCGACGGGGTATGGCATGACCGTTTCCGGGCCGACGAGGTGCGTTACCTCGCGCAGCAGGGTTTTATCCCGGGCTGGCTGACCGTCGACCGGGTGCTGCGCGATTTCGGGTTGCCGTGGGACGACCTGCTGGCATGGTTCCCGTTGTTCGGCAAACTGCGCGGTACGAAGATCCGCGCCCTGTCGGGCGGCGAGCGGCGTATTCTGGAATCCTACCTGATTCTGCGCAGTCCGACGCAATTCGTCATGCTCGACGAACCTTTTTCGCAGGTTGCCCCGCTGCATGTGTCGACGCTCAAGGCGCTGATCCGGCAGGAAAAATCTTCGAAAGGCATTCTCCTGACCGACCATATGCACCGCCATGTGACGGATATCGCCGACCGCCTCTACGTGCTGGCCGACGGCCAGACCCACCTTATCCGCGGCGGGGAGGATCTGGTGCGCTACGGATACCTCGCACACCTGTAATGTTTTTCCGGGAACTTATCCCGTGATCCATTTTTTGAACTCCGCAGCCCGGTTCTTGCTCAGGAATACGGGCTCGGGCGTCTCGGTTCCATCGAAACCAGCAGGCGGCTGTTCGACCATACGACGATGCTTGTGATGTGCTCCCTGGCGACGACGTATTGTTTGTTGACCCGGCAGAATGCCCGGGGATCCATGTCGTCGCAGATGCTCTCCAGCGTCCTGTTGTAGGCATAGTTGCTACCATCGGCGAGGTATACCCTCGACGTCTCCTTGGTCGAATAGAAAAAGGCGATTTTCTCCGTCGGGATCGGCAGCAGTTTGTCCTTGTAGGCCACCAGGATGTTCCTGCGGGAATTCGTCCGCTGGCAGGAAATCATTTCATACAACTTCTCGATATCCGGGAGTACCTGCGGCCGGCTGAGCTTCCGGTATTTTTCCAGTGCGCGTTTCACCTCGTCGATGGCGAGCGGTTTGAGCAGATAGTCCACGGCGTTGACCCTGAAGGCATGGATGGCGTACTCGTCGTAGGCGGTCGTGAAGATCACGGGCGCCTCGACGGCCGTCCGCTTGAATATCTCGAAAGCCGAACCGTCGGACAGATGGATGTCCATGAAAATCAGATCCGGGGCGGGGTTCTTTTCCAGCCATGCGACGCTTTGCATGACACTCTCCGTCGTGCCCGCTATCCGGATGTCCGGGGCCGATTCCGCGAGGATGCTCCTCAGGTCGTCGAGGGCCCCCATTTCGTCTTCTATGATCAGTACCCTCATCGCGTATGCTTTATGTTCATCTTGACCATCGGCAGGAACACCCGGAACATCCCGTCACCCCCCCCCTCGGTTTTCTCGATGCGTATTTCCTTACCCAGCAGCAGCCTGTACCTGTTGCTCAGGTTGGTCAACCCGATGCCGTTCGATTCGGGCGGCGTGAGCTTCGGATAGACCGGGTTGGCGATCACCAGTTCGTTGTTGTCGTTGAACGAGATCGTGATCCGCATGTGGTGCTCGCTGTCGATGACGTTGTGTTTGACGATATTTTCGAACAGCGGCAGCAGCGAAAGGCTGGGCATGCGCATGTTCAGCGCCTGCTGCGGGATGTCGACCTCGCAGGTGTAGCTTTCGGCGAAGCGTACGTCCATCAGTTGCTTGTACGAATTTATGAAATTCAGCTCCTCGCCCAGGGTCGTCAGCGACGACTCCTTGAAGCGGATGATGTACCGGAATATGCCCGACAGGTTGCCGATGTATTCGAGGCTTTCCTGTTTCTTGTCGCCGCGTACGAGCGACGAGAGGTTGCTCAGTGCGTTGAAAAAGAAGTGGGGGCTTATCTGGTTGGCAATGGCGTTGTACTGGCTGCTGAGGTTCTCTATCCGGAGCATCTCGATCTCTTTTTCATGCCGGCGTTCCTTGTTGATCATCAGTACGATGCTGCCGATCAGTAGGCATATCGTATACGTGATGATCAGATACCCGACTTCGTCGTATCCCAGTGTGAGCCACGGTTTTTCGGACTGCAGCGATATGACCAGCATGGCCGTGAGGATAACTCCCGCGATGACGAGCGTGCCCAGCAGGCAACGTACCGGGAATGGGAACCGCCTGTTCAGGAATATTTCCAGCAGCAGGATGGTCGCCAGCCACAGGACGCAGAACCAGACGACCGATACGGTCGCCCGTTTCGACCACCAGGTGACCGTTACCAGCGTATTCCAGTATTGGCTCAGTTGGATCAGGAAAGCCGTCATCGGGACGGCCCACCGTGAACGCACAGCCTGTTCGAGATAGCCCATGTGTTTTCGTATGTATGAAGAAGGGGTGACGTTGCAGGCAAAAATAGTAAAAAAATGTCACATTCTGTCATTCCCTTTTATCGCCTTGTTTTTCCCGATTATCGGCCTTGTTCGCCTTTTTGGCGTGGTATGAGAACTTTATGGACGATTCGTAGCGATATTTACAAAAACCGATTCGTTCGTTCATACAGCCTTTTCTGGCAATCTTTTTCGGGCTGTATGGACTTTGAATCAGTAGGTTAATGAACTTTTGCAGCAAATTTTTCTAAACATTTTCAGCTATGAAGAAAAAACTACTTTTCTCAGCTTTTTTTGTCCTCGGGGCCGCTTTTGCAGGTTGCTCGGATGACGAAAAACCCGTGGATCCCGTTGCTTTGGCCGCACCCGTCCTGGCGGAAGACGCCGTAACGCAGGTATCGGTCGCCGTGACCTGGGATGCCGTGGAGAACGCCGCGTCCTACGCCTGTACGCTCGACGGCGCCGCAGGGACGATCGTGACGCAACCGTCGGTGCGCTTCGACGGACTGGAGCCCGGTCGCAGTTATACCGTCGAAGTAAAGGCCGTCGCGGGGCAGGAGCAGTACCTGGATTCGGAGTGCGCACGAATCACCCTGACGACCCTGCCGGCCACACAGCTGGCGGCCCCTGTCCTCTCGGCGGGCGACGCCACGGAGAATTCCGCGACAGTCGTGTGGGAAGCCGTTCCCGATGCGGCATCCTATGTATATACGGTCGATGGCGGTGAGGAGCTGACCGTTACGGGGTTGTCTGCAGTCGTGACCGGGCTGGAATCCGGTATGCCGGCTACCGTGCGTGTGAAAGCCGTTTCCGGACAGGTGCAGTTCCTCTATTCCGAATTCGCCGAGCTGACGGTCGCTGCTGCCCTGGAACAGAACCCCTTTACGCTTTCGGTTGCCCAGGCCGGGATGAACAGCATTTCCGGATCCGTATCTCCCAAAAGCAAGACGCGAACCTACTACTGCGGTTATGTCCTGAAGTCCGACTTCGACAAATACGCTTCGACGGAGGAATTTATCGGGTCGGTGCGCCGCAAGCTCAGCGCTTCGGCCCTGATCGCGGGCGTCAGCTTCGAGGAGTATCTTGCCGCCCAACTCGTACAGGGTGACCACCCCTTCGAATTTACCGGGCTGAAACCCGAAACCGACTATGTCGTCTATGCAGTAGGGTGGTACGCCCCGGGCGACCTGCTCACGACCGTCCTCGTGTCGGCGCCCGCCACGACCCTTCCCGATGCGTCGGGCGAAGTGACGGTAACGTTCGAGAATGTCGCGTCCGACGGGTTTGATGTCGTCTGTACGCCCGATGCCGCCATCGAGAAATATTACGTCCATGTCACAAAGACCTCTTCGTTGGCTATGGAGGTATTGATGGCCGGGGGACTGGAGGCGTTCAAGAAGGAGGTGATGCCCGCCAAGGGCGAGTATACCGGGCCGCAGACCATCCGTAAGACCGGGCTGGCAGCCGGAACCTCCTATTCGGTCTGTGTGTTGGGGATCAGCAAGAGCGGCTCCGATTTCTGGATCGAGAAGACACAGAAGACCGAAAAGGCCGAATAAAAGATCACGTAAGAATTTCATAACCGATAAATACGAACAACAATGAAAAAGATCAGCAGAATTTTAATGTGTGCTTCCCTGTTGCTGGGTTTTGCCGCTTGCAGCGATTCCGATTCCGGTGACGACGGGGATAACAACGGGACGCAGCTCGCCGCACCCGTCCTCGCCCAGAGTTCGGTCGAGGAGACCGCTTTCACAGTGACGTGGCAGGCCGTCGAGCATGCAAATGTATATGCCTATTCGCTCGATGGCGGCGCTGAAGCGACCACGTCCGAAACCTCCGCCCGTTTGAGCGGCCTGAATCCGGGAACGGAGTATACGGTCACCGTCAAGGCGCTCTCCTCCGACTCGAAGTATACCGCATCCGACGCAGCCCAGATCAAGGTGACCACGCTCGCAGAGGATACTTCCGGAATGATTCAGTCAGCCGAGTTCGACGCACTTGTCGGTTCATGGGCCGGCAAGCAGAGCGTCAAATACGCTACGGGATTTGATCCTGCTACGGGCGGGTTTTTCTTCACGACCGAGGAGTGGACATTCGATGTCGAAATCATGGCACAGGTCGGCTCGCGGAAATACCGCAAGGAGAACTATCTCATCTGCCTTGGCCTCGGGGACTTCGAGAAAGAGGGCAGTGCCCGAACCTACGAACAGCTGATCGAAGAGGGCTTTTCCGTAGCCCGGGCTCTCGAAGGCTTCGGCCCCAAGTGGTTTCTCAAACTCCTGGAGGACGGATCGATCGTCGTCGAAGCTACTACCAAGTTCAATGTCCTGAGCTGGTTCACCACCGATGAGCTTGGCCCGGTCTACCTGCTCGGCGGTGCCGATGACAAGGCTTTCTCCGATTGCGAATGCGAACTTCCCGTCACGGTCGCCGGCGACGAACTGCGTGTGGGGTCGACCGTGATCGCCGAGAAAACCTGGACACCGTCGCTGTTCCAGTGGCATCCCAAGCAGGGCGCTTATGCGCGCTACTGCCTCGGTGTGTCCGACATCGTGCTGACGCGTAAGAAATAAGCCTTCATCCGGCTGCTTCAAGGCCCGTGTCCCCGACACGGGCTTTTTTGATGCCCGGGCATTTCCAAATAAATCCGGCATCGCCCCGGCTTGCATTATCTTTAACCTTGTTTTAGACAGGCGGCGCCTCGGCAAAATGCAAGTAAACTTGCTTTTGCCCTCGGCTTGCACTATCTTTGCAACCTAAATAATCAAGGTATGGCAGGTTCGAACTTTGTAGATTACGTGAAGATATTTGCCCGTTCGGGACACGGAGGGGCCGGCTCGGCGCATTTCCGCCGTGAAAAATTCGTGGCTTTCGGCGGCCCCGACGGCGGTGACGGCGGCAAGGGCGGCAGCATCGTCCTGCAGGGCGACAGCCAGTACTGGACGCTTATCCACCTCAAATACCAGCGCCACCAGTTCGCCGAGGACGGGCAGTGCGGCTCGGGAGCCCGCTCGTCGGGCCGGGACGCCCGGGACATCGTCATCCCCGTGCCGCTGGGCACGGTCGCCCGGCGTGTGGTTGAACAGGAGGACGGCACCACGCTCACCGAAGATGTCGGCGAGGTGACGGCCGACGGCGAACAGCTCGTACTGCTCAAAGGCGGTCGGGGCGGCCTCGGAAACTGGCATTTCAAGAGCGCCACGAACCAGACGCCGCGCTATGCGCAGCCGGGCGAGGAGGGCGACGAAGGCACCTTCATCCTCGAACTGAAGGTCTTGGCCGACGTCGGGCTGGTCGGGTTCCCCAATGCGGGCAAGAGCACCTTGCTCTCGGTGGTCTCGGCTGCCAAACCCAAGATCGCCAACTATGCTTTCACCACGCTCGAACCCAACCTGGGCATCGTCGAGGTACGCGACCACAAGTCGTTCGTCATGGCCGACATTCCGGGTATCATCGAGGGGGCGCACGAGGGCCGCGGCCTGGGCACACGCTTCCTGCGCCATATCGAGCGCAACTCGGTGCTGCTGTTCATGATCCCGGCCGACAGCGACGACCTCAAACGCGATTATGCGGTTTTGCTGGGCGAGCTTACGCAGTACAACCCCGAACTGCTCGACAAGCAGCGGCTGCTGGCCATCACCAAATGCGACATGCTGGACGACGGACTGATCGAAGAGATGAAATCCCACCTGCCCGAAGGCGTCCCGTCGGTGTTTATCTCGTCGGTTTCGGGGCTGAATATCCCCCGCTTGAAGGACATGCTGTGGGACGCGCTGCAACAGTAGCGAAATCCACCTCGCGGTTGGCGATGCGGAGCGTGTATTTCCCGTTGAAATAGTCGATTATCCCATATACGGAGCCTGTGCCCTGCGGTACGGGCTCCGTGGCATAGGTGCACGTACCTGCCGTGCGGACGATGAATTCCCGTCCCGTGTGATCCGCGATCCGCCGTTCGGTCGTCGCGGGGCGTCCGGTCTCGGGATCGGGGTCGCACCAGTTGCCCTGCTGCACGAACCGTACCCCTTCGAAATGCACGTAGGTGTCGGTATGCCGCATGTCTACCTCCCCGAACGTGAACGTCCGAGGCCGTAGGGGCCTGGTTTCCGCCTGCTTCCGCCGCAGGTACAGCGCCGCCTCCGCCTGGGGTATCCTCCCCGGCCCGGCATATTCGTCCGTGGGGCGCGTGCCGAGCATTACCTTGCCGCCGTAGTCGCACAGGAACAGCCCGTTGCAATGGATCGTGACCGCCGTGCCGACCGGGTAGTCGACGTAGAGTTCCGTGGCGTCCACGGCTATCGAAATCCCGCCGCTCGTGTCTTCGACGACCAGCGTTTTGTAGAATTCTCCGTAGAGGTCGTTGCCCGTCACCACGCCTTCGATCGTGATGTCCTCCGTGACGGCGGCCTGTGCTCCCGTGCAACGCGATTTGAGCGCAGCGATCGTGACCGTCCCCTGCGGCGTGTCGTCGTCGAATTCCAGCCCCGACGCCTTGTCGCACCCGGCGAGGGCCGTCAGCGCCAGCACGACGGACACGGCCGTGCGGAGTGCCGTGCGGGATATCGCCGGGAGCCGGTTAACGGGTCCAATCGTTTTCATCGCGCAGTTTGAGAATGTAACGCCCTTCCCCGGTGGCGTCGTATTGCAGGATTCCCGTGAGCGTACAGCGGCCGACGGGTACCTCGTCGTCCGCAAACCGGGCGTAGCTGCGTACATAGGTGTAGACCGCCGCGCCTGTGTCGTCCGTGAAACGCTTGTATCCGGCCCATGTCCCGGGCGTAAGGTCTTCCGGGGTGTAGCTTAGCGCCCCGATCCGTACCAGCGTGCCGCATCGCTCCGGCGTCAGTTCGCCGGGCGACAGCAGGGTAGGGGCAATGGGTTCCAGCGCCTCCCCGTTGCGGGTCACCGCTGCGTCCAGCGCCGCTTTCGACCCTATGTAATCGGTCGCGAAACCGCTTCCCGCGGCGGGCATCCGCCCGGCCTGCAATACCCCGTGGCTTTCGCCCAGCGCCAGGCCCCTGAGCCTGAGCGTGACCTGGCAGCCCTCCGGGAAATCGTTGTGCAGGTGGTCTATGCCCGCCATGACCTCTATCCCCGCTCCGTCCTCTTCGATGCAGAACGTGCGGTAGAAATTCTCGTCGTAATCGCTGG
>OHXF01000700.1_pt1 | contig 10587 bp, 6 predicted proteins | sample 1579961 | NCBI WGS metagenome assembly OHXF01 (sample SAMEA3882508, study PRJEB24775) | human gut metagenome | biome: human-associated habitat; feature: intestine environment; material: feces | place: Netherlands | collected 2009/2010
CGCTCGTGTGGGTTCAAGTCCCATCTTCCGCATAAGAAACGGTTTGAATGCTATTATATGTGCATTTAAACCGTTTTTTTGTGTCATCATAATAACCTGAGCTGCAGTGTTTCGCTGATACGATAAGTGTTTCAGTAGGAGCTTCTTTTTTGTACTGTGGGAAATTACTTATAGTATATTCATAAAAAATTCATATCTTTTTGTTAAAATAATGTGTAGATTGTTACGATATAATTTGTTTGAATATAAGCGATATTGAACCTGAATGGTAACTGTTTGGCAGATTGTTGTTTTGTATGACACTGGGCAGTTATCCTGAATGGAGTGCGGCAGGAGAATCAGGTATGAAAAAAAACAAAATGGACACACAGGAATATCAGTTTATAAAAGAAACGGTAAAAAAACAGCCAAAAGAGAATGGCAGTCTGTTGCGCAGGCTGCTTATGATAGCAGGATGTGGCGTTTTGTTTGGAGGCTGCGCAGCCGTGACCTTTGCCAGTGTGTTTCCGGTTATGGCGGACAGAGAAGAGAATACACAGCAGAAAATCGAACTGACAGGATCGGATGTAGCGGAGACGATATCTGAAGAACAGGCAACAGAGAGGGAATCTGTCGCTTCAGTTTCTGAAAAAGAGGAGAAGAGTCTTCTGGCAATGCGTCAGGAGATGTATAGGGAAGTGCTGAAGGTTTCCCAAAAATCCCGAAAATCTCTTGTAAACGTGAGAGGAATTTCAAAGGATGAGGATTTGCTGAATAATTCTTATTTGCAGCAGGAAGATACGGAAGGTCTTGTCTTTCTTGAAACAGAGACGCAATTTTATATCCTGACCTATGAGGAAGAACTGGAAAATCTGCAGGAACTGCAGGTGACTTTTGCAGATGGTTCGACAGTGCAGGGAGAGATATGCAGGGGAGATGCAGATTCCGGATTTGCAGTTGCAACTGTGAGAAAAAATCTTCTTAATGACAGTACAAGAGAAGGTATTGTGGTATCTGATCTGACAGACACAAAGAAACTGGGACAGAGCGATATAGTAATTGCTATCGGAAGTCCTGCCGGTGACAGTGATGCGGTGGTTTATGGAATGATCACTTCTGTTTCTGAAAAACTATCGGTAGCGGATACGGAGTATAATGTGTTGGCTACAGATGTGCAGGGGAATGAAGATGGAAGTGGTGTGCTGCTTGATTCTGACGGAAATGTGGCAGGTATGATACTGAAGAAGAATGAAAACGATGGAGATAATATTCATGCAGTTTCCATTTCGCAGATTCTTCCGTTGGTAGAACATCTGGCTAACAAAGAGACAATCAGATATACAGGTATTTATGGAACAGAGATAACTCAGGCACAATGTAGAAAACTGGGAATTGATCAGGGACTTTACGTGGAGCGTACACAAGAAGAATCTCCTGCGATGAAGGCAGGGATACAGTGTGGAGATATCATAAGTAAGATTGATGGAACTCCCACAGAGAGTATGCAGTCTTACTATACATATCTTCAGACAAAAAAGCAGGGAGAAAATCTTACCATAACGGTTCTTCGCAAAAATTCCGATGGTGAGTATGCGGAGAAAGATTATAAGGTAACAGTTGGAGAGAGATAGTGACAGGCGGAGAATCCTACAAGCGGGATTCTTTCTTGTGAAATTGTTATAATACTAAAAATAAAGGATAGAGAGGCAGGCTTTATGCGTTTTTTAAATGAGTTACATGAGGGAGACAGAATTAATGGGATTTATCTGTGCAAGCAGAAACAGTCTGCGGTAACGAAGAATGGAAAACCCTATGAGAATATTATCCTAATCTACAGGATAAAACCGGAATCATAGATGGCAAGATCTGGGATCCGAATTCTCTTGGAATTGATGATTTTGATGCACTGGATTATATAGATGTTGTGGGAGATGTGACCAGCTTTGCAGGGGCTATGCAGCTGAATATCAAGCGTGTGCGCAAGGCTGCTGAAGATGAGTACAACCCGGCAGATTATCTTCCTGTAAGTGAGAACAGCACAGATGATATGTACAGCCAGCTGAGAGCATTTATTGACAGTGTGGAGAATACTTATCTGTCTGCACTTCTGAAGAAATTATTTGTGGAAGATGAAGCTTTTGTGAAAGCGTTTGAAGGACATTCTGCAGCGAAGACAGTACATCACGGATTTATCGGCGGTCTGATGGAGCATACTCTGGGAGTGACCAGACTCTGCGATTATATGTCAAAGGCATACCCCGTCATCAACAGGGATTTACTGATTACAGCATCACTTCTTCATGATATCGGAAAGACAAAAGAATTATCTGCATTTCCGTTAAATGATTATACAGATGAAGGCCAGCTTCTGGGACATATTTATATGGGAGCACAGATGATCAATGATCTTGCACACCAGATACCGGAATTTCCGGAGGTGCTTAAGAATGAACTGATCCACTGTATTCTGTCACATCACGGAGAGCTTGAATATGGTTCCCCGAAAAAACCTGCACTGGTGGAGGCCGTAGCCCTCAATCTTGCAGATAATACAGATGCAAGAATGGAAACCATCACAGAGATTTTTGCAGCAAACAAGAGTAAAAAAGAGTGGCTTGGATATAATAAATTGTTTGAATCCAACTTAAGAAGAACAGATGAGGTGTAATCTTTATGGAATTTCGTAAGAACGATCTTGTTACGTTAGAGATAGAAGATTGCGGAATTGACGGTGAAGGTATCGGAAAAGCCGATGGCTTCACCGTTTTTGTCAAGGACGCAGTGATCGGAGATACAGTAACAGCCAAAATTATCAAGGCAAAGAAAAATTATGGTTACGGCCGTCTTATGGAGGTGCTGAAGCCATCTCCGTACAGAGTTGAGCCCAAGTGCGAATTTGCCCGTCAGTGTGGCGGATGCCAGCTTCAGGCACTTTCCTATGACCAACAGCTTGTATTTAAGACAAATAAGGTGAAGGGACATCTGGAACGTATCGGTGGCTTTACAGATATCCCCATGGAGCCGATCATTGGCATGGATGAACTTTTTCATTACAGAAATAAGGCACAGTTTCCTGTAGGCAGAAATAAAGAGGGAAAAATCGTTACAGGTTTCTATGCGGGAAGAACCCACAATATTATCGAAAACCGTGACTGTGCACTTGGTGTAGCTGAGAATAAAGAAGTTCTGGACCGTGTAATCGCACATATGGAGAAATACAGGATTGAACCATATAATGAAGCAACAGGCAAAGGGCTGGTGCGCCATGTCCTGATCCGTTACGGATACTTCACAAAAGAAGTGATGGTCTGTCTGATCCTGAACGGAAACAAGCTCCCGAAAGAGGAGCAGCTTGTAAAATCTCTGTGTGAGATTCCGGGAATGACAAGTATCACCATCAATGTAAATAAGAAACGCAGCAATGTGATTCTTGGCGAAGAGATCTGTCTGCTCTGGGGCCAGGAATATATCACAGACAGGATCGGAGATATTTCCTATCAGATTTCTCCTCTGTCTTTCTATCAAGTAAATCCTATGCAGACCCAGAAGCTTTATGCAAAGGCACTGGAATACGCAGATCTTCACGGTCAGGAAACAGTATGGGATCTCTACTGTGGGATCGGAACCATTTCCCTGTTCCTGGCACAGAAAGCAAAATTTGTCCGTGGTGTGGAAATTGTTCCGGCAGCTATAGAGAATGCGAAAGAAAATGCGAAACTTAATGGCCTGGAGAATACAGAGTTCTTTGTGGGTAAGGCAGAAGAAGTGCTGCCAAGAGAGTATAAGAAAAATGGTGTTTATGCAGATGTTATCGTTGTAGACCCGCCAAGAAAAGGCTGTGATGAAACCCTGCTGGAGACCATGGTCGAGATGAACCCGGAGAGGATTGTGTATGTAAGTTGCGACAGTGCGACGTTGGCAAGGGATCTGAAGTATCTGTGTGAGAGAGGATATGAGCTTAGAAAGGTATGCCCGGTTGATCAGTTTGGAATGACTGTTCATGTTGAGACGGTTGTTCTTTTGTCCCAACAAAAACCAGATGACACGATAGAGATCGACTTAGACCTGGACGAGCTGGATGCCACCAGTGCCGAGTTGAAAGCAACCTATCAGGAAATCAAAGATTATGTGCTGAAAGAATTTGGCTTGAAGGTTTCAAGTTTATATATTTCTCAGGTAAAACGCAAATGTGGAATTGAAGTGGGAGAAAACTATAATCTTTCAAAATCAGAAAATGCAAGAGTTCCGCAATGCCCGAAAGAGAAAGAAGATGCTATCAAGGCTGCCCTGAAATATTATGCGATGATCTAAGGACATCGCTGATTTCAAGGAGGAATAACACATGAAAAGCACATTTGAAAAAATGGGTGGAACCTACACACTTGGCGCAGACGGAATTTACTATCCGAATCTTGTCAGTACAGATGAAGAACCGCATTATGGGAAATATGGAATGATGCGGAAAACATATCTGAAAGAGCATCGTCCGGCAATGTATTCACTGTATATGTTGGAAGACAGACTGACAGAACATCTGAATACTGTGGACGATGAAGCACAGGAGAGAATGGATATTCTGGTGCGTCAGATGATGGATAGGCAGGGCATTACGGAAGAATTGAAAGTTCGTGATCAGATGGAATGGGTCAGAGCGGTAAATAACATCCGGAATGCAGCGGAAGAGATTGTGTTAAAAGAATTAGTGTATATTTAAGGTAATGGAAAGCTCCTTCGGGAGCTTTTCGCTGTTTGGAAGAGATTATATAGAAAATGGGTTAAGAAGATGGTATTATTAAAGCAACGTGATTTTTTTATTATAGTATCTAAAATGTTTTATTCATTACAAGGAAATGGAATTGATGAATGCCATTAAACTTCCTAATAGAAATAGAATCTTTCGATATTCTGAATTGGAAAATTTGATAAGTACAGATTAGAGCACGTGTAGATGTAATAAGAGAACGAAAGGAAAAATATGGGAAAAAGCACAAAGAAGAAAAACAAAAAGATTACAGCTCCAAAAGCAAATATTCAGGAATTAAGTATTTCTAGGGATGGCGGACAAATTGCACTCAGGGGGTATTCATATCAATTTTTGTATTCGTGTTATTTAATTCTTTCGTCATCAAATCCAAGCAATTTTTTCCAGATTGAGGGGATTGAAGATATTGATTGTATCATGCAGAAAAATGGTAGTAATGATATTACTCATATACAGTTGAAATATTCTGTCAACAAACGGGATGCCAGCTTTTTAACTGATGTGCTCAAAAATTTTCTTGAAGCATATTTGCTGGATCAAAATAGATTTTTTAAGCTTGTTTACGATTTCCCTGTTGCAAAAGGCCATCTAAGTAAGATATTTGCATCTAAGTTAGACGAAAAATCACGCACCCATTGGGCTGGCGTGATTTCAAATATCAAGAAAAACAATCCTTCTTGGAATTGGTCTGTTTATGATTTCGATAAATTTATTTCACATCTGTCATTTGAGAAGATTGAAAAATCTATACTTGCTACTGAAATTGAAAAAACCTTAATTAGAATTTATGAGATTAACACAGACAATGTTTCATTATTTGCAAATAGTATAAAAATTCTTTGCTTTGAAAAAATGGAGCAGCGGGCCTATGTGACCAAAGCAGAATTAGATTCCAAAATCCAATCTGTCAAAATAGATATCAGTAAGGGTCCTCAAAATCCAGCTCATAGTTGGATTCGTAAACTGGACTACTCTAAGTCTAGCATTGATGAAGGGTGTAGTTTTTACGAAGGGAAAAAAGCAACACCAGCAGATATAGTAAGTGGGTTTCCAATCAAACGACCGAGTTTAGAAAAAGATGTTATTAATTCTATTTGCGAAAACATGGTTACTGTAATTAAAGCTTCTAGTGGGCAAGGAAAAACCACGCTGGCTTTGCGGGCAGCTTATATTCTCCAAAATGAATATATACCATATCAGTTACTATGGTGTGATGAGATAAAAGAAATTGGGAATATTGTCCAATATTTCAAAGCAAGAATTCAGCTTGGTGAAAAGATTCTTATCTTAATTGACAATCTGGATAACCATCTCAGCAAATGGAATTATCTTGTTCAGCTCTTACAATCCGAATTGCATTGTCATTATAAGTTGCTCATCACATCGCGAGAGATGGATTGGTATAATTATAGTGGTGACTTGAGCAATATCCAGTCTTTGAAAGTAATTAAGCCGGTTTTAGAAGAAAAGGAAGCAATAGAGATATTCAATCTATTCAGAGAGGCTAAGCAACTTCACCCAAGCATAACAAGCTGGCAAAGAGCATGGAATAAGATTGCAGAAAGGCAACTACTTATAGAGTATGTCTACTTGCTTACTCATGGTGAGATGTTATCAGAAAGAATAGCCTCACAAATATCCGAAATAGGACAATCATCTTCTGGCAAAGCAAAATGTGAAATTTTACGCAAAGTATGTTTTGCAGATCTTTGCGGAGTCAGGCTTTCTGCTATCAAACTTTCTGCGAGTCAATCAGAAGACTCTGGCTCGGATTTTGGGGAGCTTTTAAAAGGTATGGAATCGGAGTTCCTTGTGCATGTAAATGAAGAGAGTGGGTATATTGAGGGGCTACATCCCATTCGGTCAAAGCACGTTGTTAAGAGGCTGCATGAATTCCTGCCAATTGACAATACCGCCATTTCAGTTATGAAAATGGCGGACAAAGCGGACCTATCGATACTGTTTTCTCATCTGCCGGAGTTTACCCTGAACAAAGAAACGTTTTTCCGCGATGCGGTCGAGAGTCTATGGGATGAAAAAGACCTTTCAAACTATACTTCTGCAATACAGGGGCTTTTTTCAGGGAGTGTGATGCAGTATTTCCTTTCTAACCGGGCTGCGTTTGACGATGCAGATGCCCACGGCGGTCTTTTTCTTCTATCGACCGAAATGTGCCCCTTTGCTGTATTCGAGGATTTCGGTGTGTCGATGGATACGCTGGACAAAATGCGGGAAACATTTCCGGATAATAAGAATATAGAATATCTTTGCCGATTACGGGAGCGTATTCCCATCTGCTGTTTGCAGGAAACGTATGTCTATGTTTTCTGCGATTGTTTATATAGGAAAATGCGCACCTTTCGTTTTGACGGAATAAAGGACATCACGTCCTATACCTCCATTTCTGAGTGGATCTATAACATCAATCCAGAATGGAATGTATCGGCCGGATTTTCTCTGGACGATCTTTGGAGCAAGCCAGAAAAATTGACGCTGGAGTGCGTTTCTACGCTGATGTATCTCTCCTACTGCGGGAACAGAGAGAAATATATGGAATTTGTGGAACGAAATCTTAAGAGTATTCTTACGTACCTTAAGCAGTGGACCAGATCACATAGGGTATTTATTGATTCCGAAAAAAAAGCGATTCACATTGAATATATCCTTCGATTGCACAATATTAAAACGGGAAATGAGCAGAGCGTCTCAAGGCTGAAATTCCTTTGTAAAGCCTTGCCTATTTTTGATTTGTATTGCGCGGATGCTCTCAAGCCGACAGTTGATTTGCTCTCGGCTTATCCTGTTCCCGACGATGCACATAAAGAAATGCCCATTAAAAACATTGTAATCATGTTCCATCAGAATCTTACGTCGCTATGGAACAAGACCATTATGAGCAATTACGAATTTGATACCGCGACAGAATGGTTAAATTACTGGTTTGATGTGAGAGAACATATATGTTTGCTTGCAGATAAGTGCTGTGCCTGTATTTACAAACTCCTTGGCGGAAAACCATTAGGGAGTTTGGCCGGGGAGGTAGATCAACTTCGTGAAGAATTTGCCCTAATTACTACTGGTGAAAAGCGATATCCTAAAGAAGATCGTCCTTTTGAAGAAAAAGCTACAGTGCCCGAGAGGTTAGGAAAAATAAAGAGTAAATACTTTCAAAGCATACAAAACTTTATGAATCAATTTGCAGGGTTCCTCATTAAGAATGAACAAAAACAAAGATTGGCTATGGTTAACCTCACAATAGCTCAAAGTGCTCTTGTGACAATGCAGAATTACTTTGCAGAAATTGCAATTGATTTTAGCTTTCAGGAAAGACAGTTGACTCTTTGTGTTATGGAAACACAAAACATAGAGCGACTAATAATGTGCTGTAGCTACTACCAGACACATTCGCCAAATAAGTATTTTAATAAATATCAAATTAGCAATTGGTATGACGGGCATTGTCGGGATGAGAGAAAGATAGTAGAAGACGGATTGTCGGAATTAGAATCAAAGTATTCGATTCATTTTCCTGATCAGATTTACACCATTGACATGTTGAGCTATTATCCCATCATAGTTGGTAATTTTGATATGGCATCGGAAAGCAATTTAACCGAATGGCTTCTGGGCTGTATCGCATTTGCTGATGCTCCCTTTGATTACCTAGTCATATTATCTGCAAACGAGTCCAAAGAAATAGATTCTACTGCTTTACAGTTCCCTCGACGGATGCTCGTTGACGTCAAGAAGGCAATCGAATCAGAAAATCATTCATTGCTTGATAAACTGGTGCCTCCATATCCTGTGAATGTGACAGCACAAATGCTTGACTGCTTTAGTGAAAAATATGATTTGCCTGAAAAAAAAGTCACCGATGTCGATGAACTTCCAATAGGATATATTGCAGAAGAACTATGGATATATTCTAAATCTGTGGAGTTGTTGACGGAACCAGAAGATGCGTGTTATCTTGCAGCTCAAACGCAAGATATTCAGCTCAACATTACGGAAATGCTTTGTTTATTGAAGAACAAGCTTCCGTTCAAAGATGTCGATTGGTTAATAGAAATTTGTGATAACGTATTTTCAGGAGAAAAATTTGATGACATTATGTTCAATAATGTTATTGAACATTTCATACAGAAAAAGATTGAACAGTAAAATCGTTGTAGCTTGATTGTTTTAGCAGACAGTGTCTATTTAATCGAAGAAAAAGAATGTTGATAGTATAGGCATTGAAAATGCTAGACTATGACTTAGATTTCAAATAAAAGTAAATAGTTGGAATATTAAAATAATAATGTGTGAATATTATTCATTGTCTTGGCACCATTTATGGTGCCAGGACAATACTTTAGATGATTACAATTCCATATCATGTGACCTTTTCTTAGTCCGAGCAGACTGATTTCGCCGCATTTCCTGTTCTCTCTGATATTTAAGTTCCCATGCACGATGGGAGAAAACATCAGGATCTTCCACATTGAGATAATCCACCTCATTGGCTGCAATATCACGACGGTGATAGTCATAATATTTACCGAAAGTACCTTTGAGTTGTTCAATCAGCTTATCCCGGAAATCAGGACGTATCTGGATTCTGGTATCCAGTAATTTGGTATATTGTTCTGGCTCAGGACGAAATTTTTCTTCCCGGAAAGCAGTGGCGTCTTTTTCAAGCTGTTTTTTGAGCGAGGTGTCCTGAGAATCCAGGACATCCAGATTTTTATTCATCTGGTCGTATTTCTTGGATAGATTCGTCATATCTTTATCGGTAGAGCATTGTGCCTGGAAGATTAGCTGCTCTTTCCGTGATTTCAGTTCTTCAATTTCTTCGGTAACAGTGGTAAGCTGTTGATTCAATTTTATATGCTGGATGGGATTCAAAATACTGGTTTTATCCTTTTGCACATTCAGTTCTTTCCGTTCCGTAACTTTCGCTTTGAGTTTCTTTTTGACGGTGTTATATTTATTCAGTATTGGAATAAAATGATTCATCCAGTCATGTATCACTTCTTTTTGCATTTCATTGTGAAGTAAATGATATTGTGTAAAAATCATATGATTGCGGATCGCTTCCAATGTTTCTGCAATTATCGGAATAGATTTTTCTACAGCTTCAGCCAATTTTGCTACCTGAGCTTTTAATTCCCGGAGCATTTTGTTATCTGCACGAATCTGACGGTTGATTTCACAGCGGTCAGCTATCATTCCTTTCTTTTCCATATTCTGGGCAATGTAGCCTTCGTGGATGGTCGGCTGTTCGGTGATTCCCTGATCTGCAAAGCTGCGGTGATCAATGGATGCATTTATCTGATTGCGGGCAAGCATTTCATTTACAGTATCTGCCCAGTTTGCTCTCCAGATACAGAGTTGTTCATCACTGTTCCATTGTTCAGAAATAGGATTCTGCCTGCCGTAGCGGCTACTTTTAGGATGTTTGTCGATGCGGTCATAGCCCTTTTCCTGTGCGTCAGATGCGGTCATATAAATCTTCTTTTTTCCAACTTTATATCTGTATTGCTTTTCCCAGCCATCTTTTTGTGCAGTTTTGAATTCAGTAGCTGTAAATCCTTTTTCTTCCCCATTTTTTATACAGAGATATTCTTTTTCTGTTTTATACTGCCATGTTCCATTTTCATTCAGTGGACGGACGGTAAGCAGAATGTGTGCATGAGGATTGTGTCCATCTGTATCGTGAATAGCAAAGTCAGCACACATGCCCATATCCACAAAATTCTTTTGAATAAAATCCTGAAGAAGAGAAATATTGCTGTTTTTATCTAACTCGACGGGGAGTGCGACAACAAATTCTCTTGCCAGTCGGCTGTCTTTGGTCTTTTCGG
>OHXF01000702.1_pt1 | contig 10573 bp, 9 predicted proteins | sample 1579961 | NCBI WGS metagenome assembly OHXF01 (sample SAMEA3882508, study PRJEB24775) | human gut metagenome | biome: human-associated habitat; feature: intestine environment; material: feces | place: Netherlands | collected 2009/2010
AATGAACAGGTGAAAGGGGAAACCTTCCAGCCGACAGAGAGAATCAAGGTGTATATTCTTGAAGTCAAGGATACCCCGAAGGGACCTCGTATTCTGGTATCCAGAACTCATCCGGGACTTGTGAAACGTCTCTTTGAGTCAGAAGTTGCAGAAGTAAAAGACGGAACTGTTGAGATCAAGAGCATCGCACGTGAGGCCGGTTCCCGTACAAAGATCGCTGTATGGAGCAACGATCCGGATGTAGATGCAGTTGGTGCATGCGTAGGTATGAACGGCGCACGTGTCAATGCAGTAGTTGAGGAACTTCGCGGTGAGAAAATCGATATCATCAACTGGGATGAGAATCCTGCGATCCTGATCGAGAATGCATTGAGCCCTGCAAAGGTTATCGCAGTTATGGCAGATCCTGATGAGAAGACAGCTCTGGTAGTTGTTCCTGATTATCAGCTGTCCCTTGCAATCGGTAAAGAAGGTCAGAATGCACGTCTTGCTGCAAGACTTACAGGATTTAAGATTGACATCAAGAGTGAGACTCAGGCAAAAGAAGCCGGTGATTTCTATGATTATGATGATGACGAGACTGCAGAAGATGCAGCTGAGGCATCAGCAGAGGAAACTTCAGCAGAAGATTCCCTGACAGAAGAAACCGAAGCAGAAGAAGTTTCAGAGGAAGTTCCTGTAGAAGAAGAGCCACAGGCTCAGGAAGCAGGAGAGAATGAAGACGAAGAATAAGATTCCCATGCGCCAGTGTACCGGCTGCAGGGAAATGAAAAGCAAGAAAGAGATGCTCAGAGTTCTTAAGACCACAGAAGATGAGATCGTGCTTGATACTACCGGTAAGAAAAACGGCAGAGGCGCATATCTGTGTCTTTCCAGAGAATGTCTGGATAAAGCGATCAAAAATCATGGACTTGAGCGTTCACTGAAAACTGCGGTTCCGGATGAGGTATACGAACGACTTAAGAAGGAGCTGGAAGATATTGAAAAATAACAGAGTACTGTCGCTGATAGGGCTGGCTACCAAAGCAGGCAAGACCGTAAGCGGAGAATTTTCCACAGAGAAGTCTGTAAAGACCGGAAAAGGACTGCTTGTGATCGTTGCTGAGGATGCCTCCGAGAATACAAAGAAGAAATTCAGGAATATGTGCAGCTTTTATGAAGTTCCGATTTTCTTCTTCTCAGATAAAGAGAGCTTAGGCAGAGCAATGGGAAAGGAGTACCGCGCCTGTCTGGCTGTCCAGGATGAGAACTTTGCGAAAGCAATCATGAAGGAGGTATAGCGATTGTCAAAATTAAGAGTACATGAGCTGGCCAGAGAGCTTGGACGACAGAACAGAGAAGTAATCGAGTTTCTGAAATCAAAAGGCGTTGATGTGAGAAGCCATATGAGTATGGTGGATGAGCCTGCGGTTTCGGAAGTAAAGAATAGATTCAGAAAAGACAATAATAACAGGGGAAAGGAGCATATTGCGAAATTGGAGACTCCCAAGACAGAAGAAAAGGTTGTAACAGCAAAATCAGAAGGAGATAAAACTGAAACACCTAAAAAGAAAAAAAATATTATCCGCGTTTTTCATGCACAGAATGCAAGTGACGGAGGAAAAACAAGAAAGAAACCTGTGAAAGCTGAAGGCGAGAGAACAGGTTCACCAAGAAATGCAGAAGGAAGAAATTCCGACAGTTCAAGAACAGACGGTGACAGACCAAGAAGAAATAATAATGACCGCCCAGGCACAGGCAACAGAAGACCGGACGGACAGAACCGTCAGGGAAGACCTCAGGGTGAAGGAAGATCCCAGGGAGATAACCGCCAGGGAGGACGTTTTGGCCAGGGAAGAAACCAGGGCGAAGGAAACCGTCAGGGAAGACCTCAGGGCGAGGGAAGATCCCAGGGAGATAACCGCCAGGGAGGACGTTTCGGCCAGGGAAGATCCCAGGGCGATGGTCAGGGCCGTACGGGCGGAAGATTCCAGGGCGATGGAAATCGTCAGGGAGGACGTTTCGGACAGGGAAGACCACAGGGAGATGGAAACCGTCAGGGAGGAAGACCGCAGGGCAATGGCCAGGGTCGTCCGGACGGAAACAGAAGTGAAGGACGTGACGGACGCTTCGGCGGCAGTCAGGGACGTCAGGGACAGCGCCAGAATACAAGAAAGAATGACGATATGGCATTTGCACCGGAACTGACAAAGACTTCCAAAGACAGCAAGAGAGAAAGAGACAGAGAGAACAAAAACAAGAAAAAAGATTTTGATAAGACACAGAGTGGCGGACGCAGACCAAATCAGGGTGGATTCAATAAGAATTCCAGAATCCCGAAAGCTCTGCAGAAACCGGCTCCGCAGCCAAAACAGGAAGAGAAGAAACCTGAGGTTAAGGAAATCACACTTCCGGAGAAGATGACGATCCGCGAACTGGCAGAAGCTATGAAAATGCAGCCGTCAGTAATTGTGAAGAAGCTCTTTATGCAGGGTATGATGGTTACCGTAAACCATGAGATCGATTTTGAGAAAGCTCAGGAGATTGCTCTGGAATATGATATCATCGCAGAACCGGAAGAGAAGGTAGACGTTATCGAAGAACTCCTCAAAGAGGATGAAGAAGACGAAAAAGATATGGTTTCAAGACCACCTGTAGTCTGTGTTATGGGGCACGTTGACCATGGTAAAACATCTCTTCTGGATGCAATCCGTAAGACAAATGTAACACGTGGAGAAGCCGGCGGTATCACACAGCACATCGGTGCTTCTGTAGTAGAGGTTGGCGGACAGAAGATCACATTCCTGGATACACCTGGACATGAAGCTTTCACAGCTATGCGTATGCGTGGTGCAAACTCCACAGATATCGCAGTTCTGGTTGTAGCAGCTGATGATGGTGTGATGCCTCAGACAGTAGAGGCTATCAGCCATGCGAAGGCGGCAGGCGTTGAGATCATAGTTGCAATCAACAAGATTGATAAGCCAAGTGCTAATATTGAGCGTGTAAAACAGGAACTTTCTGAATATGAACTGATCCCGGAAGACTGGGGCGGAAGTACGATTTTTGTTCCTGTATCCGCACATACAGGAGAGGGAATCGATACTCTTCTTGAGATGATCCTTCTTACAGCCGAGGTATGTGAATTAAAGGCAAATCCGAACCGTTCCGCAAGAGGTCTTGTAATCGAGGCTCAGCTTGATAAAGGTAAAGGTCCGGTTGCCACGATCCTTGTCCAGAAAGGTACTCTTCATGTGGGAGACTTTATTGCAGCAGGAGCATGCAATGGTAAGGTTCGTGCCATGATGGATGATAAGGGACGCAGGATTAAAGAAGCAGGTCCTTCTACTCCTGTAGAAATCCTGGGACTTGGTGATGTGCCGAATGCAGGTGAAATTCTTCTTGCATTTGACAGTGATAAGGAAGCCAAGAACTTTGCAGGTGCATTTGTATCTGAGAACAAGAACCGTCTTCTTGAGGAGACTAAGGGCAAATTATCTCTGGATAATCTCTTTGATCAGATTCAGGCAAGCGATCTGAAGGAACTTCCGCTCATTGTCAAAGCAGATGTACAGGGATCTGTGGAAGCTGTAAAACAGAGTCTGACCAAACTTTCCAATGAAGAAGTGGTTGTAAAGGTAATCCATGGCGGTGTTGGTGCAATCAATGAGTCTGACGTAAGTCTTGCGGCTACATCAAATGCGATCATCATCGGCTTTAATGTCCGTCCGGATGCAACCGCAAAACAGCTTGCTGAGCAGGAAGGTGTAGATCTTCGTCTGTACAGAGTTATTTATCAGGCAATCGAAGATGTAGAAGCTGCCATGAAGGGTATGCTTGATCCTATATTTGAGGAGAAAGTTATCGGTCATGCGGAAGTGCGTCAGCTGTTCAAGGCATCTGGTATTGGTACGATTGCAGGAAGCTATATTCTGGATGGTATCTTCCAGAGAAACTGCAAGGTTCGTATTTCCAGAGAAGGCGAGCAGATATTTGAAGGTGAGCTTGCATCCCTGAAGAGATTCAAAGACGATGTTAAGGAAGTTAAGGCAGGATACGAATGTGGCCTTGTATTTGACGGATTTAACGATGTAAAAGAGGAAGATAAAGTAGAAGCTTATATCATGGTAGAAGTACCGAGATAGTAATGGTTTATAAAGGTAGGGTGCGCGATTCATAGTGTCAGGTACAGTGTGGTGCGCACCTTGACTTGATTGTGGTAATTCAGAAAATAATGTGATTAGGATAGTCGATGATCCGGATTGCTCACAGTATTTGACAGAATTGCCGGATATATAGGAGTAAAACTTAAAATGAGAAAAAACAGTATTAAGAATACCCGGATCAATGGGGAAGTCCAGAAGGAACTCAGCACCATTATCCGCAACGAGATCAAGGACCCGCGTATTCATCCGATGACTTCTGTCATGGCTGTAGAAGTGGCTCCTGATCTGAAAACCTGCAGAGCATATATCAGTGTGCTGGGTGAAAAAGAAGCAAAGGAAGCGACGATCAAAGGTCTGAACAGTGCAGAAGGCTACATCAGACGCCAGCTGGCGCGTAATTTAAACCTGAGAAATACACCGGAGATCCGTTTTATCCTGGACGAATCTATTGAGTATGGTGTAAATATGTCAAAGCTTATTGATGATGTTACCAAGAAAGACAGCAACTCCCACAGACAGGATGAGGAGCAGGATGAGAATTAAAAGAGGATGAGAACATGGAAAATATTGCGGAAATACTGGAAGGTGTGAAAACAATGGGAATCGGCGGACATATCCGTCCGGATGGTGACTGCGTTGGTTCCTGTATGGCGTTATATTTATATGTAAAAACCTATTATCCGGAAATTCAGGCAGATGTGTACCTGGATAATCCCAAACCTGTTTTCGGACATATTGACTGTATGGATGAGATTAAAACAGAGCTGGACGGTGACAAAGAGTATGACCTTTTTGTTACCTGTGATGTAAGTGCAAAAGACAGACTTGCCATTGCAGGTCCATATTTTGACACTGCAAAAAGAACAGCATGTATTGATCATCATATTAGTAACTCCGGATTTGCACAGGTGAATCATATCAGGGGAGAGGTAAGCTCTGCCTGTGAAGTTCTCTATGGGCTTTTTGATCCTGAGAAAGTGGTCCGTACCATTGCAGTGCCGATCTATACGGGAATGGTTCATGACACAGGGGTATTTCAGTACTCTTCAACTTCACCGGAGACCATGCGTATTGCCGGGGAACTGATGAAGACAGGATTCAATTTCAGTAAGATCATTGACGAATCTTTCTATCAGAAAACTTATGTGCAGAATCAGGTAATGGGGCGTGTCCTTGCAGAGAGTATCCTGCTTCTGGATGGAAAATGTATTATCGGATATCTTAAAAAAAGAGACATGGAGTTCTATGGTGTGGATGGCAAGGATTTGGATGGTATCGTCAGTCAGCTTCGTCTTACAGCGGGAGTGGAAGTTGCCATGTTTATCTATGAAGTGGAAACTCAGTCTTTCAAAGTTTCCCTGCGTTCCAACGGAAATGTGGATGTAAGCAAGATTGCAGTATATTTTGGCGGCGGCGGTCATATGAGAGCAGCAGGATGTGATCTTCAGGGTTCTGTGTATGATGTGATCAACAATGTGACAGAACAGATCTGCAAACAGTTTCAGGAGCAGGAAGTCTGATGGATGGAGTAATTGTAATCCGTAAGGAAAAAGGATTCACTTCCCATGATGTGGTGGCAAAGCTTCGGGGAATCCTTCATATGAAGAAAATCGGACATACCGGAACTCTTGATCCGGATGCAGAAGGAGTGCTCCCGGTGGCTCTGGGAAAAGCAACCCGTCTGGTGGATATGATCACAGATAAAGAGAAAACCTATGAGGCAGTGATGCGTCTGGGTGTTGTTACGGATACCCAGGATATGAGCGGAACTGTTCTCTCACAGACTACAGAGCTTTCCATTACAGAAGAAGAGCTTTGCACAGTGGTCAGTTCTTTTGTGGGAGACTATATGCAGGTGCCGCCAATGTATTCGGCTCTAAAGGTCAATGGGAAAAAGCTCTATGAGCTTGCCAGGGAGGGCAAGGTTATAGAGAGAAAAGCCAGGGATATCGAGGTGTTTGATATCAAGGTTGAAAGCATTGATTTGCCTGAGGTTACGATGACGGTGCACTGTTCAAAGGGCACATATATCAGGACGTTGTGCAATGACATCGGAGAGAGGCTGGGCTGCCATGGCTGCATGAAGTCACTGCTTAGAGTGAGGGTGGCAGGCTTTGACTTAGAGCATGCACTTACACTTTCACAGATTCAGTCAAAGGTGGATGAAGGCTGCTTTGATATGGTGATGCCTGTTGACGGAGTATTCGAAAATCTGCCGGCAGTGCATACTGCTTCAGATGCCGATAAGCTTGTCAGAAATGGAAATAAAATTCCGGCAGTGCTTACGGATTATTTAAAACACAGTGCTGACTCTGATATAAGATACAGAGTATACAATCATGAGGGCATATTTGTCGGTGTGTATTCGTATCTTGATGAGACCGGTGAGTTTAAGCCGGTTAAGATTTTTATGGAATAGAATAGTATACAGATATTATGGAATATATAAGCAAAACTCTGGATTTTCATGTCAAGGAGCCGTCCGTCATCTCGTTTGGAAAGTTTGACGGGCTTCACCGAGGACATGAATTTCTGATGGAAAAGCAAATTGAACAGAGCAATCTGCATGGCTACAAGCGCATCATATTTACGTTTGATATTCCTCCCAAATCGGAGGTACTTGGCGTTGAGTCAAAGGTTATAATCACAAACGATGAAAAAGAGTATGTGTTTGAAAAATCAGGTATTGACTATCTGATAGAGTGTCCGTTTGTGCCACAGGTGATGACGATGGAGGCGGATGCGTTTGTCAGATGGATAGTTAAAAGTCTTAATGTCAAGTGTATCATTGTCGGAGATGATTTCCGTTTCGGGCACAACAGGGCAGGAGACCATCGGATGCTTTCTGCGATGGCAGGAGAGCTTGGATACGAGCTTATTGTGGTGGACAAGATAAAGGATGGAGACAGGGATATAAGCAGTACCTACATCCGCGAGGAGATTGCGGCAGGACATATTAAAAAGGCGAATGAACTGCTGGGATATCCCTTTTTTATAAAAGGAAGAGTAGTGCATGGCAGAGCACTAGGCAGGACTATTGGCATTCCGACAGTCAACCTTTCAGTGCCGCACGATAAGCTGCTTCCGCCAAAGGGAGTGTATATGTCAAGAGTTCTTGTCAGGGACAACTGGTACCTTGGTGTGACCAATATAGGCTGTAAGCCTACTATAGAGGGCAAAAATCCAATCGGTGCAGAGACATATATCATAGATTTTGGGCAGGATGTTTATGGGCAGGATATTATGGTAGAGCTTCATAAGTTTGTAAGACCTGAGATGAAGTTTGATTCAATAGAAGCGTTAAAGAGCCAGATGAGTGCAGATATCAATTTTACAATCAATTATGCAGGCAGTCACACATTCTAGTGTGGCTGTTTTTTTGCGAAATTACCCAAAATAACGAAAAAATGACAAATATTACAGAAATATTACAGAAAAATATTGACATTTTAACAATTTGTGATATACTCGTAAACATGGGATTATGGATAGCATGAACTGGAGGCTATATGAAAAATAAATTAAAATTAGGACAGGCAGCAGGCGTTGTAGCGTTTGCTATTATTATAGGAGCGGTATCTATGAGCTCAAGCAGCACAGTAGATGCCAGAGCATCATTAAAGGAAAACAGAACAGTCAATGCGGGGGTGGCCCTTGGTCTGACAGAGGCGGCTGATGCTACGGAGCTTCTTACAGCAGGAGCGACATCTGCTCTCACATACTACGGAGCTGAGCTTACTGTTGCGCAAAATGACAACAATGTTGTAACAGCATCTGCACAGGGCGCACCGCAGACAGACGATGCTTCACAGGAGTCTGAGCAGGCAAATGAAGCAGCTCAGACACCGACAGCCGCACAGACCTGTGGTTACACAAATCTTGGTATGTCAGTTATCAGCAGCGGAAACTTAAATATCAGACAGGAGGCTTCGACAGACAGTGAAGTGGTAGGTATCCTTACCAATCACAATGCCTGTGAGCTTCTTGAGGATGCCGGAGACTGGTATAAGGTTACATCAGGCAAAGTGACAGGATATGTAAGCAAGCAGTATCTTGTGATAGGAGATGAGGCAGAGGCTATTGCAGAACAGGAGATTAAAACTGTTGCCACTGTAAATACTGAAACACTGAATGTGCGTGCAGAGAAGTCAACAGAGGCTGCGGTGCTTTCACAGGTTGGAAATTCAGAGGCATTCACAGTTAATTCTGTCGCTGACGGCTGGGTTGAGATAAGTGTGGATGATTCGGTAGGATATATATCACAGGATTATGTGACACTGGCACAGGCACTTCCTACAGCAAAGACAATAGAGCAGGTGAAGTATGGTGACGGCGTATCGGATGTAAGGGCATCTGTTGTATCGTATGCGTTACAGTTTGTCGGAAACAGATATGTGTGGGGAGGCACAAGCCTTGAGAATGGTGTTGACTGCTCAGGTTTTACAATGAGAATACTTGGAAAGTATGGAATCTCATTACCGCATTCATCAAAAGCACAGCCTTCATACGGCACAAAAATCAGTGCATCTGAAGCAAAGCCGGGAGATTTATTCTTCTACGGAAGTGGAAGGAGTATCTCACATGTTGCAATTTATATCGGAAACGGACAGATTGTACATGCCAGCAACAAGCGTGATGGAATCAAGGTTTCAAATGCATATTACAGAAATCCGATTTGTGTCACAAGATATTTGCCGGATTAATAAAAAAACAGTTTACAACAAATGCTTACTATGCTATACTGCATAGGTATGGTTTTGCCCATGTTCGGTAGTTGGACACTCCGACCTATTGCTGAGCATCATACAGTTATCAGGGCGCATTATAATATAAGGAGGATCAACAATGATCGCAAAGGAAAAGAAACAGGCTATTATCGCAGAGTACGGTAGAACACCAAATGACACAGGTTCACCAGAGGTTCAGATTGCAATTCTTTCAGCAAGAATCGCAGAGTTAACTGAGCATTTCAAACAGAACCCAAAGGATCATCACTCAAGAAGAGGAATGTTAAAGATGATCGGTCAGAGACGTGGATTACTTGCATACCTTAAGGAGATTGATATCGAGAGATATCGTTCACTTATCGAGCGTTTAGGACTCAGAAAATAGTATTTTCTTTAGAGCGGAGTAATTATTATTCCGCTCTATTATTGTTTTTATTATTGTTTTTTGAAAAGCAGAAGTAAGCCGAGACCACTAAAGAGTGCATGAGCGTACATGTATTGTTTAGTAGTTTCGGAAGAGGAATACACTTCTGCAAAAGAATTTTAAGGAGAATTAATATGTACAAAAGTTATTCAATGGAACTTGCCGGCAGGACTCTTACTGTAGATATCGGAAGAGTAGCAGCTCAGGCAAACGGAGCTGTTTTTATCAAGTATGGTGATACAACAGTTCTTTCAACAGCTACAGCATCTGATAAGCCACGTGACGGTGTGGATTTCTTCCCACTCAGCGTTGAGTTCGAGGAGAAGATGTACTCTGTAGGAAAAATTCCGGGTGGTTTTAACAAGCGTGAGGGAAAGGCATCTGAGAACGCTATCCTTACAGATCGTGTAATTGACCGTCCTATGAGACCTCTTTTCCCAAAGGATTACAGAAATGATGTTACATTAAACAACCTTGTTATGTCAGTGGATCCTGAGTGCCGTCCTGAGATAGTTGCAATGATCGGTACAGCTCTTGCTGTTCATATATCAGATATTCCGTTTGACGGACCATGTGCCATGACACAGATGGGACTTGTTGATGGAGAGTTTATCGTAAACCCTTCACAGAAGCAGTGGGATGAGGGCGATTTACAGCTCACAGTTGCTTCTACAAAGGAAAAAGTCATCATGATTGAAGCAGGAGCCAATGAGATTCCTGAGGATCAGATGATTGAGGCAATCTACAAGTGCCACGATATCAACCAGACAGTTATCGCATTCATGGATCAGATCCGTGATGAGATTGGCAAGCCAAAGCATGAGTATGAGAGTTGTGCTATTCCTGAGCAGATGTTCGAGGATATCAAGAAAATTGTTACTCCTGAGCAGATGGAGGAGGCAGTATTCACAGATGAGAAGCAGAAGCGTGAGGAAAATATAAGAGCTATCACAGAGCAGTTAGAGGAAGCCTTCGCTGACAATGAGGAGTACCTTGCAGTACTTGGTGAGGCTATTTACCAGTATCAGAAGAAGACTGTCAGAAAGATGATTTTAAAGGATCATAAGCGTCCGGACGGCCGTGCAATCAACCAGATCAGACCACTCGCAGCAGAGGTTGATTTGATTCCTAGAGTTCACGGCTCTGCAATGTTTACCCGTGGACAGACACAGATTTGTGATGTTGTAACACTTGCTCCTTTATCAGAGATTCAGAAAATCGACGGACTTGATGCAAATATCACAACAAAGAGATATATGCATCACTATAACTTCCCT
>OHXF01000703.1_pt1 | contig 10566 bp, 7 predicted proteins | sample 1579961 | NCBI WGS metagenome assembly OHXF01 (sample SAMEA3882508, study PRJEB24775) | human gut metagenome | biome: human-associated habitat; feature: intestine environment; material: feces | place: Netherlands | collected 2009/2010
TATTTTCAGCTCAAACCAGTTATTTTCCTGCGCAGCAACGACTGATCCGTGGTACTTCTCAACCGTACTTTTTATACTCTTCATTCCATATCCATGGAACCGTTTATCTTTCTTGGTGGTGATCGGGATTCCATCCTGGAACTGAACGTTCTCCTCGCAGTAATTCTCTGTGCGAATACGAATAAACTGTTTATCCTGAATCACATGCAGGGAAATCAGACGTTTCTGACGGTCTTTGATCTTCACCACACTTTCAATGGCATTATCCAGCATATTTCCGAAAAGAGCACTGATATCCATATCCTCCATAAAATTCAGCAACTGTCCCTCACCCATAAATTTCAGCTCAATACCATGTCTCTGACAATGCATGCTTTTACTGGTAAGAATGGTATCAAGGACCTTATTTCCCGTTTTATTCTGTGTCTCGTAAATCTTGATCTCACGCTCCATCTGTTCCAGGTATTCCCCTGCTTTTTCAGAATCTGCGCCGCTTTTTAAAAGATTGATCTGATGCTTCAGATCATGGTATTTCTGATTTACAATATCGATACTCTCCTTGGAAAGCTTGTAATTTTTGTACTGCATATCCATAATATTCCGAAGCGTATCCTTCTCAAAACGCATCTGGATTTCTTTTACCTGAATGTGATAAGCATAAAGAACTGCCATACCGCTGAGATCTGCCAATGTGCGGATAATAAACACATTCATAGCTGTTCCCGCACTGAAAATACTTTTTACATCTACATAGCTTACATTGCTGATGCAATACACCATAATCATCACAAAATATACAACCAGTAGTTCTCTGCGGGTAATCTGCAGTTCCTCAATATCCTTCTTCAGATAACGTTCGATCAAATAAATCAGAATGTACAGTACTGCATAAATAACTACCATATGCAGCACACGCCATAACATCTGCTCCGGTGTTCCCTTCTCCTGACCGCTGAAATCACCTGTATAAAAATAATGAATCTGCCAACACAAAGAGGCTGCAAATTCTGCGTTGATAAATGCCTTCGCACAGAAAAATCCGGTTTCACGCCATGGAAGCTCTCCTGCCATCCTGATGTACAAAAGCATCAGCAAAAACACACAAACCATAAGAGGCATGAAAAACATCTGCTTTATTCCATCTGTAAAAAACATAACGGTAAAAATACTGATAAAGCTCAACACCCCATGCACATATTTCCACACATCTTTTTTCCCGCATCCATGCACAAGAATCATTACCAGTGCAGAAAGCCAGTAGGAAATGGCATAATAATATCCAGGAGTGTTGACTACTGTGCCTCTCATTTTTCCACCTCATTCATATATTCATTCAGGGCATCCAGGAAGGGCTTCCGCCTGCTTCTGCTCACCTGGATCGTATCGCCGTTTACCATAATATCACTGCCCTGATAAGTCTCTACAAATTCCAGATTTACCAGATAACAGCGGTTACACCGAAAATATTTCTTCGGATCAAACTGATTATCTGTATCCCTCATAGTGCCCTTTGTCTCAAAATCCCCATCCAGAGTGTGGTAGATCAGCACATGGTCCTGAACCTCCACGTAACAAATCCGCGCCACATCCAGCTTCTTTTTACCTCCCTTCAGAACAATGGTAATGTACTCCTTCTCCGGTGTCTTCACCTTTGCCAGAGCCCTTACCATACTCTCTGAAAATGAAAAATAGGAAATTGGCTTCAAAATATAATCCAGCGCATTTACCTTATATCCCTGAATGGCATACTGAGGCATGTTTGTAATAAAAATAATAATTACATTTGTATCAAGCTCACGGATTTTTTCTGCTGCTTTCATTCCATTGAGAAACGCCATCTCAATATCCAGAATAATAAGGTCATAGCTGGCAGTGTAATCGGTTACAATATCCTCTCCGTCCTGAAATTCTGTTACGGAAAATTTCACCTGGTTCTCTTTTTCATAACGATTCAGGCATTTCTTCAACGCCTCCCGGTCATGCCTGTCATCCTCTACAATTGCAATTCTTATCATAATTATTTCTCACCTATCCTATTCAATCAAACGGATACTCCAATCCATTTTGCTGCCTTCTCATAGCCGAATAGCTTCTTCACAGCTTATTTGGCTAAAACGGCCCCCTGGCACAGTAACACTGCGCCAGGGAGCCGGGATCACTTGTGTTAGCTAAGAATAGTATAACAGGAAACAGGTTCTGAAACAATTAGATATTAGCTGCCTTCTTCTGATTTTCTTTGATCATTTTCTGGTCCTCTTCAATGTGTTTTTCCACATCCAGACGGCTCATGAGAATGATAACAACTGCATATGTGATCACATCTGCCGCCAAAAATGCAAATGCAAGCACCTGCTCCACGCCGCCCATCTGACGGTAGACGATCTGGCCTGTATAGTTTGCCACATTTTCAACAATTTCCAGAGTCTGCGGATTGCAGGCAATGCCGGTATTGCTGTAGCCTGCAAAGGTAAGAAGGCTGTTCAGCACACCGATGCAGAGTCCACTTAAGCCTACCATAATGGAACTGTACACAGACATTGTAAATCCGTCGCTTCGGAAACCATTTTTCGCTTCCAGATGGTCAAGCACATCAGAAAGAAGTGCCATCGTCACATACACTGCCGGAATACTTCCGATTCCTTTCAGCACCATACTTGCAGCAACCATTCCGAAGCTGTGTACATTCAGGAAGCAGACAAGGCCACCTACAACGGAGAAGCAAAGTCCTGTAACAACGGCTCTCTTTTTGCCCAGCTTACGGGCAATTGGCCATGCCACTACCATACCAACCGCAGTAGGGATTCCACCAACCAGACCAAGTGTTGACATTAATGCTCCGGAAGTCTGCTCCGGATTTGCAGAATTAATTACACTGTCAAACATCCATCTTACATAGAAGCTCATGGAACTGTTTTTGATCAGCTGGCCAAACTGGAAAATCAGGAAATAGAGAATGATGATCCACCAGTATTTGTTGTGGATACAGCCTTCCAGCTGTTTTTTCAGCGGCATCTTCTCTTCCTTTACATTCAGATTGATGGTTTCCTCTGTAATACGCTCTCTGGTAAAATAATATTCCAGCATACAGCCAAATGCACTTACCAGACAAAGAACTATGGAAATAATCCTCCAGTGTGAATAGCTTGCATCCACATCAATTCCGCCTTCCTTTGTCACAAACAGAAAGCTCTGAAGAAGGATCGGCACTACAATGCTGGCTCCAACTCCGGCAGAAGCAACCATTGCTGCATTTGACAGTGTTGCAAGAAGTCCGCGGCTCTCAGAATTTCTGGTAGAAAGAGAGACCATGGAGCTGTGTGCACAGTAAAAACATGGATATGCAAGTGCATAGTACAGGTTATAGGACACTGCGATCCAGATCATCTGCACCGCATTATTGCCCTTAGCTGGTGTCATAAACATAAGAATAATGGCTATGATCAGCATGGGGGCCGCAATGATCATATAAGGTCTTGCTTTTCCCTGGGTACTTCTGGTGTTGTCGATCCACTGCCCGATCATCAGATTTCCGAGAACTACGAAAATCACAGATACAATTGGCAGAAGTGTGGCAAATGCTCCGAATTTCGTCCAGCCAAGTACATCTACATAATAACGGTTCAGATAGGCACCGAAAATGGCATTGGCAAACATGGCGCAAAAGGGCGCCAGAAAATATCCAATGGCAATCTCCGGAAGCTTCACCTGATCGGATTTGATTCTTGTTTTAAAAACCGGCTTTTCTGCAAGTTTTCTTGCAAAATTAGTAATGTTCAAATATTTCGCCTCCTGGGTTTATTTGACTCTTAATATAAACTCTTTTTCCCTTTATTTAAGCTCTGTCTGCCATTTGCGGGCAGAATATTTCCTGCACATTTAATGGAATCTTACTTCAGATCAAAAGACATAAAATTAAATGCGCCAGTTCCCTTGTAACTGAAGTACAGTGCCTCTTTCTCACCGAGTCCGTTTACATCAGCTGCAAAACCGTGCTGTTCCTTGCAAGGTTTCACCTGAATCTTTGCCACTGGCTTGCCGCCTTCCTCTGTGGATACATAAACAACTCCAGTTGCTTTTCCCTTAATATTAATACGAACCTTAGAGGTCTCACGCAGGTCAAAATATTTGAAGCCTGCAACTGCTCCGTCACACATATTGGCAATATACTGATCTGACCCCTGTTCACGATCCTTTCCATCCTGAGTCAGATATGGATGTCCGGACTTTGGATGTTTGATCATACTTAAGAAACGGGTTCCCTTTTTGCCATATACGTTACAGGAAATATAGGAAGGATAGTTTCCTTTTCCCTTAAGCGGTCCGTCATTCAGGCCACAGGAGGTCATCTCTGCCTGATAGAATTTGCCATTCTCAAAGCGGATGCGCTCTGCACAGGCCTGACGGGAAGACTGCTTACGGTTACTGTGTCTGTGATAGAAAACATAATAGCTTCCATTAATCTCGATCAGGCTTCCGTGAGTGTTTCCGGTACAGTTTCTTGCATTTTTTACATCTGTGATTCCAGGAAGGCCGATGTCCCCGTTGCTGACCAGAACACCGCCAAACTCAAAACCCTCTGTAGGGTTATCGCTTGTTGCATAGCAAAGCTCATGGCTGTTCAGGGAGCTGTAGATGAAGTAATAGGTTCCATTGAATTTACGCATGGAGCTTGCTTCCAGGAAGGGATGTCCCTCATAAGAACTTCCTGGTGCTTCTTTCTCACTGGCAATTCCAATGTATTTCGGTCCCATTTTTACAGTAAGCATATCTGCGGGGTCCAGCTCGAAGCACATTGCACCGTGCTCAGTCGGCTTGGAGCCATCAAGCAGAAGAGGATTTCCCTGAAGGGCAAAGCCTGTGTAAAGATACAGTTTTCCATCGTCATCCATAAAAACGCCCGGGTCAAACTGCAGCGGCTCCTCTTTCTTTCCAATAGGAGTGCCGTCTGCATATTTTACATAACCATAGAATTCATATTTGCCTGCCGGCTTGTCACAGACAGCCACAGAGATCATCTTGGTGCCGCCCATGAAATAATAAAGATAAAATCTTCCGTCCGGTCCCTGGATCATATCCGGTGCTGCCAGACCATTTGTAAGACGGATCTTCGGCGCTGCCGGATCCTGCTCTCTTTTGAAAATAACACCCTCATAACGCCAGTTGCCAAGATCGTCTACCGGTGCTGACCAGCATACATAGTCTCCAAGACAGAAATTCAAGCCGTTAAAAAGATCATGAGAACCATATATGTATACACGTCCGTCCACAATATGCGGCTCCGCATCTGGCACGTATTCCCAGCTTGGCAGGTACGGATTTACAGCCTGCTTTGTTTTCATACCTTCATCCTCCATCGATTATTTTACATAATTCATAATATGGATTTATTATAACACCCTGCAATTTCTGTACCTGTTTTTTACGTAAAGTGTAAGAAATCCATCGCAAATAGCACATCTTCAAAATCCAGAAGTTGAATCTCAATGAAAAAAAGCCGTCTAGTCACAGACAGCTTTCTTCCTTTGCACCATTTCCTTACCTGATTCACTTTATTCCAAGACATCTGCCATTGGAAGCACTCCTAGGGAGATTCGAACTCTCGACACCGCGCTTCGTAGACGCGTGCTCTATCCAGCTGAGCTACAGGAGTATACTCGGTCATGAGGGAATCGAACCCACTCGTGTTATGATAACAGCGGATTTACAGTCCGCTCCGCCTCCTTAACGGGATAATGACCGATATGATTTCTTACATGTTTTATATTACCAGAAGAACTATATATTCTGCAATAAACCACTAGTTTAATATAACCAAGGAACTTAAGTAAAACTGCATTCTGACTTATAAAAAATCCCCATTATCATTTCTTAGTCCATCTTATATATCGATTTTTTTATTGCATTTTCCCATTTATCTGGTATAATAATCATTCGGTAAACAATTCAATAACAAATTAGCTCTGGTATAAAATTGGAAACGACACAAGTGTACACTTGATAACGAACAACACATGTGTCTTTTTTGTACCCATTTTTAGAAAAAGGAGAACAATTTTATGCCAAAAACTAAGTTTCAAAATGTTATTTTCACTCTGATGATGGCTTTCCTTATGGTCTACGCCATGATCTGCTACAACATTTCCCTGAACATCGGTGGAATGAGCAACCAGGTATTTCTCATGGCTTTCGGCGAAATGAAGATTATGTGGCCGGTTGCATTTGTACTGGAGTTCTTTATTGTTGATAACCTTGCCCATAAGCTTGCTTTTCGTATTGTCACACCTAAAGACAGACCTTTCGCCATCACAGTTGCAATTTCTGTTATGATCATCTGCATTATGTGCCCGATCATGAGCTTAATTGCCACAATCTTGTTTAAAAATGCGGGTTCCCAGTTCGTTGCCGTATGGCTCCAGACCACTTTCATGAACTTCCCGGTAGCCTTCTTCTGGCAGCTTATGTACTGTGGACCGCTGATCCGTTTTCTCTTCGGGAAAATGTTTCCGGAGAAACAAGATGCATAAGCGTACCTGTTAGCAGTTTTCATATAAATTTGAAGGATTTTAAAAGGCATTGCAGGATATAGCCTCTCCCTAACGTTTGACTCCAAAATCAAATCGTTTACAGACGCCATATAATTCCTTGCAATGCCTTTTCTCGTTAAACTTTCTCAGCTACTATTCTGTAATTTCTAATCCAAATCAAGAAGTATGTACTGCCATTGTTGTATTCTCGATAAACCCTTCACACATTTTCTGTACTTTTTTAAGCGGCAGCTCGGAAATTGCCGCAATTTCTTTCTGTGAATACCCCCGAGAAAACATGTTAAAAACGGTCCTGCGATCTTTTTCTCTGGCCTGTCTTCTCATTTCTTTTTTCATCTCTTTCTTCATTTCTTTCCGCGTTGCTGCTCTCGCTTCATCTGCATACATTTGCATTGCGCCATCCCATGCCTTACACATATCCTTCACCTCCACAACCTCTTCATCAACAAATTCATATTGCTCCAGTAATATCGCCAGAAGCCATCTGGTTTCTTGACTTAGCTTTCGTATTTCTTCGGTACTCTCTTCTACGTATTTTCTCAATTCGTCTTTTTTACGGCTGTGCTTCATAAGCTGGAAAATATCTTTCCATTCCGTGTGAAACAACTCAGGATTCTGTTCATGAATATCTATCATACAAATATCATAATCAGGAAGCCTGTCTGAAAAACTCATCACATTTTCCGGGATGTCCATCATTTCCTGTAATTTTAACTTACTCTTCCACCTTTTCTCTCCCAGGTATAATACCTGATGAAATACCGGAAGCAATGGACGACGGATTCGGCGCCGTTTTTTCCCACGTTTTCCTCTTCCCCAAAACATTTGCTGGGATTTTCTTTTCCACTCTTTTAGCTGATCTGTATATTCTATGCTGTCATATGTAAAACATCTCACAGGCATCTCATAATTTGCCCCAGATTCAACTTCACATGCCAACAAAAATCTACAGCCTGGCTTATCGTGGAGACGAAGGAAATCGCGCTCTCTTTCCAGATACATGAGCTTCGCGCTGTCATCCCCGAATTCTCCCTCTTCAAAAACACCTTTTTCCCTGGCAATTTCCTCTTCGCCGTATTTTTCAGAACTGTTTTTCTTTTGTATATTTTTTGCCATAATCGACTGTTTATATGATACTCTCTTCTTCCTTTGTACTTCCTTAAGATAACATGGATCCACAATCTGCTTTCCTGCAAATAAGGTACCATTCACAAAATCTGCAAAGCGTTCGTTATCTTTCAGATACTCCTGTAGTCCCTGGTCTTTTACACCCAAGTTTCACCACCTTCTTTATTACGCTTATTTCACAGGAATACTTCACCGAATGGCAATGAATAGACTGCTGTTCATGAGCTGAACCGCCTACGAATAGTACATAGAGTTCCTGAGATGTGAATTCAGCGTAACATAAAATATAATGTACTGCAAGGAGTTTATATTTTTTAAGAATCATTCCTCGTTAATATTATACCATTTGTATTTATTTTATACAATATTATTTTTATAAAATATATACTTAAATAAAAAAAGGCATTGTAGAACATGCCGCCCAAAAGTCAGACATTAAAATCTAACTTTTAGTACGCGGTATAATATCCTTGCAATGCCTTTAATTCATAACGATCTATAAATACGCCCTACATGTTTTTTTCACTTTTTGGTTTCCTAAACCTTTATTCTTCCTCTTTCAAATGCACATCCAAAAATTCCAATCCAACTGTCTCCGCATAGTCTCTTCCCTCTTCAAAGTTCATCTCGAAACCATGGGTAGATTTTTTTCCATAAATGGGAATCAGAACAGAACCTTCCCCTGTATACGCTTCCTCAATTGCCTTTTCAGAATAGCTGTATGGCACCAGGCTGTCATTGATTCCGTGAATGATCATCACGTCTCCGTCATATGCGCTGATAGTGCCATAAACATCCAGATCATAAACTGTTTTCACATACTCAGAACCCACAGTTCCTACCGGCATCTCAGCTCTGTCTTCCGGAATATCATATGCGGAATCATACATTTCCCGGGCATTATCCGCAATACAAAACGCCGGATAAATCAGGATCATAGCAGCCACATCATCTTTTCTGTCTGCAGCAGTCAGAGCACTTACAAGTCCTCCCTGGCTCTGTCCCAGAAGGAAAAGATGATCCTGATCCACATAATCCTTTGTTTTCACAACGTCCATAACAGCACTTAAATCTTCTTTCTCAGTCATCACTGTCATATCCATGAAATCTACGTCACTGTTTCCGTTAAGGGAACCGCCGCAGAAGTCAAATGTATAAACCACATATCCATCCTGAGCCGCCTTTTCCGGCCATTTTGCACGCTCTACCATCTGGGAAGTAGAACCGATTCCGTGGCTCATAATGATTACTGGATAAGTCTTTGTTTCGTCAAAATCTTCCGGATAATAGAACTGTCCGTAAATATTATTGTCTCCATTTTTGCACCAGGAAACCACCTTTGTGCAGCCTTCTAGTTCTGTAGTGTATCCCTCTTCAATCTCCGGATTGTCAGACTCTTCTAAATCAGCATCTTCCTCTCCTTCAGAATTAGAACTGTCCTCTGCTTCCTCTGTCTGCTCTTCTGCGTTTTCCTCAGCCCAGACAGTCACACTTACACAGCTCACACTCAATACTGCTGCCACCCCTAAAGCAATTAACATCTTTTTCTTTAACATCTTTATTGCTCCACTTACTTTTTTCTCAATCAATCACATCATTCTGAAATCTGGACAAATGCTCATAAGGCAGAATCAATCTGCCTCGGAACAATCCACAGCCATCGTTGATCAGGCTGTTATTTACCGCAGAAAACATATTCACATCAAGATCTGCTAATTCCAGGGAAAGCAGCTTCATTCCCCGTTCATAAGCCTCATCAAAGTAAACACATTCCCCTTCCGGGATCACATCTCTTCTGGCACGCTCGTCCTGCTGGCGTTTCTCATAGCCCAGGTGATTGGCCGGACCGATTTCTGCAATGTCATCCATTTTCTGGGTACGGAGCTGTACCTCCATGTAGGATCTGGAGCTGTTATCATAAAATGTAATATGTAAAGACTGATACCCATATTCACTGGTACCACAAATATAATCTCTGTAATAAGGCTTTACATCATCATTTAGTTGATCAGAAGTACTCAATTTCACTCCCTGAGCCGATTCTGCTGTAAAGCCTCTCTCTTCCAGAAATCCTGGCAGCACATTTGCGATCTCATAAAGATAGCGGATAGACGCCTGCTCCTGTTCTTCCCCTGGCTTCAAGTGACATCTTGGCATACAGACCACAATCCGGTAAGCAATAAAATCACGAAAGTAGCTCAGCTTATTTTTCAGCTCTGCAACCGACGGATAGGTACCATTTTCCCGGTAATAATCGTAAATATATTCCACTACATATCCATTAAATTTCTCTTCTGCCCGGATCAATGACTTAATCCTGCCTTTAAATGTAAAAGCAAGAAATGGATATTCATGGGCCATATATTTGTAAAATTCCCGGATCTTCTGGGACTGGGCCGTAAGGAAATCATTATGCTCCAGAAGTTCCGTGATCTGGAGCAGAAAGTTGCTGTGCACCAAATCGACTTCGTTATGGTTCTTCTTCGCTTCCTTACGCAGATCCTCTGTATATTTCTGTAAAATTTTTAAAACCGTATCTCCGGAATATAAATAATCATTAAGTGTGATCATAACTTTCACCTCGCATGTGGACATTCTTTTTCATGTCAGTCAGGCAATCAGCAAAATTATACACGCTGACATATCTTCTTGTATTTTATACATATTCTAACAGGCTTTTACAATTTAGCAAGAGAAAGTTTCCTAATAAACCAGCTATCATAAGCCAGCATCTGCCTGGAGCGTGTTTGAAAAAGGTTTTCTGCAATCTGCCACACCACATTTTTCTCACGCGACTGAAATTGAATACTCAGTAGCAAAAAGGCCAGTACCACGAAGCTCTCTTTCCTGATTTCAGGAAAAATACTCCGTCAGTACTGACCTTTTTATAATT
>OHXF01000704.1_pt1 | contig 10534 bp, 9 predicted proteins | sample 1579961 | NCBI WGS metagenome assembly OHXF01 (sample SAMEA3882508, study PRJEB24775) | human gut metagenome | biome: human-associated habitat; feature: intestine environment; material: feces | place: Netherlands | collected 2009/2010
CCCGAGCAGACCGACCTCCGTGCGCTTTTCGAGCGGAGCGAGTGCTGCCAGATGTGTTTCTATCTGGATACGGAGGCCGAACGGCGCGTCATGGCGCAGTTGCCCGGGCTTGCGGCGAGCCGGTGGTGCCCGATTTTCGCCGACATCAATGTCGCAGGCATCGACAAGGCCACGGGTATGAGGGAATTTATGTCCGCCTGCGGATTACGGGCTTCGGAGGTCGCGGCCTTCGGCGACGGCGGCAACGACGTGGCGATGTTGTCTGCCGCGGGGGTGGGGATTGCCATGGGCAATGCCTGCGACGAGGCGCTGAACGCCGCCGACTACGTGACCGCTACGGTCGACGACGACGGCATTGCCCGGGCGCTGGAGCACCTGGGTATTTTGGACGATTGAGTTTGAATTTATCGAAGATATGAGCTTGATTCTATGTATCGAGACCGGTACGGACGTTTGTTCGGTCGGTATTGCAAAGGACGGGGAGCTGCTTTCGCTGCGCGAGAGCGACGAGGGGCGCGACCATGCCCGCAAGGTCGGCGTGTTCGTCGACGAGCTTTTGCGCGAAACGGGCATTGCGCCCGATGAACTGGATGCCGTGGCCGTGGGCAAGGGCCCCGGCTCCTATACGGGGCTGCGGATCGGCGTTTCGTTCGCCAAGGGGCTGTGCTACGGGGTGCGTAAGCCGCTGGTGGCCGTCGGGTCGCTCGATGCGCTGGCCGAAGTGGCGCTCGAAGACTACGAAGCCGGAATTCTTTCCGTCCCCGACTGGGAACATGCCTGCCTTTGCCCGATGGTCGATGCCCGCCGCATGGAGGTCTATGCGCAGGTATTCGATACAACTGGCAAGCCCCTGAACGAAGTTTCGGCCGAGGTCGTCGACGGGGAGAGCTTTGCGCACTTCCGTTCGCAGGGGAGGCCGTTCGTGATCTTCGGCAGCGGGGCCCGCAAATGCGCCGGGATACTGCCCGACGCCGTGCTTGTCGAGGTAGCCCCTTCCGCACGCGGGCTTGCGCGGCTGGCCCAGCGTGCGCTCGATGCGGGATGTACGGAAGATATCGCCTATTTCGAACCTTTCTACCTGAAGGATTTTGTCGTTACGACGTCGAAGAAAAAGTTGTTCTGACGGCGTTTTTCATGCTGTGGCGTCTGGCATGGCCGTAAGGCCCCGGGCTTTTCGGGGTTGCTGTATGGCGAACCTTCAGAATCGGGGGTTCGGCGGGAGTATACCGGTATGATGGAAGCGGAGTTGATAAAATGCCTGTCGGAGCGGTTTTATTCCGATTTTGCCGACACGGTGGCCCGGCGCGTGCGTGATGCGGGTGCCGTGGGGCTGCTGTATGAGGTGGTGACCTCCCGCTACGAGGGGTTGCCGCGTGCCGTGAGGCACAAGGTGGCTTTCCGGGGTGCGTATGTACTCGAGAAAATCTATTTCGACGCCCCGGATTCGTTCATGCCCTGTGCCGGTAAGTTTTGCGGGACGGATTTCCCGGCCTGCGCCGATCCCAGTGCCCGGCGTCACTTCGCAAAGGTCATGGCCGACCTGCTGGGGCGTTACTCGCCCGGGAGGCGGGATATGGAGCGGATTGCGGAGGCCGCCGCCCGATGGGCGGTCGAGCCGGGGGCGAAGGTCGCCGTGAAGATTTGGGCGGTCGAGGTGCTGAAGCATTGCCGGCGACGTGTCGGCTGGGTTCAGGAGGTGTGGGACGACATCGTGGAGACGATGGCGCACGACGCGACGCCCGGGATCGAAGTGCGGATGCGCAAAAACTGGAGGGAACCCCGCAGGCCGTGAGCCGGATTTTGTGCACGACATGGGAAATCTCCTGCCGGGAAATGTAAAAGCCCGCCGAACATCGGCGGGCTTTTGCATGTTACAGGGGGCTTTGCCCGGCCCATATTTTCCAGGTTTCCATGTTCCTCTGAACTCCGGTGCCCGGTTCCTCTGTTCCCGGTTTCTACCGTTCCCGGATTCCTTTGTTCCGGCGTTCCTCTGTTTCTCGCTTCTCGTGTTCCCGGGCTGGCGCGGCGGGCATTTCGGTTATTCTTTGCCTCCGGCTCCGGGAACCGGATTCCCGCCCCCGGCTTCGGTGGCGGGGATGCCTGGGAGGTCGTCCTCCCCGGCGGATTCGAGCGTGCGCGCGGAGTGCTGTTTCTTGGTTTGCAGGCGTGCCGTCCTGCGCAGCCGTTCCCCGACGCGGATGATGTTATCGTTGCCCGTGCAGAGCCGTTTGTAGGCGTCGTCATAGGCGTCGCGTGCCTTGTCCAGCGCCGTGCCGACCCCTTCGAGCGAACCGGTGAAGGCCACCAGCTGTTCGTAGAGTTTCAGCCCGCATGCGGCGATGTCCCTGGTGTTCTTGTCCTGGTCGTTGTATTTCCACAGGTCGGCGACCAATTTGAGCAGGGCGAAAAGGTTCGTCGGCGACGAGATGATGACCTTCTTGTCGTAGGCGTCCGACCAGATGGCCGCGTCGTTCTGCAATGCGGCGAGGAAGGCCGGTTCGTTGGGGATGAACATGATGACGAAGTCGGGCGAGTTGAGCAGGCGCTGGTACTCCTTGCGTCCCAGTTCGTTGACGTGCTGGCGGACGGAGGCCGTGTGCGCTGCGAGGCAGCGGCGGCGCTCCTCTTCGGTTTCGGCCGAGGTATAGCCTACGAAAGCCGTGAGCGAAACCTTCGAGTCGATGACGATGTCTTTCTTCTCGGGCAGGTGCAGCACGACGTCGGGGCGCAGGTTGTGTCCCTCGGCGTCCTTGATGTTGTATTGCGTTTCGTAGTGGATGCCCTTGATGAGCGCTGAACTGTCCAGGATCGTTTCCAGCAGCATTTCGCCCCAGTCGCCCTGCACTTTCGAATTGCCTTTCAGTGCGTTGGTCAGGTTCGTGGTCTCGGTCGTGATGCGCCGGTTGAGCTCCATCAGGTTTTTCAGCTCGGCCTTCAGTTCGCCGCGCTGTGCCGTCTGCGTGGTGTAGATGTCCTCGACGCGCTTGCGGAATTCGACGATGTTGTCGCGGAAGGGTTTGAGCAGCACGTCGAGCGACTCCTTGTTGGTCTCCTTGAAATGCTTGGACTGCTCGCCCAGTATCTCGGTCGCAAGGTTGCGGAACTGGGCCCGGAAGGTCTCCTCCAGTTTTTCGCGCTCGGCTTTTTCGGCCGCGCGATCCTCGGCGTTCTTCGCGCGCAGCGATGCGATCTCGGCCTCGGACGAGGCGCGGAGTGCCGCCAGTTCCGCTTCGGTACGCGTCCGCTGCTCGGTCAGCGCCTGCACCTGTCCTTCGTAGCGCTGCCGCAACTCTTTTTCCGCGGACAAGGCTTGTTCCGCGGCGGCCAGCCGGGCTTCGGCCGCCGCCAGCCGCGACGTGGCATCGCGCTCGCGGGCTTCGGAGGCTTGGTTGTCAGCGGCAAGCCGCCGGGTGTCCCTGCGCCAGAGTACGAGGAACAGGGCGACGGGCACTGCCAGGCTGCACGTAGCGGCCAATATGAAAAGGGTGGTAGGAGTCATCGTGTGTTTTTGTGTCTGTTTCCATGCAAAAATAGCAATTTATTCCCGGAAAAACACCCCGTACCGGGGCATGTGCGTTAATTTAGCCCCGCAACGCAATTTTTAGTCCCGATGTCGCAGGTTGTTACGTATTTTTTTATAGCTTTGTTTGTTCCAAATACGGATTCAAATAATTTCGAATATGAAAAAAACGTTACGATCCCTGAAGCTGGCCTGCCTCGCTGCAGTGTCCATGCTAGTTGTTTCCTGCGGCGGAAGTGCCGATTACCGCAATTTCCTGCCTGCCGATTCCTTTATGACGATGTCGGTCAATCCCGCTTCGCTTCTGCAGAAGAGCGATGCCGGCGACATCGGGCAGCATCCGCTCTTCATCCGGCTCAAGGCCGAGCTCGACAAAGCCGAGGGCATCACCGCCGAGGAGAAGGAATACCTGCTCGCCCTGCTGAAGAACCCCTGCGAATCGGGTGTCGACCTGAAAAAAGACCTGTTCTTCTTCATGTCGATGGATGGCGCGATGCAGTCCCCGAATGTCCGGGGCGGTATGCTGCTGCCCGTCGGCGACAAGGCGAAACTGGACGCCCTGCTTGCACGCATCGGCGAGAAAAGCGGCATTGCACCCCGGCACGAGGGCGGTGTTTCGGTCATCGCATTGGGCGAGGACAGCTCCGTGAGCGGTTTGTGCGCCTACAACGATGTGGCTGTCATGCTCTATTTCGCGCAGGGGTCGCCGGAAAGCGCAATCGATGCCGTTAAGAAACTCTTTGCCCAGAAGTGCGGCGAGAGCCTGATGGGTGACAAGGTCGTTGCCGACCAGCTCTCCGAGAAGAACGACATCAACATGGTGATGGTCTATTCTGCGCTGGCGTCAATGGACAGCAACCCGATGGTGGGTTCGATGCCGATGATGGATGCCCTCAAGGGTGCCACGCTGGCAAGTTCCGTCAATTTCGAGAAGGGCCGGATCGTTTGCGATGCCGCCATGTCGTACAAGGACAAGGAGAGCGAGCAGAAAATGATGGATTTTTACGCCTATGTGAAACCCCAGACGGGAGCCCTGTTGCGCTACGTGCCCCGGAATACGATCGGTGCGATGGCCTACGGCCTCAACGGCGAGAAGATGTATTCGGTGTTCTCCGCAATGCCCGGTTACGGGATGCTGATGGCCAACCCGATGGTCAAGCAGGTGATGGATGCTTTCAGCGGCGACTGCGTGATCTCGTTCTCGGGGATGACAGCCGACGGTCAGTATCCCGTAGCGTCGCTGCTGGCCCAGGTGAAGGATCCCGCCGTGTTGCAGACGATCGTCTCCAACCTCTCCGGTATGCCCATCCAGAAGGCGGGCGAAGGCGAATATACGATCAGCATGGGCGGTGTCACGGTGCTGTTCGGCGTGAAGGGCGATGTGCTTTACTGTACGACCGATGCGGTCGTGAAATCGGCGCTCGACGGTGCGGACATCGAATCGCTGGCTTCGATGAGCAAGATATTCAAGGGCCAGTCGGGAAGCTTCTACGTCGATTTCGAGGGTGTGACCGCGCTGACCGCGCAGCTTGTCGGCGGTAATGTCGACCCGCAGGTCGAGGCCGCGCTCTCCGTGCTGGCCATGTTCGAAGACCTGGAAGCCTATGGTACGATGAAGGGCGGGACTGCCGTAGTCAATATGACGGACAAGGAGCAGAATTCCTTTAAGACTGTCTGCGACAAAATTGGCGAACTGATCCGCCGGTACGTACCGGAGGTCAATTTGTAATAACCTTCGGGGTTTATGGTAAACGGCCGTCCGGGATTCGAACGGCCGTTTACCTTGAAATAAAGAAGGTATGGAATCGATAACTTTGCAACGGGTGCTGCCCTGCGTGTTCGCGGGGAAAGCGGCTCCGCGAGATTCGGGGGTCTGGTTGCAGGAGGTGACCTTCCGCAAGGGGGAGTACTGCCTGCTCGAGGCTGCTTCGGGAACGGGGAAAACTTCGCTGTGCCACTTTCTCTACGGCATCCGGGAGGATTACGCGGGGCGGATACTCTTCGACGGGGCGGATTGCCGCGGCTTTTCCGCCGCGGCGTGGAGCGGCCTGCGCCGCAGGTCGCTGAGTATGCTTTTCCAGGATTTGCGTCTTTTCGGCGAATTGACCGTCGCGGAGAATATCGGCCTGAAAAACGAGCTCACGCATTTCAAGACGCAGGAGCAGATCGGGCGAATGCTCGAGGCTGCGGGTATCGCCGATAAGCGGGATGCCCCGGTCGATAAGCTCTCCTTCGGACAGCAGCAGCGCGTGGCCTTCATCCGCTGCATGTGCCAGCCGTTCGATTTCATCCTGCTCGACGAGCCTGTCAGCCACCTCGATGCCGCTAACGGGGAGTTGCTCAGCGGGATGCTGCTGGAAGAGGCGCAGGCGCAGGGGGCGGGTATCGTCGTTACCTCGGTGGGCAGCCGGCTCGGGCTTCCCTACCATAAAACCCTTACGCTATGACGCTGCTTTGGAAATTGTTGCGCAGCCATCTGAGCGTCGCGCAGACCGTAGGTTTCGCCCTCGCCGGGGTCGTGGGCATGACCATCGTGCTCACCTCGGTGCAGGCTTACCGCGATGTCATGCCGGTCTTCGATGCCCCCGATTCGTTCATGCGGGGCGATTACCTGGTGCTTTCGAAACGGGTCGGCGCGCTCCAGACGATCGGGTTGGGGAGCAGCGACTTTACCCCCGGGGAGCTGGAGGAATTGAAGGGACAGCCTTTCGTCCGGGACGTCGGGGCTTTCACGCCGGCGAACTACCGGGTGAAGGGTACGGTGGGCATGGGCGGCGTGCAGCTCTCGACCTACCTGTTTTTCGAGGCGGTGCCCGACCGTTTTCTCGATGTCGCCTCCGGGAAGTGGAAATACGAACCCGGCGACGGGGACATCCCCATCATCATCCCGCGCAATTACCTGAACCTCTACAATTACGGGTTTGCCAAGTCGCAGGGGCTGCCGCAGATTTCGGAGGGGATATTCCAGCGGGTTTCGCTCGGCATCGAGGTCGCCGGCAACGGGCGCACGGAACAGTTCCGGGGCCGTATCGTCGGGTTGTCGAACCGTCTCAATACGATCCTCGTCCCGGAGTCTTTCATCCGCTGGTCGAACGGGCGGTTCGGCCAGGGCGGGGAGAAACAGGCATCGCGGGTCATCGTCGAGACCGACCGCCCTGTCGATGCCGCGATTTCGGCTTACCTCGACGGCAAGGGCTATGAGGCAGAAGGCGACCGCCGTGACAGTGGGAAGGCTGCCTATTTCCTGCAACTTGCGGCCGGAGGGCTCGGAGGGGTGGGACTGGTGTTCAGCGTGATGTCTTTCTACATTCTGATGCTGAGCATTTTCCTGCTCTTGCAGAAGAACAGCGCGAAACTGGAAAATCTGCTCCTGCTGGGTTATGCACCGGGACGTGTGGCACGTCCGTATTGGTTGCTGACCCTGTGGCTCAACCTGGGCGTCCTCGTCGTGGCCGTGGTTTTGTCGTGGCTGGTGCGTATGTGGTACCTGCCCGAACTGGCAGCATTGCAGGAGGGGTACGCCCCGGCCGGGGTCGGCGTTACATGGGTATGCGGCATAGGGCTTGCATTGCTGCTTTCGCTGTTCAACGGCATTGCGATACGCCGGAGGATCGACACCCTGAACCGGAAAAGATCCTGACCGGCAGCTCTTTCGGGACGGAATCCCCGGAAAGACCGTGCGACAGGGAACCGGCATTCGGAATCCCGAACTGCAACCCCGAACCCCAAAACCCGGGTTTGCGGGGACGGAATCCCGCTCCGAAGCGTGGAAAACTGCCCGGAAATGACTATATTTGTCGTAAGTAATATTCGAACCATGAACAGAATCGTAGCACCTTCGATGCTTTCGGCCGATTTCGGCCACCTGGAACGCGACACGCAGATGGTCGACCGCAGTGCGGCCGAGTGGGTACATATCGACGTGATGGACGGCGTGTTCGTCCCCAATATCTCCTTCGGGTTTCCGGTGCTGAAGGCCATCCGCAAGGTGACCGCAAAGTGCCTCGACGTGCACCTGATGATCGTCGAGCCGGAGCGTTACGTAGCGCGTTTCGCCGAGGCGGGCGCCGACATCGTGACCTTCCACTACGAAGCCACGTACGATCCCAGGGGGTGCATAGAAATGATCCGCAAGGCCGGTGCGAAGGCCGGGGTGTCGATCAAGCCGGCGACTTCGGTCGAGGTGCTGCGCGATATCCTCCCGCTGGTCGACCTGGTGCTGGTGATGAGCGTCGAACCCGGTTTCGGCGGGCAGTCGTTCATCCCGGCTTCGACCGGGAAGATCCGGGCTCTGCGGGCCATGGCCCGGGAGTTGGGGTTGCAGACCATCATCGAGGTCGACGGCGGCATCTCGTCGCACAACTCCCGCGAGGTCTACGAGGCAGGGGCCGACGTGCTGGTTGCCGGGAATGCCGTTTTCGGCGCCGAAGACCCGCAGGCCGAGATCGTGCGGATGCTCAACGCCTGACCATTCGGCGCGCCGGATATTTCGGGGCGGAGCGGCCAGGGTTTTCAGGGGTTCCGGACGTCTCGTGTTCCGGGTTTTGCCGGGGTGTCGCGCCCGTATTGCATTCCGCAGCGGCTTAGGGGACGATGTGCCGTCGGGTCTCGTCGTCCAGCAGGCGGCGCAGGTCGCGCAGCAGGTCGTCGTCGCGGAAATAGCCGGAGCCGTAGGTCAGGTTGAACGCGTAATCGAAATCGGCGGGATTGGCACCCTGGTTATGCTGGATGATGGTCTCGGCCTTGTCGAGGGCTTTCACCCACCGCGCCTCGGGCGTCTGGCATGCTTCGTATTCCTCCCATATCTTCCGGATCGCCGTCCCGGCCGCGGGCGGGAGCATGCGCGTCAGTTTGTCGATTGCGACCAGCTCCGAAGCCTCCTTGGTACCGTCGGCCATCTGTGCCACGGCCGGGATGTCCCCGTCATACGCTTCGCCGAGGTCGTGGACGAGGCACATCAACAATACTCGTTGCATGTCCAGCCGGGGGCGTTCGCCGGTGAGGACGGCGGCCAGCAGGGCCAGCCGCCAAGAGTGTTCGGCCGTGCTTTCGTGTCTCCCGGTCGAGGTGTGCGCCGTGCGCAGGACGTCTTTCAGCCGTTCGGCCTCGCGGATGAACCGCAGGTAGCGTTCCAACTTCTCCATACTATAACAATGTTCGTTTCGGAGTTCAAAGATACGATATGTCGGATTAAATCACTAACTTTGCCGTGATTTTAGACAGACCATGATATCTCTTGACAATCTTACTGTAAGTTACGGGGGCTGGACGCTCTTCGACAACATATCGTTCCTGATAAACCCCAAAGACCGCATCGGCCTCGTCGGCCGGAACGGGGCGGGCAAAACCACGCTGCTGCGCATCATTACGGGCGAGCAGCAACCGACCTCGGGCAGCGTGACCCTGAACGGCGACTGTACGATCGGCTACCTGCCGCAGACCATGCGTGTGGCCGATACGACGACGCTCGTCGAGGAGACCGCCAAGGCGTTCGAGGAGGTGCTGCGCCTCGAGGCCGAGATCGAGCACCTGACGCGCGAGATCGCGGAGCGTACCGACTACGAAAGCGACGGTTATGCGCAGCTGTTGCACCGCCTGAACGATGCGCAGGATCACTACCATATCCTCGGCGGCGAGACCCGCGATGCGGATATCGAAAAGACGCTGCTGGGGCTCGGGTTCAAACGCGAGGATTTCGGACGTCCGACGAGCGAATTCTCGGGCGGCTGGCGCATGCGTATCGAGCTGGCGAAACTGCTGTTGCGCCGTCCCTCGATCTTCCTGCTCGATGAGCCGACGAACCACCTCGACCAGGATGCCAGAGCGTGTGTGCGGGAATACTTAAAGAAAAAGAAAGGCTTTATTCTGGTCTCACATGACCGCGATCTTCTGGACGCGTGCATTGACCATGTTCTTGTTTTAAACCGCGGCTCGATCGAAGTACAGAGCGGCAATTTCACTTCGTGGTGGGAAAATAAACGGCGGAAAGATCAGTTTGCGCTGGCGGAGAACGAAAAACATCTGCAGGAGATCGCATCTCTGCGGCGCGCGGCAGACCGAAGCAGCCGTTGGGCGGAGAAAAATGAAAACACGAAAATCGGTTTTAACCCGATCAAAGAACATGACCGCTGCATAAGCACAAGAGCCTTTATCGGTGCCAAGACGAAGAAAATGCAGAGCCGCATCGCACAGTATGAAAAGCGGATGGAACGGGAGATCGAAGAAAAAGAGGGCTTGCTGCAGGACATTGAGCAGACAGAAAAACTTCATGTGCAGCCGCTCATCTATCCGAAAGAACGTCTTATCTTTGCCAGAAATTTGTGTGCCGGTTATCCGGGTGGCGGCAATGTGATCCGGAATCTGAACTTTGAACTGCTCCGCGGCGAGCGCGTGTTTCTGCACGGAAAGAATGGATGCGGAAAATCAACGCTTCTGCATCTGATCCGAAACCTGGCGGAGGAGACGGGAAACAGAATGCAAGATCACAGGGAAATAGAAACCCGAAGCGGCCTTTTGACTGTGGGAGCTGGCCTTACTATTTCGTATATCAGCCAGGACACCGGATTTTTATCCGGCACACTTTCCGAATACTGCAGAACGGAAAAGCTGGACTACAGCCTCCTTCTGACACTGCTTCGAAAGCTTGATTTCGAGAGAACACAGTTTGAAAAACCGATGGAAAGCTTTTCTGAGGGGCAGAAAAAGAAGGTACTGATCGCCGCAAGTTTTATCACGCCGGCGCACCTTTATATCTGGGATGAGCCGCTCAACTACATCGACGTGTTCTCACGCATGCAGATTGAACAGCTTCTCCTGAGCGCCAGCCCGACGATGCTGGTCGTTGACCACGATGTGCGGTTTCAGAAAAAATTGGCGACGCGGACAGTGAAACTGTAAAGTTACTGTTCACACAGCAGTGAAACACTTGGTGTTTCGCTGCGTAAGAAAGTGATTCAGGCGTGAGCAGCCCTCCTTTTGCGAAGCAAAACTTTAAATGAGGGCTGCGAATGTTAC
>OHXF01000720.1_pt1 | contig 10384 bp, 7 predicted proteins | sample 1579961 | NCBI WGS metagenome assembly OHXF01 (sample SAMEA3882508, study PRJEB24775) | human gut metagenome | biome: human-associated habitat; feature: intestine environment; material: feces | place: Netherlands | collected 2009/2010
CTCGCTGCGCGGCGTGGCTGCGCAATTGGATGGCATCGACTTCCGCCTGCCCCGTATCGACGTGGCGCAGCGCTATTTCCTCGACTACGACAGTATCGCGTTCTCCGCAACGCCAAAATACAGCTACCAGCACCCGATCCCCGAGTGCAGGGTCTACGAGCACGGGACGATCTACCGTATCCTGCTGGGCACGTTCAATACCAAGCGTGCCGTCTCCACGTTCCGGGGGGCGTATCCGCTCTCCTATCTGGTCGGCGAGGATAAGAAATGGTGTTACTATGCCGGGGGCTTCGCAACCCGGGAGGAGGCCGAGGCCGCGCAAAAACTGTTGAAATCCAAAGGCTTCGTCCGCCCCGAAATCGTGGTGTGGACGGACGGCGCCTACCGCAACCTTTCGCGTGACCCCGAGGCGCAGCAGATTGCCTACCGGGTCGAAATCACCGGTACGGAGGCACTGCCCGACGTTGTCAAGACCGTTATCACCGAGGCGGCCGAGGGGTGCGAACTCTCGCGCGTGGGACAGCAGTTGTTCGTGGTGGGGATGTTCGACGACAAGGCCGTGGCCGACCGCGTGGCCGCCGCAATAATACAGGCAGACCCGTCTTTGGAAATAAAAGTCGCCGAAATTGCGGAATAATTGAATTTATTGCCTATCTTTAGTGCAATGTTCAACAACTCCTTATGACGATGTTCTATATCATACTCCTGATCGTATTGGGACTGCTTTTCCTGGTGGCGGAATTGGTGCTGCTGCCCGGCGTGTCGATCGGTGCCATCCTGGCGCTGGTTTGCTACGGCAGTTCCATCTACCTCGCTTTCCGCGATTACGGCACCGTAGCCGGGGTCGTAGTCATCCTGGCTATCCTCCTGCTTTCGCTCGTCGCCACGATTATTTCCCTGCGCGCCAAGACCTGGCAGCGCTTTTCGCTCAAACAGAGGGTCGACTCGTCGAGTATGCCCTCGACCCCCGACCAGGAATTGCAGGTGGGCGACCGCGGCATGACCCTTTCGCGCCTTTCTCCGATGGGTACGGTCGAGGTCGGCGGCAAGGTCTACGAGGCCAAGTCGCTGACGGCCTATGTCGACCCGCGCCGGGAGGTCGAAGTCGTGGGCTTCGAGAATTTCAGCGTCATCGTAAAGACCGTGAAGGATCGGCACGCTTAGCCGGATAATCGGACGGGGATGGGATATCTCAGATTCTTTGCATTGCTGGCCGTCGTGGGGATGGCTTGCGATTCCCGGGCGCAGGGAACGAAGGAGGTCTGGCTGGACGAGCTGGATCTCTCGTGCTGCATTCAGGACTGGGGCTTGCCGCAGGCCGACCGCTCGGTGCTGGATACTTCCCTCACGGTGGGCGGCGTCGTTTACGGCCGCGGCGTGGGAACCCATTCGATCAGCCGTATGCTGTTCGGGCTCGGCGGCGATGCCGTCTCCATCGCCGGGGCGGTGGGCGCGGATGATAAAAACCTGTTCGCCGGGAAACACCGGTTCAAAATCCTCGGCGACCGGAAGGTGCTGTGGGACAGCGGTGTGATGCGCAAGGGCGATGCTGCCCGTGCGTTCGACGTCGACTTGTCCGGCCTGGACAAAGTCCTGCTGCTGGTCGAGGAGGCCGGCGACGGGATCATGTACGACCATGCCGACTGGCTGGAGGTGAAGATCACCACGCGCGGAGAGGTGGAGCCCCTGTCCGTCTGGGCCAGGCCAATCTCCAAGGGTAAATATATCCTGACCCCCGCGAGCCCCGAAACGCCGCAGATCAACAATCCGCTCGTATACGGCGCCCGCCCGGGCAATCCCTTTCTGATGCCTGTCATGGCCAGCGGCAAACGCCCGATGGCGTACGGGGCGCAGGGGCTTCCCGAAGGGCTGGAGCTCGATCCCCGTACGGGCCTGATAACGGGCCGTGTGCCCGCCGAAGGGGATTTCAGGGTGCTGCTGACAGCGGAGAATGCCCTCGGGAAAGCCGAACGGGAGATATTGCTGAAAATAGGGCCGCAAATCGCCCTGACTCCGCCCATGGGCTGGAACAGCTGGAATTGCTGGGGGTTCTCGGTCGACGACGCGAAGGTGCGCGATGCCGCCCGCGCCATGCACGAAAAACTCCTGGCCTACGGATGGACGTATGTCAATATCGACGACGGATGGCCGGCGGATACGCGTTCGGCCGACGGCAGGCTCCTCCCGAACGAAAAATTCCCGGATTTCAAAGGCCTCAGCGACTACGTCCACTCCCTTGGGCTCAAATTCGGCATCTACTCCTCGCCCGGGCCCACGACCTGCGGAAATTATCCGGGGAGCTACCGGCATGAACTCACCGACGCCCGGACTTGGGCCGAATGGGGCGTGGATTACCTCAAACACGACTATTGCGGCTACCTGCAAATCGAAAGGGACTCCGAGGAAAAGACGATCCAGGAACCCTACGTGGTCATGCGCAAGGCGCTGGATCAGGTCGACCGGGATATCGTCTACTGCGTGGGCTACGGGGCTCCCAACGTGTGGAACTGGGGCGCCGAAGCCGGCGGCAACCTGTGGCGTACGACCCGCGACATCACCGATGAATGGAACGTGGTGACGGCGATCGGCTGTTTCCAGGACGTTTGCGCGCAGGCCACGGCCCCGGGCAGGTACAACGACCCCGATATGCTGGTGGTCGGCCGGCTGGGACACGGCTGGGGTGCCGATGCCCACGAATCCGAGCTGACCCCCGACGAACAATATGCCCATATTTCGCTGTGGGCCGTCCTCTCCGCCCCGCTGCTGATCGGTTGCGACATGCGGGCGATAGACGACTTCACGCTCGGGCTGCTGACCAATTCCGAAGTGATCGCCGTGAACCAGGATCCGCTGGTCGCCCCCGCCGTCAAACGGGTCGTTCCCAACGGGCAGGTGTGGTACAAAAAACTCTGCGACGGTTCGTATGCGCTGGGATTTTTCCAGTTGGATCCCTATTTCGTGCTGTGGGATCAGGACGAGGCGGAAGCCATCCAGGAGCAGAACTACGAATTCGAATTCGACCTGCGGGAACTCGGGATCGGCGGGAAGGCCGAAGTCCGGGACTTGTGGCGGCAGCAAGACCTGGGTACGTGCACGGGCACGCTCCGGGCGCTTGTACCCTACCACGGGGTTTCGCTGGTCAGGATAACGCCCGTGGAGTGAGCTCGGGCCGAAAGGTGTAATTCAAGGATAATTTTCTAACTTAATAGCATTCGATTATGGATTTTCAAGCAGGATTGATCGTATTGATCGTATTCGTGAGCCTTTTTGCGATCTGGCTCATCTTCTATTTCATCCCGGTGGGACTGTGGTTCTCGGCATTGGTGTCGGGCGTAAGGATCAGCCTGCTGCAACTCATTCTGATGCGCTGGCGCAAGGTGCCGCCCTCGACGATCGTTTCGTCGATGATCGAGAGCACGAAGGCCGGGCTGGAACTCAACCCCAACGAACTCGAGGCGCATTACCTTGCGGGCGGCAATGTCACCAGCGTGGTGCATGCCCTGGTATCGGCACAGAAGGCCAATATCATGCTCGATTTCAAGATGGCTACGGCCATCGACCTGGCGGGCCGCGACGTGTTCGAGGCCGTGCAGATGTCGGTGAACCCCAAGGTCATCAACACGCCTCCCGTAGCGGCCGTGGCCAAGGACGGCATCCAGCTGATCGCCAAGGCGCGCGTCACGGTGCGTGCCAATATCAAGCAGCTGGTCGGCGGTGCCGGTGAGGAGACCGTGCTGGCGCGTGTCGGCGAGGGCATCGTCTCGTCGATCGGTTCGGCCGCATCGCACAAGATCGTGCTCGAAAACCCCGATTCCATTTCGCGCGTCGTGCTCGAAAAGGGCCTCGATGCCGGTACGGCGTTCGAAATCCTCTCGATCGACATCGCGGACATCGACGTGGGCAAGAATATCGGCGCCCAGTTGCAGATGGATCAGGCGCAGGCCGACAAGAACATCGCCCAGGCCAAGGCCGAGGAGCGCCGCGCCATGGCCGTCGCACTCGAGCAGGAGAACAAGGCCAAGGCTCAGGATGCCCGCGCAAAGGTGATCCTGGCCGAAGCCGAGGTGCCGCTGGCTATGGCCGAGGCATTCCGCAATGGCAACCTGGGGATTATGGACTACTATAAGATGAAGAACATCATGGCCGACACGTCGATGCGCGAGACGATCGCCCGGCCGGAGAAAAAATAACCAGTTCGGGGGATTTTTCGGGGGTACGGTCGAAACCGTACCCCTTTTTTCGTATATTAGATGCCGAATAGAGTTGTATCATTGCAACATCCCGGAACCGGAAGCCCGTTCCCCGGGGTGTGGTTTGAAAAGCAGATTGCCATGAAGAGATTTTTCCTATTGCTGTTTCTCGGTGCGTGCCCGGCCGTGTCGGCGCAGGTGCGCTTCTCGGACTATTTCCTCGAAGAGACGATGCGCTTCGACTATTACCACAGCGGCGACAGCCGCTCGGAAGAGTATTTCTTCGACGCCCTGAAGGCCGAACCCTACTGGGCGGGCTCGCACGTGTCGCTCCTCGATACGACGGGCTACGGGAACCAGTTTTTCCGCATCGTCGACCGCGCTTCCGAACGGGAGATCTATTCGCGCGGCTTCTGTACGCTCTTCAACGAGTGGCAGAGCACGGCCGAGGCCGACAGCGTGCGCCGTTCCTATCCCGAGTCGGTCGTATTCCCCTATCCCAGGCGCCCGTGCCGCATCGAGATCTTCGGCCGCAATGCCGGGGGGCACTTCGAAAAGCGGTTCAGCCAGAATATCGACCCCGCATCCTGCTTCGTCGCGCAGTTCACGCCCCGCTACGAGACTTTCGAGGTGGCATATAACGGCAACCCCGCACATCGTGTCGACATCGTGCTGCTGCCCGAGGGGTATGGCGCCGGGGAGCGGGCGAAATTCGAAGCGGCCTGCCGTGAATTCGCACGCGAATTTTTCAGTTATTCGCCTTTCAGGGAATACGCTTCGCGGTTCAATATCCGCGCCGTGTGGGCGCCGTCCGCCGATTCGGGCGTGACGATCCCCGGCGAGCGCGTGTGGCGCAACACGGCCTGCGGGGCCTCTTTCTATACGTTCGGCTCGGAGCGCTACCAGATGGTCGACGACTTCCAGCGCCTGCGCGACATCGCGGCGCATGTCCCTTATGACTATATCTATGTGTTGTCCAACACCCAGAAATACGGGGGTGGCGGTATCTTCAACTTCTATGGCATCAGCGCCGCACACCACCCTACGCGCACCGGGAAGATTTACGTCCACGAATTCGGGCACCTGCTGCTGGGGCTGGGCGACGAGTATGTCGGCACGACCTCCTACGACGACATGTATGCCCGGGACATCGAGCCGTGGGAGGCGAACCTGACAACGCTCGTCGGGTTCGAGGACAAGTTCTGGAAAGCGATGGTGCCGGCCGGGACGCCCGTTCCGACGCCCGACACCCCTGAGTACGAGGGGGTCGTAGGGGTTTTCGAGGGCGGCGGTTATGCTGCGAAGGGGGTCTATCGCCCGTGGCGGAACTGCCTGATGAACAACCTGCACCGGACGGACGAGTTTTGTCCCGTTTGTACGAAAGCCATCTGCGATTACATCGAGTTTTTGTGTAGGTAAACTTTGCAATGTGTTGTAATACAAGAGGGACGCGTGTGCGTCCCTCTTTCCGTGTGCAGCAGGCCCGTTACCCCTGCCGGCACAGCTCTGCCGTCGTTCCGGTTGCGCGGTGCCGTGCTGCCTGTCGCAGTGCCGTGCGGCGATCTCTCAGTATACCTCTTCGGGCAGGGTTTCGCCGACGGGTTCGCCTGCCAGGTCGTCCTTCCACTTGATCGAGGCGTGGGTGCCGTCGCAATAGGGTTTGTTGGCCGACTGCCCGCAGCGGCATGCCACGACGCGGTTCCGGATCTCGTAGGTCTGCCCGCCCTCGCGCCGCATGGGTATCCCGCCCCGTATCCACAGCCCTCCGCTGGCGCCGATCGTGATGTCCTCGATCAGCCCCAGGCTCGGTTCGAAACGGAACTCGAAGGGTTTCATCGTCTCCTTGTCCCACGCCATCAGACGGCCGCTGGGGCACATCGAGGCCTCGCGGATGGCCAGCTTGCGGGCTTCGGGATCGTCGGATGTCTCGGTCAGTGTCCACGCATCGCCGTGCGGGTGGCAGAAACGTGCGAAGACGCAGTATTTCTCGTTGTCCGTCATCTGGAGCGTGCCCCCGTCGATCACCTCGGCCCCGTCGAGCAGGGCGTCCGGACGTGCCGTGAGGCGGGGATCCCAGTCAGCCTTCTCGTGCGAACCGTCGCAATAGGGCTTGCGGTGTGATGCGCCGCAGCGGCAGATCGCCGTGGGTTCCGCCTCGGTCGAAAAAAGCCTGCCCTGCTGGAAATACCAGCTTTCGTTGGACTCGTTGGGCATGATGAACTGTTCGGCCAGCGGCGGCCTTCCGTAGACCAGGTAAGGGCCCTCTTCGGTCACCGTGATGCTGAAACGCTCCCCGGCGGGCGAACTTCCCGTTTCAATTTTCAATTTGGACATACTATTTGCATTTATAATTCGTTAGGGAGTAGGCGGCAATAATTATTCCCAAATGAATAATTTGGGATGTCCTTGTAGGATTTATCCCGCTTTTTGGTATCTTTGCAAAGATTTTTTTAACTGAATTTCGGTAAATTTGAGTAATATGAGAGGATTCGTAAGGCTGATGGCTGTGGTCGTGACTGCGGCGGTTTTCGTCGTGGCATGCAGCAAGGATAAGGATTCGGGCAAGATCACGCTCGATTCCCCGGCGGTGTTCTTTGCGCAGGCCGGAGGGTCGGCTACGGTCGGTTTCACGGCACAGAACATCAAGACACTGTCCGCGACGAGCAAACCCACCGGTTGGGACGAGGCGGTCGTTGACCTGGCAGGCGCGACGATCTCCGTCAAGGCTCCTTCGGCCGAGGACATCGAGAGCGGGGATGCCGTCAAGACCGGCTCGTTCTCGTTTCGGCGACGCTCTTCGCCGGTATCGTGACGACGAAGGACATCAGCGCCGAGGTGGCCAACAGTTACATCGTCACGGAACCCGAAACGAACTACCTGATCGACGCCACGCGCAAGGGCGACGGTTCCCAGCTGGCTACTTCTTATGTGAACGTCGTATGGCAGACCGCATCGGGATTCGTGCAGTATGCCGACTTCGAGGACGGCAAGGCGTCGTTCTACATCGGTGCCGACAGCGACGACGCCACCAAGATCAAGCAGGGCAACGCCGTGATCGGGGCTTATGATGCTGACGGCGAACTTATCTGGAGCTGGCATATCTGGGCGACTGATTACGACCCCGATGCGGAGGGCGGTACGGTCGATTTCAACGGCTATACGCTGATGAACCGCAACCTCGGAGCCCTGGCGAACGACAATTCGACGACGGACAAGATACTCGCTTCCTACGGGTTATATTACCAGTGGGGCCGCAAAGACCCGTTCATCGGGCCGAATACCTACCAGGGCTCTGAGGGCTCCGGTGCCTCGATGTACAGCGGCAGCGGCAGTCGCGTCTACCTGAAAATGTCCGAGTCGAGCGCCGAGACCGGAACGATGGAATATGCCATCCGGAACCCGCTCGTCTTTATTACGGGTGTGGCAGACACGGACAACGACTGGCTTTGGAGCGGCCGTTCCGACCAGTTGTGGTCGGCGGACGACAATGTGGCCGACAAGAGCGTTAACGACCCCTGCCCCTACGGCTGGCGCGTGGCTCCCTCGGGCGCGTTCGACAACCTGGCGATCGTCGGAACCCCGGCCGTGGGCGACGAGGCGAAATACGGCTGGACGCTGACCGACGGAAACGCCGAATCGTTTTTCATCGGTGCCGGACGCCGCCGCTACGACAACGGCAAGATCCTGAATATCTACAATCCGCTGCCCAAGGTGCGTTCCGACGCCATGGAGGCGCAACCCTGGGAAGGCCTTTACTGGACGACCGCCGTGTCCCGCACGCAGGCTGCGGCACTCCATTTCTGGTTCGAGAAACTCGACACCTCGGCCGGCATCGAAAATTCGGTGCCCTATGCCCGCGCCAACGGCCTTCAGGTGCGTTGTGTGAAGCAGCAGGGCAGGTAGGTACATCCGATACGACAGGGCCCGCCCTGCTTTGGTATAACACTTGCTGTGTGGGCGTGTAAATCCACTGGCAATGAAAATCAAGACAGGCAAAGGTACGATTACGCTCGGGGTGCTGCTGGCGATATGGTCGGTGTCGGCAATCGCCTCTCTGCCGGGGCTGGCGATCTCGCCGATCCTCGGCGACCTGAATAAAATCTTCCCGAAGGCCACCGACCTTGAAATACAGATGCTCACGTCGCTGCCCTCGCTGCTGATCATCCCCTTCGTCCTGCTTGCCGGCAAGCTCTCCGTCGGCAAGGACAAGCTCAAGATCCTTGCCGTCGGGCTGTCGATCTTCTTCCTGAGCGGCGTGGCATGCCTCTTCGCCCGGAGCATGATGTGGCTCATCGTCATCAGCTGCATCCTCGGCATCGGCGCCGGCATGGTGATCCCCTTCTCCACGGGGCTCGTGGTCGACTACTTTACGGGCGATTACCGTGTCCGGCAGCTGGGGTACAGCTCGTCGATCAACAACCTGACGCTCGTGCTGGCGACCGTCGTGACGGGCTACCTGGCCAATGTGGACTGGCATCTGCCCTTTCTGGTCTATACCCTGCCGGGTATTTCGCTCGCGCTGTCGTTCCTGCTCAAGCGGCAGCGCTCCGTCCCCGAACCGGAACAGAGCATCCAATTGCGCCACAAGATGATCGACCGCCGTAAGCTCGCCGGGCTGATGGCGTTCTATTTCTTCGTCACCTACGCCGTGCTGGTCGTGACGTTCTATGCCTCGTTCCTGATCGACGACTACAAGATCGACAGCTCGTTTTCCGGGGTGCTGATCTCGCTGTTTTTCCTTGCGATCATGCTGCCGGGGCTGTTCATCGCCAACATCATCCGCTCTTTGAAGCGGAACGTCAACCTCGTGGCGCTCGTGCTGGTCTGTGTGGGGCTGCTGTGTGTCGGGGTTTTCCACGGCAAGGCGATGCTGGCCTTCGGGGCGCTTTGCACCGGGCTGGGATACGGGATCATGCAGCCTGTCATTTACGACAAGGCGGCGACCATCGCCCCGCCGCGTTCCGCTACGCTGGCCCTTTCGTTCGTCATGTCGGTGAATTACCTGGCCGTGATGGTCTGCCCTTTTATCGTAGACCTCTTCCGTCACGTTTTCGGGACGCACAGCGACCGCTTCCCCTTCTTTTTCAATGCCGTGCTGGTGCTGGCCGTGGCTGTCGTCACACTCCTGCGCCGGGATAGCTTTACGCTCGGACTCGACGGATCCTATTACCGGAATTGATTGTAAAAACTGTTCGAAAGTGTTGTGAATGACGTAAAAAGGTTTAAATTTGTGCTGAAAAGTCACACCCTATTACGATTATCGCGAGATGAAAACAACACTTCTGACGGCTTTGGCCGCCGCTGCCCTTGCGGCAGGCTGCTCAAAGTCTGACACAGGTACGCCTTGTGTGAAAATCGCGCCGACGATCCAGACCCGTGTTACGGGATTGCATTTCGATACCGGCGACCGCATCGGGCTGAGCATTGCCAAAGGTTCGGAAACCTACGTGCAGAATGTCCTGATGACCTACGACGGTACGGCCTTTACAGCCGCGGATTTGCTGTGGTATAACGATTCGAATGAAAAATCGACGCTCACGGCCTACCATCCTTACTCCGAACAGGGAATGCCCGCGGAGTTTTCCGTTGCTACAGACCAGACGTCGGGAGGTGCATCGTCCGACCTGCTGGTCGCGGTGAAAAAAGAGGTTACCCCATCTTCGGCACCTGTCGGGATGCTCTTTTACCATGTGATGTCGCAGCTGACGATCGTCCTTACCAACAATTCCGACGCCCCGGTTACGGGGGTTACGGTCGGCGGACTCGTCCCGACGGCCGTGGTCGATTTCACGGTGCCCTCCGCCGCGGCCAAGAGCGGGGCTGCTGCTGCCGACGTCGAGGCGTTCGAAGTGACGGCCGATGCCGCCTACCGTGCCATCCTTGTGCCGCAGCAGGCCACCCTGACGGTTACGGTAGCGACCGGTGACGGAAAGAGCCGCAGCAAAACCCTCTCTTCGGCACAGCTCGAAAGCGGGAAACGCTACGACATGTCGGTCGTTGTGACCAATATCGACATCGACGTGGAACTGAGCGGCGAAGTCGTCGACTGGGGCGACGGCGGTTCGCTCGATGGTAGCGGCGAAGGGGGCGGCGGTGATGGCGGCGGTGGTGAGGGCGGCGGCGAGGGTGGTGACCCCGGGACGCTTTCCTACGGGGGTGTTGACTACCCCACCGCGACGATCGGCGGACGGGTC
>OHXF01000721.1_pt1 | contig 10347 bp, 10 predicted proteins | sample 1579961 | NCBI WGS metagenome assembly OHXF01 (sample SAMEA3882508, study PRJEB24775) | human gut metagenome | biome: human-associated habitat; feature: intestine environment; material: feces | place: Netherlands | collected 2009/2010
TTGCTAATATAAGCTAATAAATACAGAAATCTTACATATTGACCAATAAATAGGTGAAATTTAACACCGGAAGAACCATTATGCAGCAAATAAAAAAGGGGTCTTTTCACAAAGCCCCCTTTTTAAGTTTTCAATAGGTATTAGTTTTTTTTTAAGGTAAAAAGATTGTTTTCAGGATAACGATGCAAATATCGAGCCTTTTTTTAAACCAGCCAAATAAAAAACTATGCCATACAACATGTTTTTAGATTTTTCTGTCTTTTTTGGCAGATTATTATTCAAAATGATCTTTATCGGCCTCATTATATATACAAAGGTAGCAAAAATATAGACTAAAACAGCATTTTAATGAGTTTTTTCTTTTCCCAAGAAATGTCCATATACCTTATCGCGATGTTTCAGCACCTTTGCATCGATGAAGAAAACAATTTCTTCGGCGATATTGGTTATATGGTCTCCGGCACGTTCCAGCTTACGGATAACGGTGCCGAGTTCCAGGCAAGTCAGGAAATTATCGGGGTGTGTTTCCAGATATTTTGTAAGGACGGCAGGAGCAGCCGCATTGATTTCGTCCAGCAAATTATCTTTACTGAATACATTGAGGGCTAACTCCAGATTTTCTTCATTCAACGCGTTCTTGGTCATTTCGAGCATACCGAGCACTTGTTTCAGCATCTCTTCTATACGCAGGCTGTGGAGCAGTTCAGTATCCAGCACGGTTTCCTCGCTTCTCACCACAAAACGGGCTATGCCTTCGGCAAAATCTCCCAAACGCTCCAAATCACTGTTTATCTTGAACATGGCCAGCACAAAACGCAGGTCAATGGCTACCGGATTGTATAGAGCGATAGTGTCCTCTACATCACTGTCTATTTTCAACTCGAACGCATTCACCCTTTTCTCACGGACAATGACTTGCTGTGCCTGGTCACGGTTAAAGGTCAGCACAGCCTCTCCTGCCCTGTCCAGCTGATTGTAAACCAATGTCCACATCTCGTTCACTTCCTTCTTCAGTGATACAAGTTCTGATTCTATAAATTTCACCATATTCTTAATTCTTGTTTTGTTTATCATTATTTCTTTCACCGCAGATTGCGCAGATTCACACTGATTTTAATTTTCCGGACAGAAGAATAAAAAGACAAATCCGTACCATTAGATCTGAAAAGCAAGCAAGCCCGCATCGGGTTGTGGCACATCAGTTCCAGCTTTATCTTATCTCCCATCTGTGCAACGCTGTGATGAATGCTTTACCCGAAACGCCCTGTAATATAATTCTGGGTCGCTTCCTTGCCCGGATTCGTAAATATTTTCTTCGTATCATCATATTCCACCATATTGCCCATATAGAAGAAGGCTGTCTTGTCACTGACACGCGCGGCCTGCTGCATGTTGTGGGTGACAATAACGATGGTATATTCTTTCTTCAGCTCATGAATCAACTCTTCTACCTTGGCTGTAGAGATAGGGTCCAGTGCCGAAGCCGGTTCATCCATAAGCAGAACCGAAGGAGATACGGCCATGGCACGGGCTATGCACAACCGCTGCTGCTGACCACCGGACAGGGCAAACGCAGACTCTTTCAACTTATTCTTCACCTCATCCCACAATGCGGCTCCTTTCAAGGTTTCCTCCACCCTGTGGCGGATAAACTCATTATCTTTCACCCCATTTACCCGAAGCCCGTAGGCCACATTCTCGAAAATGCTTTTCGGGAACGGGTTGGGACGCTGAAAGACCATCCCTACGCTCTTGCGCAACTCGTCCACCTGCACGGACTTGTCGTATATATTTCTCCCGTCAATCAAAATCTCCCCCTCCAGACGAGAGCCGGGAATGAGGTCGTTCATGCGGTTGAACAGACGGAGGAAGGTGGACTTGCCACAGCCGGACGGGCCTATGAAAGCCACCACCGATTTCTCTTCAATCGTCATGCTTATATCTTTCAGTGCCTGAAAATCACCATAGAAAAAATTTACATGTTTTGCATCTATCTTATTCATATTCTTAATGTTTTAATAATTTGCTGATTTGTCTATGTGCTAATGTACCAATGTCCGTGCGGTACACAGCGCAACCCATCGGCACATCGACAAATTATTAATTCGTTTTTACTTTGTTGGAAAAATACCGGCGGAGTGCATTTGCCAACAGGTTTATAATTAAAATAATAAGGATCAGTACCAACGCCGTACCGTATGCCAAAGGAAGCTGTGACTCCATATCTGTTCCGCTGGTAGAAATCACATAAAGGTGATAAGGCAATGCCATACATTGGTCCAGAATGCTATGCGGCAGTTGCGGCAGGAAGTAGGCGGCACAGGTGAAAAGGATGGGTGCCGTCTCGCCCGAAACGCGCCCCAGCGCCAGAATCAGTCCGGTGATGATATTGGGCATTCCCATCGGCAGGATGACATGCCAGATGGTCTGGAGCTTGGTGGCTCCCAACGCGCGGCTTCCTTCGCGCATGCTGTCGGGGATGGCTTTCAGTGCTTCTTCCGTGGTGCGGATAACCAAAGGCAGACTCAGCAAGCCCAGTGTCAACGAACCTGCCAGGATGCTGTCTCCAAAATCCATATAGTTGACGAACAGTGCCATGCCGAACAGACCGAACACGATGGAAGGGATGCCGCTCAGATTATTCGTCATCATCCGTATGAAGCGTACTACCCAGCCTTTCGGCACATACTCATTCATATAAATGCCGCTCATCACTCCCACCGGAAAAGCAAACAAGGCACTACCCGCCATCAAACAGAACGTACCTACAATGGCAGGAAGGATTCCGCCGGCAGTCATACCGTTGGTAGGAGCTGTAGTGAGGAACTCCCAATCGATGACTCCTATACCTTTATATATAATGAAACCGAGGATTGCAAAAAGAATCCCCACCACACTCAGGCTCAACAGACGGAACAAGCCAAATGCCACGTTTTGCGAAAGATGCTTTCTATTGACCATATCTACCTTCTTTTATTTTCGTCTTGGCGAAACTGCTTCCACCGTGAAGTTTATCAATAAACTGATGAAGAACAGCACAACACCCAGCAGGAACAATGCTTCGTAGTGAGGTCCGCCGGCAGGCGCCTCGCCCAGTTCGGCGGCAATCGTTGCCGGAATGGTGCGCAGCGGTTCCAAGATGGTATGGGGAATGACGGCGGCGTTGCCTGTCACCATCAGCACAGCCATCGTCTCGCCCACCGCACGGCCGATGCCTAACACCACCCCGGAGGTGATGCCCGAAATGGAGTAAGGAATCACCACCTTATATATAGTTTGCCATTGCGATGCTCCCAGTGCCAAGCTGGCTTCGCGCATGGCGCGGGGACAATTCCTCATCGCGTCTTCTGTCACCGTTATGATGGTGGGCAACGCCATAATGGCAAGCACAATACTGCCCGCCAGCCCGCTCTCGCCTACCGGCAAGTTGAACACCTGCTGCAAAAACGGCACAATGACAATTAAGCCGAAAAAGCCGTAGACCACCGACGGTATGCCACTCAGCAACTCAATGATGGGCTTCAGCAGATTCCTTACCCGGGAATTGGCTACCTCCGACATATAGATTGCCACCGACAGACCAAACGGCAATGCAAAGAGGATGGCAAACAGACTGACCCACAGCGTCCCCGTAATGAGCGGCAAAAAGCCGAACTGCGCAGCAGGTGTTGCCGTGGGAAACCATTCAGCACCGGCAAAGACGTCCTTCACCGAGATGGTGTTGTCTTTCAGCAGATGCACCGAGTCCGGACGGACGATGAACTGCTGCGGTACGAAGGCTATAATGCCAGGCGTACGCTCCACCAGCTCCGTAATGCAAGCACCTGCATTTTCGTAGGAAGCGCCCAACTGCTCTTCCGTATAATACTGTGTGATGTCCTCCAAACGGAAAAGGCGGATAGGAAGGTCCTCCCCCCCCACTTCGTTCCAGTTTGTCAGCTCTTCATCAAAGACATCCTTTATCTGTGCCGGAGTCAGTTCGCTCACCCGGTTCTCCTTATTCAAGGCCAATACATACCCTTCTTCTATCACCTTGCTGCTGAACAAGCCCAGCGCTTCGGAAAAGAGGAACACGACGATAAGTACGATGGTAAGACTCGTCACAAAGCCGCTACAAGCCAGTATACCTTCTACAATCTTCTCAAAAATCTTTTTCATGTTGCCTATTGATTTCTGTATGCAAAGGAACGAGCCGGATGTTAAGGCAGTGTGACTAACGTTTGAAAGAAATGTTTCAAAGGTGTTACAAAACTATTACAACGACTCAAAGCACATTCCATGTAACACATTTGTAATATCCATTACCTTAATTTGCATCATGTGTTTACCCTATTTGCACCATGTGTTTTATGAAGACAAGAAAATTACTCCTACTCCTCGCCCTGGCAGCTGCCACCACTGGCATGCAGGCGCAACGCATCAAAGGCAGCGATACCGTGCTCCCCATAGCGCAGCAGACCGCCGAACGCTTTATGACCCTGAACCCCTCTGCCCGTGTCACCGTGACCGGCGGCGGAACCGGTGTCGGTATTTCAGCCCTGCTGGACCAGACCACGGACATCGCCATGGCTTCCCGCGCCATCAAGTTCAGCGAAAAGATGAAAGCCAAAGCTGCCGGAGAAGACCTGGCGGAAGTACCCATCGCCTACGATGCCCTTGCCGTAGTGGTCCACCCCTCTAACCCGGTGACACAACTGACCCGCCAACAACTGGAAGATATCTTCCGGGGCAAAATCACCAACTGGCAGCAAGTGGGCGGAGACGACCGCAAAATCGTAGTCTACTCCCGCGAGACTTCCTCCGGTACCTACGAGTTCTTCAAGGAAAGCGTACTGAAAAACAAGAACTACATGAGCAGCAGTCTCTCCATGCCTGCCACGGGAGCCATTATCCAATCCGTCAGCCAAACTCGCGGAGCCATCGGATATGTGGGTCTAGCCTATGTATCGCCGCGTATCAAGACGCTCGCCGTTTCATACGACGGGCAACATTATGCCGCTCCCACGCTGGAGAATGCCATCAATAAGACTTATCCGATAGTACGCCCGCTATACTATTATTATAACCGGAAAAACGCTTCGGTCATAGCCCCTCTGCTCGATTTCATTTTGTCTGCCGCAGGACAGAAAATCATCAAAGAGAGCGGATATATCCCGGTACATAACGAATAAATCTTCATTCTTCATTCTTCATTCTTCATTTTTTTACCCTATCTTTGTCCCCACGATACGAAAATAGTAACATTATGGCAGAAATAAAGAGCGAAGAAACAAGCGAAAAAAAGAGCTTGAACTTCATTGAGCAAATAGTAGAAAACGATTTGAAAGAAGGTAAAAACGGGGGAAAAGTACAAACACGCTTCCCGCCCGAACCGAACGGTTACCTCCACATCGGACACGCCAAGGCCATCTGCCTTGATTTCGGTATTGCCGCCGCACACGGCGGTGTCTGCAACCTGCGTTTCGATGACACCAACCCCACCAAGGAAGATGTGGAATATGTAGAAGCCATCAAGGAAGACATCCAGTGGCTGGGCTACAAATGGGGTAACGAATATTACGCTTCCGACTATTTCCAGCAATTGTGGGACTTCGCTATCCGCCTCATCAAAGAGGGCAAGGCATACATCGACGAACAGACTTCCGAGCAGATTGCCGCCCAGAAAGGAACTCCCACCCAGCCCGGTGTGGAAAGTCCCTACCGCAACCGTCCTATCGAAGAAACACTGGATTTGTTCCAGAAGATGAACAGCGGCGAGATTGAGGAAGGTGCCATGGTGCTCCGTGCCAAGATAGACATGGCAAGCCCCAACATGCACTTCCGCGACCCTATCATCTACCGCGTAGTGAAGCATCCGCACCATCGCACGGGCACCACTTGGAAGGCTTATCCGATGTACGACTTCGCCCACGGGCAAAGCGACTTCTTCGAAGGCGTGACACACTCGCTCTGCACACTGGAGTTTGTGCCCCACCGTCCACTCTACGATCTCTTCGTGGACTGGGTGAAGGAAGGCAAAGACCTCGACGATAACCGCCCCCATCAGTATGAGTTCAACAAACTGAACCTCAGCTATACGCTGATGAGCAAGCGCAACCTGCTGACTCTAGTCAAGGAAGGCTTGGTAAACGGTTGGGACGACCCCCGTATGCCGACTATCTGCGGTTTCCGCCGTAGGGGATACTCTCCGGAGTCCATTCATAAGTTCATCGACAAAATAGGATATACAACCTACGATGCGCTTAATGAATTCGCCCTGCTGGAAAGCGCCGTGCGCGAGGACCTGAACGACCGCGCCACCCGCGTATCTGCCGTACTGAACCCCGTGAAGCTCATCATCACCAACTATCCCGAAGGACAAGTGGAAGAGATGGAAGCCGTCAACAACCCCGAACATCCCGAAGAAGGCAACCACGTCATCGAATTCAGCCGCGAACTTTGGATGGAGCGCGACGACTTCATGGAAGATGCCCCAAAGAAATACTTCCGCATGACACCGGGACAAGAGGTACGTCTGAAGAACGCGTACATCGTGAAGTGTACCGGCTGCAAGAAGAACGACGCCGGTGAAATCACCGAAGTATATTGCGAATATGACCCTGATACCAAGAGCGGTCTGCCCGGAGCCAACCGTAAGGTGAAAGGCACCATCCATTGGGTAAGTTGTGCCCACTGCCTCGAAGCAGAAGTACGTCTCTACGACCGTCTGTGGAAAGTGGAGAACCCGCGCGACGAGCTTGCCGCCATCCGCGAAGCGAAGAACTGCGACGCACTGACAGCCATGAAAGAAATGATCAACCCCGACTCCCTGAATGTGCTGCCCTGCTGCTACATCGAGAAGTACGCTGCCGGCATGCAGCCCCTCTCCTACCTGCAGTTCCAACGTATCGGTTATTTTAATGTTGACAAAGATTCTACGCCAGAAAAAATGGTATTCAACCGTACTGTAGGTCTGAAAGACGTTTGGGGTAAAATCAATAAATAAGAATATGAGTAAAAAAAACCTGCTGTCCGGAAGAGACAAAGAACTGCAAGAAATGGCAGAACAATATGAAGCAGCCAAAGCAGAGAACAGAACCATCTATCTGGACGCAGACGACTTAGCCGACCTCGCAGACTGGTATGCCGTGCATCATAAATATGCCATGGCTACCGAGGTCGTAGAGTATGGCTTGGGAATACATCCGGATAATACGGCTCTGCTGGTGGAACAGGCATACTTGTTCCTCGACACCCAGCATAAAGAGCAAGCCAAAGATATATTGGAACGGATTGCCGAAGAATCTTCCGAAGTGAAAGTGCTGAAAGCCAACCTACTGTTGGGCGAAGGCAAAGAAGAAGAACTGAAAAATGCCCATCCTTTTAAAATTGTGAATTCGGCAGAGGAAATACTGGATTTTTTCGCCTGAGCCCCAGAAGAAAACAGAAAATGCCGGTTTTGGCATGGAAGTGTCTGTATCCGGTGGGAATCCATTTTGTGCTTTCCCAGCTTGTTTCCTATCTGGGACTGTATTTTCTGGTGCAGCGGACTGGTGCAGATATGAGTGCATATTACCAGCATGTGCTTATGCTGACTGGTCTGACAGGGATTCTGGCTGCAGTTCCCTGCATATTGTTGTATCGGGGCGATTTTTCAAGAAGAAAAGAAACCGGGATATTATATCCTGCAGCTGATCGTCACCTTCCTGTTCCTGAAATCCTGGGGTTTCTTGTAATTGGCGCATTTCTTGGTCAATATGGAAACATTCTGGTAGGTCTTTTTCAGCAATATCTGAATCCGGAAGCTTATCAGGAAACTCAGTCCCTGATTTCCGAGGGGAAAAGTATCTGGAGTCTGATTTTCTGGATGGGAATTGCAGCACCTTTTGCAGAAGAGGTTATTTTCCGCTGGCTGGTATTTCTTCGTATGAGAGATAATATGCGCGTGATCACAGCTGCACTGTTTTCAGGACTGACATTTGGAATTTACCATATGAATCTGCTCCAGGGAGTGTATGCAACTATTATGGGATTGCTTTTCGCATTGATCCTGGAATGGAGAGGAAATCTGTTTGCCAGTGTATTTCTTCATATGGGGGCAAATATCTGGAGCCTGCTGGTCAGTGATGTGATGCTGTACATGCTGGATCATACAGGAGCCACATCCGTAATTGCACTGAATCTGTTTCTTGTTTTTGCAGGAACTTATGGTATCTGGAGATGCTATAAGAATTATCAGAAACGAGGATGTACGAGGCTGATATAAAGCATAATCAGAAATATATTAAGAAAAATAGAAGACCTTCTTACAAAATCCTGGAAAAACAGGGGAGATTGTGAGAAGGTTTTTTGTTGGCGCATTCCACTTTATAAACATTTAAGAATTTCCCGTCTTGAATTTAAAGTACACATATGCTATCTTAAGTGTATTAAATGTATTAATACACTTAGAAAGGAGGAAGCATGTCTATGATCGTTTTGGATTATCAGGACAGAAGGCCACTGTACGAGCAGGTGGAGGAGAAATTTCGGAATCTGATCCTGATGGGAGTACTGGAGCCAGGCTCCAGAATGCCCTCTGTGCGGCAGCTGGCCATGGAATTATCGATCAACCCCAACACCATCCAGCGTGCTTACATGCAGCTGGAACAGGAGGGACTGATCTACCCGGTTAAAGGAACAGGAAACTTTATCGCAGACAGTGAAGAAGTGCGTAAACTTAGCAAAGCTTCCTATATAAAAGAACTGAAAACCCTGATCCAGAAGGGAAAGGCTATGGGAATGGAAGCGGAAGAGCTGATCTACATTATTAGGGAGTGTTACAAGGAGGAGAAGCCATGATAGAAGTCAAAGAATGCAGTAAGGCGTTTGGCACTGTCAAAGCGGTCAATAAAGCAACTCTGGATGTTGGGGTGCGGGAAGTGTTTGGTCTTGTGGGCAGTAACGGCGCCGGGAAAAGCACCCTGCTTCGGATGATGGCTGGAATTATAAAGCCAGATGAAGGGGAAATCCAGATTGACGGTATGCCAGTGTATGAAAATGAAGAAGCAAAGAAACTGTTTTTCTATATCTCAGATGATAGTTATTTTCCGGCAAATTATACAGCAATGGATCTGGTGCGCTTTTACCGGAACTTTTACCCTCAGTTTCGAACCAGGTTTTTCCATGAACTGATGGAACAATTTCATCTGGAAGAAAATCGCAGAATTGCAACTTTTTCCAAAGGTATGAAAAAACAGGTTCTGGTAATCATCGGTGTGTGCGTGGCAACGAAATATCTGTTTTGCGATGAGACCTTTGATGGCCTTGATCCGGTAATGCGTCAGGCAGTAAAGAGCCTGTTTGCGGCGGAGATTATGAACCGGGAATTTACTCCTGTGATCGCGTCTCACAATCTGCGCGAGCTGGAGGATATCTGCGACCATGTCGGACTTTTGCATAAAGGGGGGATTCTTCTTTCCAAAGACCTGGAAGACATGAAATTTCACATTCACAAGATACAGTGTGTGCTTAGTGGAAGACAGCAGGAAAAAGAACTGGAAAAGGAACTTCAGGTTTTGAAGGTGCAGCATCAGGGTTCTCTTCTTATGATAACAGCCCGGGGAACCAGAAGTGAGATCATAGAGAAGATCCAGGCCAAAAATCCTCTCTTTATGGAGGTGCTTCCTCTGACCCTGGAGGAAATTTTTATCAGTGAAACGGAGGTGGCAGGCTATGAAATCAAAAATTTATTCTAGCAGATATATGAAGGTAACATCAAAAGGGCTGGTGTGGATACCGGCTTTTGTGACCATTGGATTTCTTCTGGCCTTTCCGGTGGCAGAGCTGATCATGCTGGGAAACTGGTTCGGAATGGAATACACGGCCAGAGAAATAAATGCCCTTTATGCAAATCTGTGGCAGAATGGATTCATGATTACCGGACTTGCGGTTGCAGCGCTTGCGGCACTGTTTAATGGGATCAGCCAGTTCTGGTACCTGTATTCACCGCGGAAAATTGACTTCTACCACAGTCTTCCTGTGAAACGAAACAGAATGTTCTGGTATAAGACTTTGCAGTCACTTTTATACTTTTTGGTGCCGTATCTGGTGATGGAATATGTCAAGGGCCAGACCTTGCGCGACATTCTCAAAGTGAATGGCGCTCTGAGCCAGCGCGACGCCGAACAGGTGATGATGGGCGTGCTCAACGCGCTTGAGTATTCGCATCGCATGGGCATCATCCACCGCTACATCAAGCCCGGCAACATCATGATTTCCGAGCAGGGCGTGGTCAAGGTCATGGACTTCGGCATCGCCCGCGCGCTCGACGATTCCGCCGCCACGATGACGCAGTCGCAGGGTGTGGTCGGAACCGCGCAATACCTG
>OHXF01000736.1_pt1 | contig 10174 bp, 8 predicted proteins | sample 1579961 | NCBI WGS metagenome assembly OHXF01 (sample SAMEA3882508, study PRJEB24775) | human gut metagenome | biome: human-associated habitat; feature: intestine environment; material: feces | place: Netherlands | collected 2009/2010
AAGCGCGTTACTGTGAACGGAGTGAACAGTAACAAAGTTGTTATTGTTTACTAGTAACAAAAAAAGCTGCAAAGTTATAAGCATTATAAACCCTGCAGCTTTTCTGCTGTGTAAGATATTCAAAGAATCTTTGAAATTATAACCATTATTTTACAATCACTCCATCCTCATCCCAGAGATCGTGCCAGTCCTTTGCACCTTCCCACAGGAATACATGGCCTTTGATCAGACGGTTATTCTTATCAAGGGAACGGATGGTTTCCATCTCTTCTTCTGTCAGAGGATCTTCCGTGACACATTTCAGATTCATGGTGTAATTCTTCTCTTTCAAAGAGAATGGAATTGGGGAAGCACCTCTCTGTACAGCCCATTTAATGCAGATAACTGCCGGATGAACACCATGTGCCGCTGCAATTGCTTTCAGCTCTGGCAGTTCAATATCCGCAATATCTTCTGGCATTTTATCACGTTCCGGACGTTCAGGAGAACCAATTGGGCAGAATCCTACCACTTCAATACCATGCGCTCTGCAATAATCAAACAGCTCCGGCTGCTGGAAGCATGGATGAAGCTCCATCTCGATCGCAGCTGGTTTAATTCTGCAAAGTGGAAGTACTGCCTCCAGTTTCGGGATTGTCATATTAGACATACCGATATGTTTCGTCAGACCCATATCTACCAGGCGCTCCATCTGGCGCCAGGTTTTCATAAAGCGCTCTACTGTAAACGGTTTGGAATCAGGATTTCTGGAATCCACATCACAATGTGGTGCATGATAGTTCGGGAATGGCCAGTGAACATAATACATATCCAGATAGTCAAGCTTCAGATCCTTTAAGGTCTTCGCACAGGCAATCAGTACATCTCCGTCACCATGCATATCGTTCCATACTTTGGATGCAATAAAAAGTTCTTCTCTTTTTACAATGCCTTCTGCAAATGCATCTGCGAAAATCTTTCCGATCATATCTTCATTTCCGTAACATGCAGCACAATCAAAAGAACGGTAACCTACGCGAAGTGCACCTGCAACAGAAGCAGAAACTGCGTCTGCATCTGCATGGTCACTTCCAAAAGTACCCATTCCAACAGCTGGCATCTTAGCGCCAGTATAAAGTGTTCTCTGCGGAACAATTGCCGGATCGATCATTGTCATTTTCTTATCCTCCCTAACATTTCGTTTGCACTATGGATTTCAATTACAATGCAATTTACTTTCGCTTAATATCTTTTACTACATTTTCTTATAATTCAGTAACCTCAATCTGTGGAAGCAGTTTCTCCATATCTTCCATCACAAAAAATCCAGTCTCCTCGCGCATGGCTGCTGCCGCTGAAATAGCACTTGCCAGTTTCATTGTCTCAGGAAGTGAAAGTCCCCTGGATAACCCCAGTGCGAATCCTGCGATCATAGAATCTCCACACCCAACTGTGTTCACTGCATTTATTCTCGGAACCAGTGCACGGAAAATTCCTTCATTACCTACTGCAAGAGAACCGTCAGCTCCCAGGGAAACAGCTACGATTTCCACACCTTTTGCATGAATCTCTTTCGCCGCATCTATAATATCCTGAATATTATCACAGTTCTTGCCTGTGAGCATGCGGATTTCATCAATATTGGGCTTGATCATAGTAGGTGCTGCTTCAATTCCCATTTCAAGAAGTTTGCCACTGGTATCCAGAATAACCGGAATTCCTGCCTCTTTTACAATCTTTATAAGTCGCTGATAAGCAGTTCCGTCAAGTCCTTTCGGAACACTTCCTGACATTGCAACTACTTTCGCTTCTTTTACAAGATTACGGAATTTTTCCTCAAATCCGGCAAAATCCTCTTCTGTAAGGGTAAACCCAGGTTCCAGAAATTCTGTCTGAACTTTATTAACTTCATCCCAGATATTAATACAGGATCTGCTTTCTGCAGCTACATGATAAAAAGCACTTTTAATACCAAACGGCTTCAGTGCATTCTCAATATAAGCTCCTACATAACCACCTACAAAACCTGTGGCAATCACCTCTGCTCCGTAAATTGAAGCCGGCTTGGATACATTCAGACCTTTTCCACCAGGAACATAAGTACATTCCTTTACACGATTCACTTCTCCAGTCTTAAAGTTATTTACCACATACCGCTTATCAATGGCTGCATTTAATGTTACTGTCAGTATCATATGCTCAATCCTCATTCATCAGAAGAATCTTCCCCTTTACAAGACCAGGTGTCTTATAGAGCTGGAATGCTTCCTGAGCCTGACTCATTGGCATTTTGCGATAAATAAATCCCGGATCAAATTTCAGCTGACCGGTTGCAAAATAATGAGCTGTAAGATCCCACTCTTTGCCTGGGAACGGGGAACTATAGGACATCCAGGAGCCTGTAAGTTTAAATTCTTTACGATTCATATTCTCCCACTGCTTTGGTGTAAATGTAAGATCTGCATGAGGTGTTCCAATGAAGCATACGTGTGCCTTATTCGCAGCAAGTTCAAATGCCATATGCATAGTGGGAACCTGTCCGGCTGTTTCAAACACATATTCATAGCCCTTACCACCGGTAATTGCCATAGCCTCTTCCATATAATTCTCTTTGGTTGTATTGATAACTGCATCTGCGCCCATTCTCATGGCAAGATCCAGGCGTTCCTCACTAATATCAAATACGACAACCTTCTTGGAACCAAAGATCTTTGCCCACTGCATTGTGAATATGCCAATTGTTCCACATCCTAAAATTGCTACGCAGCGACCGCCCTGATAATCATTCTGAAGGAGTCCATGAAGAGCAACTGTGGATGGCTCGAACATTGCACCCTGTTCATAGGAAATAGACGGATCAAAAGGAATCGCATTCTGCTCTGGAATTACTACATAATCCGCATTACTTCCCTGCTGCCTGGAACCGATAAAACTGTAATGCTTACATAAGGAGAAGTTTCCATTCTGACAATCATCACACTTCATGCACGGAAGAAGCGGAGCCCCGGAAACGCGGTCGCCAACTTTCACCTTAGTGACCCCTTCGCCAACTTCTACTACATCACCAGAAAACTCATGTCCAAGAACGATAGGATAAAAATGAACACCATGATTCAATACTCGCGGAACATCAGAGCCACAAATGCCGGAAGCTTTTACTTTAATCTTTACCCAGCCTGGTTTTGCCTGCGGTTCTTCGATTTCCTGGTACTGTACATCCTCGTTTGCAACTACAACTGCTGCTTTCATCTTGAAATACCTCCTTACTTCCGTACCATCATAGCTTTCAGAGATTCATATAAATCCCTATATGTACGGTATGTCTTATTATAAACTTCTTTATTCTCAGGATTGGGCTCATGGCGTCTTGTCTCTTTCACTGTCATGGAAACCGCTTCCTCGTAATCTTTATAAAATCCAACTCCTACGCCAGCCAGGATTGCAGCACCTAATGTGGTTGCTGTATCGGAAGCAGGGACCACCACTGCCTTGCCTGTCACATCAGCCTTAATCTGAGTCCAGAGAAGGGAATTGGCTGAACCTCCCATAGCACGAAGAACTTCTGCTTTAGCACCTGCTGCTTCAGCCACCTCCAGATTATGGCGCAGGGAAAATGCTACGCCCTCCATACAGGCTCTTACCATGTGTCCCTTGGTCTTAGCAAAATCAAGTCCATAGAAAACGCCTTTGGCGTATGGATTCCAGACAGGGGATCTCTCTCCGGACATATACGGAAGGAATACAACGCCTTCACTTCCGGCTGGTACTGCCTCGGCAATCTCATTCAGTTGTTCCAGAGAAGATTTCCCGGTATCCGCCTTACGGCTCCTCTCATAATCTGCAAACTCTCTCTCAAACCAGCGCATGACACCGCCGCCTCCGGTAGTTCCTCCCTGAAGGAGCCACTGCCCTGGCACTACGTGATATCCCAAGATCAGGCTTGGATCTGCTTTATATGTATCGGTGCAGATGCTCATGCCACCAGCCTGTCCACCCTGCTCCTGGGTCTCCCCCGGATGAATCACCCCCGCACCAAGTGTCCCACAGGCTGCATCCAGACCGCCGGCCACTACAGGAGTTCCGACAGCCAGTCCACTCTGGGCTGCCGCCTCTTCCGTCACAGTTCCCACTACCTTATCGCACGCAACAATCTCCGGAAGAAAATCCACAGGAATTCCCAGTTTCTCACACATCACTTCATCCCAGGTACCAGTACGCATATCAAAGCAATGCAGGCCATATCCCTGTGAAAGATCCTGTGTGATGGTACCAGTCAGTCTGTAAGCAATAAAGCTGTTTGATTGAAGGATCTTGTAAATCTTATTATATACTTCAGGCATATTCTCCTTATACCAGAGAATCTTCGCTGTGGTATAAGAAGGCTGAAGAGAATTACCGGCAACATTGAAAATATTCTCACTGCCGATTTCATTATTGAGTCTGTCGCAGATTTCCTGGGCTCTTGTATCCATCCAGATAGGTGTATCTGTCAGAACATTTCCCTCATGGTCAATGGCAATAGCCGACCAGCTCTGCCCATCAATTCCCACTCCGGCAATCTGCTCTCCTGAAATATTACCTGTCTCCAGGCATTCGCAAATAGCGCCGCAAACCGCATGCCACCATTCATCCGGCTTCTGCTGCGCCCATCCCTCATGAGGATAATAAACAGGGTAATCCCCATTGGCGGAAGCCATCACCTTTCCGTTCTTGTTAAATATGGCAACCTTGCACGCGCTGGTTCCAATATCAATTCCTAATAAATAGTCTTTGCTCATCCTTGTCTCCTTATGGATTTCCCCATAAAAATATCAGTCTGAAGTTTCCGTACAATATGGTCAGGAAGCTCCTCTCTTCCTTCAAGCCGTTCCAGCATGATCTGTGCTGTTTCCCTTGCAATTTTCTCTGTAGGCTGTGAAACAATGGTAAGTGCAGGTCTGCAGGCACGGGCAAAAGGCAGATTGTCAAATCCCACCAGGGAAATCTCCTCTGGCATGGATACTCCCATCTCGTTAAGCCCGATCACTGCCCCCATAGTCATCTCATAGTTTGTCACAAAAACAGCTGTCATATCAGGATTCTCTTTCACCAGCTCTTCTACTGCCTGAACCCCTCCCTGGATCGTGTAATCACCATGACAGATCAGCTTTTCATCAACCGCAATTCCATGATCCTTAAGGGCTTTCATGTATCCTAACATACGCTGTCTGGCAGTGAATACCTCATCCGGGCCACCGATCAGACCGATCTTCTGATGCTGTTGTTCTACCAGCATGCCAACAGCTTTCTCAGCTGCATTTACATTATCCACCAACACGCAGTCGCAGGATATTCCCTGGATCATACGGTCGATAAGCACAATGGGCTTACCAGTTTTCTGAAATTCATTCAGATGGGCTCCTGTCATATCTACCGGCATATTGATAATTCCATCCACACGTTTCCTGGTAAGGAAATCCACTGCTTCTTTTTCAAGCTTCTTATCTGTTCTGCAGTCACAGACAATCGCTGCATATCCATGGCTTCGGAGGATATCCTCCATTCCACTGATGATTTCGGCACAGAAAACATTGTTCAGCTCTGGAATCACAACCCCCACTGTTTTGGTAGCATTGGTCTTCAGACCGCGGGCAACTTCATTTACTTCGTAATGTAATTCTTCGATGGCTTCTTCGATCTTGATACGGTTCTTCTCTCTTACATTCCCCCCATTGAAATAAGAGGAAATCGTTGCCAGGCCAAGTCCTGTCCGTCTGGCAATATCTTTCATCGTCGCTGCCATAAATCAGCCTCTTACTCAGCCTTTCCGTCACAGCCGCAAACTTTCATACGGGCCATTACAAGCTCTTTCACAGCTGCAATTCCAGCCTTGCCATATGCCTTAGGATCAAATACCTTCTCATCCTCAAGTGTCTCTCTGACAGCCTTGGAGTATGCCGCACGAAGCTCGGTGGCAAAATTAACCTTACAGATTCCTCTCTTTACACAATCCATAACATCCTCATCGCTAAGGCCGGAAGCGCCATGAAGAACCAGCGGAATATCTACAACTTCACGGATTTCACTTAAACGCTCCTTATCAAGAACAGGAGTTCCCACATAGAAGCCATGTGCTGTGCCAATTGCTACTGCAAGAGAAGTAACGCCTGTGCGCTCTACAAATTCTCTGGCTTCCTGTGGATCGGTATTGGTATCTGCAACTGCAACCAGATCATCTTCCTTACCACCTACCTTACCAAGTTCTGCCTCGCATGGGATTCCCATAGAAGCTGCTACGTCAGCCACCTTCTTGCTCACCTCAATGTTTCCTTCATAGTCCAGCTTAGAACCATCAATCATCACGGAAGTATATCCAGCCTTCAGTGCCTTCATCGCAAGATCAAAACTACTGCCATGGTCAAGGTGCAGGCAAACCGGAACGGAAGCCTTTGCAGCTTCTGCTGCAACGATTGCCTGATAGGTCTCAAGAGTGCCATATTTAATAGTAGATGGAGTAGTCTGGATCATAACAGGTGCTTTCAGCTCCTCAGCTGCCTGAATGATAGCTTTCACCATCTCCATATTCTCTGCATTAAATGCACCTACTGCGTAACCGCCCTGCTGAGCCTTCAGCAACATTTCCTTAGATGTAACAAGTGGCATATTCTCCTCCTTCTGCCTGCTGATACAGGCCATGAATCTTCGGTTTTCGAAAACCGAAACGTTTCTGTTTTAGTTCATATTAACTCTTTTCCAAATTTCTGTCAACAGTAAATATTTCATCTTTTTGCGTAAAATTTTACCTTGAAAAATCCGGCAAAGAAAGGTAACTTATAGAGTAGAATATTTTCGGAACCGGTATCAGTTTTTATAGATTACTGTGCCAGATTTCTGAGAAAGAACGAAGGGAGAATATATTATGTTAAAAGGAATTCCAGAAATACTTTCACCACAGCTTTTAAAAGTTTTATGCGAAATGGGACACAGCGACCGCATCGTTATCGCGGACGGCAACTTCCCAGTAGAATCAATGGGTAAAGATGCAATTGTTGTTCGTTGCGATGGACATGGAGTTCCAGAACTTCTGGACGCTATCCTTACTGTTATCCCTCTTGATTCTTATGTAGAGAAACCAGTTACCCTGATGGAAGTTATGCCTGGCGATCCGGTAAAAACCCCAATCTGGGATACATACAAAGAGATTGTTTCCAAACATGATGAACGTGGCGCCGAAGCAGTTGGAAATATCGAGCGTTTCGCATTTTATGAAGAGGCAAAGAAAGCATATTGTATTATCGCTACAGGTGAGAAAGCTGTTTACGCAAACGTTATGCTTCAGAAAGGTGTTGTTATCAACAAATAATTTTTTATTTCAGCTAAAAAGCTCCGTCGGATTCCCGGCGGAGCTTTTATTATTCATGTTTATTATGATTCACTATTTTTTCCTTTTTTCTTAAGAAGCCAGATTACCACTGCGATACCAATGATAATAACTACCACCAGAATCCAGATAACAGAGCTCATTCCTTTATCTGTGCTCTCCACATTTTCGCTGGACGCTTCCTGTTCTGCACTTTCTGAAGGAGCAGCTGTTACTGCTGCCTCTTCTGTAGGCGCAATAGTCTCAGTGGGTTCCGGGGTAGGAGTACTTGTCTCAGTGGGTTCCGGAGTAGGAGTACTTGTCTCAGTCGGCTCCGGGGTAGGCGTGCTCGTCTCAGTCGGCTCCGGGGTAGGCATACTTGTCTCACTTGGCTCCGGGGTAGGCGTACTTGTCTCAGTCGGTTCTGGAGCAGGAGTACTCGTCTCGGTTGGCTTCGGAGTAGGAGTACTTGTCTTCTCAGGCTTCGGGGTAGGAGTGCCTGTTGGCTCTGCCTCCGCATCACCGATATCTTTGCCTTCGGTACCTGCTTTTCCAACTTCAGAAATATTCTCTCCAGCCTGAACAGATTGGGAACCGTTTTCCGCTTCTTTCTCAGTTTCAGGAACAAGTTCTACTGTACTCTCTTCCGTATTGGTGGCTTCTGCAATATTTACCCAGCCAGAAACATCACCAGCCTCTGTGTGTCCCCAGATACCATCTTTACCAGTATCTACTTCTGTATCAATATATAACTTCTCACCGTTCGCTATATTACAGCCTCCGGAAACTGTGCCGTACTTTTTGCCAGGTCCTTTATACAGGCAAACGGAACCGTCTTCCTTAGCATTGACTGTAATACTGTAATTCGCATCCTTGCTTCCGTATAAAGCAAGCTCTGATGCCACTGCCTCGGCAAGAGTAGCCGGCTTCAGATAATTCTCTTCCAGGAAACCAAACATGCCATGAAGCTGAGCATATACCCATACTTTTCCAGCTTCATCTGTGGTCTCTCCTTCTACATGGATCGCAGTTCCATTAGGAATCAGCTCATCATTCAGCTTCGGGCTGGAAGTATCTGCCTCTGAATACATGTCAACACCGCCATCAGGCGATTCTACGATCATATAGTAATCTGTTTTGTAATCTACCTGCTGTGTCTTTCCTGCATCTGCAAAAACTCCCACAGTCATGCAGAAAGTAAGAAGCACAGCCAGCAGCATTCCCAGCTTTTTCTTCATATATATCCTCTTTTCCCTCTTGTATACATTTTTCGTTACTGTTTACTGATAACATTCCGCGAGGTATTTTGTGAACGGAATGAGCAGTAACCATTTTTCTGCTTTTCATTGTAACACACCAGGAAAAACTTGCAACCATTTTTCTCATATTTTCCCATTATTTTACAGCAACAGTTACTATTCACCGGAAATGTTCCGCGAGGTGTTTTTATAAACAAATTTCACAGAAAAACCGGGAACCTGGCATGAAATCATGCGAATGTATGTCCGATAAAGATTCCCAGACAGTAAAAGAGCGAGACAAAAGTCCCGCTCTCTCTCAGCTTTCCTTCATTGTCCTGGGGGAGTGAAAGAAAGCAGTTAAGTTATAAAAAGCTAATTATTTATAAAGAGGTCCATAGTTCTTGCAAGCTCTGAAATCTGCACCCTCTTTATCCATTCCAAATGCATTCCAAGCAGCCGGACGGAAGATATCAGTTTCCGGTACATTGTGCATGCAAACCGGAATTCTCAGCATAGAGCACATTGTGATCAGATCAGCACCAATATGTCCATAAGAGATTGCGCCATGGTTAGCGCCCCAGTTATTCATAACATCATATGCACTCTTGAATGCACCATCCTTGCCATCGCATCTCGGTACGAACCATGTGCATGGCCATGTATAGTCAGTACGTTTCCAAAGTGTATCAGATACAGCCTCTGGAAGCTCTACTGTCCAGCCCTCTGCGATCTGAAGAACCGGTCCAAGTCCTTTTACAAGGTTCAGACGGATCATAGTTGCCGGCATAGTAGCTCTTGTCTCAAATCTGGAGGAGAATCCGCCGCCACGGAAGTATCCGTTATCAGCTGCATTCCAGGTAGTAGCCTTCATGATGGCTTTCTGATCTTCTTCTGTAACGTTCCACCACTCTTTCATAACGCCTTCGCCGTTCTCATCCTTAACAACACCGGAAGCGTCAAGACAGCATGCACCAGAGTTGATCAGATGGATAATACCATCGTTCTCTTTTGCAACACCTTCAAGATCATATCCTGTAACTCGTTTAACAGCATTTGCGCTCCAGTATGTACGAACATCTGCAAACATCTGAGCACGTCCGGTAAGGAGTTTCATGAACAGCATTCCCAAACCGTTGAGAACATCATTCTCTGTAGCAAGGATGTATGGCTCTCTTGCGCCATCCCAGTCAAAGGAAGTATTCAGCATAGCCTCTGCGAAGTCACCATTCGGATAGAAATCAGTCCACTGTCTCTGTCCCTGGAAGCCAGCTGCAATCGCATTGTGTCCGATTGCTTCCTCTGAGAACTTCGGATCAAGGTTATCGCATCCATTCATAAGCTCTTTAATAATAACAGCCATCTTAACTACAAACTCAAACTGCTCTTCTTTCTGCTCCTCTGTCATCTGAAGTTCCGGTGGGTTCTTGTCAAAGCCGATGGTGCAGTTTTCTTTTGCCCATTTCATAGCTCTGTCAAATTCTTCATGATCATAGATGCCTTCTGTCATACGACGGATAATTTCAACCTCATCAACAGATTCAACACGCATTCCAAGATAGGACTCGATGAAATCAGGATCGATAATAGATCCTCCGATACCCATTGTAACGGAACC
>OHXF01000740.1_pt1 | contig 10128 bp, 9 predicted proteins | sample 1579961 | NCBI WGS metagenome assembly OHXF01 (sample SAMEA3882508, study PRJEB24775) | human gut metagenome | biome: human-associated habitat; feature: intestine environment; material: feces | place: Netherlands | collected 2009/2010
TTGTGAGTAGATAGATATTTATATCATCAAAAGCATACTCGTTGAAGTAGGAATGGAACATAGAAGTTTATAACTTTTTATAAGTTTTCAGTAACGGCTAACGAGGCAATGATCAAAATGGCCCGTAAATATGGTATTGAAAAGTATGGTCCAAACCGTTATCATATCGTAACTGCAAAGATGGGATTCCATGGAAGAACCTTTGGTGCCATGTCTGCAACAGGTCAGCCGGGTAATGGATGCCAGGTTGGATTCGGACCTATGACTTATGGTTTCTCCTATGCACCGTACAATGACCTTCAGGCTTTCAAGGATGCATGTACAGAGAACACAATTGCCATCATGGTTGAGCCTGTACAGGGCGAGGGTGGCGTACATCCTGCAACAATGGAATTCATGCAGGGACTTCGTAAATTCTGTGATGAGAACGATATGCTTCTTCTGATCGATGAAGTACAGACAGGATGGTGCAGAACAGGTGCTGTTATGTCCTATATGAATTATGGTATCAAACCGGATATCGTATCTATGGCAAAGGCTCTGGGCGGTGGAATGCCAATCGGTGCCATCTGTGCAACAGCAGAGGTTGCAAAAGCTTTCACAGCAGGTTCCCATGGAACTACATTCGGCGGACATCCGGTAAGCTGTGCAGCTGCACTGGCTGAGGTGAATGAGCTTCTGGACAGAGATCTGGCTGGAAATGCAAAGAAGGTTGGCGATTACTTTGCAGCTAAGCTTGAGAAGCTTCCTCATGTAAAAGAAGTAAGACATCAGGGACTTCTGGTAGGTGTGGAATTTGATGATACTATCGGCGGAGTGGATGTAAAACATGGTTGTCTTGACAGACATCTTCTGATCACAGCTATCGGAGCGCATATCATCCGTATGATCCCACCGCTTATTGTTACAGAAGAAGAGTGCGACAAAGCTGTAGCAATCATCGAAGATACAATTAAATCACTGGAAAAATAAAATCCGGCAACGGAGTGATACAGTAAAAGGACAAGGGCGTCACGAATTATATTCGTGCGCCCTTTTATGATATCAGGGCCCAAAGGTCAAAAAGTCGTTCGTGCCTGCACGATAAGACTTTTGAACTTGGGACCTGCCAAACATGAGAAAGTAGCGATTTACATAGCAAATCAGTGGATTTCAAATGTTTGAGAATCTGATAAAAATTTGAGTGTGAGAGGGAAGAGCATGAAACATCTGGTAATTACGATTGGCTGCGAATATGGAGCCAAGGGCAATGCCATCGGTAAGAAGATCGCACAGGATCTGGGGATTAAGTTTTATGATCGTGATCTTGTGGATGAGATTATCAAAGAGGTAGGCATCCCTACAGACATTATGGACAGAGTAGAGGAAGGCGGAACCATCGCAGGTAAAGGTGCACAGGGTGATGTGAGAGGTTCCTTTTCCAAATATGCGGATCTGACAGACCGCGCCATTCATGTACAGAAGCAGATTATCCGGAAGCTGGCTCAGAAAGAAGCCTGCGTGATCATAGGACGGTCTGCAGATTATATTTTGAAAGATACAGAAGGAATCCAACTGGTGAGAGCATTTATTTATGCACCTAATGATGTTCGCGTCCACAACATTATGGAAAGCCATAATCTTTCGGAAAAGGATGCAAAGCTTCTGCTGGATGAGAAGGATAAACGTTATCATAAGAGACATCTGGCACTGACAGGAAGTAACCGCGGTGACAGACATAACAGGGATATTCTTATTAACAGTGATTTTCTGGGAATTCAGGGAACAGCAGAATATCTGGAAGATTTGATTGCAAAAAAATACGGAAAAAAGGAGGCCTGACCTATGGAACAAAAAACATCAGAATTTGACAAAGTACTTGGTGCATGGGACATACTTGTAATTGCATTTGGCGCAATGATCGGCTGGGGCTGGGTAGTTTCTTCCGGTAACTGGATTGAATCCGGTGGTGTGCTTGGTGCAGCTATTGCATTTGCAATCGGTGGAATCATGATCTTCTTTGTAGGTCTGACTTACGCAGAGCTTACAGCAGCCATGCCTCAGTGTGGTGGTGAGCACGTATTCAGCTACAGGGCAATGGGTTCTACAGGTTCTTTTATCTGTACCTGGGCGATCATTCTTGGATATGTAAGTGTTGCCTGCTTTGAGGCATGTGCATTTCCCACAATCATCACTTATCTGTGGCCGGGGTTCCTGAAAGGATATCTCTATACAGTTGCAGGCTTTGATGTTTATGCATCCTGGCTGATCGTGGCAATTGTGATTGCTTTTCTTATTATGATAATCAACATTAATGGAGCAAAAACTGCAGCAGTTTTGCAGACTGTTCTTACCTGTATTATCGGCGGTGCCGGAATTATTCTGATCGTGGCTTCTGTGGTTACAGGAAGTGTGGATAACCTTCAGGGACAGATGTTTGTTGGAAACGGTACTGGCGAAGCAATGAAAAGTATTATTAAGGTTGCAGTTATCACTCCGTTTTTCTTTATTGGTTTTGACGTTATCCCACAGGCAGCAGAGGAAATCAATGTTCCGCTGAAAAAAATCGGTAAAATGATGATCCTCTCTGTTGTGCTAGCAGTTGTATTTTACTCACTGGTGATTCTTGCAGTAGGTTTTATCCTGAATCCGGCAGAGATCATTGAGTCTCAGCAGGGAACAGGACTTGTAACGGCAGATGCCATGGCCAAGGCTTTCGGGACAAAGATTATGGCCAAGGTTATCATTGTAGGTGGAATGTGTGGTATTATTACATCATGGAACTCCTTCCTCCTTGGCGGTTCCCGTGCCATGTACTCTATGGCAGAATCCTATATGATTCCTCCGTTTTTTGCAAAGCTTCATCCGAAGCACAAAACTCCGGTTAATTCTCTGTATCTGATCGGTGCCCTGACTATGCTGGCTCCTTTTGCAGGAAGAACAATGATGGTCTGGATCTGTGATGCAGGTAACTTCGGATGCTGCCTTGCATACTGTATGGTCTCTGTCTCTTTCCTGATCCTTCGTAAAAAGGAACCGGATATGGCAAGACCTTACAAAGTAGGCCACTACAAATTTGTAGGTTTTATGGCAGTAGTCATGTCAGGGCTGATGCTTCTGGTTTACTGTATTCCGGGTTCCGGTGGAAGTCTGGTATTTCAGGAATGGTTTATGGTAGGTGGCTGGAGTTTACTTGGAGTTGTATTTTATGCGATCTGTAAACGTAAATATAAAGAAGACTTTGGTAAACTTATTGAACTGATCTCTGATGAGGATGCAGCAAGTCTTATGCCGGAGGCTGATGATGAAGAGCTTGATGTGGTAATCGATGCGGCTATTGACAGGGTGCTTTCCTCTATGGCATAACGCTATAAATGACATGACGATTATTTTGGGTAACAGAGTTTTGAATTTGTGCAGGGTAGATGCCCTGCGCATTGCAATATTGAAAAAATACAGGAAAAGAGGCAGAAATTAATGAATCCATTTGAATTTTTTATTCCTCAGAATATTACAGTCGGTGCAGGTACTCTGGCGAAGCTTCCGGAATGTGCCAAAAAGCTTGGAGGTTCTCATGCAATGCTGATCTCAGGACCAACTCTCCGGAAAATGGGAGTTGTGGATAAGGCGGCGGATTATCTGAAAGACGCCGGAATGGCAGTGGATATTTTTACAGATGTAGAAGCCAATCCGTCTGTCACCACAGTGGAAAAAGCGACAGAAGCGTATAAGGATTCCGGCGCAGATTTTATCGTTGCGCTGGGCGGTGGTTCTCCTATGGATGTGGCAAAAGCAGTGGGAGTTACGGCTAAATATGGCGGCAGTATTACAGAATATGAGGGGGCACATAAGGTTCCCGGAAAAATTGTTCCGCTGATCGCAATCCCGACTACTGCGGGAACCGGTTCAGAGGTTACGGCATTTTCTGTTATCACTGACCACAGCAGAGATTATAAGCTGACAGTATTCAGTTATGAACTTCTTCCTGCATATGCGATTCTGGATCCTGAACTTCTCACATCTGCTCCGGCATCTGTGGCAGCAGCCTGCGGAATCGATGCATTTATTCATGCGGAGGAGGCTTATGTTTCCACAGCAGCATCTCCTTTTTCTGACGCAATGGCAGAGAAAGCAATGGAGCTGATCGGTGGAAATATCCGCCGTTTTGTGGCAAGACGTACAGATCTGGAGGCTGCAGAGGCAATGCTTACGGGATCTCTTTTTGCAGGAATCGCCTTTTCCTTTGCAAGACTTGGAAATGTCCATGCTATGAGTCATCCGGTAAGTGCTTTCTTTAATGTGGCACATGGAGTGGCAAATGCAGTTCTTCTCCCTGTGATTGCAGAATATAATGCGCTGGCAGATCATGGCAGATATCTGAAGATTTATAATTATATCAGTCCGATCCCTGCATATGAGGATGAATTCGAACCACTGATGCTGGTGGATGCCATCCGGGAATTAAACGAAGATATCGGAATCCCGGAAGACCTGACCACAGCCATCCGCCAGGCAAAGAAGGTAGAAGAGATTTCTGATGAGGAGATTGAAAGCAGGATTGATGCCATGGCAGATGACGCCATGAAGAGCGGAAATATTGCAGTAAATCCAAGATCCTCCAGGAAACAGGATATTGTGGAATTGTATCATAAGGCTTTATAAATTCAGATAAAGAGGAATGCAGCATTTTATGTAATTGCTACAGGTTAACAGAAGGTATTGATTAAAATATCTGCTATTATAAAAAACGTGCAGAAACATTGAAGTCGACAGATAACTTCAGGCTTGAAGGTTTATCTCGATTTCAAAATGTATCTGCACGTTATTTTTTTGAGAAATTTCCATTGTATAACTTGCCTGATAGAAAGAAAGATTATATAGTATTAATCAAAATATAGTAAAGTAATGTGAGTCAAAATATTGATTGTTCAGGAGGATTTTATGGCAAAGAAAAAAATATATGCAGTACGCAAGGGACATAAAACAGGACTTTTTGCTACATGGGCGGAGTGCCAGAAGGCAGTAAGCGGATATTCAGGAGCTGAGTTTCGGGGATTTACAGAGAAAGAGGAGGCATTGGCTTTTCTGAACATGGAGACAACAGGAAATGTATCCGATGATAAAGCAAAAGAGGCGGCAGGAATCGTGGAAGTACCTGAAAATATGGTCATTGCTTATGTAGATGGAAGTTTCGAGAAAAGTATTGGCAGATATGCCTTTGGTTGTGTGATCCTTACACCGGACGGACAGGAAATCCGTAAATCCGGCAGCGGCAGTGATTCTGCAGGAGTCGCGATCCGAAATGTGGCAGGAGAGATGCTTGGTTCCATGACTGCAGTAAACTGGGCCATAGAAAACAAATATCCAGCTGTGGAAATCCGCTATGATTACGAAGGTGTAGAGAAGTGGGTAACAGGTGTGTGGAGAGCCAAAACACCTCTGACCAGCAAATATGCTGCTCATATGCAGGAAGCAGGAAAGAAAGTAAAGATTTCTTTTTGTAAAATAGCAGCTCATACGGGCAATCACTACAATGAAGAGGCAGATCAGTTGGCTAAGAGTGCATTGCTTAAAACGGATGAAGAAGTACGAATATAAAAGTTTATATTAAGGAAAGTAAGTATCTGAAAAGTAGAAAAATATGTGATAAAAACACCTGCCTGTTGATAGCTGATAAAATATATCAGCATCAATAGCAGGTGTTTTAGGGATAAGGATTGGATAATTGTGAATCTGTCATCTGATGAGAATACAAATTCATCTTAACGGAGTTATTTTAAGTGATTCATCCTGTTTTCGCTGGTATTGGACCACATAGTATATTGTTTACAATTTCTAAAATGTTTATCACAGTAAAAATTGAAAGAAGCCTGGCTTACATTTTTCATATGCTGTTCATCTTTACCGGTTTGAAAACCAGCAACAGAACAGTATGTCCTTGATGTACTGACAAGTTTAGAACCGGACAAAGTCCATAATGCAGAACCGGAACCACCTACTCCGTTGGTCCACCAGCTTATATGTATTCCATTGTAGTGAGTGTTATACTGTAAAATTTGATAATTCATCCCTTTTCCGGAACACTGACCGGCATAGATTACTTTGCCATTTTTTATGGTATATACAGAATAATCTACAATAACTCCACGATTACTTGATACAATCAGATCAGGGGTTCCATTTCTGTCAATATCCATTAGATAGAAACATTTTCCGCCAGATTGGAGCAGGATCTTTTCATATAAGAATCTTTGATCTTTTACTTTAACCTGACATTTCAATTTTTTAGAGCCGATTTTGGCTATAATTGTTGCGGTGCCTGTTTTCTTTGCTTTTACTTTTCCGGAAGAAACAGATGCAACTTTACTGTCAGTGCTTGACCAGATAACCTTTTTGTTTGTTCCGCTTACCTTGAGCTGATAAACACCACCAATATTCATTGTCAGTTTAGTTTTATTCAGCTTTACAGAAGCTGCCTGAGCAGTACACGGAAGCATTACTAGAGAAATAACCATTAGTACTGCGATAATAAATGAGAAGTGTTTTTTTAATAGTTTTTTCATTAACTTTCCTTTCTAAGTGATTTTTAGAAATTAGATGAAAAATTTTTGTATTGCATAAACAGATTTGTTTATGCAATACAAAATTTTTTTTAGCTGTAATATAATCCTTCATTATTGAAGAAGCTTATTTGATTAAGTTTATTATGTTTTTGTGAAACATGCATAGAATAAGTGCCGCGTTTATATATTATAAACCCGGAATCAGTTGCTTTATTGTAATAACGAGTAAAAACTTTCCATTTATTCTTTAGTAATTTTTGTTTGGCGGAATTTTCAGTCATTCCAATTTTAGCTCCATATACGGATATGCTATCATCAAATGCGTAAAAAGACCACTTTCTTTTTTGGTTAAGATTGTCAAAGGAACAAGTTATAAAACAAGTGCGGTCCTTTGTCGATCCATGTTTAGTATAATATACAGTTCTGCCTGAAGAAAAAGGTTTATTTAGACCTAGTTGTTTAGATGCTTCAGATGCTGTTTCGTTTAGAACTTCAGAAAGTTCTGTTTCATAGGTGTTAGCTGATTTAGTGGTAATTACTAATGTATTACTGTCAGAACTTTGAACTCTATAATTTCCTTTGGAATAAAGTGCCGTTACTGTAAATTTGTAACTTGTATTACTCTTTAAATTCTTAACGGTTGTATGGAAACCATCTTTTACGTACAATTCCTGAGAGTCATTTGGATTAGAAGTAGTATTATATTTCACTAAATAAGCAGTAACATTTGTCTGATTGTGATACATTTTTTTTGATGAAGTCCAACTTAACTTTACTGAATTGTTAGAAACTCTGCTGGAATGTAAAGTAGGCGCTTTGATGACAACAGGGACTAAATCTTTGTTTTTATTAATATGGAATACATCCGTTGTATAAATTGGTTTGTCTTGAATAAAAGTTTTTTTCTGATAGTTAGACTTTTTCCTGATCTCTTTTACAAGTTTTTTGGGAGCGTCTGCAAAGAGAACGGTTTTTGCAGAAATACGATAGTCTTTAGATACAACGGCATTCCACATTTTTAATGAATATGTAGTGCAATTATGCCAGAGGCAATCTGTTGAACCATCATGATAGTAACTCTCTGAAGGTGTTGCTGCTTCAATTTTTTCTAAACTTTCAGCTGAGATATTTTGGGAAATAGAATAAGTTTCTATATCTTTATCTACGAATAATTCCCTGTTGATATAAACCCCGCCATATTTAAAGGTATCATTTGTTGAATCAGGCCAGATTGAGACACTTAATGTATGAGAAGGTTTAATCGGATAATCATTAAAATAAAGAGTTTTTCGAGATATATTTTTAATAGTCAAGAAAGCATGTCCCTGAGTTTTTCCGTTAGAATTCAACAAAAGAGAATTTCCGAAGGCGTGAAGTGATAATTTAGCAACATCGTTACTGGCATATACAGGTGTGAAGTTTAGTAATGTGACTAGGAGAGTAAGAATAACCCCTTTAATTATATAAGATCTTTGTTTCATATAAAATTCCTTCTTATGATTGAGATACAATAGTAATAAGCTTTCATGGATTGGATTAAAGTTTACTGGAACGATTTTGGGCAGTATTCTTGTAAAGTTTGTACTTTTTACAACCTTTATAAAAATACTGTTTGAGTGATTTTTTATAACTGTTTATACCGGAAGTTGTGATTGGAAAATCTTGAAATTTACCATTTTTTCTAATACAGTAAACTTTAATATGTCCATGACCTTCACATGCATAGAGAGCTTCTTTAAATGTTGAATTTGATATTTTGTATAAATTGTATTCTATAGTCTGAGCACCTTGATAAATTTCCCTTATGGCTTTAAATTTGGGATTATAAAAAATAGCCTTGCTTTTTCCATCTGTAGAAAGTGTATGCTGTATTTTTCCTATATAAACCATCTTTCCTTTTTTGACAGTATAGATAAGATAATTGTTGGAAAAACGTTCAGTTTGGTTTGTACTGACAATAAGTTCTTTAATACCATCTTTATTAATATCCAGAGTACAGAACCAGGTGTAAGATGGATTCTTCTGCAGAAATTTATTATATATAGGTGCCTGTTTTGAAGTCGCTGCCTGTACGGAGATAGATATTATAAGATTAAGGCAGAATATAAAGCATATTAATAATAATCTCTTTTTATTCATAAGCTTCTCCTTATTTTTATCAGTCGCTGGTTGGTGCACAGGCATATGTGAAACTTGTTACGATATTATTTTTTATGGTTAGAGTTATGCAGGAGGCATTGCCCCACCAATAAACAGTTGGATTGCCAAAAGTCCTCATACCACTGTTTCGAAGAATGGAATCAGCCTCAGAATATGTCATTCCAAGTTGCATACCGGCAATACAAACGCCATAATTTCCATTATTTTTAACATATTGGTAATTTTGTCTTTTAGAATATCTGGGATGATTATTTGCACCAATAATCATTTTATTACCTGCGGCATAAAATGCAGGATAACGAGAATTATTTTTCTTTGTCATCCCACCTATTTTTTTTATAAGAACGGGAAATTTCGCAGCATATGATCCAGATTTTGGCTCTGCATATTTCATAATATCTAATATTTTAACCGTTGTTCCAACATATTTGGTAAAAGAACTGTAAACATTTTCATTGGTAGAAGTTTTATAAGCACGTACTTTATAATAATATCGTCCAGCTTTAAGTTTAGTATTGGTATAACTGGTAGTAGAACTATTTTTTATAGTTTTAATTTTGCTGTAATTTCCTTTTGCAGAATTAGCACGCCAGATTTCATACCCGGATGCATTAGACACTTTATGGAAATACTTGCTTTTTTTGAAGCAGTAACTTTGATATTTGCAGGTGCTTTAACAGCAGCGGCATGTATCTGAGTGCATGCAAGAAGCATCATCAGAATACTTGTGATTACAAGAATCCATTTCTTTTTTTTCATATTAGTTTTCCTCCTGAGAAAATAGTTTTGTGAATAATATTTCACAAGTTTGTTTTATCATAGCATAAAAAATTAAAAAGAGTGTATTAGGCGTAGAAATTAGACGGAAAATTCAGAGAATTTTGTCTAACTTTTGTGCCTAATCAATCTCGAAAGCAGAAATATAGTAAAATATGTTATAAATCATTTGAACATGGAGGAAAAAACATGAGCGCAAAGTTAGTATTAACAGTAAAGGATTCAAGCAGAATGGCAAAGGATTATTCTATGAGTATGATGGATAAAATGTTTCATCCGTTAAAACATAATAAAATCTTGAATTCAAAGGCTAAAATTGGCATATTAATTGATGATGAGGAAGAAGGAACTTTATATGAAGCTTCCAAGACTCCTTATGAAATCAATCTGCAACCAGGTTTCCACCGCATTACTATGATAGATCCGGCGAAGGACAATAAAAAAGGCAATGTTAATTTAATAGGATCAATAATAGGAGTTGTTGAAGGGAATGGGATCGCAGATACCATGGCAACCAGTAGATTTGCAAAATCAATGGCAGGAGCAATGTTTAAAACCGGAGATGGATATCTGGATCTGAATTTAAAGGATGGGGATATTATCAAGGTTCAATGTCAGGCCGGAATTGGCGGGAAAGTTTCAATAAAGA
>OHXF01000744.1_pt1 | contig 10104 bp, 7 predicted proteins | sample 1579961 | NCBI WGS metagenome assembly OHXF01 (sample SAMEA3882508, study PRJEB24775) | human gut metagenome | biome: human-associated habitat; feature: intestine environment; material: feces | place: Netherlands | collected 2009/2010
GCCACGAAACTTTTCTCAGAAGTCCTTTCTGCGATGATATCCATAAGGTGTCGGAATATGACGTTGCAGTGGTGGGTATCCCATATGACAGCGGAGCGTCAAACCGTTCAGGCACAAGACTTGGCCCTGCCGGCATAAGACACGCTTCTTCGCAGATATCCCCTTTCAACCCTGACTATGGCGTTGACCTATACGAAAACATAAAGCTTTGCGACGCAGGAGATATTTACACACTTCCTGCAAATGCCGAAAAGACTTTCGACCAGATAACAAAGGGCATAGGATATATATTCTCTCAGGGGGTAACGCCTATCGTTCTTGGGGGCGACCACTCTACCACTTTCCCTACGCTCAGGGGCATTTCAAAGTATATCGACGGCAATATCGGCGTTATCCATATCGACCGCCACAGTGATTGCGACGCTATCCAAATGGACGAAAAAATGCACGGCACAGAATGGTATCATTCCACTCACCTGCCTAACCTCAGCGCAAAAAATCTTGTGCAGATAGGCATAGGCGGAAACTGCTGCAAGTCATGGTCAAAATTCACCCGTGACAGCGGCTGTACTGCGATCTCAATGGAGGATATCGATAAGTATGGTATCGACAAGGTGGCAGAGCTTGCCCTCGATATCGCATGGAAGGGCTGTAAGGCGGTGTATGTGAGCCTTGATATAGACGTTCTGGAAGCTGCTTTCTGCCCGGGTACTGGCACACCTGATTTTGGCGGTATGCTCCCGAGAGAGCTTTTAAGGCTTCTCAAGCTCGTGACAGCTCCCGGTATCTGTGGAATGGACGTTGTGGAGGTATCTCCTCCGTTTGATGTGAGCGAGATAACTTCACTTGCGGCGTCAAGATGTATAATCAATGTGCTTTGCAATCTTGCGCTGAACAAGTCGCTATATAAACACTGATAATATTTGTATCTGAAAGAGGCAGCTTATGAATGATCGGCAGCTAAAGGAACTTATACTGGCGGCTAAGGGTAAGCTGCCTTTTGATATTTATTTTTACAACGCAATGATAGTTGACGTTTACAGAGAACGGATAATAGACAGCGGCTCGGTGGGGATAAAAAACGGCATTATCGCCGCAGTTTTCCCTGACTTTGAGCCTAGAGCAACAGAGTTTATTGATTGCAGAGAAATGTATCTTGCGCCTTCTTTTATCGACGCTCATATGCACATAGAGTCCTCAAAGCTCACGCCTTTTGCATACTGCGAGGGCGCAGTGCCACACGGAACGGGCTGTGTATTCTTTGACCCTATGCAGATGTCGAATACTCTTGATCTTAAGGGCATAAAAGCTATATGTGAAATGCTTGGGGAAATGCCCATAGAGAGCTTTTTGCAGCTTTCTTCGCAGTATCTTTCTACTCTGAAAACGCAAGACGATATCACCAATGTTATCAAAGAGTGCAGGGCGAAAACTGTGGGTGAGATAAGCGGTGCTGTGGTGGGGAATGAGGAGATAATAAAGCTTCTCGGTGCGGCAAAAAGGGCAGGTGTAAAGGTGAACGGTCACTGTCTGTCAATGGGATTTCGTGACGTTCAGCAGGCGGCTTGCGCCGGGCTTTGTGACGACCATGAGTGCGAAAACATAAGCGACCTTGAGCAGCGGCTGGCCTGCGGAATGGCGGTATTGGTAAGAGAGGGAACTATAGAGCCGAACTGCAGAACTCTTTGCGAGGGGATAGTAAAAAATCATATCCCTACGGACGATATAATGTTCTGCACTGATGACAAGTCTGCGGAGGATATAAAGGAAAACGGCTGTATAGATAATGCTCTGCGCATTGCAGTGAAATGCGGTATTTCCCCTGTGTCGGCAATAAAAATGGCAACTCTCAACGTCGCAAGGCACTATGGTGTTGACGATATCATAGGCTCGGTCGCTCCCTCAAGAAAGGCGAATTTTCTGCTTATGGATAGCCTTGAAAATATGACAGTGAAAAAGGTCTATCACCAGGGTAGGCTTGTGGCTGAAAACGGCGAGTTTCTTTGCAGGCATGAGATTGACATAACTCGCTATCCTGAGCTTAAAAACACTGTGATATTGCCCAGAGGGCTTGACAGCCATTCTTTTGAGATAAAAGCAGGCTTTGAGAGGGGCTATGTTACTGCAAATGCAATTGAAATGCCCGAGGGTGGCATAGTCACAAGGCTTGTAAAAGGCAGGCTTGAGGTCAGCAACGGCATTGTATGCGGTGATACAAAAGCCGATATTCTGCCCATATTCGTTGTTGAGCGTTTCGGCAGGAGTGGTGAGATAGGCAGTGGCTTTATAAAAGGTCTTGGCATTAAAAGGGGAGCTGTTGCCGCAAGCTTTGCTCAGGAGAGCAATAATGTCGTTGTATCGGGCGTTGACCCTGCGGATATGCTTTGCGCTGTGAAAGCTGTTGAAGCCAACGGCGGCGGTGCGGCTATGGCTATTGACGGCAAGGTGGCAGGGCTTTACTCCCTTCCTGTGGCAGGCATACTAAGCGGTGAAAACATCACAGGCGAGATAAAGGCACAGAAAGCTTTCAGAGAAGCCCTTGCCCTCACAGGCGGAAACATACAGCGTATGACGGTGGTGCTTACAGTGTCGCTGTGTCAGACTATCCCAGAGGTGGGGCTGACGGAAAAAGGACTTTTTGACGTAACCCAGCAAAGATACATACCCACATTCACAGGCGGTGAAGAATTTGAAGAATAAGCCGGAAAATGTAATAATGACAGAGGGCGACCCTAAGAAAATAATATTCCGATTTGCACAGCCTCTTATATTTGCAAACCTTTTTCAGCAGCTTTACAACACCATGGATACCATAATAGTGGGCAAGATAAATGGTGACGAAGCTCTTGCGGCGGTGGGAGTTTCCTTTGCAGTGACAATGGTCATGATAGCCGTTGCAACTGGTACGGGCATAGGAACATCGGTGCTTATAGCGAAATACTGCGGTGCCGGGAACAAGTCAAAGGTCAAGACGGGCATTTCCACTGTGCTGATATTTTCACTTATGGTCGCAGCGTTGATAGCGGTTCTTGGGGTGGTGCTTAGTATGCCGCTTCTAAGACTTCTGAAAACGCCGCAGAATATCATAAATGACGCTGCAGACTATCTGCGGATATATTCCTTAGGTATGCCGTTTATGTTTCTTTACAACGTGCAAGCGTCGGTATTTAGTGCTCTTGGCAACTCAAAGACGCCTTTTCATCTGCTTGTGATGTCCTCTTTGCTGAACATAGGGCTTGACCTTATGTTTGTAGGGGGATTTTCCATGGGCGTATCAGGTGCGGCATGGGCGACTTTCATTGCTCAGGGAGTATCGGCAGTGATATCGTTTCTGCTTCTTACTGACAAGGTATACAGAAAAGACCATGAAAGAGCAGAGTTCAGCTTCTTTTCGGGGGCAGTGTTAAAAGAGATGTCGTCCTATGCGGCAGTATCGGTGATACAGCAGTCAGTGGTGTCGGTGGGAATGTTAATAGTGCAGTCTGCTGTCAATCCCTTTGGCTCGGACGTGCTTGCAGGGTACACGGCGGCTTCAAAGATAGACTCCTTTGCCATAATGCCGTTCATAGCTTGCGGAAATGCGGTATCCACCTACACAGCACAAAATCTTGGGGCAGGCAAAAAAGAGCGTATCAGAGAGGGCTACAAGGCGAGCGTGTTGTTATGCGCAGGCATAGCGGTGATAGAATTTGCAGTGATAATGCTTCTCAGACGGCGATTCTTGGGCTGTTTTATGGACTTGTCAAGCTCCTCAGCTTCCGCCATAGAAACAGGCATGGGCTACATGACAGACCTTGCGTTTTGTTATATAATAATGGGAATAAATTCAAGCTTCAACGGAATGTTAAGGGGGCTTGGGTGTTTGAAGCTGTTTTTATCCGGAAGCGTAATAAATCTCACGTTCCGAATTATTTTCACCTACGCTCTGGTATCGGTCATAGGCGTATCGGCAGTATGGCTGTCAATGCCGGCAGGCTGGGTTCTGAGTTTTATTTACGGGAGAGTGGGGTATAGGATCATGTGCAAGAAAAAAGATAGTGCAGGGATAAGCGATATATGATAGGTAAAGCATTAGCTTCCGGGCAGTTGTCAGCGGCTGTTCGGAAGCTGTTTTTTATTGTAAAGCAAAAAACTTGCAAACCCTCGTAAATAAAGGATTTGCAAGTTTTCTAACTTGTCTTGCTGATACCAAATTGATGCATATCTAAAACGAGATAAATTATGACCATTCCGATTAAAAATTATTTCTACCGGTCAATGTTCATTGAACTCATCGATCATTCTGCGATATTCTTTTTCCTCACAATCCACATAATCCTTAGCAAACTGCTCCGCTTCTTCAAGACTGTCTTTCAACAGTTCAAAATCCACCGCCGCCGAAAAAACATCAATCTCAAGCTTTTCGGACTCATCCGCAAAAACTTCTATAGTAAAGCCTTTACAGCAAATATCATTACCGTCCTTATCCTCCCGATGCAGATCAGTATCGGGAGATATTTTCACATAAAAACCATTGTATTTCATTCAACCACTCTCCTTAAAATCTCATCTGCATATCATCGTCAAGGTCGTAATCATCATCAAAATCCTCATCGAATTCATCATTCACGTAATACTCAAGCTGCTGAGAATTTTCAAGAGCTGTTTGAAGATATTTCTCGTCCAAACCGTTTTCTCTGTACCCCTGCAAAATCGTATTGTAATACATCTGACTCGGTGGAGAAAATGTCCCACGATTCATCAGATATGCCATACCTTCGTAGGTTTTTCCGTCCATTTCAAAGGCCATTTTTTCCTGCCTGTAGAAACTGGGGTAGCCTTCGTATTTGTTAAGAGTGGGTAAATCTCTGTTGTCAAGCTCCCATATCAGAACAGGAACGCTTGCCCCTTTACTCGGAACGATTGTTGCAACGCCCCTGAACTCCAACTCATAATCCTTGATTTCAGCGGTTCCCAAAACCTTTGAATGGGGACACCGATATGCCATTTGCTCCAGATTAATGTTACTTCCGTATGCAATATATAACTGCTTTTTACTCATTCTCTACCTCCGATCACATTGACATTTCCATGCCCAATTCTTCATCTTCCTCGTACTCTTCAAAATCGCCGCATTCGCTTTCTGACGGCTCTGAATTTTCATCGGATACATTTTCGTTTAACTCCTGAACCTCGCTTACAGGCTCGACACGCTGCTCACGGGCGGCTTGCCGTTCTGCTTCACGTTTTTCTTTCAGCTTTGCCCTTGCAGCGATTCCGTCCTCCGGGTGCCGCCATGCAATATCGCCATCCAAATGTTTTAGCAAATGCGTTCTGCAATTCTTGAACTCATCTCCGATAAGTCCAAGATTCAAAAGCCATACACGAAAGCTGTACCGCATATTATCGCTTTGCGAAACGTGCGGAGAACAGTATTTCTTAGTCATTGCCGCATTGCTTATGGCAAGCGCAAGAACTATCTGACTTCTTACCTCTCCTGCATGAAGACTTCCGTTGTATGCCATTATCTCGTAATGACCATGCTGAAAGAATGAGTGCAGATTGCAGATAACATATCGGCTATTTGAGTAATGCTGAAACTGTTCGCTCATTCTGCCGTGATACCAAAGTCTCTTTATTTCTTCCATATCTTTAGGCTTTTTTCGGTTAATTTCCTCGATGAACTGCTTATCCATCTTGTGACAGTAGGATTCACGAGCAGAAGAAACCTGCAAAGCGTCCCACAGAAAGTCCTCCTTACTTGCAAAAATATTTACAAGATTGCGTATCTGCTGCGGAGTGTAATCGTCTGCCGAAATGTGTATATGCGTGCCTGCACAATATCTCGGACCTGTTACTCCGCCCGCTTTTCTAAGAGCTCGTACAACCTCCTGCAAAAGCGGAATATCCCCATATTCAAGAACAGGAGAATTCATTTCCACACTGTAGGATTTGGAAGCTCGGTCGCCGTTTGCATTGTAACAGTTGATACTTCCGTCGTACACAATAGACCAATCCCTGCTTTTAATATCTTTAACCGTATATTTATCATAAGTGCCACCCTCATGGACAACCTCTCCTCCCAGAACACCTGAAAGCGCTTTTGCCGCCTGACAGCGAGTTAAGCCTGTCATTTCTATCTCAATGCCAAAATTTCTTGTCTTTATCCCATCAAAATTGCCTGCCAAATAACCGCCTCCCAACAAAAACAGCCTGCAGATTTCTCCGCAAGCCGTAAATTTAATCGTTATTCAATTTCCGTTCTAACTTCGTATCCGCCCTTGAAAATCACCAATATTTCGGTCTTACTCAGTACTTTTATGCACTCGATTAATTTGCGTATCAGCACATTATCAAAGGTTTCCAACTCAAACTTTTCATGCTCTATCATATCCATAATTTCATCAAGTTTCGCCTGTGTTCCTTCTGAAGTTTTGTTCTGCAATTTCAGATTTTCAAGACGTTCGCTCAACTGCTGTTCTTCCGCATAAAGCTTTTCAAATTCACTGTCAAGCTTGTCCTCGTCGCAGCCGCCGGAGGCTATCAAATTGACTAAATCATTTCTTGCTTGGTCGATTTCCCTAAGTCTTTTTCCTGCAGCTAAAATTTCCTCCTGACCTTGACATTCAAGCACCGAACCAATATTCGCTTTTAAAATCCTTGCAATATCATTTCGGCAGGAATAGTAATTGTTTATCGCCCTAATTATCGCCTTATGGAGCTGTTCTTCCTTGATCGTAGGTGAATCGGGGCAGTACTTTTTACCGTGTTCCAGACGGCTTATGCACCGCCAGACCACCTGCTTTTTGCCGTTTCTTGACCACACCCTGCGTCTGTATGGAGTTCCGCAGTGACCGCATATCAGCAGCTCGGATAAAGCATATTTTCCGCTGTATTTGCCTTGCTCAGTTTTGGTTTTATCGCTGATTTTACGCTTGGAAGTTCGCCTTGCAAGCTCCTGCTGTACTCGGTTGAACGTGTCACGGTCAACTATCGGCGTATGATGGTCTGTCACAAGATACATAGGATGTTCACCGTTATTTTTCACCACTTTGTGAGTTATGCAGTCCACCGTAAAACTTTTTTGCAGAAGTGCGTCGCCGACATATTTTTCATTTTTCAGAATACGCTGAACCTCGCCTTTACTCCAAATATTTTTGCCTGTAGCCGTCCTTCTGCCCTGAGCCATAAGCGTATCTGCGATATTTAAAAGCGTGTATCCGTCAAGGTACATATTAAAAATCAGCTTAACTGTTTCCGCTTCTTCAGGAACTATTTCAGGCTTGCCGTCTGCACCTTTTTTGTAACCGAGAAGATATTTATACTGAAACTGTACCTTGCCCTCACGGTAAGCTTTTTCTTTTCCCCAGCTTACATTTTTGCTTATTGACTCCGATTCTGCCTGAGCAAAACTTCCGTACAGAGCTATCATAAATTCAGAAGTCATTGTCATCGTATTGATGTTCTCTTTCTCGAAAATCACTCCGATCCCGAGGTCTTTCAACTGTCGCACATATTCCAAACAATCCACAGTATTTCTGGCAAATCTTGATATCGACTTGGTAATTACAAGGTCGATTTTCTTGTTTCTGCACATACGGATCATGTGATTAAATTCGGTACGCTTTTTTGTCTGTGTACCGCTGATACCTTCGTCGGCAAAAATTCCGGCAAGAGTCCATTCTTTTTTGCGATTTATCAAGTCTGTGTAATATGCGATCTGAACCTGATAGCTGTTTTGCTGTTCCTCTTGCTCTGTACTTACACTGCAGTATGCCGCTACTCTCAATTGGTGATATTTATCACGGTTTATTTCCGTCTGAACTTTCGCAGGAATTATCGTTACATTCGATGCGGTTGACACAATTCTCATTCCTTTCTGATATGTTTTGGATGCGTGTGCCGTTGATTAATTCAACCTCTATGGTACAAAAATGGCTTATCAAAATCCTGTTTACGCAGGACTTAAATAAGCCAATATCGAGCGTATTTAATTGTTCGTGATTTTCAAGCAGAGCCTTGATTTCCGCTGTTTTCTGCGGACTGTCATTGTAAGTACAGCAATCGTATTTCAGCTCGGCAAGCCTGAAAATCTCAGCTTTCACTCTGTCAAAATCTATTTGAGCAGAATCTGTCATCCGGTTTATCTCATTCTGCTGACGGATAACATCGACAGTAGGGGAATACACGCTTATTTCGCCGCCGTACTCTAATAGGCTGGGATTTGCAATAGCTGTGTTCAGAACGGTCAATACCGCTCCTATTATCATTTGGTCGGTCAGTCGATATTCATATTTAAAGCAATCGGGATTTCCGCAGTTCCAATATTCACGTCCCTTGCCGTTGGTTTTTCTGAAAACCTTTTCTCCGCATTCGGCGCAGTATGTAACCTTTCGGATTTCCGATAGGTCTTCTGAAATTGTGCAAAGTGAATTTGCTTTTCTCACTCGCTTTTCATTTGCTTGTCTGAAGATATCCTCATCGATCAACTGCGGATATTTGTCAGTTCCCAGATACTTTTCATTTTCTATGATCCGCTTGACCATGTTTTTGTTCCAATGATCGGAATCACTGTTGTATCGGATTTTTTCGGACTCCATAAGCTTTGCAATTTGAAGTAAACTGCTGCCATTCAGATATTCTCTAAAAATCTCTGCAACTGCATAAACTTCTTTTGGTTCGGTCGTTATTTCGCCGTTTTTCATGCAGTAGCCGAATGGGATTACTCTGTTTTTGAGCATATTAATTTCACCTCCGAAAACAACAATACCACAAAGCCTTTGAAATAGCTATATCCAAAGGCAATAAATTTATGATGTAGAAATTGTCTATTTTATCTTCTCATTAAATTTTAAACCGCCGATTAAGTGAAATTCCAGCTCATGCTGATTTATCACAACGATCTTTTCAACTATGCCCTCAAACGTCGACTCGTCAAATTCTGTTATTGGATTACTTTGTTTTTCAAAAAAGTCTATCAGCATTTCTATTTGGTCAATTGTTTCGTCCTCGTCATCGGAACGGGTAAGCTTTTTCAGTTCGGCCTGCAGCTTATTGATTTTTGCTGTAAGCTCCGTAGTCTGCTCAATGTATTTTACCTCGTCCAGAAACCCTTTGGTTTTCAGTCTTGCAAGGACGTGTGTCTGTTCACGAAGCTTGGCGGTTTGCTTGTGAATGTCCATTACCTGAGTTTTACTGCTGAGTTTTCGGAGTTTCAGATCATGCAGCGCTGTTTGAAAAGGTACAAGGATTTGTTTGTAATTGTACCAAAGTTTATTGCATAATCTGATAAAAGCAGAGTGGATATTATCTTGATTTATTGGTTTTACCGAGCACTTTTCTATTTCATCGGTATGAAGTCTGCAAACCCAATATATTTTTCCTCTGCAATTTTTCATACGGAAAGTAGTTCCGCATTCACCGCATTTGATTTTCTTGGACAGTATATTACCGCGGCTTTCATTCCGCTTATTTTCACCCCGAAGACGTATTAATTCCTGCACTCTGTCAAATACATCTTTTGAAATGACGGCTTCATGACATCCGGTGTAATAATACTGAGGTAATTCTCCTCTGTTCGGCAAATTTTTACGAGGCAAAACGGTTGTTGTAAACCGTTTCTGAAACAGCTGATCTCCGATGTATTTTTCATTTTTAAGCATAACTCTCACGGTAGGTCCTGTCCAGTGGCATGATCTACCTCTTTTTCCAATTCCCATTTCATTTAACATCTGAGCGATTTTTTCACTTCCGTATCCGTTCAGATACCAATCAAATATTTTTCTGACTATCCGGGCTTCATCCTGATTTAAGATCAATTCACCGTTGACAAGTTCATATCCAAACACCGAGTTGCACATTTTCATTGTGCCGTTTTCCATTCGCTTTTTTATGCTCCACCGCATATTCTGCGAAATCGAAGTCGATTCCTCCTGAGCCAGACCGCCCATTATTGTTATCATCATTTCATCGGTCATATTAGCTGTATCGATATTCTCTTTCTCGAAAAACACCGTAATACCAAGAAATTTCAGTTCACGAACGTTTTTCAGACAATCTTTAGTGTTTCGGGCAAATCGGCTGACCGACTTGGTGATGATCAGATCGATATTGCCCTCCAGTGCC
>OHXF01000753.1_pt1 | contig 10044 bp, 10 predicted proteins | sample 1579961 | NCBI WGS metagenome assembly OHXF01 (sample SAMEA3882508, study PRJEB24775) | human gut metagenome | biome: human-associated habitat; feature: intestine environment; material: feces | place: Netherlands | collected 2009/2010
ACAAATCTGACTAACCTACATGTGATTTGTTCTGCTCTTTCTCTATGATCCACTTATCCCGTTGATAACTTCTAAAATATTGTACCATAGATTTTTCGTTTCGAAAATTCCTTTCCTCTAAAAATGGGCAGAAGCAAACCTCCAAATCTTGCGGAGTCTTGGAGGCTTGATTCTTACCACTTATACTTTAAATTGCTTCTTTTATTTTGTCATCAGCTCCATGAGCAGCTTATTCAAGAACCGAGCAAATCGTGTTTCAAAATTTTCTTCATTCCTGTAGCAAACATAGTAAATAACAACCGGGTATTTCCAGTACTCGTTCGGATATGAAGTCAGAATATCCAGTGTCTGCCTAATTTTAATATTCTTGGACCAGGCTTCATCTTCAAGTTCCTCTCCTTTGTTTACAACCTTCCACAGATTCAGGATAACAAAAAGAGTATCCAACAATTCAGGCTTATACAAGCGTTCAAACTTATTAACCGCATAATACTTCCTGACACCAGGAGTAGTCGTCTTCGTATCCTTATCCAGTGCTCGATAATAAAACATATTGTAGTAGAACAGCTGCTGGATGCTTTCATTAGCATCTGTAGACTGCTCATCTAAATCTTTCCAGCGGTCAATAAATGCCTTCTTATCATCCGGCGCAAGCTGGTTGTAAATCTTTGCCTTAAAAATATCTGCGTCCGACAGAGGAAGACCTCTATCATTTAACGTTGAGAAAATAGTCAACGCAGTATCCTGGGTGTCTGCTGTGATAGGAAGCAGAATAGCCTGGTTCAAGAGCGCATAGATAAACTGATATACCATCAATGGATTCTCTGTGGAATGCTTATCAAACAACTCTTGAAAATGGCGATAATTCTTTGAATAGTTATCTTTCGCATCCTCATCCGCTTTTCCGGTTTCCAAGATTGATCGCAGAATTTCATTTCCTTCGTTATTCACAACACGTGAGGTCAAAAGGATATTTTTGAAATCCACCGTTCCAGTAAGTTTATTGGTTCTCCAGATAGTAGGCTCAATCTTTCCAATAAAGTTATTGGCCTCTGCCGTTCGCTCTGATGCAGGCGTAGCAACAAGCTTCGTATAAATTGCACGTAGCAGCAGAAACAAAGACGTAATACGCTGCTGTCCATCAATTATTTCCTGCTCACCATCTTCATTTTCGTAGGAAACCACACTTCCGAGGAAGTAGGAACTCTCTCTTTCTGTACCGCCACTTGTAGCAGTAAAATCCCATAAATCCTCAAAAAGTGTTTCTACCTGTTCATCCGTCCAAGCATATGGTCGCTGGTACTCGGTTTTGATTTTCCGCTACCCAGGAGCGCTTCCACGCTTTGTTTATTTACTTCTATCGTTGTTGGCATGTTTACGCCCTCCTCTAATTATCAAAGAAAGTATGTAAATCAATTATTTCGTAATCTTTTGAAAGCCGCACGGGATAACTCTTTCCAGCCTCTATAGTCTCATTTGGAAGAACTATTCTATACTCCTGTTCTTGCTCAAAAAATACATCTTTGCAGAATAAAACTCTAAATGCATAATCCGCATAAAAAGTATATCTTATTCCTCCGTCTACTTTTTCTGGAGATGCATCTTGCATCAAATATTTCATATACTCCATGTCCATAGCTATTTCACCATCGGTGGTTTCGTAACCTTTATCTATATGAAAATAATTGACTTTTTCAGCCTTAATCTCAGTACCGATACTTCTTTTAACATCTTCAATAAATTCCTCAGGATTCGGAATTACTGCAACAGCATCAGCATTAGGGAAGTGTTCCCTAATAGTCTGTTTTTTATCATCTGAAAGATTGATGATTGAAGCTCCAGTAATATCGACTTTGCAGCAAACATACAAAAAACTGGCATTTTCTCTGCTGGTTCTATTCTCACCAAGCCATTTGCTTTTCCACATTTTGCAATTACCTCTTTGGTATCTGGATGCTGCATTATCATTTTTTGAGCAAACATTCTAGTACCAGCTTCAAGAATATCTCCTTGTCCTTTGATTTTCAGTTTATCTTCAATCCCCCAGAAAGTAATTGCATTTGAACAATATATATTTCCACTTACTAGACTTTCCAAATGTTCTCTCTTTCCAAATTTCAACAGGTATTTAATATCTGCCACTCATTCATTCCTCCTTGCCATCTAATCCACTGCCTACAAACACCCCAAATGGTCGAATTGCCGGATTGGTTGTCATCCGTTTTCATTTTCCCAAAATCATCCCCAAATGCCTGACATCTAATCCACTGTCTCAAATTGTGACATCTAATCCGATGTTACAACCTGACACAGATTTCGCGGTAGATATGTTTCCATATAAAACAACCGAGCTTTTTCAAGAGTTAGGCTTCTATTCCTAACTTCCGAAAAAGCCCGGAAATACGCCGCTTTCTGGCACTTATTTATCTTTCCTTGACATCAAGACTACCGTCTCGACATGCACCGTCTCGCAAAACTGATCCACGCTGCAGCTGCGCTGAACCTCATAACCAGCTGCCAGAAATGCTGGTAAATCTCTTGCAAGACTTGTTGGTTTGCAGGAGATATAGACGATGTTTTCTACTCCATATGCCAGGATCTTCGGCAGCGCTTTGGGGTGGATTCCATCGCGAGGGGGATCCAGAATGATCATATCTGGTTTTTCAGTAAGATTGTCTAGGACTTTCAGGACGTCACCTGCGATGAAACGGCAATTGGTGAGACCATTTAAGGCGGCATTTACTTTTGCAGCTTCCACAGCTTCCTCAACAATTTCCACGCCGATAACCTCTTTCGCAACAGAAGCAAGAAGCTGGGCAATAGTTCCAGTACCGCTGTAGAGGTCAAATACTTCTTTATCCTTGGTGTCACCAATGTAATCACGCACAATGGAGTACAATACTTCGGCTGCCAGTGAGTTTGGCTGGAAGAAGGAAAATGTACTAATCTTAAACCGCAGACCCAGCAACGTTTCATAGAAGTAATCCTGTCCATAAAGTAATCTGGTTTCATCGCTCTGCACCACATCAGACAGAGAATCATTGATAATGTGCATAATTCCCACGATTTTTCCCTCCAGCGGAAGAGCCAGAAGCCTTGATACCAGCGGCGCATAGTCGTACTCTGCCTGGTTTGTGGTGATCACATGTACCAGAATTTCACCAGAGGTCACACCACGGCGCAGAAGCAAGTGGCGCAGATAACCAGTATGCTGCATTTTCTTATAATGCACAGCCCCAAGCTCTGTAAAAAAGTCCAGCACACTGGAAAGGATCGCCGTCATATCCGGATGCACCAGCTTGCAGTCAGACGCTGTCAGTACGTCGTAAGTGCTGCCTTTCTTGTGCAAACCAAGAGAAAGAGGACCATCTTTATATTCATCTCCAAAGGAAAATTCCATCTTATTACGGTAACCAAATTCAATAGGACTTCCGTGGATTCCTTCCCAGTGAAGGTCTGTACCAATACCTACTGCCTCCTGGAGAAGTCTTTTCACCTGAGTTTCCTTCATTTTTAACTGTTCTTCGTAGGACATTGTCTGGTACATGCAGCCACCGCATGCTGGAAAAATCTTACATACAGGCTCTCTTACCTCAAGGGTAGAATTCTCCAGAATCTCCAAAAGCCTGCCTTCTGCCCTGCCCGAACGCTTCTTATTGATCATAAAGCGAACTTTCTGACCTGGAATTCCATTTTTTACAATTACTTTTTCTCCATCTATGTTCACATATCCCTTGTTAGGGAAATCAACTTTCTCGATAATTCCTTCGTAAATCTCTCCTTTTTTCATAAATCCTCCATAAAATAATTATATATAGATCGTAACTATTCCGCAGCTGTCTTTTATATATAATGCTGCCGCCAATAGCTTACTGTTCACTGGTAACGTTCCGCGAGGTGTTTTTTGTGAACAAAGTTCGTCTTTCTGTGCATCGCGAAGCGTGTTACTGTGAAGATACTGAACAGTTACCTTAAATCAAAAATAAGGTATACGGGGGAGCATAACTGCTATATGCCCGTATACCTTTTCATTTAATATTCACTCACTTATTAAAAATCCCCGAAATTATCCACATCCAAACCAGATTTGTATCCAAAAATTGTGGACGACCGTGGATATCCGCCAAATGCCTTACTTATTTCTCCTCATCCTCGAAATAATCGTCATAATCATCATCAAAGTCTTCCTCGAAGTCTTCAAGATAATCCGGTGCGAAGAAGCGATATACTGCAAATGCAATTCCTGCAACAGCAGCTACAGCGCCAATGATAGCCAGTACCCAGAGGACTGTATTCTTCTGCTTCTCATCTTCTTTTTTCTTAAGTAATGATAATAATTCCTCGAGCTTATCCATTTTAATGTTCATGTGATACCATCCTCTCTTTCAAAGTACTCATTAGGTTTATTTATTATACCACTTTTGCAATTATTTTACCATAGTTAATATATTAATTTTAAATTTTTCCAAACCCAATTTCCAATCAAATTTTCTTCAGCTTGGCAAAGCTTGCGAACATCTTCTTCACACCAACCTTATCAAACTCTACTGTAACCTCATAATCACGGCCGCCTTCCACGATTTCCTTCACAATTCCAACGCCAAATTTAATATGGCGAACCGTATCTCCCACCTCATAATCCAGCGAATTGGCTTTTGTTACTTTAAATTCTCTTGGCTTATAATTTCTGCCCTGGAGAATCTCTTTCATCTTGGAGTATTTCGCCGGTGTTGGGATTAGTTCCTCCACTTTCGGCTTCTTCTCCTGAATAGTGTGTCCCAGATCTACCAGTTCTCTTGGAATCTCTCTCACAAACCTGGAAACCCTGTTATACTGAGTCTCTCCACGGATCATCCTCTGCTGGGCGCAAGTCAAAGTAAGGTCTTTCATTGCACGGGTAATTCCCACGTAACAAAGTCTTCTCTCTTCTTCCATCTCCCCGTCATCGCCATAGCTGATGGTCATATGACTAGGGAAAATGCCGTCTTCCATTCCTACCATAAACACCTTCGGAAACTCCAGACCCTTGGCACTATGTAAAGTCATAAGGAGCACATAATCCTGATCCGGATCTACAGTATCAATATCTGCTACCAGAGCCACCTCTTCCAGAAAGCCTGAAAGCGTAGCCGACTGATTCTGCTCCTCCATAGCCTCCTGATAAGCCACAGTCTTGGAAATCAACTCATCAATATTCTCAATTCTTGCTCTCGATTCTTCTGTATCCTCAGCTTCCAGCTCTGCCACATAACCTGTGGAATCAATTACCTCCTGCAGGATTTCCTCCACAGTCATCACATCTGCCTTGCTTTTCAGCATCTGTATAAAAGTTACAAAGCCATCGATCTTTGACAAGCTTCTTCCAATAGAAGGAACCTCTTCAGCCACGCGCAATGCCTCATACAGACTGATTCCCATATTGTCCGCATAATCCTGAACACGTCCAAGTGTCGTTGCACCGATTCCACGCTTTGGCACATTTATGATTCTCTGCACAGCAAGATCATCTCTGGCATTATTAATCGTTTTCAGATAACAGAGAAGATCCTTGATTTCCTTACGCGCATAGAAGTTAACGCCTCCTACCAGTTTATATGGAATATTGGCTGCAATAAATTTCTCCTCGAAAATACGGGACTGGGCATTGGTACGATAAAGAATAGCGCAATCACGGTAGTTCCCAAGACCGTTTCTTTTTAACTTGCCGATTTCCCCTGCCACATACTCTGCTTCCTCATAAGCATTCAAAAACTGGCGAAAATGCACCTTGCTGCCTTCTTCGTTCTCTGTCCACAGGGTTTTTGCCTTACGTTCTGTATTATTCGCGATCACCTGGTTCGCTGCATTCAGGATATTCCTGGTAGAGCGGTAGTTCTGCTCCAGACGGATTACCCTGGCATCTGGAAAAACATGCTCAAATCCAAGAATATTTCCAATATTAGCCCCACGGAATTTATAAATGGACTGGTCATCATCACCTACCACACAAAGATTCTGATACCGCTGGGCCAGAAGACTGATAAACTTAAACTGTGCAGTATTGGTATCCTGATACTCATCCACCATAATGTATTTAAACCGCTCCTGATAGTACTCCAGAACTGCACCGCATTTTTCAAAAAGCTCCACCGTCTTTACGATCAGATCATCAAAGTCCAGTGCATTATTCTTGCGAAGAGCAGCCTGGTATTCACGGTAAACAGAAGCCACTTTCTTCATATTGTAATCTCCGGCAGCTTTCATCTCCATATCATCTGGTGTAAGCAGCTCGTCCTTGGCATGGGAAATCTGGGCAAGAAGGGAACGCTCTTTATAAATCTTGGTGTCAATGTTCATCTTCCTGCACACATCTTTCATAAGAGACTTCTGGTCATCTGTATCATAGATTGTAAAATTCGTGTCATATCCCAGATTATCAATATGTCTCCGAAGGATTCTTACGCAGGCTGAGTGGAAAGTAGACACCCAGATACTCTCAGAACCAAAGCCCACCAGCTTATCCACACGCTCTCTCATCTCCTGAGCAGCCTTATTGGTAAAAGTAATAGCCAGAATATTCCACGGATTTACTCCCTTTTCATCCATCAGATAGGCAATCCTGTGTGTCAGCACTCTTGTCTTGCCGGAACCAGCTCCCGCCAGGATCAGGACTGGTCCCTCTGTCTGTGCTACCGCCTCGCGCTGAGGGGGATTTAATGTATCATATATGCTCATTTATGTTCTCCTTTTTTCGCTAACGCATGTTTGAAAAAAGCTTTCTGCAGGATGTGCGCCACAATTTGTAGGAGCTTCCGCCCTGATGAGGGCGTCACAGCGGACTGCGACAACTGAATTCGGACGAAATATACCGTCAAATGGGGCATGCAGATTGCGGGAATGATTTTTCAAATAGTTAAATCTCATTATACATGAAATCCTTATCTCCCACAACCCCGAACGTGCAGAAAATCCAAACATAGATTCGGGTTTTTACTGTTTACCAGTAACATTCCGTGAGGTGTTTTTTGTAAACAAAGTTCTGGTTTTTTTCTGTTTTTCACAAGATCTGAAAAAAACAGTTTACAAGTAGTTTTAAAAACTATATAATAAGGAGCAGAGGTGATAAAAATGACAGCTGATGATAAATCCATATTAAAGAGCATTCTGGAGCACATTTCCGGAATGGATTATATAAAACCAGAAGATCTTCCAAACATCGACCTGTACATGGATCAGGTCACCACGTTTATGGAGGATCAGCTTGCGTCCACAAAGCGTCACGATGATGACAAGATCCTGACAAAGACCATGATCAATAACTACGCCAAGAATAACCTGCTCCCTTCCCCTGAGAAGAAGCGCTATTCCAAAGATCATCTGCTCATGCTGATCTTCATTTATTATTTTAAGAATATTCTGTCCATCACGGACATCCAGAAGCTTCTCGGACCCATCACAGAGAAATACTTCAAAGGTGAGCCAGGCAAGGACATGACCTATGTATATAATGAAGTTTTTGGAATGGAGAACCGCAAGATTGACCAGCTGATCAAGAATCTTCTGAAGGACTACCGTTTCTCCAGCGCCACTTTCCAGGATGCGGACGAGGAAGATCAGGAATTTCTGAAGCGATTCAGTTTTATCTGTCTCATGAGCTTTGATGTCTACATTAAGAAGATGATCATTGAGAAAATGATCGACGACATTTCCCCATCTGAAGCCAGGGACAAACATAAGAAAAATAAAGACAAATAACAGCACAAAACCCGCGAAATCATCTCATAGCACAATTTCGCGGGTTTTCTTTCGTATATTTTATTCTATTTCGGATTCAGATCCTCTGACTCTTATTCGTCCTTCTGATCCAGAGAACGGTTCTGCTCTTTTTTCTCTTCCATTCTTTTAAATACCATATCATAACCGTCATTACCATAATTCAGAGAACGGTTTACACGGCTGATTGTGGCTGTGGAAGCACCTGTCTTCTCAGAAATGTCAAGGTAAGTTCTCTTATCCATCAGCATCTTGGCTACTTCAAATCTCTGAGATAAAGAAAGAAGCTCGTTAATGGTACACACATCCTCAAAGAAAGTGTAGCACTCTTCCTTATCCTTCAGACAAAGTATGGCCTCAAAAAGATGGTCAACTGCCTCAGTTCTGATATTTTTACTCATTTCGCTACTCCTTTTTCTATATTTAATGTTTATTATTCTCTTTTCAATGATTACTATTTTAACACTCTGACGTGTGATAAGCAAGGACTTTCTATAAATATTTTTGTGAAGATTATATAGTTTTTATGTTCTTTTTTATTTTCAAATTGCTTTTTTTTCACAGATTCGTTATACTATGTGATAAGCTCATTAATGCAATATACAAAATAGAAAAGAGGAATTTTTGAATGGATCGTTTTTTCAACATGGATAACAAATTTTTCACCTTCATGAGCAGGGTGGCAGATCTTATCATTCTGAATCTGCTTTGCATTGTCTGCTGCATTCCGGTGGTGACCATTGGACCTTCCATTGCCGCCATGTTCTACGTCACTTTGAAAATGGTTCGTAATGAAGAGTCTTATATTGTCCGCGGATTTTTTAAATCCTTTAAACAGAATCTGAAACAGGGTATTGTGATCAATCTGATCATGCTTGTGGCTGCTCTTTTGCTGTATTTTGACATCAGCATCTGCCGCAGCACACCTGGCACCATCGGTAAGGTTCTTATGGTATTGTTTATGATGATCCTGGTCGTTTACCTGATGATCTTCCTGTACCTCTACCCGGTTCTTGCGAAATTTTACAATACCATCAAGAATACTTTTACCAACGCATTTTTGATGTCCATCCGTCATCTTCCATATACAGCACTTATGATTCTTGTCACTGCTGCACCGGTTCTTGTATTCTTTATTCCAAGTGCCCGGGTACAGTCCATGGTCATCCTGCTGCTGGTGCTCATTGGATTTTCCGGAATTGCATACATTAATTCCCATTTCTTTGTGAAAATTTTTGACAAATATATTCCGGAAGAAACTTCTGAGCCGAACCCTGACAGCGTAGTAGACCACAGTCTTGATTCCGACAATAAGAATTTATGATCACCAGCTGGAATGGAAAGCCCTATCACTCCCTTGACTATATGCTAAAGGAGCGCTTCGGGGAAAAGGTTTATAAAGTCACCTTAAACGGTGGCATGAGCTGTCCCAACCGCGACGGCACAATAGGACACGGCGGCTGCATCTTCTGCAGCGAAGGCGGCAGCGGTGATTTTGCCGCCAGTGCAGCCCTCTCTATCCATGAACAGATAGACAGTCAGATTGCCATGCTTTCCGCCAAAAGACCTATTCACAAATACATCGCCTATTTTCAGGCTTACACCAATACTTACGCGCCTGTGCCCTATCTGGAAAAAATTTTCCAGGAAGCTATTTCCCATCCGGGGATTGTGGCACTTTCTATTGGTACAAGGCCGGATTGCCTGGAGGACGATGTAGTAGAACTTCTTTCCCGGCTAAACATGGTTAAACCAGTCTGGGTAGAACTGGGACTTCAAACCATTCATGAATCTACCGCAGCTTATATCAGGCGAGGTTACCCGCTATCCTGCTTTGAAGACTCCCTTAAGAGACTCCGCACAGCTGGTCTGGAAGTAGTAGTTCATACCATTCTCGGGCTTCCCGGCGAATCCAGGGAAGATATGCTGGCTACTATGGATTATTTAAATGCCCGGGATATTCAGGGAATCAAGCTTCAGCTGCTCCACGTTCTGAAAGGCACTGACCTTGCATATGATTATCTTGCCGGGAAATTTAAAGTGCTGGAACGCACCGAATATATTGACCTTGTAGCAGACTGCCTGGAACATCTGGATCCATCCATTGTGATCCACCGGGTTACCGGCGATGGGCCGAAAGATCTGCTGATCGCCCCTCTATGGGCCAGCAGAAAAAGAGAAGTGCTGAATCTGCTCCACCACCGTTTGAAAGAGCGTCAGAGTTTTCAGGGCAAAGCATTAGAGCGTGTTTGAAAAAGGCTTTCTGCAAGATGTGCGTCACAATTTGTGGGA
>OHXF01000761.1_pt1 | contig 9974 bp, 6 predicted proteins | sample 1579961 | NCBI WGS metagenome assembly OHXF01 (sample SAMEA3882508, study PRJEB24775) | human gut metagenome | biome: human-associated habitat; feature: intestine environment; material: feces | place: Netherlands | collected 2009/2010
TCTCCCACACAGCTGCCGCCTTCTGCGCGGACAGTTCTTCCACCACTTTCGCAGGCTCTGTGGATGTGATCTTTTCCTCGGTCTCGCTGACCACTACATCGAAATCCAGTCCGATCTGTGTCAGAAGCTCCCGCCGCCTGGGGGAGGCAGATGCCAGTATGATCTTCTTATTCATGATGTGTCTCCGGGATAAACGTTCTGCTTTCGATGGCAGACTCTCCCGCAGCCTCCTTTGCTTTTTGAATGGCCTCCAGGCAGAAAGCATCCTGAGAGTTGAACAGCTGCTTTCCTCTCTTGTCCTGCTTTTCATAGCTGCCATCCGGCTGTAAAATCGAAGCCTTCACATTATCCTTCAGCTGACTGTTCAGGATATGTAGCAATTCCTCCTTCAGCTCCGGGCGATCTACCGGGAAGAGGATCTCCACACGACGCTCCAGATTACGGGGCATCCAGTCGGCACTTCCACAGTAGATCTCATAATGATCATCATTTGCAAAATAGAAAATGCGGCTGTGCTCCAGGAAATTACCAACGATCGAACGCACGTGGATATTTTCGCTGATACCCGGAATGCCCACCTTCAGGCAGCAGATGCCGCGGATCAGAAGATCGATCCTGACCCCACAGGAAGAAGCATAATATAGCGCTGCAATGATCTCAGGGTCGCACAGAGAATTCATCTTTGCCGCAATGTGAGCCTCTTCTCCCTTTTTCGCATGCTCCGCTTCTCTTTCGATCATTTTTACAAAACGGTCCTTCATCCAAATCGGTGCAACGATCAGGCGATTCCAGCGCTTCGGCTCGGAATATCCAGAAAGCATGTTGAACACAGCAGTTGCATCCTCTCCAAACCGTTCGTCACAGGTAAATATACCACAGTCTGTATAAAGCTTGGCTGTGGAATCGTTATAGTTTCCGGTTGCCAGATGCACATATCTGCGGATCCCGTTTTCTTCTCTTCTCACAACAAGAGTGATCTTACTGTGTGTTTTCAGCCCCACCAGACCATAGATCACATGACAGCCTGCCTTTTCCAGCATTTTTGCCCAGACGATATTGTTTTCCTCATCAAAACGCGCTTTCAGCTCTACAAGAACAGAAACCTGCTTGCCGTTTTCTGCGGCCTGAGCAAGTGCCGCGATGATGGGTGAATTGCCGCTGACGCGATACAGGGTCTGCTTGATTGCCAGTACATCCGGGTCCTTTGCCGCCTGACGCACAAAATTCACCACCGGATCAAAGCTCATATACGGATGATGCAGGAACACATCACCCTCCCTGATCACCTGAAAAATATCTTTATCATTCTGAAATGCAGGCACTGCTGCCGGTTTGTATTTCGGTTCCTTGAACTGATCGTATCCGTCAATACCATAAACCTTCATCAGCATGGTCAGATCCAGCGGTCCGTTGATAAAAAAGATATCATCTCCATGAACCTGAAACTCCATTTTCAGAATATCCAGAAGCCGCGGATCCATCTTATCTTCCACTTCCAGGCGGATCACCTCTCCCCACTGGCGCTTTTTCAGCTGTTTCTGGATCTCAACCAGAAGATCCTCTGCCTCATCCTCGTCAATAGGAAGATCCGCATTACGCATGATCCTGTACGGATGGGCACAGATCACATCATAGCTTAAGAACAGCTTGTCGATGTTGCGCTCAATGATCTGTTCCAGAAGTGTTACGGTTGTATGGCCTTTTTTCTCAGATGGAATGATCACTACTCTCGGAAGTACAGAAGGCACCTGTACAGTGGCAAAATCAATCTCTTCTTTTCCTTTTTTGGTATCTTTTTTGGAAAGAAGTGCTCCGATATTCAACGTTTTATTACGGATCAGAGGAAACGGTCTGGAAGAATCCATTGCCATTGGTGTTAGGACCGGATATACATTATCTTCAAAATACTGATCCACAAATTCTTTCTGCTTCTCGGAAAATGCCTCGTGCTCAAAGATCACATGAAGTCCTGCTTTTTCAAGCGCAGGGACCAGAGACCGGTTTAATGTACTGTACTGTACGTGAACAAGATCATGTGTCTGCCGGCTGATGGCTTTCAGCTGTTCCTTGGCTGTCATTCCTGCAATATCTGTTTTTTTGTACCCTGCATGAACCTGATCCTTCAGGGATGCAACACGGACCATATAAAATTCATCCAGATTGGATGAGGTGATACTCAAAAATTTCAGTCTCTCAAACAGAGGTAGATTTTTGTCTCTGGCTTCACTGAGCACACGATCATCAAATTTGATCCAGCTCAGTTCTCTGTTTACAAAATATTCCGGTTTGTCAAATTCCTTAAATTTCATACAAAAACCTCCTCCGTTATCTTCTTCCTTTCCGTCTCATTACAAGCCGGATGCCAAACACCTCTTCAAAAAATTCCTTTTTATCTTTCAGAAGCCCCAGCTCCAGAGAAACATCCCTTGCGGAATCCACCACCAGGTAAAGGATCCTGTCTTTTAAGGTTACATTAAGCGCTTTTACCTTCTGGTAATGGCTTCTGTCCATAGCATTGGCCAGGCGGAGAATCGCGGTCAGCTTCGCAGTCAGGAGATAATTTTCCCTGCTCATGGATGTTTCACGGTTGATCTCTTTGTAGCAGCCGAATTCTCTGGTATTGTACCTCACCGCACTAGCGATCACCTGCCGCTCCTCTGTGGAAAGACCTATGATCTCCGTAGCCATGATGATCCGGTAAGAGCATTCTGCCACCTCACTCATACTGATATATTTTCCGCAGTCATGAAGAAGAACTGCGATCTGCAGAAGAAGCCGTTCACGTTTTCCCATGCCGTGGATCTTCCTTGTGCTGTCAAAAATATCCAGTGCCACATCGGTAGTTCCTGCAATGTGGTTCTTTCCGCTGGAATACCTTTTGGCAATGTTCCTGGATGCCACCAGGATATCATTTTCAAAATTATGTACACTTTTCAGATATTTGTTTTTTTCCGCATAGTCATAGGCAATCCCGTCCAGAAGAGAAACACCCGGGATCCAGAGTGCTTCTGCCTGAAAGATTTCTATAAAATTTCGGATGATAACCATGTTCGGCACGATCAGAGACGCATATTCCGGTTCCAACTCCATGGATTCGGCAAGGTCATGATCGGACATGTTTACAATGGTCTCGTATTTCTTCAGGAATTCTTCCTTTGTGATCATATTCTCCCCGGCACCCGTATCGTGCCCGCAATAGAGTTCGCCGCCGATCACGATCCCTGCGCCGACACCCGTGCCGAGCGCCACGCACACCACGTCGCTATATGCGCTCGCCTCGCCGAAGCGGCTGACGCCCAAAGCAAAGCAATTGCAGTCGTTGTTGACATATACGGGGACACCGAACCGTTTTTCGAGCAGGTCTTTGAGGTATACCTCGCGCCACGACGGGATGCCTACGACATTGTAGACGATCCCGCGCGCCGCATCCACGACCGACGGCACGCCGATACCGATGCGGGCGACGTCGGGGGTGATGAGCTTCCCGATGAGCGAGGCAATTTGATCCACGACCTCCCCTTCGGGGCGGTCGGCTTTGCAGGGTTCGGAGAGCAACCGCACGATGCGGCCATCCTTCACCAGGCCGGCGCGCACGTTCGTGCCGCCTAAATCCACACCAATCCTCATCGTGCAATCAGTTGTTATTTTTGACTTTCGCAACTTTCCCGCCGCGGAATTCCACATGGTCTGCAATCCGGCCGTCGCGCTCGTGTATCCACGTCTCGAAGCCTCGTTCGCCCTCGGTCAGCACGAGGATGCGCACCCCCGGCCGCAGGTTGTTGTAGGTCGTATCGTCGCCCGAAAAACGGCCGTAACCGAGGGCGATACCCTTCTCGGCCACCACATAGTCGATGTCGTGGTCATGCCCGACGAAAGTGCCCATCACATCGCCGCACTCGGCCATCGCGGCGAACATGCCGGGGTTCAGCGCCCCGGGGCATTCATCCTCGGCGGCACGGCCGACATGCGTATTGTCGGGGTTCCGCCATGCAGCGACGTATTCGGGCAGGGCGATATGGAAAAACGCCAGCGCCGGCAGCGGCTTCCCGCCGTTGGCCGCGGTATAGGCGGCGCTGCGGGCGCGGTACCAGCCCACCTGCTCCTGCGTGAACCAGCCGTAGCCGTCGATAGACGGGATTGTTGAATAATCGTGCGAATCGAGGCAGTAGAGCAACGCCGCAGGTTGCGTCGTCCCGGCGATCTCCAGCACCACGTCGGCCAGTTCGCCCCCGGCGCCGAGCGTATTGAGCGTGCCGGCATACGAGGTGACGATGCGGCCGATCTCCGCGCGTGTGAGATCCTGCTCGGCGTCGTGGTTCCCCAGCACCACGCAAAACGGCAGGTTGCGTTCCGCGACGGGCTCCAACACGCGGTGCCACGCTTCGGCTGCGGGCTTGCCCGTCACCACGTCGCCCGTGAAGACCACCAGGTCGGGATGCTCCGCATCGAGGATGTAGCGCATCTGAGCGATAGTTTTTTCCGCCTGCGCCCGGCGGTAAGGCGTACCGAGGTCGAGATGCACGTCGGTGAACTGTGCGATCCGGAATTTGCCGTCCCGGCCGAAATGCAGGGCGGGCGCCTGTGCCTGTGCCGAACACCACAAGGCGACGGCACACATAAGAGTCGTTATCTTTTTCATAGGTAGGTTAGGTTCCTTAATTCAGTTTCACACTGCCGCTCTTCTCCACGCGGACGGTGCGGCTCTGCCCGTCGCCCCACGTCACCGTCAGGTCGAACGGCACGTTGGTCGTAACGCTCACCGCAGGCACGTCCCCGGCTGAATTGCGGCCTTTGACCTTCAGCCCCACGACACCCTCGGGGCCATAGGGATAGCGGTCGATGCCGTGGGCCTCGGTATGGTTGATGTCCCACACGATACGCCCCTCGGAATAGTCGGATTTGATGCCGAGGATATACTCGATGAACACCGCGATCGGCGGCAGCCCCGCCCAGCCCACGAAGTCCTTGCGGGCCATGAACCCGGGTTCGATCTTCTCCGGGGCATAGTACTCCCAGAAAGTCCCGGTATTCTTCCACACTTCGAATACGGCGTTGAAATGGTTTTCGGCCACCTCCAGCGCAAGGTCGTGGTAGCCCTTGCGGTAGAGGCCGTCGATAACCATGTAATTGGCACCCGGCCATACGCCGCCCTGCCAGTAACGGCCCGTCGGGTTGTATTTCGGGTGGTCGGCCGAGAGCGACGGCACGCGGTGCGGACGGTCGAATTCGGCCGTGTCCGCCAGGTGCGCAACCATGCGATCCATCCGCCCCTTGTCCAGCGCGTCGGCTTGCAGGGCCCAGAAGGCGCCGATCCCCTTGGTCGTGCAGAGCGACCCGTCGCCGTAGCGGTCGTAGAGGAAACCCGTCGCGTCGTCCCACAGGTGTTCGTTGACATAGGCGCGCAGCCGTTTCATCTCGTCCTCCATGTCCTCGATCTCCTGCCAGCGTTCGATGTGGAAACCGATGTTGAGCAGCGATTCGTCGACCAGCATCTGCTGCAGGTTGGTGTCGAGCCAGACCATGTGGCCGTGCGAGAAGATCGGGTTGTATTCGGGCTTCACGCGGGGCATGTTGTCCATGCCCGTCCCCCATCCGCTCGACCAGTAGGTGCCGTCGGGCCACGTGCGGTTGAGCCGCCACCACTTGGCATAGGCGCACAGGGCGGGGAAAACCTTGTGCAGGCGGTCGATGTCGCCGAACTGGCGGTAATACATCAGTTCGACCCACGGCAGCAGGTTGGGCCCCGTCGAGGTGGGATCGTAGCGCTCGAAGCAGTCGGAGCCGTCGGCACGGATCTCGCGGCAGATGAACCCGTCGGGATGCTGCTTGGCGTAGAAGTTGTCCAGCGTGCGCTGGAACGGGAAAAAGCGGTAACCGTAGCGGGCGAACATCATCATGAACGAAGCGTCCCACATGAAGATATTGCCGTTGTAGGCAATATCGAGGTAAGGCGACACGAACCCCGAGTCCTCCTGCGGCTGGCGGATGTTGCCCACGGCGATCTGCCAGGCGTGCCAGTACATCTCGACCTCCTTTTCATGCCCTTCCCACACGGGCGAGGGCAGGATCTTGCGCGCCTCGGCGAACGTCCGGGGTTTGATGTGTTCGGGTTTGGCCGTGCGGAACTCGTTCTCGGCCACGAATACCTCCTTTACATAGGTGTTTTTGTAGGGCAGCTTGTAGGGCCCCGATTTGAGGTCTTGCGCCCCTGCCGTGCCCGCTGCGAAGACCAGCGACATGAATGCCGCGATTTGTTTGCGTAGCGTCATAGTATGCGGTTATTTTATCAGTGATTTTATCCTGCGTGCAATCTCGGTATTCATGTAGGTGCCGCAGAACTTGTCGGCGCCCGGGCCGTAGGCGAATACCGGAAGCATGGCGGGCGTATGGTCGTCGGAAACATAGACGCCCGTCACACGCCCCGTATGCTCGTCGCCGTCGACCACCACCAGGCCGCCGGTTTCATGGTCGGCCGTGACGATGACGAGCGTCTCGCCGTTCGTGTCGGCGAATTTCAGCGCCTCGGCAACGGCCAGGTCGAAGCTCAACATTTCGATAATAGAACCGGGCAGGCAGCGCGAATGCCCCGCATAGTCGATCTTGGCGCCCTCGACCATCAGGAAAAACCCGTCGCCGCCGCGTTCCTGCAATTTGGCGATCGAAGCGCGCGTGGCATCGGCCAGCAGTGTCAGGTTGGCCTCCTCGGCCGCATCGTCCATCGCCTCGTCGATGCAGATGACCTTGCCCTTCGCGGCATCGATCCCATCGACCGAACGCACGAAATCGTATTGTTTCTCCAGTTCCCCGACCAGGTCGATCCCGTCCTTGCGGCGTGTAAATTCACGGATGCCGCTGCCGCAGAGCAGGTCGATGCGCCCGTCCATGAGGCAGCGGGTCAGCTCGTCGGCATTGTCGCGCTCGACCGAATGCCCGTAGAAGGCCGTCGGCGTGGCATCGGCAATGTTACCCAGCGTCACGACGCCCACGGGCAGCCCCCTGTCGTGGAAGAAATCGCTCAGCGAGGGATAGGGCACGCCCTCCGGGCTCATCGAGATATGGCGGTTATCGTGGCGTTCGCCCGTGGCCAGGGCGCTGCCGCCGGCAGCCGAGTCGGTCGTGAAGGCATCCAGCGCATTGTTCTGTTGCAGGCCGATATATTTCATCTGCAGGGTCGACAGCCCCTTGTTGGCATAGAAAGCCGCCACGATCTGCGACAGCCCCATGCCGTCGCAGATCAGGTAGATCACGTTGCGAACCCGTCCCCGGCCCCCGTCGTTGCGGTAAGTCGGGGTGTAGACGTCGATGCCCTTGGAGAGTTGCAGTTTGTCGTTCTGGAAGCCCCGGAAATCGCGCGTGGTCTTGTCCAGGCGCTTGGTGCCCGTCACGCCTTCGGCGGCCGTGCGGCGTTCGCCGATCTGGAAATTCTTGTTGCCGAAATCATCGAAGAACGCGGCGCACACCTCGGGGTGGTCGGTATTGAGGTAGTCGATACCCATATCATAAAAGGTATAGTAAACCGTCGTCCCTTCGGGGGCGCCCCAGAAACGCACGGGTTTTCCCCAGGCATGTGCGCGGTCGATGACCGTCTCCAGTTCCGCACGCTCGGCCGGGATGATCGAGCCCTTGCCGTTCCACTGCGAATAGTCGCTGAAATCGGCGCTTATCAGGGCGATGCGCTCCAGTTGCGCGGGCGTATAGTCGGCATCCCACACCCCGTCGAAACGGATATAGGAGGGATATTTGCCGAAATCGGCCGGTGCCGGGACACGCCCCGTGACAACGATCCGCACGGCCTCGGGGTTCACCGCCGGGTCGAACACCTCGGGATAGCGGCCCAGCAATGCCGCAACGGCCTGTAAAGTCGGTTCGGTAGCAGACTTGAGCTCGACCATCAGTTGAAGGTGTTCGCCGGAATCCTTCCATGCCCGCCCGCCGTTACGCCCGAAGAGCGTCACCAGCGGTTCGACGTAGAGCGCCTCGAAGGTCATGCCGGGCGAAAGGTCTTCGACCTCGTGCCCCACGAGCAGCTTGCCGCCGTGCAGGAACACGTCGGCCTCGATGGAATAGACCTGCTGGGCGTACGCCTGCCAGAAGGGGGCACGGCGGCAATAATCGTTGTGCGAATGGATCAGGATGGGGCGCTCGGCCACAGCCGTGGCGCAGGTGCACAGAGCTGCGAACAGCAGCCAGCTTTTGAGTATCTTTTTCATTGCGGGATGTTATTTTTCGAATTTGACGATGGCCATCACGGGGGCATGGTCGGAGACATAACCGCCACCGAGCGTATCGGGCAGCACCTCGTAAAGGTCGGCGGCGATGCCGTCGCTCACGAAGATGTAGTCGAGCAACGGGCGTTCGGCCTCGGGTATCTGCCCGAAGTCGGAAAAGCTCCACTCCGTGCCGGATTTACGGGCGGCGACCTGCTTCACGTCATGCAGTACGCCGTCTTTCTGCACGTGCGCCACGACCGACGAGCCGGGCTCGGAATTGAAATCGCCCGTCAGGATCACAGGCCGATCCCCGCGCAGCGCTTCGATGCGCTCCCTGAGCAGGTTCACGCCTTCGTCGCGGGCGACCTGCCCTACATGGTCGAGGTGGGTGTTGACGAAGAGGAACTCCCGGCCCCCTTCCCTGTCATGCAGTACGACCCAGGTTGCCACGCGCTCGCAGGCGCCGTCCCACCCTTTCGAGCCTGCGACGTCGGGGGTTTCGCTCAGCCAGAAAGTCCCGGATTCGAGGGGCGTAAAACGATCACGCCGGTAAAATACGGCACTGAACTCGCCCGCCTCGGCACCGTCCTCACGGCCGACGCCCACCGCAGCATAGCCGGGCAGCAAACGCTTCAGGTCGCCGAGCTGGTTGGCAAGCAGCTCCTGCGTGCCGAAAACGTCGACGCCGTGCGAAGCGATCCCGCCCGCGGCGGAAACGCCAGTTGTCCGCCCCGTCTTCGGGGTTGTCGTAACGCATGTTGAAGGTCATGACGCTGAGCGTCGTGGCCGAACCGCAGGCAGTGAACGCCGCTGCCGCAAGAAGATAGAACAATCGTTTCATAACTTTATAGTTTAATCAGCGGGACAATCGGGAAATTCAACGTACAAACGCTCCGCGGGGATCTGCTCGAAGAGAGCCGCTCCGGGCGCCCTCCAGCCCCAGGAGAGATCCTGCCCCTCGTAATCCTCGAAATACATGAGCGTATAGGGATGCAGACCCGCTTCGAGCGCCACGCGCCCGGTCGCCATGACCGAAGCGTGCGACCCATCGTTGTCGACCACCTTCCGGTCGCCGATCACGAGCACGCTGCCGTCATCGCTCTTGGTCATGAACTCCCACACGCCCCGTTCGGGAATACGGATCCAGCCGTTGAAAATATATCCGAAATGGTCTTCCTGCGGGGCATCGGCAATCGACGGCTCGGGCATTGTCCCGGACGCCACGAGCTTTCCCCGGCGAATCTCGTCCACATGCGAGAACACGCCTTCGTAACAGGCATAGGCGACACCCGGACGCATGGCCGCGCCCGCTCCGGGCAGTCCCTTGCGGAATACGGCCTTCTCGGCTTGGAGCGTCAGCGTACGGCTCGGTGCGGCTCTGGGTTTGAATCCCCGCGCTTTGAGCGTCAGCGAGCGGTCGACAACGACGGGCCCGGCATAGAGCACCGAGGTTTCGTCCGGCTCCGAGCCGTCGAGCGTATAGCGGATTTCGGCTCCGGCCGTCGTCGTGGCCAGGGCGACGGGCACAGGCTCGGTGAAGAGGCTCACGTTCTGCGTGGTATAGGGAATCGAAACGACCTGGCCGCGCGTAAGCGAATAGGGCTCTGCTGCGGCATCCGTTCCACGGGCGTAATCGGGTTCCGCACGGAGTTCGAAATGCAGTTCCCCACCCTGCATCAGTTGTTCGTAGGTGATGAAATTTTCGGTCACGGGCACTCCGTCGAGCGTCACCGAAGCGATATAGGTATTGCGGCGGGGGTTGTT
>OHXF01000770.1_pt1 | contig 9854 bp, 7 predicted proteins | sample 1579961 | NCBI WGS metagenome assembly OHXF01 (sample SAMEA3882508, study PRJEB24775) | human gut metagenome | biome: human-associated habitat; feature: intestine environment; material: feces | place: Netherlands | collected 2009/2010
TTGAGAGCGAGGCAGCCCGCCACTGTGTCAACCTGCTGCAGGAAATGGTAAAACGCCTGTAATCTAAAAAAAGCAAGAAGAAAAAATCGACAAACGGGTAGGCGAAAACCAGCGAAACCACGCGAACCGGCACGAAAGCAGTCCCCTGAAAGAACGAAAAATAAAAATTCACGCGAAAAAGCACAGAATCACATAGAATTTGACGAACGTTTTTTGTTTCCAAATTTTTCCGGCGGTGCTATACTGTGGCACATCGGAACAAGAAGATTCTCACTACGGATTGCTCAGCAGTAAAACACTTGCTGTTTTGCTGCGTAAGAAAGTGATTCAGGTGTGAGCAGCCCTCCTTTTGCGAAGCAAAATTTTCAATGAGGGCTGCGAATGTTACAGTTCACAGGTACCTGGGAACTGTAACACGTCTCCACTGCCGATATGCCAGCGGAAGAATCCTGTGCGCGCAAATTCTGCCGCGGCATCCGCCGATGCACCGCAACGGAAGCACCGGCATATGATCATGACAGGCAAATTCAAAAATCATCAGGGGGAATAAGAATGCTGGAGTTTTGTGTGAAACAAAATGTGTTCTTATACGCAATGATAGCAGCAGGAATCGCCGGTGTGTGGTGCCTGTTCTGGAATAACCGTTTCTACACCCGGGCCATCCGCGATCTCGGAAGGCTGAAGGAACCAAAGTCGAAATGGACCAGGTCGGTGCTGGAAACGTGTCAGAGAAAAGCGCATCCCTTTTCGAATGCCGGGGCGTTTATGCGCAGCCAGATTGCACAGGGCAGGTCAGCGGGAATGGCAGTCCCGACGCTTCTGCGCGGAAGCCAGAATATGATCCTCACGGTTCTGGCGCTGTCGATTCTTTCGCTGTGGGCGATCTACCGATACCGTTATGGAGAGGCGGAGCTGATGCGCTACCTCGGAACGGGCATCGCGCTCGCCGGAGGCCTTGTCTTTTTCCGGCTCTGTCTGGATTTCGGCGGAAAAGAGGAAATTCTGCTGAACGGCTGGACAGACTATCTGGAAAATGAGTTTGCAGCGATGAAACAGAGTGCGGTGCTGGAAACCGTACAGCAGACCGAACGGCAGCCGGTGCAGGCGGAAACCATGGCACAGGCAGGAACCGGAGCGGCGAAAGCAAAACCGCAGACTGCGGGAAGCGAGTCCGCCAAAGAGCGGAATGAACTGTTCGCAGACCCGGAAAAAGAAGCGAGGATTTCGAAAGTCAGGGAGGGCATCCGCCAGACCGCCGCGGCCGAGAGCAGGTTTGCCGGAATGCTGACGCCCGAGGAAGAGAAGCTGATGAGGGAAATTATCAGCGAATACGTGTAAATACCAGGGGATCAGGCCGGGGAGCATGGCATATCGACATGACCATATTTCCGAATCGGCAGTCCGCAGGTATCTAAGATAAAAATATTTCAGGCAGTGCCGTCTTTCAAAACAGACAGGCGGCACTGCTTTCCCGGATAAAGCAGAATCATCATCTGCAAAAGGAGGAACCAACATGAGACTTGTAATTCTTGAGGCAGAGTCACTGGGAAAGGATATGGATCTGTCCGGCTTTTCCCGTTTTGGAGAAGTGACAGTATATGAAAAAACAACGGAGGAGGAATGCCCGGAGCGTGTGCGGGAGGCGGATATTGTCATCTGCAACAAGGTGCGCATGTGCAGCCGCACCCTGTCCGGCGCGGAGAACCTGAAACTGATCTGCGTCACCGCAACCGGCATCAACAACATCGATCTCGATTATGTGAAGCGCCACAACATCGCCGTGACGAACGTCGCCGGCTATTCCACCGTCAGCGTGGCCCAGCACACCTTTGCGATGTACTTCTATCTGGCAGAAAAACTCCGTTATTACGATGATTACGTAAAAAACGGCAGCTACGCCGCCAGCAGTCTTTTCACCTGCATGGACAGACCGTTCACCGAGCTGGAGGGCAAGACGTGGGGCATCATCGGCCTTGGCGCGATCGGTAGAAAAGTGGCTTCGATTGCACAGGCATTCGGCTGCCGTGTGATCTATTACTCCACCTCCGGTGCACACGACGATCCGGACTACGAGCGGGTCGATCTCTATCGTCTGCTGAAGGATTCTGATGTGGTTTCCATCCACGCCCCGTTAAATGAGGCGACCGAGAACCTGATGAATATCGAAACGTTTGCCAACATGAAGCGGAACGCAATTCTGATCAACGTCGGCCGCGGCTCGATCGTGAATGAGCGTGACCTCTGCTGTGCCCTGCGAGAGGGCCTGATCGCCGGGGCAGCGCTCGATGTACTTTCCAGCGAGCCGATCCGCAGTGACAGTCCGTTGCTGAAAATGGCGGACGACGACCGCCTGTACATCACGCCGCACATCGCCTGGGCATCGAAGGAAGCCCGCACGCGCCTGATCGGGCTGGTGCAGAAAAATATTGCTTCGTACCTGGAAGGCGGCATGGAAAACCGCGTGGTATAAAAGGGATACAAATCCAGGGACAAAATACATAAAAAGAGCCGGACATCCGACGGAACCGCAGAGGGGACTGTAAGAACAGCCGCTCCCAAGTTCCGCCGGATGCCCGGCTTTTGTATTTGCTTTATTCGCTGCAAAAACGAGAGAACATTATTCCTCTGTAATCTGAATTTCCAGATAATCAAACTCCAGCGATTCAATAAAATTATCCTGTGTGAACCGCGTTTTCGATCTCCGTTTAAACTCCGAAATATTCGTATCGAGCCAGATCGGCTTCGCCAGATTCCAGGCATCGCAGATTTCATCGAGCGCACGGAAGACCTTGTGCGTTCTGGTATCCTCATCGTCGATGCAGACGGTAAGATCCTGAAGAATATGATTGTTTTCCACTAATTTTCCCCACATCTGAAACATATTAAAAATCCTCCTGAAAAGTACAAAGTGAACAGTGCATTTGGAACGACCGTGTTAATCGCTGGTAACGGTATGCAGTTCTTTAAAATCCTTCGGCGAGATCCCGTACTCTTTTTTAAAGGCGCGGTAAAAACTCGAATAGTCGTGAAATCCGAACAGCAGATACACCTTCGTGACCGGTACATCGCCGAGCAGCGCTTCACGGCACCTTGCCAGCCGCTTTTTGGAAATGTACTGGTGGATCGATATGCCGATTTCATCCTTGAAAACGTGTGCAATGTGATATTTGCTCACAAAAAGTTCCGCCGCCAGCCGTTCGAGCGACAGATCCTCGGACAGGTGCTCATCAATATAGAAACAGAGCTGTTCATACAGCGAGAGCTGTGCTTTCCGGGTGAGCGGGTGATGCTGCTCATACACTGTTCGGTTGATCTGCATCAGCAGGTCGCTGACGTAGAGAAAAATCTGCGTCTCTTTTCCAAAATGATCGGACCGCATTTCTTCGATCAGGCGGATGGTGCGGTACTGGATTGTGTTGAACTCGACGGAATCGAGCGGGAACAGATATTTCTGATTTTCGGCAGCGTATTCCATCAGGTAAACGTAGTCGGCGGAACGGGCGCGGAGCTGCTCTGCAAAAGCGGCGCTGACCCAGAACACAAAGCGGCGGTACGGCACAGACAGGTCGTGCATCACCAGATGATGCGGCACGCCGGGCGGAATCAGAAGAAGATCGCCGGGCTTCGGTGTGTAGAGCACTCCGTCGATTTCCAGTGAGATCGCCCCTTCGAGAAAGAGATAAAACTCATAATGCGTATGCGTATGTTCTTTTACGCCGGGCACATCGACGGTGCTGTAATAGTATAACTCAAATGTATCCGAAATCATGTACTGCCGGGTGGCAAATTTCGTCTGCAGTTTTTCTTTCATAATAAAAGCATCCTTGCAAAAAAATGATATTTTTGAATCATAACAACAATTCCCAGCATATCACAAAACAGCAAGTTTTACAATGTATTCGACAATCCGCACAATAGAAAAAAACAACTTGTCCGGTTATGATACAAGGGAATAAAATAAAAACAGAATGCAGAATAAATTTCAGATAAAGATCAAAACGGAGGAACAGCTATCATGAATCAGATTCTCGAACAGCTTGGAACATATGGCATTGTGCCGGTTGTCGTTTTACAGGATGCAGCAAAAGCAGAGCCGCTTGCCGAAGCTCTCTGCAAGGGCGGACTTGCCTGCGCCGAAGTGACCTTCCGCACCGATGCGGCAGAAGAATCCATCCGCATTATGAGCGAAAAATTCCCGGAGATGCTGGTGGGAGCCGGAACTGTGCTCACAACCGAGCAGGCGGACCGCGCCGTGAAAGCCGGAGCAAAATTTATCGTCAGCCCGGGCCTCAACCCGGAGGTAGTAAAATGGTGCCAGGCACACGAAGTACCAGTGATCCCGGGCATCGTGACCCCGACTGAGATGGAGCAGGCGATCGGTCTTGGGCTCACCATGGTGAAATTCTTCCCGGCAGAACCGGCAGGCGGAATTTCAATGATCAAGGCTATGGCAGCTCCTTATACAGGAATCCGTTTTATGCCTACAGGCGGGATCAATGCGAAAAACCTTGAGGACTATCTTTCCTGTGACAAAATCCTCTGCTGCGGCGGAAGCTGGATGGTAAAAGGAGATCTTGTGAAGGCAGGAGAATTTGACAAAATAAGAGAACTGACAGCAGAAGCAAAAAAGCTTGCGGATTCCATAAGAAAGTAATCAAACTTAATACACATATTCAATAAAAAAAGCAGAACCCTGCACAACCAGGCAGAGTTCTGCTTTTTTGTCAATTATTGTGAAAATAGATCAATGAAGTAGGATCGGCAGAAGCTTTTTCCGCTTCAGCTGCCAGATCAGCTGCAGGATCCGCAGAAGGTTTCCGAAGATCCATTCGGTAAAGATAAAAGATCCCACCGAAGAAACCGGGAATCAGTCCGGCGTATCCACCGGCACATAAGATCACAGTCAGCTTCACCATCAGTTCTGTCTGAAGTTCCAGACAAACAAGTAATCCTGCAAGAATTCCGGCTGCACTCCATCCAGCTGTCAAAAGTGCAAGAAAAACAGCTGGCGCAGGGGCCTTTTTTAAATTTTGATCTAAGTGATTCCACAGTACTTTATACATAATCCATCCTCCTGTTTTGCTGGAATTATACTTCTGCTGTTGTCAGCAACAGTCAGCCATAATATTGCAGCCATAATATTGATTTCCTTTATCTGTCTGTATTATAGAAAAGAAATGTAAAATACAAATGCGCAGGAATGAAAAATCTTTGTAAAATATAAGTAGAAATTGCATTTTGAATTAAGAACCGATATACTTATAAATATAGTTATTGATAATATTCGATCACAGCCGAAAACATTTTTCTACAGCTGTGATACGTGAGTGAGAGAATTAAAAGGGGGCAGATAAAAGCCCCCTGAAATCATATAGAGAGTAAAGAGGAGGGGTGGAAATGGAGCATACGGAAGACTATGTGAAGCTGGAGAATGTATCCAAAATCTATGGCTCAAAAGAAGTGAAGATCATAGCTGTGGATGAGATCAGCTTCCGGATAAAAAAAGGAGAATTTGTGGTTGTGGTAGGACCAAGCGGTGCCGGAAAGACAACGGTGCTGAATATCCTGGGCGGAATGGATAAGGCCACATCCGGCAATGTCTGGATCGATGGAAAAAATATTGCAAAATATACAGACCGGCAGCTGACCGGATACCGACGGGAGGATATTGGATTTGTATTCCAGTTTTATAATCTGGTGCCAAATCTGACTGCATTGGAGAATGTGGAGCTTGCTCTTCAGATCTGTAAGGATCCTCTGGATGCTAGGACAGTTCTGGAGGAAGTAGGGCTGAGGGAGAGACTGACCAATTTTCCGGCACAGTTATCCGGCGGTGAGCAGCAGAGAGTTTCCATAGCCAGAGCGCTGGCGAAGAATCCAAAGCTTCTGCTCTGTGATGAACCTACAGGAGCGTTGGATTATCAGACCGGCAAGGCAATCCTGAAGCTCCTTCAGGATACCTGCAGGGAACGGGGCATGACGGTTATTGTCATTACTCACAACTCTGCATTGACACCTATGGCCGACCGTGTGATCAAGATCAAAAACGGCAAGGTTTCCAGGATGACTGAAAATGCACATCCCACACCAGTGGAAGAGATTGAATGGTAGGTGACGGAATGAAGGCATTACACAAAGATTTCTGGATGGAGATCCGGAAAAGTAAAGCACGTTTTATCTCGATCTTTCTGATCGTGGCACTGGGTGTTGCATTTTTTTCCGGGATCCAGGCGTCTTCTCCGGATATGAGATATTCCGGAGATGCTTATTATGAAGCAGCAAAGCTGATGGATCTGAAGATCCAGGGAACCCTGGGACTGACGCAGCGTGATGTAAAAGCGGTATCGGATATTGACGATGTGGAACTGGCTGAGGGCAGCTACTCTACGGATGTTATGAGTGGAGAGGACGATGCCAGGAAGGTTCTTCATCTGGAATCTATCAGCAGCAATTTTAATCTACTTACAGCAGATGAAGGAAGGATACCGGAAAAAAGCGGCGAGATTTTTCTGGACAAGCCATTTGCAAAGAATCGGGGGTATAAAATCGGGGATACCATATCTGTCAGTGAGGATGGAGACAGTGAGCTTCTGAAAAAAACAACCTATACAGTTGTGGGAATCGGAAGCAGCCCTCTTTATATTTCATTTAACAGAGGAAATACGACTCTTGGATCGGGTGAGGTCAGCGGCTTCGGATACATTCTTCCAGAGGATTTTGAACAGGAAGCTTTTACCCAGATCTATATTATGGTTCATGAATCTGGGGATGTGATCAGCTATACCGATGCTTACGACAATCTTATCAGGAAAATACAGAAGCGTGTGGAAGGCATCGAAAAAGAACAGTGCAGTCTGCGCTACGATGAGATCGTCGCAGAAGCCAATGAAAAACTGAATGATGCCAGAAAAGAGCTTGAGGACGGAAAGAAGGAATCAGAGGAAAAACTTGGCGACGCGAAGAAAAAGCTGGATGATGGGCAGAAGAAGTATGAGGATGGAAAAAAAGAGTACGAAGATGGAAAACAGCAGCTCAGTGATGCAAAAAAGGAGCTGACCGATGGAAAACAGCAGCTTGCTGACGGAAGAAAACAGATTGAAGATGGATGGTCTCAGCTTAACAGCGCAAAACAGCAGGTGGAAGACGGTCTGTCCCAGTTAAATGCTGCCAGATCCCAGCTTGCTGACTCCGAAGCACAGATAAATGAGAAGCAGTCAGAGCTGACTGCCGGATATGAACAGCTGACTGCCGCAAAACAGCAGGTAAGTGACGGTGAGGCCCAGCTCCGGGAAGCGGAGAAAACACTGGAAAGCAAACAGGCTGAGCTTGACAGTGGAAGAGAACAGTTGGAAACGGGAAAGAATACGATCAAAGAAACAAAGGCTGCTCTCACCAGTCAGAAAGAACAGTGTGAGGCAGGACTTGTACAGGTTTCTGAGGGCGAATCCCAGATCAGTTCCAGTGAAGAAGCCCTTTCCGGGCAGCAGGCACAGCTGGATGAATTGACCAGCCAGAAAGAGGCATTAAGCAGTCAGGCGGCGGAGCTGCAGGCGCAGTATGACGCCGGTGCGGAAGCAGGAAAAAACCAGGAAGAGCTGGCGGAGCTTTCCACGCAGATCCAGACATTAAATGGCCAGATCAGTGCAATGGAAGAACAGATAAATGCCGGCCAGGCACAGCTCGACGGGGCACAGTCAGAGCTTACAGCGAAAAAATCAGAGCTGGCCCAGACAAGAGCTACCTTGGAGAGCAGCCTTGGTCAGATCAATGAGGGCTTCAGCCAAATCAAGGAACAGGAAGAGACACTTTCCCAGACAGAAGCACAGCTGAACGCAGGCCAGGAAGAACTGGATAAAGGGAAAAAAGAGCTGGAAACAAAGAAAGCTGAGCTTTCAGCGGCAAAAGAAGAAATTACGGCAAACCAGGCAACTCTGGATGATGGCCAGAGTCAGCTGGATTCGGCCAGAGCCCAGCTCAGCGCAGGGCGGCAGCAGCTGGAGGAAAAGCAGGCACAGTTAAATGCAGGACAGGCAGAGATCCAGACAAATACGGAAAAGCTTACCAGCAGTCAGGCAGAACTGGATGAAAATGAACAGAAGCTCCTGGATGGTGAAAAAGAGATCCGGGAAAATGAACAGAAATTAAAAGACGCCAAAAAAGACCTGGAGGACGTAAAAAAGAAGCTTTCCGATGGAAAGAAAGAATATCAGGACGGCAAAAAAGAAGCCGATGACAAAATTGCGGAAGCCCAGCAGAAGATCGAGGATGCCCAGAAAGAGGTGGATGATATTGAAACACCGGAGTGGATCGTCACGGACCGCAATGACCTTCCAGAATATTCGGATTTTGGTGATAACGCAGAGCGACTGAAAAACATCGGAAAGGTTTTCCCGATGATATTCTTCCTTGTAGCGGCTCTGATCAGTCTTACCACGATGACACGAATGGTGGAGGAACAGCGAACCCAGATCGGAACTATGAAAGCGCTGGGATACGGAAAAGCATCCATTGCATCCAAGTATCTCAGCTACGCATTTCTGGCTACAGTAGGCGGAAGTATCGCAGGAGTACTTTTCGGAGAAAAGGTTCTTCCGTTTATCATTATCCAGGCGTATGGAATCATGTATTGGAATATTGGCGATCACATGCAGCTGGATTATGAGTTACAATATGCACTGATCGCTTCCGGGGCAGCGGTGATCTGTACTATGGGCGCTACACTGTTTTCCTGCGCAAAAACCCTGGCAGAAACACCGGCATCTCTGATGCGTCCGCCTGCACCGAAAGAAGGAAAACGGATCCTTATTGAACGGATCAGCTTTATCTGGAAGCATCTGAGCTTTTCCTGGAAATCGTCCATGCGAAATCTTTTCCGTTATAAAAAGCGTCTTTTTATGACCATTTTCGGAATTGCAGGAAGCATGGGACTGATGCTTGTAGGATTCGGACTTTATGATTCCATTATGGATATTGCAATTCTCCAATATGACCAGATCCAGCACTATGATGCCATGGTGATCAATGATGAGGATGCCACAGACAGCCAGGAAAAGGATCTTCTGCAATTCCTGGACGGAAACAGCGAGATCGATCACTATACCCGTGTGCAGCTCACCAAGATGACGGCACCAAAAGAAAAGGGAAGTGTCAGTATCTATGTGTATGTTCCGGAAAATACGGAAAATTTTAAAGAGGATGTAACGTTACGTGACAGAAAGTCCCACGAGCAGTATGAGCTTACCGATGATGGAGCGGTGATCTGTGAAAAAACGGCTTCTCTTATCGGTGTGAAAGCAGGAGACAAGATCATCCTGGAGAAAGACAATAGAAAGTATAAAGTAAAGATCACTGCTGTCACAGAGAACTATATGGGACATTACGTTTACATGACCCCATCCTGCTATGAAAAAACATTCGGAGAGAAACCGGAATATTCAAGTACAGTATATACTATGAAAGAGGATGCAGAGAGTGATCTGGAAACTCTTGGAAATGCAATCCTGAAATATCCGGCAGCTTTAAGTATCAGCTATACAAGCAGCACAGCAGGTCAGGTAGAACGAATGCTGGGCTCCCTCGGAGCGGTGATCTGGGTCCTGATCATTTCTGCCGGAATGCTGGCATTTGTGGTACTGTATAATCTGAACAACATCAATATCACAGAGCGGCAGAGAGAGCTTGCAACATTGAAGGTCCTGGGATTTTATGATGGCGAAGTTTCCCAGTATGTATTCCGGGAAAATATCCTGCTGTCCTTCATAGGAATTCTGGCAGGCGCAGTGTTCGGAATCCTCCTTCACCGGTATGTGATCACAACCGTTGAGGTAGATGCGGTGATGTTCGGAAGAAATATC
>OHXF01000771.1_pt1 | contig 9849 bp, 8 predicted proteins | sample 1579961 | NCBI WGS metagenome assembly OHXF01 (sample SAMEA3882508, study PRJEB24775) | human gut metagenome | biome: human-associated habitat; feature: intestine environment; material: feces | place: Netherlands | collected 2009/2010
CTTATTATATTACTACACCAATCATCATGGGACTTTTTGAAAACCATGTTCCTATTTCTTCCATCACCATTATGGTACAGAAGGAAGTGGCAGACAGAATGCAGGTTGGTCCTGGAACCAAAGATTACGGTGCTTTATCACTGGCAGTCCAGTATTATGCGAAGCCGGAAATCGTGGCAAATGTGCCACCGAACTGTTTTATGCCGAGACCGAAGGTTGGGAGTGCGGTGATCAGGCTGACACGTCATCAGAATCCGCCGGTTACGGCAAAGGATGAAAAGCTGATGTTCCGTCTGATCCGGGCTTCTTTTAATCAGAGAAGAAAAACATTGGTAAACGGACTGAAGAACTCCCAGGAGCTTGATTTTTCAAAAGAGGAAATTGAGAAAGCTATGGCAGAGACCGGAATTCCGGTAAATGTGCGAGGCGAAGCGCTTACGTTAGCAGAATTTGCTGATCTTGCGAACGTATTTAATAAATTGAGAAAATAAACAAGAGTGATGAAAGCGGGGCAAGGGCTCCGCTTTTGTTGTCTGTGGATTGCTGTGCAGTACTGCTGCTCACGCAATCATTCACACATTCGGAATTCGCCGATTTACTGCATAAATCTCATACAAATAAAAATCACCCGGTGGCTAGACGGGTGATTTTTATTTTGTCTCAAATATATTTTTTAAAAGGAAGGAGAGTCAATCACTTTTGGGTGACTGACATATGAAAAAGAAATTTTATAAAAATAATGTTGGCTGTTATTATTTTTATGATGTTAGTATATCGGGAAAGTTTGAAAGAATCGTGTTTATCTTATGAAAAAATAGTGAACGAATTTAAAAAGATTTGTAACTGCCTGGAAAAATGGGCTGTTTTTGGAGATTAGTTAAAAAAAAATTATAAAGTTTTTAGATACATTTTACAAATAAAAGGAAAAGGTGTAGTATAATGGGCTGGAATCTGGAGGAAGATTTATTTCCGGTATTGATTAAATTTCAGAAGAAAATTACTTGATATGAGGAAATCAGATCATAAATATGACCAGATTCCAGCAGTTTGTGAACAGAATATTAACTATTGCTGGTCAGACCATGAACAGCAGCTATTTAATTGTTACTGGAGAGATTTGAACAGATGACATTTAATCGTTACTGGGCAAGTCTTGAACAGCAACATTCAATCAGGAGGTAATTATCATGATAAAAATGAAAAAATCAGCAGCACTTATCCTTGCAGGAGTTCTTGCATGTTCCATGCCGATGCCGGTTATGGCATCCAGTGATACAGAAGTGGTAGAAAGTCTTCTGGACAGTGGAATTGATTTTCTTGCTTCTGACCCGGAAAAAGCAGTAGACATTATTATGTATGCCAAGGATCTTGTAGACCAGCAGAACATCACAGATGACCAGGTACGAAGTGCTGTAACTCAGGCAGCAGACCATTTTGGGGTATCTCTTTCTGATTCAGAGGTAGATTCCCTTGTTTCTGTAGTACGCAAGGTTCTGGATGCAAAAATTGACGAAGATGCTCTTAGAAGTGATGTAAATTCTGTATACAGTAAGCTGCAGGATATGGGTGTTACAAAGGATGATGCCAAAGGTCTTGTGTCGAAGTTAATCGAATTTGTAAAAGGATTATTCGAATGAGAAATGTAAAATGTGCAAAATGTATAACTTTACCAAATTAAAGTAAAGATGCAAATGTGGTAAATTTATAAAAAAAGAGGAAAATAAAAGAAGAAATTGTGCAAATAAAACAAATGTTCATTATTCGTTAACAATTTGCATGTATTTTGTTCATAAGTATCTGATACTATATAATCAGTTCGAAAGAACATACACAGAAGACGTTGTAATGACACCATTACACATAAAATTTTTTCATAATAATCGCCCCGGCAGCTACTGCCGGGGCACTCCTCGTTTTAGAGCGTATTTGAAAAAGTATTCCTGCAATCTGCACGCTCTGGAGCGTGTTTGAAAAAGGTTTTTTGCAAGATGTGCGTCACAATTTTGGGGAAAATTTGTCTGAATATGCCGCTCTTTAAACGCCAGATATTACACTCTGACGCTTAAAGAGCGGTGTTTTTTCGAATGTACATTCCAAAATTTATTTGCAACGAATAAGCGGTGTGCTATAATGAAGCAAAAACAGGGGCAAAGGAGTCTAGGTCATGGCAGAGACAATGAAGGATTACGAAGCAGAACTTGAAGCTTCTTTTAAGAAAATTGAAGAAGGCGACATTCTCACAGGAACAGTTGTGAGTGTAGATGATAAAGAAATTATTGTAGATTTAAAATATTATGCAGAAGGTATTATCCCGGTAGAAGATTACAGTAGAGAGCCGGGCTTTAACGTTAAAGAAGAAGTACACCCTGGAGATGAAGTTTCCGCCACAGTCGTAAGAAAAGACGATGGAAATGGTAACATCCTTTTATCCAAAGTTGAGGCTACTGACGTCCTGGCTTGGGACAAATTAAAAGAGCTGAAAGCCTCCGGAGAGGTTCTTGATGTAGTGGTAAAAGGTGTAGTAAACGGCGGCGCAGTTGCTTATGTAGAAGGTGTGCGCGGCTTTATCCCGGCCTCCAAGCTGGCCTTGAATTACGTAGAAGACACCAACGAATATCTGAACAGACACATCCAGGTTCAGGTAATCGATGTCAATAAAGAGGACAAAAAACTGATTCTTTCTGCGAAAGAAATTTTAAGGGAAAAAGCAGAAGAGGAAAGAAAGAATAAAATTTCCAATATCCAGCCAGGCTTTGTAACAGAAGGAACTGTAGAGAGCCTTCAGCCATACGGCGCATTTGTAGATCTTGGAAACGGCGTATCCGGACTGGTACATATTTCCCAGATTTGCGAAAAGAGAATCCGTAAACCATCAGAAGTTCTTGCAGTTGGAGATAAGGTGAAAGTAAAAGTAACTGCAGTGAAAGATGGAAAACTGAGCCTGAGTATCAAAGAAGCAACTGATATGATGGCAAAAGAAGTGGAAGAAGAGAAAATAGAAATCCCACAGTCCGGAGAAGAGGCAACCACATCTCTGGGAGCTTTATTTGCAAATATTAAACTGAATTAATATAAAGTGCAGATTTGGACGATTAAGACAATCGCCCAAAATGAAAATCTTCTGTAGAGCGTGTTTGAAAAGTAGACCCGAAATAAAAAACTCTATTTACAGATGAAAAGTGTGCAGAGGTCAGCTGAATTTTGGAAGGAAGAATGTGAATGAAGAATCAGAAAGTATTTGTAATGGGACATAAGAATCCGGATACGGATTCTATTTGTTCGGCAATTGCTTACGCAGATATCAAAAACAGAACCACCCAGACCAAGCGTTATATTCCAAGACGTGCCGGTCAGATCAATGAAGAGACCCAGTATGTACTGAATCGTTTTGGCGTACAGCCACCGGCTTATCTGGGAAATATCGGAACGCAGGTAAAAGATATGGATATCCGTCCAAAACCGGATGCAGACCGTACCATGTCCCTGAAAAATGCCTGGGATATGATGCAGAATAAAGGCATTGTGACCCTTCCCATCTGTAACAGCGAGGATGAGCTGGAGGGAATTGTAACAATCGGCGATATTGCTGATGTTTACATGGATACCAAGGACAGCTATCTTCTTTCAAATGCCAGAACTCAGTATAACAAGATCAGGGATACTCTTGACGGTGAAATCGTAGAAGGAAACGGTCACGGCTATTTTACCAAAGGGAAAATCCTTATTGGAACTGCTGATCCGGAGGTGATGAAGAACTATATCGAAGAAAATGATATGGTTATTCTTGGAAACCGTGAGGAAGATCAGTTAAAGGCAATAGAACTGAATGTAAGCTGCATTATTGTAGGAATGAGTATTCAGGTAAGTGAGAAGGTAATAAAGAAAGCTCAGGAGAGACAGATCATCATTATCTCTTCTCCATATGATACCTACACAATTGCCCGCATGATCAACCAGAGTATTCCGGTAAATTATGTGATGAAAAAAGATAATCTGGTAACTTTTAATACTGAAGATTTCACAGATGATATTCAGGATGTTATGATCAAGCACCGCCATCGTGCATTCCCTGTTATCAATAAGCGGGGAAAATGTGTGGGAACCATTTCCAGACGAAATTTCCTTGACATGCACAAGAAACAGGTAATTCTGGTAGATCATAATGAGAAAGACCAGGCTGTTGATAACATTGAGAAAGCAGAGATTCTGGAGATCATTGACCATCATAAGCTTGGTTCTCTGGAAACTATGAAGCCGATTAATTTCAGAAATGAGCCAGTTGGATGTACTGCGACAATCCTTTACCGGATTTATGACGAGCAGCGACTGGAGATTCCGCCTAAGATCGCAGGACTTCTCTGTGCAGCCATTATTTCCGATACCTTAATGTTCCGTTCCCCAACCTGCACCCAGCAGGACAAGATCGCAGCAAGTGCGCTTGCACTGATCGCGGACATTAAGATTGAAGATTTCGCAAGAGAAATGTTCAAGGCTGGAAGCAATCTGAAGGATAAAGCACCTGAAGAAATTTTCTATCAGGATTACAAGAAATTTATTGCAGAAGGAAATGTGGCTTTTGGTGTTGGACAGATCAGTTCCATGGACGAGGAAGAACTTCAGGAGATCAAAGTTCGCCTGAAACCATTTATGGTAAGCGAGTGCGGACGCCATGGAATTACCCGTGTTTACTTTATGTTAACCAATATTATGGACGAGTCCTCAGATGTAATTTATTACGGCGAGGGCAGCGAGGAAATGGGAAAAATCGCATTTCAGCAGGAACCGGAGGATAAGTGCTTCCACCTGAAAGGCGTGGTTTCCCGTAAGAAACAGATGATCCCGGCTATGATGGAAGCCGCACAGATCATGGCAAATGACTTTAACTGATAATAAAGATTTTCCCGGCAAAGAGGCTGTTAAAAGCTACTGCTCACAAAGTGAAAAGTAACGCAGAAGGTTCTTTGCACGGGAAATTTTCACATAAAAGAGGAGCAAAAATATGGCAAAACAGACCTGGAAACCAGGCAATATGCTTTACCCGCTTCCTGCTGTGATGGTCAGCGTTACAGATGGCGAGGGTAATGATAATATAATAACAGTAGCGTGGGCTGGCACCGTGTGTACCAACCCGCCAATGGTAAGCATCTCCGTTCGTCCCACCAGATTTTCTTACGATATGATCTGCAAGACAAAGGAATTTGTTCTGAACCTTACCACAGAAGAGCTTGCATACGCCACCGATTATTGTGGCGTGCGGTCCGGCAGAGAGGTTGATAAATTTCAGGAGCTTCATCTTACCAAAGAAAAGGCGGATCATGTGAAGGCACCAATGATCGGTGAAGCTCCTGTAAATATTGAATGTAAAGTTAAGAAAATTGAGAAGCTTGGTTCTCATCACATGTTCCTTGCGGAAGTAGTTGCAGTGCATGCGGACGAAGCCTATATGGATAAAAATAATAAATTTCAGCTGAATCAGTCAAAACTGATGGTGTATTCCCATGGAGAATATCTGGGACTTGGAAAGAAACTGGGCACCTTTGGATATAGCGTAAAAAAAGGAAAAAAGCATAATCAGAAACTTAAAAATCACCCATTAAAAAACCGAACTCAGTAACAATTTTTTAATGTGATTGCAATAATGGCTCTTATGTGTTATTATTTAAAGGAGTATCGAATGAAAATGAATAATATAACATTAATTGGAATGCCCGGTGCAGGTAAAAGCACACTGGGCGTTGTTCTTGCGAAAATACTTGGATACGAATTTTTAGATTCAGACCTTTTAATACAAAAAGAAGAAAAAAGACGTCTTTATCAGATCATTGATGAAGAAGGAGAAGAAGGTTTCAAGACCATTGAGAATCGCGTAAATGCGTCGATTGATACAGAGAATACTGTAATTGCTACTGGGGGAAGTGTGGTATATTGCAGTGAAGCCATGGAACACTTGAAATCAATTGGGAAGGTAGTTTACCTCAGCCTTTCTCTGGAGTCTCTTGAGAAACGGCTTGGAAATCTTAAGAAGCGGGGAGTTCTTCTGAAAGAAGGACAGACCTTGAAGAGTTTATATGAGGAGCGAGTTCCCTTATACGAGAAATATGCAGACATTGTGGTAGATGAAGAAGGGAAAGATTTGGAAGCAAGTCTGCAGGCACTTTTGGAAACACTACAGACAGGGGTTATTAAGTAACTGTAGATTGTTACTATTCGCGGAATGCGTCACGATGAACGAAGTGAAGAGTAACTGTAAATCAGAGGAGGGCTGTCAGGTTATTGTAGAGAAATTGACAATAGCCTTTTTGGCTCGCGGAGTAAGAATAATAGAGGTGTATTATGGAACAGTATGTGATTAAAGGTGGAAATCCGCTTGTTGGTGAAGTAGAGATAGCAGGTGCAAAGAATGCAGCGCTGGCTATTTTATCAGCAGCCATTATGACGGATGAGACAATTCTCATCGAGAATCTGCCTGACGTCAGAGACATTAACGTTTTACTGGAGGCAATAGCTGGCATCGGAGCACAGGTTGACAGAATCAATAAATCAACTGTTAAGATCAATGGTTCTACCATTGGTGATGTAAGTGTAGATTATGAGTATATTAAGAAGATCCGTGCATCTTACTATCTTCTTGGTGCATTACTTGGCAAATATAAAAGAGCAGAAGTTCCTCTTCCAGGTGGCTGCAATATCGGAAGCCGTCCGATTGACCAGCATCTGAAAGGTTTCAGAGCCCTTGGTGCGAAAGTTGATATTCTTCATGGAGCCATTGTTGCCGAGGCATCTAATCTTCATGGAAGCCATATTTTCCTGGATGTAGTTTCTGTAGGAGCAACCATCAATATTATGATGGCAGCATCTCTTGCACCAGGACGTACGATTATTGAGAATGCTGCCAGAGAGCCACATGTAGTAGATGTTGCCAACTTCCTGAACAGCATGGGAGCCAATATCAAAGGTGCTGGTACAGATGTGATCCGTATCAAGGGTGTTGAGAAGCTTCACCGCACAGAGTATTCCATCATTCCGGACCAGATCGAGGCAGGAACCTTTATGTTCGCTGCAGCAGCTACCGGTGGGGATGTCACAGTTAAGAATGTAATTCCAAAGCATCTCGAAGCTACTACAGCTAAGCTTGAGGAAATCGGATGTGAAGTTCAGGAGTTTGATGATGCCGTACGTGTACGTGCAGTGGGCAGACTTCATCGCACTCATGTGAAGACCCTTCCATATCCGGGATATCCGACTGATATGCAGCCGCAGATTGCGGTTACCCTTGCACTTGCAGAGGGAACCAGCATCGTAACTGAGAGTATTTTTGAGAATCGCTTCAAATATGCCGATGAGCTTTCCAGAATGGGAGCCTGTATTAAGGTTGAAGGCAATTCCGCAATTATTGATGGCGTGAATAAGCTTACTGGTGCAAGAGTAAGTGCACCGGATCTTCGTGCTGGGGCAGCTCTTGTTATTGCAGGACTGGCAGCAGAGGGAATCACCATTGTGGATGATATTGTTTACATCCAGCGTGGCTATGAGAACTTCGAAGAGAAGCTTCGCAGCCTTGGCGCAGAGATCGAGAGAGTTTCCAGTGAGAAGGATATCCAGAAATTCCGCCTGCGTGTAGGGTGAATTGTTAATTTCAGATCGCAGCCTGACAGCCTTGATCTGTTGAGTATCAGATTTAATCTGGTGAAAAATAGTCATAAGACGTTAAATGTCTATTGACAATTATAAGCAATCAGTATATTGTATTGCTTGCAACAGGAAAACTGAAGAATAGCCTTTTATTCAGAGTGGTGGAGATACATAGGATCTATGAAGCCACGGCAACCCCTCGAAAGAGAGGAAGGTGCCAACCTGAGCGAGTGATCGAACAATAAGAGGATTGTTTATATAAAAAGTCATTTATAAGACAGTCCGCTTGTCCGGGCTGTTCTTTTTTTCGCGGAAAACATACAATGCAGCGATAGATATTAGCTGTTTTGGAAATTTTCGCTCCATCGAAGAAAGGGAAAAACAAAAGAATGGAAAACAAAGAAAAAATCTTATTTACTTCCGAATCTGTAACTGAAGGTCATCCGGATAAAATCTGTGATGCCATTTCTGATGCCATCCTGGATGCTCTGATCGCACAGGATCCGATGAGCCGTGTAGCCTGCGAGACTGCAACTACAACAGGTCTTGTTCTGGTTATGGGTGAGATCACTTCCAAGGCAAATATCGATATCCAGTCAATCGTAAGAGAGACAATCCGCGAGATTGGTTATACTCGTGGAAAATTCGGATTCGATGCTGATACATGTGCAGTAATCACAGCACTTGATAAACAGTCTGCTGATATTGCAATGGGTGTTGATAAAGCACTTGAGCAGAAAGAGAATCAGATGGATGAGGACGAGCTTGACTCTATTGGAGCTGGCGACCAGGGAATCCAGTTTGGTTATGCTTCCAACGAGACAGAAGAATACATGCCATACGCAATCAACATGGCACACAAACTTTCCCGTCAGCTGACAAAAGTCCGTAAAGACGGCACTCTGAAATATTTAAGACCAGATGGAAAAACTCAGGTAACAGTTGAATATGATGATGGCAAGCCAACAAGAGTTGACGCTGTTGTAGTTTCTTCACAGCATGATGACGCTGTAACACTGGAGCAGATAAGAGAAGATATTATCGAGAACGTTATAAAGACAGTCATCCCTGCTGAACTTCTTGATGAAAACACTACTTATTTTGTAAACCCAACAGGAAGATTTGTAGTCGGCGGTCCTCAGGGCGACAGCGGTCTGACAGGAAGAAAGATAATCGTTGACACATACGGTGGATATGCTCGTCATGGTGGTGGTGCTTTCTCTGGAAAAGATCCTACAAAGGTTGACAGAAGCGCAACATATGCTGCAAGATACGTTGCAAAAAATATCGTTGCAGCAGGTCTTGCCAAGAAGTGCGAGGTTGAGCTTGCGTACGCTATCGGTGTTGCTCACCCTGTTTCAATCATGGTCGACACATACGGCACAGGAAAGGTTTCTGATGAAAAGATAGAGGCAGCTGTAGAAAAGGTATTTGACCTTCGCCCTGCTGCAATAATCAAGAGCCTTGACCTTAGAAAGCCACAGTACAAGCAGCTTGCAGCTTATGGTCATATGGGACGTGAGGATCTTGATGTAGCTTGGGAAAAGACAGACAAGATCAATGATCTTCTTAAAGCAGTTAAATAATAAATATCAAAGCCTTGACAGGAATGTGCCTGCCAAGGCTTTTTTTGTGTTCAGCATTAATTTTGTTTTAGTCTTTGCCTTTAAGAATAGGCGACAAAGGCTTATAAATAAGAATTGTGACCAATGCACAAATAATACCCTTCACAAAAGTAAAAGGCAGATTGAAAATACACAGTGCAGAGAAAATATTCTTTACGCTACCCATTATCTGCTGGTACATACCGAGTATAGCAGCTTCTCCGCCGAATGCTTTAAAGTATATAGGATAAACGATAAAATAATTCAACGGCAAGCTTATTACTGTGAAAACCAAAGTGCCAATGATACAGCTTATGATAGCATTCTTTCTGGTTTTTTTCTTGTGGTATATAACAGAAGCCGTCAGCACAAAAGCTGCGCTTGTTACAAAGTCAAAGATGTTGCCGATACCCATTGTTGTGCCTAGTCCCTTTATAATCAACTGGATAACGTTCTTGATAAGGCAAACGATCACGCCCGCAATAGGTCCCATTGAGAAACCTGCCAGCAGGGATATAACATTTGAAAGGTCAAGCTTGATAAATCCTGGCATAAGTGGCACAGGAAAATCAAGGTAATATATTACAGTAGCTATGGCGCTGAGCATTGCCAC
>OHXF01000777.1_pt1 | contig 9779 bp, 11 predicted proteins | sample 1579961 | NCBI WGS metagenome assembly OHXF01 (sample SAMEA3882508, study PRJEB24775) | human gut metagenome | biome: human-associated habitat; feature: intestine environment; material: feces | place: Netherlands | collected 2009/2010
CAAGGAACCGAAGCCAAAGTCAGGACACAAAATTTCCGCAAAGCACCGCGGCAGTGCGATCGGAGCCTGCACAAGGAGCCGCCGCTTTAATTGTGCGGTGTTGCCTTAAGAACCGGAGAACCATTTTCGGATCTTCTCGAGGAAACCCGGATGCGGCGCAGGCTGTGCGGCCTGCTTGCGGGCGTTCTCAATGGCCTGCTGCATAAGCAGATCCTGTGCGCAGATGGGGTCCTGCACGGCAGGCTTTTTGCAGTAGGTGCCATCCGGCTGCAGAACACGTGCCTTGACAGTATCGTGCTGCATGGCATAGAGAATATCATGCAGGCGGGTACGGACGGCAGGATCGTCGATCGGACAGGCAATTTCAACGCGGCGTTCGGTGTTGCGCGTCATCAGATCGGCGGAGGAGATATACATTTTTTCCTCATCACCGCGGCCGAACACATAAATGCGGGAATGCTCAAGAAAACGTCCGACAATGCTCGTCACTGTGATGTTCTCGGTGTGGCCCGGCACACCGGGCAGCAGGCAGCAGATGCCGCGCACGATCATCTCGACTGTAACGCCTGCGCAGGATGCCTCCCGCAGCTTGGCGATTACATCGATATCGGTCAGCGAATTGAACTTGAGCAGGATGTAGCCGTCCTTGCCTTTGGCAATCTGCTCGTCCATCAGCGCCAGAATGTTGTTTTTCAGGCTGGTCGGCGCGACGAACAGGCGGCTGTAGCGTCCGGACAGGTTGCCGAGCGCCATGTTGTTGAAGAACGCGCCTGCGTCCTGACCGATGCGTTCATCCGCCGTGATGAGCGACACGTCCGTGTACTGCTTGGCGGTTTTCTCGTTGTAGTTGCCGGTGCCGACCTGCGTAATATGGCGGACGGCTCCGCGTTCTCTGCGGGTGATCAGGCAGATTTTGGAGTGCACCTTGTAATCCTCAAAGCCGTAAATGATCTTGCAGCCGGCTTCTTCCATGCGTTCGGACCAGTCGATGTTGTTCTGCTCGTCAAAGCGCGCGCGCAGCTCGATGAGTGCGGTAACGTCCTTGCCGTTTTCGGCGGCAGCACACAGGTATTCGACCAGCTTTGCCTTGCTTGCCAGCCGGTAAATCGTGATGCGGATCGCCAGCACAGCCGGGTCGTTTGCCGCCTCACGAATCATCTGCAGGAACGGCTCCATGCTCTCATACGGATAGGACAGCAGAATATCCCGCTGCAGAGCGGCCTTGAGCAGACTCTGACCGGCAGACAGCATGGCCGGCTGCTGCGGCGTGAAGGGCGCGTCGCTGAGAAACGCACGCTTTTTTTCCGGCAGGTGTTCGCCGAGCGAGAACGCATACCCGAGCTTGAGCGGTGCTGTGCGCGACAGGAAAATCTGTGCATCGCTGACCTCAAAGCGGCTGCGGAAGTGCTCTTTGAAATGGTCGCTGATGGGACGGCTGATCTCCACGCGCACGACAGCCATGCGGCGGCGCTGCCGCAGCAGCTTTTCCATCTTTTTGCGAAAATCTCCGCTTTCTACGCCGAAGGTCTCATCATCCACCTGAATATCCGCATTGCGGGTAACGCAGAGCACGGTCTTTTCAAGTACATCGTACATTTCGAACACATGGTCAGCGTAGGCGAGCAGAATATCCTCGGTGAGAATATAGCGCGACGGTGTCTCCGGCAGGAACACAACCGGCGGCAGCGATGCGGGCACGGGCAGCAGACCGAGCCGTTCGGTTTTTTTGTGGCTGAGCAGCGCGGCAATATGCAGCACCTTGCCCTCAAGGTGCGGGAACGGATGGTGCGAGTCCACAATCTGCGGCGAGAGAACCGGCGCAATGATATCCTTGAAATACCGCTTGATGTATTTCTGTTCGTCCGGCGCAAGCGAATCCATTGTCAGTCGGCGCAGACCAATCGCACTCAGTTTGCTGTCCACATCGGAGAACGCCGCGTCACGACGTGCATAGAGCGGCTCAACCGCCTTGTAGATCAGATGCAGCTGCTCTTTGGCGGTCAGACCGGATTTGCTGTCGGTATGCTCCTTGTCCACGGCGGCCATGTCGCACAGGCTGCCGACGCGGATCATGAAAAACTCATCCAGATTACTGGTAAAGATTGCGAGGAATTTGAAGCGCTCGAGCAGAGGCACGTTCTCATCCTCCGCCTCGGCGAGCACGCGGGCGTTGAACTGCAGCCACGAAAGCTCACGGTTCTGGGTGTAGCCTTGCTCCCAAATCTTCTGTGTCATATCATATCCCCCTTCGTGCTGGCATACGCCGTCATTTTATAGTTATTATTATACTGCGCTTTTGTAAAGGAACAATGTGTTTCATGTAAAATGTATAAAAAGTTTCTTTCGTTCGCAGGTCTTGCGGGAAATGAAAAGGTCTGTTATACTGGATATAAAATAAGAAGAAAGAGGGAGAAAATCAGATATGATCAACATCTGGCATGACATTGATCCGAGTCGCGTAACGCCGGAGAGCTTTACGGCAGTCATTGAAATTCCGGCAGGCAGCAAGAAAAAGTATGAGCTGGACAAGCAGACCGGTCTGCTGCGGCTGGATCGTATTCTGTATACTTCAACGCATTATCCGGCAAATTACGGCTTTATTCCGCGCACTTATGCGGGTGACGGCGATCCGCTGGATGTGCTCGTGCTGTGCAGTGAACGCTTGACCCGATGGTCGAGGTGGACTGCTATCCGATTGGCGTGATCCGCATGATTGATGATGATGAGATCGACGATAAGATCATCGCCATTCCGTTCGAGGATCCGAACTGGAACTATTATCATGATATCGACCAGCTGCCGCCGCATCACGGCAACGAGATCGCGCATTTCTTCGAGATTTACAAGAGTCTGGAGCACAAGTACACCGCAACGTCGGACGCGCTGACGCGTTCGGTGGCAGTCAAGGTGATCAAGGACTGTATCGAGCGATATGAGGTTCATTACTGCGGCAAGTGTCCGAGTAAGGAGTATGAGTCGGAGAAAAAGCGCCTCAAGGAAGAAAAGAAGGAAGCCAAGGAGAAGGAAAAGCTCATTAAGGATATCCGCAAAGGCTAAGTACATAGAGCCGAGGACAGCTTTTGCATCAACGAGCGGCGTGACACGGGTCTCTCCGAGGAGCTTCTCTTGCTCTTTGGGCGAAACCGTGCGTTTGATGCGGCCCGCCTCTGTGGCTTGGGAAGCGACCGTTCTACCGATGAACTAACCCTGCAGACAACAGTATTATTGTAAAGGTCTGACGGACTTTTGTCAAGTGTCCGGACGGGGAATCCGTGGTGTTTTCACCGTCCAAACCGGAAAAAAGACCGCTGTACAATCATACAGCGGTCTTTCTATTGTTTATCTTACTTGCGGGTCTTGGAGAAATCGCGGCAAGCCGTGCTGCCTCTCCAGGAGTAGCCGGGATTCTGCATAAACATGGATTCAGCGATCATACCGAGCGTACGGATGTAATTCTTCTTAGTCATGATAATGAGCCTCCTTTAATCCGTCTTCTGACGGTGCTGCTAACATTTTTTCTGTTCTTTCTGATTACGATATTATTATAGCGCATTTCAGAAAAAACACAATACGCAATTTCGTTATATTGCATTAAAACCATGAAAAGAATTTGTATAATATCCACAAGAAAAAAGGCGCATGTCTCAAACATACGCCTTGTGCATTGTTACTTTTTACCGGTATACGGACGAAGGTCCAGCAGAGCACGCTCTACGCTCCAGTAGAAGCCCTGTTCACCGACCATATCATAAATACCGGAGCGGTGCATCATATTCATGGCACTGCTCGGCAGGCCGCACAGTACGATATCCACGCCGTTTTCGTGCAGCGAACGAAGAATATCCATCAGCGCCTGTGCCGCCGAAATATCAATATACGGCACGCCGCGCATGGACAGCAGCAGCGTATCACAGGTGCCGACACGCTCGGTCAGCTGCTCGATGGTGTCGATGTTGGCGAAGATCAGCGGACCGGTGATGTAAGCGACCATTGCGTTGCGGTAACGCTCGTTCAGCGCCTCGTCGTTGTTCTTAATGCGGGACATGTCAACACGCTCGTAGTTGATCTGCAGCTTGGACAGACGGGCAACCATCAGGATCAGACCGAGACCGACACCGACTACGATCGCAACCGTCAGGTCGAATACGATGGTGCAGATCATGGTGACGATAAACTTCGCCATGGCACCCTTGAAGCGGTGGCTGAACATGTACTTGATGGCGTGCCACTCGTTCATGCGCCATGCCGTGACCATCAGCACGCCTGCCAGACCGGCCAGCGGCACATTCTGAATGACCGGCGCGAGCAGAAACATCATGATCAGCAGACCGACTGCATGGAAGATACCGGTCAGACGGGTCTGCGCACCCGAGCGAACTGCTACCGAGGTACGCGCCAGAGCAGCAGTCGCCGGAATGCCGCCGAACATCGGCAGCACCATGTTGCCGACGCCCTGTGCGAACAGCTCTTGATCGTTGTTGAGCTTGACGCCGGTCGCGCGGCCGGCGGACGCACCGCACAGCAGGCTCTCGAGCATGTTCAGCACCGCGATGGAGAACGCCGGTGCCAGCAGAGCAGGAACGGTGTTCCAGTCAATCTGTGCCGGAGACAGACGATCCGGCAGCATGAGCGTTTTCGGAATCTCGCCGACGGTTGCGATATCGAGCTTCAGAATCATCGTTGCCGCAGTTGCGATGATAATGCCGATGAGCGAGGCCGGTACGACCGCGTTCCACTTTTTCGGGAAGAACACCATCAGCAGAACGACAAAAAGCGCGATCAGCGTGGTAGCAATATCCGGATGAAAGCCGAGATCCTTATACGAGATGATCTTCGCAATCGCACTGGCCCCTTCCGAGTGCGTGCCGAAGAAGTTGTCGATCTGACCCATCGCGATGATGACCGCAATACCCGAGGTAAAACCGGTGATAACCGGCGCGGGTACGAAGGCGGTCAGGTTGCCGAGGTGCAGCACCGCCGCAAGGATGAGCAGCGCACCGGCGAGAAAAGTTGCCACGAACATGCCCTGCATGCCGTAGGTCGCGATCAGCGAGCCGAGAATGGCTGCCATCGCACCGGTCGGACCGGAAATCTGATAATAGCCGCCGGTCAGCGCCGAGATGATAAGACCGGCAACAATCGCCGTAACCAGGCCGCAGGCCGCCGTCGCACCGGCCGATACGCCGAACGCCAGTGCTAGAGGCAGCGCCACTGCCGCAACGGTCAGACCGGCCATCAGGTCCTTGGCCAGCTTTTGCCCGTTGTAGCCCTTGAATTCCTGTTGAAGCTGCCGCAAAAATGCAGTTCCCATGATGTTTTTATTCCCCTTTTTGTGATTCTCCCGTACACAGCAAAAAGCAGGGTGGCCAACGGAAAACGTCAGCACCCTGCTTTGTGGTGTACAGGCGTATAGCAACAGTATATCATATGGAAAACGATACAGCAAATAAAAATGGCAGAAAAACAGAAAATTGTGCAAATTGTTGAACATTCTGCGCGGTTATCACGCGAATTTAACCATGCGGAAATTTGACGGGAGGACAGGCGTTGCAAAATTCCGTCAAACAGCATATAATCTAAGGCATGAGCATGGAAGCATGAAAGGAAATGAAAAGCTATGCATGACGATCTGACCGCACAGGACATTGAAATGATGCAGAAGGAGCTGGACCACCGCAAGCTGGAGCTGATGCCCGAGCTGATCGAGGAGGTCAAGCGCACACGCGCGTTCGGCGACCTGAGTGAAAATTTTGAATACAAAGCCGCCAAGCAGGCGCAGAACCGCAACCGCAGCCGCATTCGATATCTGGAGCGCATGATTAAATCCGCGCATGTGATTGAGGATAAGGCAGGCGCGGATGAGGTCGGTCTGTTCGATAAGGTGGAACTGCTGTTTGAGGACGATGATGACACGGATACCATTCAGGTGGTAACGACCGTGCGGTGTGATCCGCTGAACGGCAGAATTAGCTGCAAGGCACCGCTCGGTAAGGCGGTGCTCGGCAAAAAGGTCGGTGACCAGGTGGATGTCACCACCGAGGAGGGCGACAGCTATACCGTTGTGATCAAGTCCATCACCAAGGAGAAGGATGATGGGTCGGGACCTATTTTGTAATTGAAAATGGAGAATGGAAAATGAATGTGCGCACCGAAGGCGCGGATTAAATAATCGTGCTATGCACGATACCTTCATTCTTCATCCTCAATTCTCCATTTTCCATTATTCAACATGATAAATAAAAACTGCTGCATAAACTTCGGTGCAGCAGTTTTTTTCATGTACTCACAGCCCAAACAGCAGCAGGGCGGCGGTGAGCAGAAACTGTTCCCAGTCCACCGCGCCGTCATCGTCCATCAGCAGGAACCACACGATGAGCAGGGCAATCATAGTATCCATATCCGGTCGGACACCCTGCAGACGCGCATTCAGCGTGCGTCCGAGACCGGAAAAGGTGCTGCTCTGCGGCGGCTCGCATGTTTCCGGTGCGGTCTGCTCTGCGGCGGCAAGATAGCGGTTATACATGGGTCAGCACCTCCTATAAGGCTCGCGGCGCGGTATCGTCTGCAGAGAGGTTCACCTGTCCGAGTGCCGCGCGTGCCATCCGAGCCATGCTGACCAGACGGAGGGCACGGTCGAACTGGCCGGAGACCTCCTCGGCAACGAACGGCTTGAGCGCACCGAGCAGTGCACGTTTTTCCGGTTTTACGGCATGCTGCCCGCTCTGCGCGATCGCGCCGATGACCGGAAGCGCCTTCTGCATCATTTCGGAAGCAGGGTCATAGGCGTTCTGCGGCTCTGCCTGTGCGGACGGCTGACCGCCGAGCAGGTCGGACACGGTTTTCATCGCGTTCTGCAGTGCTTCCGGGTCGCTCAGCAGCGAGGAAAGCATATCGTTTTCCATGCCAAAGCCTCCTTATTTGCCGAAAATGTGCCGCAGCTGAGCGGCAAGCCGCGCACCCTCGGGTGTCTGCATGAGTTTTTGCGCTGCCTGTGCTGCGCTGCGCATGTCACCTCTTTGAGCGGCTTTTGCGGCCTGTTCCAGCTCATCGGCATGCTGTGCGGACAGCTGCTCGACCGCACGCCTGCCGTCTGCGGTGCCGAGCGCACCGGAAAGCCGTTCGAGTGCTGCATCTCCACCGGCCTGTGCCGCAAGTCGGCGGAGCAGTTCGTTCTGATCCATTCGCGTCCCGTCCTCTCTCATAAGAAGTTGTTTCATGACAGTATATGCCGCCGGGAGGAGAAGTGTGTGCACAGGGGAATAAATTGTGGCTGATCGCAAGAAAATTACTTTACATCGCGGGATACTCGGTGTAAAATACAGCTATATGTGCGGCGGCGCAGAGAGAGGGAACAACATGAAAGTGCTGATATTTGCAGATTCCCACGGCTATAACATGGCAATGGCCTTTGCGGTAGACAGAGAAGAACCGGATGCGGTCATTCACTTAGGCGATCACGCCGAGGATGCCCGGGAGATCGAGCGTGTGTTCCCGGCTATGCCGATCTGCCGTGTGCGGGGAAACAACGATTTTGATCCCGAAGTGCCGCTGAATGCGGTTGTGACACCGGGCGGCGTGCGGATTTATATCACGCACGGCCACCGTGAGCGTGTCGGCATGCTGTCGAGCGGCATTGTGTCCCAGCGGGCTTACGAGGAGCACTGCGCGCTTGCCTTTTTCGGGCATACGCACCGCATGATGCTCGAGCGGGAGAACGGCGTGTGGGTATGCAATCCGGGCAGCATCAGTCTGCCGCGCGGCGGTCCGGCCAGCTATGCACGGCTGACCATCGAGAACGGACGGGCTACGCTGCTCGAGCTGGTCGATGAGGACGGCAGTCTGCTGCGAAAAGAGAGTCTGTAAGAGAAATAGAAAATTAGGAGAACATTATGCTTTTAGCAATCGACGTAGGCAACACCAACATGGTGTTCGGTTTATATGACGGAGACAAGCTGCGCGGCTCGTTCCGCATTTCCACCAATTCCGAGCGCACCTCGGATGAGCTGGGCATGCTGATTGCGCAGTATTATCACTTCCACGATATCGCCTGTGCGGATACGACTGCGGTCGTTATCGCGTCCGTAGTGCCGCCGGTGATGTACACGCTCATCAACGCCATCCGCAAGTATCTGTTTGTGCAGCCGGTCATTGCAGGCCGCGATGCGGATATCGGCATTGAAAACTGCTATGCCAACCCGCGCGAGGTTGGCGCGGACCGACTGGTCAACGCGGTTTCTGCGGTTCGCAAGTACGGCAAGCCGCTCATCATCGTGGATATCGGCACGGCGACCACCTTTGATGCCATCGATGAGAACGGCGCGTATCAGGGCGGCGCGATTTTCCCGGGTCTGAAGGTGGCGATGGAAGCGCTGTTCCTCAAGGCTTCCAAGCTGCCGCGCGTGGACATCGAGCGCCCGAAGAACGCCATCGGCAAGACTACCGTGCAGTCCATGCAGTCCGGTGCGGTGCGCGGCTATGTCGGCGCGCTAACCGGCATTATCACGGATATCCAGAAGGAGCTGGGCGGCAAGGCGAGAGTCGTCGCTACCGGCGGCATGGGCCGCATGATGGCGGAATACTGCGACCTCATCGACGATGTGGACCCGAACCTGACGCTCGAGGGTCTGCGTCTCATCTACGAGAACAACCGCGAGGCGTTTGAAAACCGCAAGCTGGATATGAATAACAGCGTCATCGAGGTGACTGAGGAAGGTGCATGGCAGGAGAACAAATAAGTTAAGCTGCCGTGGAACCGCTTTTTCGGCAAACACAAGTGACTTTCTGCCGAAAACAGTAATTCTGCTGAAAAAACGCAGAAAAAGGCTTGAACTTTTTCAAATCACTGCGGTGAAAAGTGCTTTGCAAAACCGATAGAATGTTGTAAAATAGAAGTGGTTTCGTGTATGCGAACACCACTTCTATTTTTGTTTTTGGGCACGGTGTGGGTTACACCGTGGAGAAGGCTGTGGAAGCCGCAACCACCCATTCTGACGAGAATGGGGCGCGAAAGCGAAAGACTTTCGCGTCGGGACATAAAGGAGCGAAGGAAACACACATGGGTATGACAATCGCGCAGAAGATTTTGAAAGCGCACTTGGTAGACGGCGAAATGGTACTGGGTCAGGAGATCGGTCTCAAGATCGATCAGACGCTGACGCAGGATGCCACCGGCACGATGGCTTATCTCCAGTTTGAGGCGATGGGCGTCGATCAGGTCAAGACTGAGCGCTCGGTCGCTTACATTGACCACAATACCCTGCAGTCCGGCTTCGAGAATGCGGACGACCACAAATATATCGGTTCTGTCGCTAAGAAGCACGGTATCTACTATTCGAAGGCAGGCAACGGCATCTGCCATCAGGTGCATCTGGAGCGCTTCGGCGCACCGGGCAAGACCCTGATCGGCTCGGACAGCCATACGCCGACCGGCGGCGGTATCGGCATGCTGGCGTTCGGTGCCGGCGGTCTGGACGTTGCAGTCGCAATGGGCGGCGGCGCGTACTACATCCCGATGCCGAAGATGGTCCGCGTCAACCTGACCGGCAAGCTGTCGCCGTGGGTATCTGCGAAGGACGTTATTCTGGACGTACTGCGCCAGATGACCGTCAAGGGCGGTGTCGGCAAGATCGTAGAGTACGCAGGCGAGGGCGTAAAGACCCTGTCCGTACCGGAGCGTGCTACCATCACCAACATGGGCGCTGAGCTGGGCGCTACCACCTCGATCTTCCCGTCCGACGAGGCAACCAAGAAGTTCCTCGAGGCACAGGGCCGCGGCGACG